>Ga0247837_1006541_pt1 | contig 16300 bp, 25 predicted proteins | sample LaCtaG_2_FD_187115 | JGI IMG/M metagenome (GOLD analysis project Ga0247837, IMG submission 187115) | Freshwater microbial communities from meromictic Lake La Cruz, Castile-La Mancha, Spain - LaCruzMarch2015_14.5m | ecosystem: Environmental > Aquatic > Freshwater > Lake | place: Spain: Castile-La...
AACGTAGATGCCTACAAAGCTCTACCGCGATGGGCGACAATGCAATGAGTTGCAAATCAACATTTAGCCTGTAAGGAACTTCTCCTTAATAATCAAAAAAGAATGAGAAGTCTTGGTAATAAATTTAAATGGGTTACTATACCGTTAAAGAGGCGGTCCAGACTGTAAATCTGGCGTGTTTTGCACTCACTAGGAGCATTACCTAGGTAGCCCACCATTTTAGTAAATTTGATAAGTCGGACGGGGAATGTGCGCTGTGCATCCTTAAAAAGCTCACCGTTGCAGACTATCACCAGACTCGATTAGGCAGAGGGTAACAAGTAAACTTCGTCCAACGTGTTAAAAACACGGTAGCCAATGAAAAGCTTTCTGGAATTGATATTTGAAATTTTATTGTAAATAGTTTATATTGCGGGTTAGAATTCTGGCGAATTCAGGTGTCTCATAAGCATTTTTAGGAAAGTTCGATTCTTTCACCCGCTAAATTTTATATAAGTAATTGGCGTGTATCTCAATAGGCAGAGCGGGAAATTGTTAATTTCTTGGTTGATCGTTCGAGTCGATCCATGCCAGCTTTTTTGAAATGATGTTATCAATTATTTCAAAATATACTAAAGCGGTTTTTTCTTTAAAATATGTTAATTTAGAAGCATCAATAATGCAAAGTTCAATTTGCTTTTCCAAACAGGCTTGAAATTTTCTTTCGTCATTATTGAGAATTTGATTAAATTTCTTTTCGCCGAAAATTGGTTCGTAATGAAAGATTCCATTTAATTCAAAAGCAAGTTTCAAAGAAGGAATGTATATGTCAAGTTCACTATTGATGATATTTTTATTACAATATAATATATTTAGATTTTTATATTTATTTGAAAGTTTTTCTTCCAACCAAATTTCTAATTTAGATCGTCTTATACCTTTTTTCTTATGTGTATTATTGTAAGTAGCGGCACACGATTGAGAACAAAAGAAATTTTTAGTTTTTTTAATACTTTTCTTTTTCATATCAGCTTCTTTAAGTTTAAATTTATCATAAGGAATGCTTTTATCACAAAGAATACATAAAACAGGTGATTGATTATATTTTTCTATATTTTTTTCTTTTTTTTCGGAATTGAATTTTCTTAATCTTTCGGATTCAGTTTCCTTTAAATTTTTGTATTTTTCAGAATGAATCTTTGAATGTCCAGCTAATTGAGCTTTTGATAAAAATTTTTCATTGCATTTTTCACATTGTATCATATAATAATATTTATACTCAAATATCAATTTTCGAGTCTTATTTTGTCAGCTATTTTAAAAAATCAAAAAATACTTCTTGACCTTTTCGGGAAAGAGTGATAAAGTATTTGAAGATTAATAAAGGTTATCTGAACCTTTTAAAAATAATCAGAAAAGATTTTTGATAGAAATAAAAAAAAGGTTCTCGATGATCCAGATAAAAAAAATCGAAAATACTTCTTGACCTTTTCAGGAAAAATTGATAGAGTATTTGAAGATTAGTAAAGGTTATCTGAACCTTGTAAAAATAATCAGAAAAGATTTTTGATAGAATTTTATGTCGGAGTGGTGGAATGGCAGACACAACGGACTTAGAGAAATTTGAGCTTTGATTGGGAAACCTTTCAAATGTAACTTGTCAAAGTCGGTGAAGGGTGTAAAATCCTAATACCGAGCCAAGCATCGAAAGATGAAGGTGTAGAGACTTGACGGCAAGAACCTAAAGCGTAAGCAATGGTTAAGGTAAAGTCCAGACTACAAACCGAAAGGGTAACGAAAGTTATAGTAGTAAGAAAATCCGTTGCCAGTAATGGCGTGAGGGTTCGAGTCCCTCCTTCGATACCAACTTTTTAATAATAAACAACATACAAAAAATGCTAACATACAACAAAAAATACTTTCCAAGTATAAAATTCATACTGGCTCTTTCAGGTGGAATTGATAGCATTGCGGCTTGTAAGTTTTTGAAAGATAAGAAGTTTCCTTTTGTTGCGGTTCATGTGAATAATAAGTTTATTCCACAAGATGATGAGATTGCAAGTAATGTTGAAAATTTCTGTAAAGATATATCAGTTCCTTGCAGCATTTTGACGACCAAGGAAAAGTATGAGAAAGGTAGCAAAGAAGATTTTTGTAGGAAGGTTAGGTACGATTTACTTCGGAGCATTGCAAAGAAATATGACTATCATTATATTTGCACTGCTCATCACTTGGATGATTGTGTGGAATCGTATTTCATGAATTTTCTAAAGGGAACGCCTGAACACATTCCAATTCAATATTACTGCAAGTATCCAGAGGTTTCCATATTTCGTCCATTCTTATTGAATAAAAAGATTGACATGATTCAGTATTTAAAGTATCATAATATGACAGAATACGCAATGGAAGATGAACTAAATTCTGACTTGACATTGATGAGAAATTGGAGTAGAAATGTTGTATTGCCAATGATTGAAAAAAAATACAAAGGACTCCATAAAGTAGTTTTCAAAAAAATGAAAAAACATTTGGATGAAGTAACTAGAGAATAAATTTTATATAAGGGCTTGTAGTTCAAAGGTTAGAACAGGCGATTCATAATCGCTCAATCAGGGTTCGAGTCCCTGCTTGCCCACCACCTCTATACGTTCCCATAGCTCAACTGGATAGAGCAACGCACTTCTAATGCGTAGGTTACTGGTTCAATTCCAGTTGGGAACGCCACTTTTGTTTATTGACACTCAAGAAAAATTAACATACCATCCCTAACATCATGGATAAAAAATACGACATCGTCCTCTGCCCTGATCTGAAAAAGAAATGGGTTCATTTTAATATCGAAATCCATGAAGCAGGAGGAAAAAAGACATGGAGAGATAGATTAGGCATTCACTATTCCTCGGCTAATTACGGGTCAGTCGATTATCTTGCATTTAGACCAGATGTTGAAATGGATTTAGAGGAAACATTTAATCTAAAAATTGATATGGAGTCTATTGCAAACAGATGTTTCTATGGACAAAAGGAACGAGAAAATTTGATAAACAATGTCGAATCAATTACTATAAGAAATCCTATTTATTATTGCCTAAAGAGTAAACTTGTTTGGCAAAATACTGAAGATAGGTGCGATGCAGAAAATCCAGTATTTAGCGAAAAATTGATAGAGTTTAAAGAATATAAAAGTGGAAGTGCTGTATATGTTGCGGAGTGCCAAAGGAATTCTAAGATGAATTATGATGATGGAGGATCTATAGAGATTAGTAGAATTGCGGTAAAAAGAGCAAAGGATAGATATTATATGTTATTAAATGGAGAAATAAAGACCAAAGACTTCAAGGATTATTGTTATTGCGAAATGCACAGGTTGATGAAAGAAGAATTTTCTAATATTGTGTAGTTAAAACTAATATCATGGATATACTAAGAATCCTCCCAAAGGGAGAAACTATTGAAAATATAATAGAATCATTTAGAAATACATTAATTTATTCTAAATGTGAACATTCTGCAAAGATATCGGTTTTCTTGGTGACAAAGGAAAAGTTTGAAAGGTCATGGAATTTAATATATCCAAACAATGAAGATGCCTTGTTGGAATCTTTGAAGGAAGAATATTTGGAATTAATTAACCAGAGACGGGTAACGGTTACGGTATCAGAAAAAGAAGATTATTTTTTAAAAAACATTAAAAAAAGTATTGACAAGAACGATATTTTTTAATATATTCAAATTATGGAAGAAAACTACATCAAACTAATAAGCAAACACGGAAATCAAAAAGTGGAATTCACAATTGATCCGGACATTGACATGACAGAAATGGTATTAACACTGGAATGCTTCTTGAAGGCTATTGGATATCAGTTCAATAGTCTGGAGGAATGGATTAACAATTAATATGAAACTAAAAGATATTGAAATACCAGATGGGGCCGTCATGGCAATTTTAGGATTTGGTTGCATATATTTTGGAGCCTGTTTACTGGGTCTGACAATGGCAATCGTCAAGGCAATCGCACTATACTTCTTTAACTATACTATTACAATCGGAGGAATACCACTATGAAAAATAGCGATATGTTTTTTACCGGAATAGGATTGGTTCTATTTGGAATCGGACTTCTTCTTCTCAGTCCCTTCCTCTTAATCTGGTCGGTGAATGGGTTGTTTGGAATGACAATTACATTCACATGGACAAACTGGTTCTATGCCTTCATCATTATGATGTTGCTTCGAGGAACTATTAGCAGCAAATAAATATGAATTATAATAAGATTTATTCCAAAAAGGCAAATGGAACTTCTCTTCAGGGACAGGTTAAAACAAACCTCTATAGACTGGAAGAAGTATTTGGAGAACCCCTATATCCAAACAGCGGAGACGGAAAAGTAGTTTGTGAATGGGTTCTAGAATTTGAAGACGGAACGATTGCAACAATCTATTGCTGGAAAGTATCCTCCATCCCTATTGGAGAATATGATTGGCACATTGGCGGACATTCACAAAAAGCAGTCGAATATGTTAAAACTTGCTTGGAAGAAAATTAATCATGAAAACAAAACAATATAGAATCGACCTCGATAACCAAAAGAACTTCATTCTCAATACCTGCCCGATTGATGAACTGTCAACAGGATTTTTAAGGGATGTTGCAATTGCATATAGGTGTAAGCATATTAACCTATCAAAGGCTTTGGAACATTTCTCCAAAAAAGATGTAGAAGAAGTTCTACAGGCAATGGTTGATCTTAATCATACCATTGAGGAATTTATTAAAGAAGAATATTAAAGGGGAATTGAGTTTTAATACCACACCTTGTAAAAATACAACAGAGTGTGGTATTATAGCATTATAAATATATAAAAAATGAAATTTAATGCTCAAATCAACACAATTTTAAAAGAAAATGAAAATCCTTCTAGGGAAAGAAGTCAAGATGAGATCAGAAAAGACTTTGAATCCTTATATACAATGTTTGAAGGGCTTCCAAGAGGAGTAAAACAAGCGCGTGAGATGGGATGGAAGGTTACTTCAAATAAATACCAAGAAGAATATATATGCGAAGACCCTAGTTCCAAAGACAATTTGACCACAGATAAAGATAGCTATAGTATAGAAACTTTTAAAAACGAGGGAAGATTTTATTTCGACTATAACGATAATAATAATGAATGGAGAGTTCCAAAATTTCAAATAATAAGCGATACCCCATTAAAAACTTCCAACGGACAAGAAAAATCCTCTGATACAGATTTATATAAAACTACCGGAGATAGATTGTTTCATATATTATCATACTATGATAAGGGAAACAAGTACATGGAATCTTGGTCAACAAGAATAGATGATGAAACAGAATGCTATAAAGAATATCCTTGGTGGTTACAAAATAAAGAAAAAGCCGAAAAGATAGGTATAGATATTAGTCCAGTATCAAAAGAAGAAGAAGAATTTTAGAACTCTTCATCAGAAGAAATAGAAGAAAAGAGTTGTAAGATGAAGAATTTTTAAAATCATCTTACAGCTTTCAGATTAATTCCCGTATCTTCGGCCTTTTTTAATGCTTTTGGACTATAATTCAAAAACCAAAATTTCCCTTTTTTGTCATCATCTCTCGATTCGCTGGCAGCATCATTAGTTTTAATGTAATATGTTTTGCTATACTTCTCTCCGAGTTTCTGTATTTCTTTTCTTATATACTCAACGTCTTCAAGTCCGTTCTTCGCATAAAGATCGGTATCATATAAATAAACGCTGACCTTTTCACTCAACCAACGAGACTTTGCATAGCTATATACTTTCTTGCGGTTTTCATAATAAAACAAATCATATTCATTACTTTCCTTATATATGTCATCTAAAAGATCATTCCTCCATTCCACTCCATACAAAAGACCATCTTTAATCCATCTACAAAAATATCCCTTTGTGTGTTCTATTTCAAACCCCATCTTCTTCGCTTTAATACTATCAGTAGGATAATCATTAAAAACAGATTTAATTTTATCAAATTCTGATTTCAAGGAATCATCTAATTTCATTTCTAAATATAAATTTTCCAAAAATATTTGATCATTGTCTCTCATGGCTTTAAAATTCTTCTGCGGATAAAACAGGAGAAAGATCAAATCCTTTCACCTCGGCTTTTTTAAGCATTTTAGGATCTAATGATCGAAACATATGCATACTTTACTGATAGTTTAAAAGATTATTGTGAATATAAAATACAACAGGTTAAATAAATAACATAATTTCCCCAATATTTCTTCATATAAGTTATAAGAAGTATTGGGAAGACTTTTGAAGATTAAAAAAACTTTTGAAAATTAAGAAAATTAGGGAGACTTTTTTATATTACACTTAGTTTTTTTAAAAATTTTACAAAAAAAATTTTATCAAAAATTTTTAAAAATGTCAAGAATAATCTTCAAAATCTTTAACTCCTTAATATCCAAAATCTTACACAATATTCCCAAGTCCTCCTCTCTTCTCAATATTCCCAAGTATCCCCCAAGGGGTATAGGGGGTATAAGATTCTTAATATTATATCAAATAGGGTATAGTGTTTTTATATCAACCTCTGTTTTAATAGAACATGGTGTAGCATTACAGCAGGTTTTAAAATGACATTAGGTGTTAATAGAACATGGTGTAGCATTACAGCAGGTTTTAAAATGACATTAGGTGTTGGTGCGGCTTTCTATCATTTGTAATATTAAGCATATTAGTATAAATTTCCTCTAGGGGGAAAATTACTAATTGATATATAATATTAAAAAGACTTCCCAATACTTTTTAATATTACTGGAAATTTCTCCTAGGGGGGAAAATTGAATATTACTGGAAATTTGCTCTAGGGGAATTTTTTATATTACTGGGAATAATATTACGAAGAATTTTTAATATTACTGGAAATTTGCTCTAGGGGAATTTTTTATATTACTGGGAATAATATTACGAAGAATTTTTAATATTACTGGAAATTTCTCCTAGGAGGATTTTGAATATTACTGGAAATTTCTTCTAGGGAATTATTGATAATATTAGGAAGGGTATTGGGGGAATTTAATATTACTGAGAATTTTTGGGGGATTTTTGATATTATTTTTATTGGGAAAATTTTTTTCAGTATGAGTATGATTGTGTGTATATTTATGCGTATACGATGGGGGAGGGGAGGGGTAGGCAGATTTTGCCTACCTTCCAAAGTTGTAAGATGATTTTTTTAATTTTTCATCTTACAACTTTCAAAATATTTTTCATCTTACAACTTTTCGAGGAGGGTTGAAAACTTTTTCATCTTACAACTTTCGGAATCGGGTTCCGCCCCTTGTTGAATTTTTTTTCATATTTCCAAAAATAGTTCTTGATATTACCAGAAATAAAAACTATTCTATTTGCCTTATGAAATTGCAAACCGCCACAACAACAATCGAACAAATCGGAAACATATCACAAGAGGCTCAATTCACGATGAAAACATCGCGCAAAGCCTTCCAGATTCTTTCTGACTTATATAGTGATAAACCCCTCGCAATCGTTCGTGAACTTGGAGCAAATGCCAAGGACGCTATGGTTGCTGCTGGTAAAGGAGATCAACCATTCCATGTTAAACTTCCCAATGCTCTGGAGCCTTGGATTGTTATTGAAGATAAAGGAACTGGAATTTCCCATGAGGACATATACAATGTCTATACGAAATACTTTGAATCTACCAAGTCGGAATCAAATGATTTTGTGGGATGCCTCGGCTTGGGCAGCAAAAGCCCTTTCTGCTACTCGGATAACTTTTTGATCACTTCTATCCATCAAGGAGTCAAACGCATCTACAATGCCTTTTTTAGCCAAACGGGAACTCCTGCCATTTCTCTAATGTCCACAGAGAATACAAATCAAGGCAATGGATTGGCAATTCAAATCCCTGTTAAGCTCGCGGATGTTGTCACCTTCTGCAATGCGGTTGCAAAAGCCTTTCGGTTCTTCAAGATCAAGCCTTCTATTACTGGTGGCACTATTGATTGGAATATCAACAAGGTTAGGTTTGAGGGTGAAGGATGGGAAGCTCACGAAGGTTTCACCTATGGGGAATGCTATGCGATCATGGGGGGAGTTACCTATCCTGTTGATTGTTACAAACTTTCACATGAGGCTCAAATCTTTTGTAACAAGGGGGGAATTGTAATGTATTTTGAGATTGGAGAATTGGATGTAACTCCTTCCCGTGAATCTCTTTCTTATGATGATGCAACAATCAAATCACTTGAAAGCAAGTTTGTATTGATCAAGAAAGATTTTGAGGAAAAGCTAACCAAGACTATCGAAGACAAATCAAACCTTCTGGATGCACTTCGTTCACATTGGAATCTTTCTCGCACCTTTGCTCATCTTACAACTAATTTTGACAATGTAAAATGGAGGGGGATTGAGCTTTCAAATCCTGCTCAACTCATTTCAAAAATATCAAAGGGTGATGTTATTACTCATTCCTTTACAAAGTATTCTCGCTCCAAGTATCGGGAATCGGTTTTTGTTTCGATTGATACAAAAGCCAAGTGGTATGTCGATGACCTTGCAAAAGGAACAACAGCAAGGGTTAAACAACATCTTCGCAGCAACAACGAAGATTTGCTTTGCGTATTCAGCAAGGAAACATTCGATGCTCTTGTCAATCACAAGGATGCAAACTATCGCTTCGATGCTTCGATGTTCATTCCAACTTCTACCCTGCCCAAGGCTGTTCATACTCCCAAGGGTGGAACAAGAACACCCAAGGTTGGTTTCAATGTTTATACCTTTGGAGCATATTGGCACTCCCGATGGGATTCTAAAACCTTCGACTCTACTAATCCTCCAAAATACTATCTCGTAAGAGAGGGAGGCACTTGGGATATTTCAATCAAAACAAACTTTGGAACATTCAGCGGAAAGTCTGACTTGCGTTCCTTGCTTGGATATTTGAATCTCGAGGAATCGGATATTGTCATGGTATCACCTCAAAACGAAAAGCATCTTGCCCCATTCTCAAAGAATATCAAAGATGCTGCCAATGATATTAAAATTGACTTGGATGAAGATACGATTGCAACCGCACAGCATTACGCTAATGATATTTACCAAGATATTAAAAAGCGTTCCCAATTCAAGAAACTGAAACAAGATTCTGATTTTGTGGTCTTTGTGAACAAAGTTTGTGAGGCTCATAATAATGTGAAGAAATATCAAAATCTTTTGAGGTTCTTCAATGTGTTAAAGGGAAAAGCAGTAACCATTGATTCCCAATGCCCTATCACAAATCTTGTGATCAAACGAATTGGAAGATACGGATGGGAACCAGAAGACATTCTCACCATCCTCGAAAATTTCCAAAAATAAATCTTGCAATTACCAGAAATAATCTCTACTATTATCAGCCTTATGAAGAATACAAACAATGCAGTCACAATCACAGGAACAGGAAAAATCGCTGCTGTCATCAATGGCAGACCATACTCGATTTCTTCTGATCATCCGAACTACAATAAAATCATTGCGGCTATCAAAGCCCAAGACTGGACTTCGTTCGTAACTCTTGCCGATGTTACCAGCCAAGTGAAACAATACACAACGACCGATGGAGTGGAGATCGTGGATGGAGCAGTCATCTATAAGGGTGAAGCAATTCACAATACTCTCACCAATCGAATCGTGAAGTTCATGGGAGAAGGTCTGCCCTTCCAACCCCTCGTAAGGTTCTTGGAGAATCTTATGGACAATCCAAGCAAGCGAGCAGTGGATGAACTCTACACATTCTTGGAAGTCGGGGAACTTCCAATCACAGAGGATGGATGCTTTCTGGCATACAAGAATGTTCGTGCGAACTACATGGACATTCATTCGGGAACATTCAGCAACAAGATTGGTGATGTTTGCGAAATGCCTCGCAATCGAGTTTGCGATGATAGCGAACTCACTTGCTCTGCGGGTCTTCACTTCTGTTCAATCGCATACCTTCCTCACTTCTCTGATAGTGATGGAGGACATACGATGATCGTGAAGATCAATCCTGCGGATGTTGTTTCAATTCCAAAAGATTACAACAACACAAAGGGTCGGGCTTGCAAGTATGAAGTCATTGCAGAATACACCGAGGATTGGCGTTCCAAGCTCAAAAATAATGAAAGCGGATGGGATGCAGGTCTTTACACTTCTGATGGGGAAGACTATGAACTCGATGAACTTGATGAGGTTGACGAAAACGAAAACGAAACCGATTGCACATACTCCAACGATTGCGATGAAAACCATTGCTTCTGTGAGGATAAGGATTATGGTTACAAACCCAATGGTCACAAGTTCCACAATGTTCGTGGATCGGATGGAAAGTTTGTAAAGAAAGAAGAACAAAGTTTAGGTAAGGTGGTTGGTGGATTAGTGAAGGCATTCAGCGATGCTCTCAACAAAGCAGGATACATTCACTAACCTTTTTCATAGGGAAAAATCCCCACTCTCAAAAGGAGTGGGGACTTTTTTGTGCCTTGATTTATGCTTTTCATCTTACAACTTTTTCCGACGGGCAACACCGATTTTCCTCCCAAAGCTGTAAGATGCTTTTTAATATTTCTCATCTTACAACTTCCTCCGAACGGGTGGGGCGGGTGTCAAAATTTTTCAGACCATCGAAAAGAAAGTTCTTGATCTTACCAGAAATTCCTGCGACAATTATTGTCTATGAAATCCTATATGCAACAAATCAGTGACTTTGGTAGAATAGTATCAAAGTATGATGAGAATGAGCATATCCTTTCAAAAACAAAATCAATAAACGAAAAGGTAGATGCTCTGTGTAAAGCCATTGAGTATCTTAAACGAAGAGAAGAGGAAGAACACGAAGAATACGAAGAGGAAGAAACTCCATCATTAACAGCAAGAATAATCAAATCAATGAAAACACCTGTAATAATAGTAGTAGCCGCACATCTGGCAGTAATCGTAGGAATAATGATTACCTCATCAAATTCCTCAAAGGCCAGAGAAATCGCTTCGGATAAAAAAGCATTGGAAGAATCTTACCAATATGCTGGCATTGAAGAGAAGAAGAGTGAGAATGATTGGCCTAAACCAAAATTCCATGTAGTAACTTCCACCGATACTTTCTACGGATTGGTAAAAAAGTATAAAGTCGATGCCAAGAAATTCAAGGAAATAAACAAGATCAAAGACATCAATATTCTGATTGATGGAAAAAAGCTAATCATACCATGACACTCCAAGAAGTTCGACAACTCAAGAAGCAAAGCAAGAAGACTTTAAGATATTTCTGGACAGCAATAGCCTTTGGAAACATTATATTCCTCACACTACTTGCGATTATTTCTTATAAACTTTAAAAAATAATTCTTGATCTTACCAGAAATTTCTGGAATAATGTCGCCTCAATCAAACCACCACTATGATTACAACACCACTACCAGACACAGACCAAACGCTGTTCTATACAGCAATCAATGCCCTGCGAATTGCAGGACAGGAAACCCTCGCCGATGACCTCGATCAACGCATGGAGAATCTTATCAAGACTCCCAAGGTTGCAATCTATGTCAAAGGAGGCATAGTTCAAGCAGTCCGTTCCAACACTGGACAAGACTTGGAAGTTGAACTCGTGGATGAAGACAACGATCCAGATACAGCAGATGATCGTTGGGAAGAAATTCAAACTGAATTGGAATTTGGAAACTACTAAAAATAATATGGACAAGATCAATCAAATCGTAGAGACTCTTCGTGTGAGAGGTGAGAATCCAGAATACATCATCTCATACTTGACCAAGATCATCAGTGGTCTTGAGGCGGTAGCACCAAAACCTGTCAAGGGATATTTGGACATTACAATCCACAACATGACACCAGTAAAAACCAAATGAAAAAGATAATCGAACAAGAATCACTCCAACCTATGAACGAAGACCAAATACTCGCCATCCGGTGCGCTTGCGCCGACTTGATCGGAGCTTTGCAAGCCCGCAACCAACTGGACATACACGCACACGACTGGAAAGCGCATGAGCTTTCCATCAAGGAACTAATCAACACCTTCGATTTTTTGCAGGAAGAAATTCAAACTGAACTTAACTTTGGCAACTACTAAAAATAATATGGACAAGATAAATCAAATCGTAGAGACTCTTCGCGTAAGAGGTGAGAACCCAGAATACATCATCTCATACTTGACCAAGATCATCAGTGGTCTTGAGGCGGTAGCACCAAAACCTGTCAAGGGATATTTGGACATTACAATCCACAACATGACACCAAATGCCAAACCATAATAACAACCAACTGACACTCGCAAGCGGACAAGACATTCTAAATGTTTTAAATCCATATATCATACAAAATGATGAAAACGATTATACCTTTGACTTCCAGAAAATCATTCCTATGGATGAGGAACTATGCAAAGGAGAAGGTTGGTATGATTGGTGTATTCAGAATTGGGGAACAAAATGGAGGGGATATGATGGTCGCTTCAACGATGACCAGACCGCATTCTCATTTGATACAGCATGGTCGCCCCCACTTCCAGTCATCAAGAAACTTGCAGAGTTGACAGGTGAAACATTCATTATGGGATACATCGAATATGGAATGTTCTTCTGCGGACGATATACAGCAAGTCCAACAGAAGATCACGATGAGTTTTACGATACCATCAAAGATGCACCAGAAGAACTTCTCAATGATCTCGGATATGAGGAATGGGAAGAAGTAGAATCCGTATAACTTGGAGAAATAATATGAACATCAACAAACTCATCAAACAACTCGAAAAGCTTAAAGACTTGGGAGTTAAAGAAGTAAGCGTAATCGACAGCAACTGGAACGACTGGGACATTGAGGGAATCGAACAAGACTCCAGCGGAGGAATCGCAACGATTCAAATCTCACAATCAGAATCATTTGGACAAGATGACGACGACGATGATGAAGTATATCCAGAAGAACTTGAGGATTAAAAATATCAATCCCTATAAGATTGGAATATATTTTTATATCCTACTAATACTTTCGGTAATATCTCTCCTTGGGTGTAAAACCCTTGGGAGATATTATGAAGAAGTAACAATAAAACAACAAGCAAAAGAAATACTAAACAGCCCAAAACTAATATAACTCATCTTACAACTTATGAAAATACTAACAGACAACCGATACATTGGAACCCTTGAACGAAAACTTGCAGTAGCCCTCAACCAGAATCTGGTAATGGAGGAAGACGGAAAATACTTGAGCATGAAAAAGAATATGGATAGCCTTGTAGAAGAACTTGCTCGATCCGTGCGTAACTTTCAGCACGAAAGTATTGCTGAAAACTTTGCTTGACATTTCAAAAATAATCCGATAGGTTCAAGCATGAAGATCAAGCCACAGTTATATCAAACCTCCGTATCAAATCAACTAAAAAAGAAAGTAATAATCGTTGCCTCTGAAGGAATCATTAAGGATATTATAAAAGAGAACCTTGAAAACATTTCCATAGAAGTTCATGACTATAATGCAGACGAAACAGAATTCTCAAGTATCAAAAAGGATACAAACGGAAACAAATATCAACTCATAAATCTTGAGTAATATATCAAAAACCAAACATCAACCATCAAATATTGATTTATATGTCAAATAAAGAAGCCACAATCATCGCATATGCCCTTCAACACCTCCTATCAACATGGGACGATAACATTGAAGCAAGCTTGGAAGGAATCGCAATCGATAAAGACATTGAGTTCCTTGTCGGCAAATACGAAAGCACCAGTCGGAAACTTGTAGGATACGAACTATGAAATATTATGGTTCCCGATCATAGGTAGTGCTGTAATAGAACAGCGTGTCAGAATGTAACATAGTGTTACATTACATCAGAAAATCAAACACTTTATTTTTTCTCACACGCATACACATGACACATACGCGAGAAGGGACTTGACAAATTTTTTTCCAGAGGTATGTATATTAAGAATACTTCTTAAATTATGAATTCTTCAGAATATATTAAGAATATATAATTATATATTAGTAAATTAACAATATTTAAGAATATATAATAATATTAAGAATATATAATAATATTAAGAATATATAATAATATTAAGAAAATATAATAATACTAAGAATAGGCAAGATGGAAAGTAATTTAGGAAAAGAATTTGATCTGACCTTTGACGGAATAGTAGATAGGTGGGTAGTCATTGGAATCTTTGAAGAGAATAGTGACTATCAATACATCATTCAAAACAAAAAGGAAGATTGTAGAATTATTAACAAAGAAGAAATAGAATAAACCACATACAAAAAATCAATAGGGATTTCCCCAAGAGATTAAAAACTCTTGGGGTTTTTTTATGCGTATGGAATGAATTCTTCATCTTACAACTTTTTTGAGGAGGGCTGAAAAATTTTTCATCTTACAACTTTTTTCATCAGGCCGAGGCCGCAGAATTTCTGAAAGTTGTAAGATGGGTTTTTTAAATTTTCATCTTACAACTTTTTTCATCAGGCCGAACGGATTGTAAAATTTTTTCGATTGTTCTTGCTTTTACCAGAAAAAAAATATAGTCTTTTCGGCCTTATGAAAAATATATTCTCATTCCTATTCCCTGCAAAAAAAACTTCATTGCTTGCTCTGAGCATTGCCACCTTCACGAATGAAAGCCACCTCTCCCAAATTTTCCGACAAGGGAGAATATGGGAATACTCCACAAAATAATTTTCCCGATTGGAAAAATAATTCTTGCTATTACCAGAAATATCTGAGAAACTAAAACCTTATCCGAAATTCCGGATAAGCCCTTCAACCAAGCAACCAAGCAACCAAGCAACCAAGCAGTAACCAAACCCAAACATAATGAACCCATACGAAGCGATAAAAACATACGCAACTAAAGCACAGGCTTTAGTTGCCAAGCAAAAGTTAGACACAGGCACATATTACCTCTCACATGGGGAATATGAGCGTCCCACCTATCGTGTGAGGAAAATGAGGGAATCGGCGGCTTACTACGTCCGCGCAGAGTATTTTTATTACTCTAATACATTTTTCGCGGCGCAATCTGGCCCCTTGCGGGAATATTATCAATGAGTGCTATCGACAGAACCCACGGGGCTTATCCGGAATTCCGGATAAGCCCTTCAACCAACAACCCAACCATACTGCTGATCCAGCAGTAAGGGCGGCGATAATTGCCCAATATCTCGCTACTAACCACAACTAAAGACCTCTCCAGCACCGAATTCCCCTGAAAGCTGTAAGATGATTTTAAAAATTCTTCATCTTACAACTCTTGCCACCCGTGCGCGACCCGCGAAAATCTTGGCACAGGATATGCTTCAAATTATTTTAAAAAAAATAAAAAAAAATTCTTGCTATTACCAGAAATATCTGAGAAACTATCTGCCTTATGAAACTGCTATCCACCACTAAACAAGCCGAAGAAATTTGCCATACCCTTTCAAACCCTTCAAAAATGCCTTGCCACGGATATTCTACTCCTGCGAACAAGTGTATCACAGGCGGAAAGTTACGCAAAGTGGCAAACACTATTTGCTCTGTCTGCTATGCTCTGAAAGGTCGTTATGTCTTCCCGAATGTTTTAGAGGCTATGGAAAAAAGATTTCATTCCCTTTTTAATTCTGCGTGGGAAGATGCTATTACTTTTCTGATCGAGAAAAAAGAAAAGAGCGGATTTTTTCGCTGGCATGATTCCGGTGATCTTCAAGGCACTTGGCATTTGCAAAAGATTGTCAATGTTGCAAATCGCTTGCCAAAGATTAAATTCTGGCTTCCAACAAGGGAGATTTCAATAATCTCCGAATGGGTTGCCAAAGGAAATACAATTCCAGAAAATCTCACAATTCGACTCTCTGCTTTCATGTTGGATGGTCAACCTCCGATTGCTGCCGCAAAACGATTAGGTCTATGCGTGAGCGGTGCATCTGCCACCGATTTTAACTGCCCTGCTTATAGTCAAAATGGACTGTGCGGAGATTGTCGAAATTGCTGGAGTAAAGAAGTATTTCAAGTGAACTATAAAAAGCACTAAAAAAATTTCCCTCCATAAAAACCTCACACTCTGCAAAGGGTGTGAGGTTTTTTTATATCTTGGCACACTTCATGCTATGGAAACTTCTTCATCTTACAACTTTACGAAGGATCTCCAGCACCGAATTCCCCTGAAAGCTGTAAGATGATTTTAAAAATTCTTCATCTTACAACTCTTGCCACCCGTGCGCGACCCGCGAAAATCTTGGCACAGGATATGCTTCAAATTATTTTAAAAA
>Ga0247837_1006543_pt1 | contig 16296 bp, 10 predicted proteins | sample LaCtaG_2_FD_187115 | JGI IMG/M metagenome (GOLD analysis project Ga0247837, IMG submission 187115) | Freshwater microbial communities from meromictic Lake La Cruz, Castile-La Mancha, Spain - LaCruzMarch2015_14.5m | ecosystem: Environmental > Aquatic > Freshwater > Lake | place: Spain: Castile-La...
TCCAGCCGAGCGGTGTAGTCGCGCGAGAGCGCGCCGAGCACCGCACAGTCGATCCGGACCCCGCGAAACTCCATGTCGGCGAGGATCGTCGCCAGGGGCAGTTCGACGTCGGCGTAGAGCGCATGGAGGCCGGCTGTGCGGAGCGCCTCGTCGAGCCGCTCCGCCACCCGCCGCACGATGCCGCACGCCTGCGTGGCGCGGGCTGTGTCGGCTGGCCGCTCAATCGCTTCGTCGTCTTCCGGCGCCACGTCGAATCCGGCGCGGCGTGCCACCTCGGCGAGCCCGTGATTGCGCTCGCCGGCATCGAGCAGATAGGCGGCGAGCAGCGTGTCGAACGTGCCCCCCGCAAGCTCGAACCCTGCGGCCCGCAGCGTGACGGTCTGCCGCTTGAGGTCGTGGCCGATCTTCTTGACGGCCGGATCGGCCAGCATGTCGGCGAGCAGCCGTGTGCCTGGACCGCCACGATGCTCGAGCACCTCGGGCGCCACCCACACCGTGGCATCGGCCGTGGCCAGCGCGAGGCCCGCAGGCGGCGCGAGCAACCGGGCCTGCGGCGTCCACGCAACACACACGGCAAGCGTCCCAGCGGCACGCAGCACCGGCACGATCTCCGCGAGCGCGTCGTCATCGCGCACGTGTGTCGTCGGCGCCTGGGGCGGCTCGGCGACCGCCAGCGCCGGTTGGGTGGCCAGGTCGAACATCGTCCGCTGCGCCGCCGCGGGCTGCGGCCGGGGGCGGGCTGCGGACTGCCGCGCCTTCGTCACGAGGCTCTGAAAGCCGAGTTCCTTGAGGAACGTGCCGAGCCGTTCGCCGTCGGGGGTGTGCAGCCGGGCAGCCTCCCAGGGCACCGTCAGGGGCACGTCGGCGTCGAGCCGCACGAGCTCGCGGCTGGCTCGGGCCGCCTCGGCATACGAGCGGACGTTTTCCTGCCGCTTCTTGCCCGCCACGACATCGGGATGCGCGAGCACGTGGTCGAGCGAGCCGTGCGCCTGCAACAGTTCCGACGCGATCTTCGGGCCGATGAGCGGCACCCCGGGCACGTTGTCGGCGGAATCACCCACGAGCGTGAGATAGTCAACGACCTGGTCCGGGCGGATGCCCCACTCGGCGCGGAGCTCATCGGGGCCCAGAAACGCATTCGTGCGCAGGTTGAGCAGCCGCACGCGGTCGGAGAGCAACTGCCGCGCATCCTTGTCGGATGTCGCCAGCACGCAGCCGCCCCCCTGCCCCGTCACCAGGCGGGCGAGCGTGGCCAAGACGTCGTCGGCCTCGTAGCCCGGCATCTCCAGGCACGGGATCCCCATCACGTCGAGCAGTTGCCTGATCAGCGGAATCTGTGGCACGAGGTCGGCCGGCATCTCGGCCCGGTTCGCCTTGTAGGCCTCGAACCGCTCGTGGCGAAACGTGGGCCCGGGCGCGTCGAGCGCGCAGACGAGATAGTCGGCCTTCCGTTTCTCGATGATGTCGAGCAGGTCGCGGGTGAAGCCATAGACGGCCGCGACGGGCGTGCCCTGCGGCGACGTCATCTCCGGCAGCGCGTGAAACAGCTGGTAGACCCGCGACAGCGTGTCGATCACCCACACCGACTTCCCGGCAAGATCGGGCACGGCGGCTGACGCGACGTCTGACATGCGAGGATCATAACGGCTGGCGGGAAAGCACGCGGTCTGCTCGCGGTTGCTGTCCTCAACTCGCCCAACCCGGCTCGGGGCTGCCCACGCTCCATCGCCGGACGTTCGCTGCGGGCCTGCTGTCGCGCCGTCGCCGCCGTCCCGGCGTCGTCTCCGGCTTACGGTCGCCGGGCAAAGCCCGTCTCCCGCGCCTTCGGCGTCAGGGCCGGAGGCCCGGGTGATGACCAGCCGACGGAGGTCGGCCAAGGGACAATGGCACGATGCCATGTTTCCCGTGGAGTAGCCCACATACGCCGGCTCACGGAACATGGGCAGCCCCTCGCCTCCCCTTAACGATTCAGGGAGGCGGCGGAGACGGTCGGTGCGATGCGGAAGAGCCGACGGGCAGATACGCGGCTTACACCGAGCACACCATCACAGTTGAGACTGAACTAGCGATCGCCCTCGGCGATGGAGCAGCGTACCGCCGGCTTCGACGCCGGGTTGGGCGAAATAGCGTCGTCCCTCCCCGATACCTATCGTGGAACTAGTCGGCGGTGCCCGGCGGCTCGTACTCGAATTCTTTCCACTTCATGGCGCGGCGGAAAGGCTCGATCCGGAGCACGACCTCGCCGTTGTGGAAGATGCGGACGGTGCCGTTGGTTTCACTGACGGCCACGGCGACGCTCTTGGTGCGGCGGGTGATCGCGGCGGCGGCCCAGTGGCGGGCGCCCAGGCCCTTGGCCACCGAGACGCTCTCGGCCGAGGCGTCGATATAGCGAGCGGCGCCCTCGACCGTGCCATCGGCACCCACGACGAAGGCGCCGTCGAGTTGCGCGATCTCCTTGATGCCTTCGCGCACGCGCGGGTCGGTGAGCTTGCGCTCCGAGCGGCTGTAGCCGCGGACGGGGTCGAAGCCCGTCGAGTGGCTCGACTGCATGACCTTACGGGTGTCGCCGACGACGAACAGCGTGCCCACGGGCTTGCCCTCGCGGCCCTCGCGGCCGATCTCGACGGCAAGGTCGACCACGATCTTGAGCGTCTCGAGCGGCACCTTCGTCTCGAGGTTGCGCAGGTCGCGGCTCGTGAGCTGGCCGAGATGCTCCTCGAGCCGGAGCACGCTCACCGAGTCGGCCGTGCCGGCCTCGAACCCGCTATACACGGCCACCACCTGGGCCTCCGGTGCGATCAGTTCGTCGGCCACGCACTCGAGAAGCGCCTGCGTGAGCCGCTCGTGGACGGGGAGTCCGGCCACATCCAGGAGCACGGGCTTGAGCCCGTGGTCGGCGGTTCCTTCGAGGTGCGATTCCTCGTCGGCAGCCACGAGGATCGACGCGCTCCCGACCAGTTCGCGCACCCGCGCCCAGTCGAGCCGCTGATCGACGAGCAGGAGGAGGGCGTCGGCGCCGGCTGTCTCGCGCAGCCGCGAGCCTGCTTCGAGCAGGTGCTCCATCTGGGCTGATAGGTCGGGCGTTGACATGGGCGTTCCTCGGCCCCGCGCGGTGCATCGACACCCGAGCGTCGGGTGCGGCCGCGAGGAAGCGCGGGGCTGACGTGTCAAACCCGCCGGGCAAGCGTACGGCGCGGGTCCGATCCGTTCAAGAATGCCGTGGCCGCCGAGGAGGCGGCGGTCAGCGCCGGATCGGCTTATCGCGAGGCTGCTCCGGGAACACCGGGCCATCGTCCGGCCGTGTCGCCATGTGGGCTGCCTCCGGCGCGGCCTTCATCGGACCGTGAAACGCCGCGATGCCGCCCGGCAGGATCGTGCCCCAGGCCCGCTCCTGGTAGATCGTGAGCGCGTGCAGCGCGTGCCCCATGGGGCCGATCTTCCATTCCCGTGAGGGTTGACGGGCGAGGGATGTGGCGAGGAATTCGACCGCCGCCACGACCCGCGGCTGGTAGAGATCCTGTTGATCGAGCGACCCGACGAGCCATTCGAGGATGTGGCCGGTCGTCTGCACCTTGCGGTCGATGTCGTCCGGCCGGTCGGCGGGATACTTGAACCACTCGGTGCTGAACGATCCGTCCGGGTTTTGGAGCTTCGTGAGGGCGAAGGCCTGGTAGTCACGCACGAACTTGTCGGCCCGAGCGTAGTGGCCGGTGAGGCTGCCGGTGGCGCGGAGCCGCCGCTGGCAGCCGTAGGCCAGGCCGAACAGACGATGCGTGCCGCCGCACGGGGCGCCGCGGATCGGCTGCTCGATCTCTTCGGCAACGAGCTTTTCGAGGTCCCAGGGCTTGCCGGCGCGGCTCTGCCACGTGGCGTCGGTCGGCAGATAGTGGGCCAGGCCGATCAGGGCGAACGTGAGCTCCGTGTTCGACTTGCACGAGAGCTTCTCCTCCTCAACGAGGTCGGCCACGGTGAACGATTTCGACTGGACTGCGATCGGCGAATTCAGCGCCACGCGGCACTGGGCGAGAATGGCGAGATATTGGGCCGAGTGCCCCTGCACCCCGATACCCTTCTGGGCGACGAGCCGGTCGCCGGCCGTCGCGAGCATGACCTGCCCCCGGCAGCGGCCCCCCATGTTCATCCAGCCGATCGCATTCACGAGGTCGCCCGTCGGGCCGCCGACGCGCAGCTGGGTCGGGATGCCGAACGCGATGAACCCGTGCATCACCTCCCAGGGCGTATTGTTGGCGGTGTTGAGCGGTCGCCGCTGGTAGGTGGCGAGCGTCTGGCTGATCAAAGAACGCAGCCGAGTGAAGCGTCTGGTCTGTGGCGGCTGCGCGCCGGTGCCCTGCCGACCCTGCGCCGCTTTCACGGCCGCCTGCTGCCGCATCATCGCGGCCGTCATCTTCGGCGCGGCAGTGGATGGCGCGGCCTTCGGAGACGCCCGCCCGGCGGTCGTGATCGGAGCACGCTGAGGCTTTGGCTCAGGCTTGTATGCAGGGTCGATCGCGGCTGCAGCCACGCGATCGGCCGACGACTTGAGCGATTTGGCAAAGGAGATGGTTTCGTCCCAGGTCGGCACCCGCGTGGGTGCCGCCGGGTTGGCCTGCGGAGGAAGCGTGCCGATCCGTGGGGGCCGCGGGGAATCGGATGCAGCTGCAGGAGAGTCCTTGGGCTTCGCGGCAGCCGACGCCGCATCTTTGCCAGTGTCGCGCGGGTCTTCGTCGGCCGGGGCCGGGGGGGGCGTCGGGGCCGGAATGAACGCCTGCGGCGGAGTCGGCTTCTTGCCGAACGCTTCGAACAGACGCTTGCCTGAAAACGGCAGGCCCGGCGGGGCCGCGAAGGAGGCGGTGTCGGCCGACAGGATCGTGAGCATGGTCGCCACGACGCTTCCCGCGACCACGAGCCAGAGCACGGGGCGGCGACGGGGCGACCGTCGACAGCGCCGTGAGCATCCAGGCGCTGCATCATGAGTGGGGCGGTGAGTGATCAACACAACGTGTCTTGCTGGCGGGCCGGGCGTGCGTCTGCGGTGGGGTATCGGCCGTTTCTCCACCGGGAACCCGGGAGGCGGCAAGGAGCCCGTGCGGGTCGCGGCAGACCGTCCGGCACTCCCAGCCTGCGTGTCTTGCCAGGCAGGCAGGCCGCCCGCTCAAAACAGCTTGCGCCAGGCCTCCGCGATCGACCAGGGCTCGACGTCGCCGGGGTTCGCAGCCCATTCGCGCCAGGCGTTCACGTCGTTGCCGAGGTCGCGACCGCTGACCTGTTTGAGGGCTGCGACGGCCCGGTATTGCACGGCCGGATCGGGATCTTCGAGCGCCTCTGCCAGCACGGGAATCGCGCCCTCGTTCTCCATTTCGCCCAGCATGCGAATCGCCCGCAGGCGGACGTCGAGTTCGCGATCGGCCCGATAACGATTGGCGAGCAACTGCACCGCCTCGGCCCCGCCCCGCTTCCGCCACACCTCGCAGGCCCGTGTCCTCACCCGCTCATCGGGATCTTGCAACGCGCCTTTGCAGATTGCGACCGCCGCCGCCGTGTCGAAATCGCCGGCGATGGCCACGATCTCGCACCGCACGCGGGCATCGTGCTCGGCGAGCAGTTGCTCGGCCAGTTTCCGCGTGAAGTCGACGCTCTGGCTGCTCCCCTCGGCCTTGGCCTGTTTGGCCTCCGCCTCGAGCTGCTCGATCCGCTGGTTGGCGGTGGGGCCGTACAGCTCGGCGTTTTTCTTGGATTTATCGGAGGCGGTCCACGGCAGCCAGCCCGAGCAGCCGACGACGGCAGGCAGGAGCGCGGCCAGCAGCCACGCGGTGGCGAACCGACGACGAAGCGGGCGGAGTGCGCGAAACGAGATCGATGTCATGGGCTATCCATGAGGCACTGGCGGGTGTGGCGAGCCGTGGCCTGAAGATCGGACCGTACAGGCGCCGCGGGGCCTGAAGCCAGACCAACTCGCGGGCTCGTAGGACAGGCCTCAGCCTGTCACTGCCCGAACTTGCCCAATCCGGCTCGGGGCTGCCCCGTACCGTCTCGCCGGACGTTCGTTGCGGGCTGGCTGTCGCGCCGTCGCCGCCGTCCCGGCGTCGTCTCCGGCTTACAGTCGCCGGGCAAAGCCCGGCTCCCACGCCTTCGGCGTCAGGGCCGGAGGCCCGGATGAACACCGGCCGACGGAGGTCGGCCAAGGGGAAATGGCAGGATGCCATGTTTCCCGTGAAGTGGCCCACATACGCCGGCTCAACGGCAGGGGCAGCCCCTCGCCTCCCCGCCTCGTAGGCGCTGGGAACTTTCGGCGGAGACGGTCGGTGCGATGCGGAAGAGCCGACGGGCAGATACGCGGCTTCCACCGAGCGCACCATCACAGTTAAGAAGGGACTAGCGATCGCCCTCGGCGATGAAGCAGCGTGCCGCCGGCTCCGAATGCGGATAGTTTTCAAACGCCCTACCGTCCGGCGAGACGGTACGGGGTAACCCCGAGCCGGCGCGGGCCAATGCAGGTGAACGTCCGGCGATGGAGCATAGGGAGCCCCTCTTTACTATTTTGCCACGCCCTCGTGCGTCGGCGCAGGTTGCACTTTCACCGGCCTGCCGAACCTGCTTGCATGACCGGGCCTTGTTCCAGCGCGGAGCGTGCAGATGCGGTTCGTGGGGTTCGCCCTGTGTCTGAGTTTCGCCGTCGCCGCGCCTGCGGTCTGGGAGCGGGTGCGAATCTCGGGTGATTCGGGCGAACGCGTCGTCGAGGGGCGGGTGGTCGTCGAGGCCCAAGATGGAAGCTTGCTCGTCGAGCATGCCGACCAGCGGCTCGAGGTCGTGCCGGGAGCGGAGGTGCAGAGCCGGGAGGCAGTGCCGACGACGCCCGAGCCACTCACTTCGCGGGCTGTGGGGGATGCCGTGCTGCGCACATTGCCCGCGGGGTTCGATCAGCTCGCGACGCGGCACTACGTCGTCTGCTTCGATACGTCGCGGGCCTATGCGCAGTGGTGCGCGGCCCTCTTCGAACGGTTGCACGACGCCTTCATGAATTTCTGGCGGCAGGCGGGCTTCGAGGTTGCGGAGCCGGAGCATCCGCTTGTCGTGGTGATCTTTGCCGACCGGCAGCGGTATGAGGAGCATGCGGCAGCCGATCTCGGCGCGGCGACCGACCGCGTTGTCGGCTACTACAACCTGCTCAGCAATCAGGTGACCACGTTCGACCTCACGGGCAGCGATCTGGTCGGCGGGCGGCCGAGCCGATCGGCGGGCCGGGCCGGGCTCGAGATTCTGTCGAGCAGCCGCGCGGCGGGCCTCGTGGCGACGCTCGTGCACGAGGCCACGCACCAGATGGCGTTCAACTGCAGGCTGCACCGGCGGCTGGCGGCCGTGCCGCTGTGGGTGAGCGAGGGCGTGGCGATGTACTTCGAAACGCCGGATGTCTCCAGCGATCGCGGCTGGCGGGGCATCGGCGGCGTCAACGGGCCGCGTCGCGAACGATTCGTGGCGAGCCGCCGGGCGGGGTGGTTTGTCGACATCGTACGGAGCGACGAGTCGTTTCGGAGCACCGACGAGGCCCTCGATGCGTATGCCGGCGCGTGGGCGGCGACGGCCTTTCTCGTCCAGACCCGCAAGGCCGCCTTCATCGGCTATCTCCGCACGCTGTCCGAAAAGGAGCCGCTCGTGGAGGACGATGCCGACCGTCGGCTCGAGGAGTTCACCACGGCCTTCGGCGTGGAGCCCGGGGCCCTCGAGGAGGCGATCGCGAAATTCGTCGCCCGGCTCAAGTGACCGCATGCGTGCCCGGTCGGTACACTTGATGCGATCGAGATGTTGCCATCTTTCGGCTCAGGAGCATGCCATGCCAGACATCAGCCAGCTTCAGACGCCCAGCCACCGTTCGCGCCGCGCATTTCTCGCCCTCTCGGCCACAGGAATGGCCAGCGGGGCCGTCGTGCCGCAGTTGTATGCGGCCGCCGCCGGCAGCATGGGCAGGGAGATTCGCGTCGGGCTCGTGGGCTGCGGCGGCCGCGGCACGGGCGCGGCGCTGCAGGCTGCGGCCGCCGATCCCGCGGTGCGGATCGTGGCGCTCGGCGACGGCTTCGCCGACCAACTCGAGGCATCCGCCCACGTGCTCGCCCGCGATGCCGCAGGCCAGTTCGCCTGCCCGGCGAGCGGCCGCTTCAGCGGCTCCGACGCCTATCGCCGGGTGCTCGACGCGGGGGTCGACGCCGTCGTGATCGCCGCCCCGCCGCACGTGCGGCCGCTGCACGTCGAAGCCGCCGTCGCCGCGGGCGCGCACGTCTTCTGCGAGACGCCGGCTGCGATCGACCCAGCGGGGGCGGCGCGGGTGGCCCACGCGCTTGCCGCCGCGCGGGCGGCAGGACTGGCAGTGGCATCGGGGCTCCACGCCCGTCGTGATTCGTCGCTGGCGGCGCTCGTCGCCGACATGCGGGGCGGTGAAATCGGCCGGCTGCTGTCGGTCGACGTGCACGCCACGTGGCGCGGTCCCTGGAAAGCGGCCGCACGTCCCGACTCGACGGCCGCCGAAGAGCGGCTCCGGAACTGGGTGTCGTGCGACGCGCTCTCGGGCGGGCGGTTCGTCGAGCGACACGTGCACGCCATCGATCGGGGGTTGTGGGCGCTCGGCGACCGTGCGCCCGCCACGGCCGAACCGCTCACGAATCGGGAGGGTGACGTGGTGGCCGTGCGCTACCGCTTTGACGACGGTGCCGAGCTTCGTGCCTCGGTTGCCCGGGTCGCGCTCGGGCCCGATCGCATCTGCGAGACGGTGGTCGGCAGTCGCGGCGAGCGCGACCTCACGCTGCCGGCGGACGGCCGGCGGTTTCAGGCCACGATGGATGCCTTTCTCCGGGCGATGCGCTCCGCGGACGGCATGGACGACGGGGCCATTCTCGTGCGGGGCAGCCTGGTGGCGATCATGGGGCGGCTGGCAGCGGCCAGCGGGCGAATGGTGCGGTGGGACGAGATGCTTGCGGCAACGCCGCTGCCTGCCCAGTTTGCCATGCCGGCAAAGGTGTAAATCTCGACGAGGGTCGACGTCGATAGAACGTTCATCATGGCAGCCTCCCGCGCCACCGTCGTGCAGTCGCTCAGCATCGCGCTGATCGTGTTCGTGATGCTCACGTTCGTGCTGGCGGTCACCACGTACCTCTTCTTCCGGCAGAAGTTCGATGCCGAAGCGGCCGCTGCCGCCGCCGCGGGCGAAATGGCGCAGGCCAAGACGGTTCTCGAAACCGCCGAGGCGGACAAGAACAAGCTCAAGCAGATCCTGGGATTCGCGGATGACAAGTCGGTCGCCGACATCGAGACCGAGGTCAATGAGCTGTTCGAAAAAAACCACGAAGACTTCGAGGCGGATTCCAAGTCGTACAAGAGCTTCAGCGCCTGGCTGCTGACCTCGAACGAGGCGAAGGACAAGGCACTCAACGCCCTCAACGCCAAAAACGCGCAGCTCGACAAGGAGAAAGCCGAAGCCCTCGCCGCGGCCGAGAAACGGCAGCAAGACCTCGAGGCCAGGGCGAAGGCCAAGGAAGACGAGGCCGCCGCGCTCAAGAAAGACTTCGATGGCCGCTGGCAGGAGCACGAGGCCAAGGTGAAGTCGCTCACCGCAGAGCAGCGGAAGGCGCTCGACCGCTCGGCGCGGCTCGATCTGCTCGACGCCGAGATCGCCAAGGGGGAGCCGCTGCTGTCGGCGTCTCGCCAGGCCCGCTTCAAGACCCAGCCGCCCGAGGGGCGGGTGGCCGTGCTGTTCGAGGAGCTCCGCGATCGTGAGAAGTTGATCGCGCGGCAAAACGAGATCCTCGGCGACCTGCGCGTGGCCGACAGGGCCCTGCAGGACACCGTGCTCGCGGCGACGCCCCAGGACGACCGCGTCGACGGCTTCGACGGACGCGTGCTCTCGATCAACGAAATCGATCGGACGGTGCTCCTCGACGTGGGGTCGACACGCGGCCTGCGCCCGGGGCTCGTGATGCGGGTGTACGAACCGGGGGATGCCCGGCCGCAGTCGGGGGATTACAAGGCGGTGGTCGAAGTGGTGGCGGTGGAAAGCGACGCCCTGGCACGGGCCCGGATTCGGTCCGACGCGGTGGGCGATCCGATCCTGCCCGGAGATCGCGTGGCGACGAGCCTCTGGTCGCCGGACGACACCTTCGAAGCGGTCATCGTGGGCTTCGTGCAACTCGACGGCGATCAAAAGCAGGATCAAGACCGGCTGCAACAACTCGTGGAGCGGATCGGCGGCCGCGTCGAGCCGAGCGTGTCGACGACGACGACCATGCTGATCGACGCGGGCGGGCCGCAGTCACCGGGGGGCGTGCTCGAGCGAGCCGCCGGCTGGCGGGCGGCGGACGACGCCCGGCGCGACAAGCAGATCAAGGAGGCCCGACGGCTCGGCCTCCGGGTCGTGGGCGTGGACGCCTTTCTCACCATGATGGGGCTCGATCGGGCCGTGCTCGACTCCAATCGGCTGCCTCAGACCGGGGGGCAGCGGCCTCCTGCCACAGCCGGAAACGTGGCATACTGACGCGCCCGCTGCGGACGCTGTGTTCCGGAAGCGGATCACCGTCTTCCGGAGGCTCCGATCGTGGGAACGATTGTCGCGTGGATCTGTCGGTCGTCGTCATGTCTACGCCCGTCAGGGCTCTGCTTCTGTGCATTACTGGCCGTGCTGATGATCACGGCGAACGGTGGAGTGGCCGCAGCGGCCGATGACGCCGCCTTCACGCCGCTCTTCGACGGCCGGACGCTCGCCGGCTGGGAAGGCGATCCCGAGATCTGGAGCGTGCGGGACGGCGCGATCGTCGGCGAGACGACGCCCGACAAGCAGATCAAGACCAACACGTTTCTGATCTGGAGCCAGGGCAACGTCGACGATTTCGAGCTTCGGTTTCAGTACCGCCTGACCAGAGGCAACAGCGGCGTCCAGTATCGGAGCCGGCAGTTCAAGGAGTTCGGCCCATTCTCCATCGGTGGCTATCAGGGTGATTTCGAGGCCGGCCCAAAGTACTCGGGCATTCTCTACGAGGAGCGGGGCCGCGGCATTCTCACGCTGCGCGGCCAGCGGATCACGATCAACGCCGATGGCACGAAGACACCCGGCGAGGCGATCGGCACGGCGGAGGATCTCCAGAAAGTCATCAAGCCCGGCGACTGGAATGACGTGCGGATCGTCGCCCAAGGGCCGAAGCTCCAGCACTTCATCAACGGGCAGTTGATGTCGGAGACGGTGGACAATCAGGCCGACAAACGATCGCTCGAAGGCCTGCTCGCGTTTCAAGTACATGTCGGGCCGCCGATGAAGGTGGAGTTCAAAGACATCCAGCTCAAGCGGTTGAAGCTCGCCGACGGCCGCAAGAAGCTCGTGATGGTCGCCGGCAAGCCCAGCCATGCGCCGGGCCAGCACGAGCACCGCGCAGGCACGCTGCTGCTCGAGAAGTGCCTCGATGCCGCCGGCCTGCCGCTCGTGACGGCCGTCCACACCGGGGGCTGGCCGGCCGATCCCACGGCGTTCGACAACGCCGATGCGATCTTCTTTTTTGCCGACGGCGGCGGCGGCCATCCGGTGCTCCAGAGCAGCCGGCTCGCCCAGGTCGACGCGCTTGCGAAGCGCGGCGTGGGCGTCGCCTGCCTGCACTATGCCGTGGAAGTGCCCAAGGAAAAGGGCGGCCCGGAGTTCCTCGCCTGGATGGGCGGGTATTTCGAGCCGCACTGGTCGGTGAATCCGCACTGGACGCTCGCGCAGACGGAGATCGCCCCAGAGCATGCGATCACGCGGGGCGTGATGCCGTTCGAGACCAACGACGAGTGGTATTACCACATGCGGTTTCAAGATCCCCCCGCCGGGCTGACCCCGATCCTGTCGGCCGTGCCGCCCGATGCCACGCGGGAGCGGCCCGATGGCCCGCACGGCAACAACCCGACGGTGCGGGCCGGCAAAGGTTCGCGGGAGGTGCTCGCCTGGGCCTACGAGCGGCCGACGGGTGGCCGAGGCTTCGGCTGCACCGGCGCCCACTTTCACCGCAATTGGGAAAACGACGACTTCCGGCGCATGATGCTCAACGCGCTCGTCTGGACGAGCGGGCTCGACGTGCCGGCCGACGGCGTGGCATCGAGCCTGACTCCCGACGACCTGGTTGCGAACCTCGACGACAAGCCCGCGTCGCAGAAGAAATAGCCTGCCTGCCCGCGATCATCCCGGGAGCCCGAAGAGCCCGAGCACGATGTCGGCCACGTCGTGCATGGCGAGCGTCTTCGAGACGACGCCCGCTCGCGAGGCGACGAGGATCGTCTCGTGCGGCATGGCGGGATCGATCGCGCCGTGCGAGCCTTTCACGAGCGATGGGTCGAGCGGGATCGCGATCTGTGGCAGACGGCTGCGATCGAGATACAACTCGAGCGGGTCGTAGCCGGGCTTGCGGTGGATGTCGATCGTGCGGGCGAAGGATGGTGCGCGGGAGTCCTCCAGCCAGTACGGATAGGCCTGCCAGGCATCGAGGGTGCTCGTGACGACGAGATCGCCGCAGCGGTTCGCCGAATCGGGCGGCACGGTGGCGGCCAGGCCGGCCGCGACGAGGTCGGCCCCGGTGAGCACCTGGCCCACCCCTGCCCTGCCCCGAAAGAGCGCCGCAATCTCGGCCACGAGGCCATGGTCGTGGCCGTCGCGGAGATAGACATGGCTGACTTGATGGTCGGCCAGGGCCCACGCCCGGCTCGTGGCGATGTCGAGCAGTTCTCCACCCGAGGCGTCTTCCGTCACAGCGAGCAGGCCGGCCTCCCGGAGCAGACGGTTGGGAAACACGGTGTGTGCCACGGGGCGAATGCGATATTCCCCCGCCACGAGCACGACGAGCTCGTCGCGGCCCACGAGCGCCGCAAAACCGTCGATGAGGCGGGCGATTTCCGCATCGAGTTCGGCGCAGGCTGCCAGCGCCGGCGGGCTATCGGGCCCCGACCGCTGGGCGGCGTAGTCGAGGTGCGGCAGATAGACGAACGCGAGGTGCGGCGGTGCGGTGGCGGCTGCGGCGAGGAAGCTGCTGGCGATCCAGCGGGAGGATTCGATACCGGCAGCCGGCCCCCAGAATTTGTGGAGCGGAAAATCGCCGAGGTGATCGCGGAGCGTCTCATAGAGGCCGGCGGGCCGCGTGTGGCACCACATCGTCTCGCTGCCGTCGGAGTTGTGCTTCGGTGCCGGCAGGCACACGAGATCGGCGGTGGCGTGCTTCGACTGGAGGAGAAACCACGCCGCCGTGCGCAGCTCCGGGCGGGCTGCCTTGAGCCGGTCCCAGAGCCGGGGTGCGCGATGGACGCCGTCCGGGCTGATCCACATCTCGAGGTGGCGCGTGGACCGGTCGAAGAGGCCGTTGGCCACGATGCCGTGCACCGCCGGCCTCACTCCCGTGGTGAGTGTGGCCTGCACCGGACAGGTGAGGGCCGGGAGGCCGGGCGCGAGCGGCACGCTCGATCCTGCCGCGGCAAGCGCGGCAAGCGTCGGCATGCGGCCGAGGTCTTCGTGTCGCAGGCCCGGAACAGACAGCAGCAGGACGTGGGGCGAGGTGGGCATCAGGGCTGAGCCACACGCTTGGCCCGTACCGTCACGGCCCCTTCGCGGGCGATTCGACCGGCCATCTGGCGGCACTCCAGCTCACCGCGATAGGTCACGCTGCCGGGCCGCGTGCCCACGGCCGTCACGAGCAGGTCGACGGACGAACCCGGGGAGAGTCGAGGCACCGCTTCGAACCGCACTTCGCCGGGATACACCTCGGCCGACTGGCCGATGGCCTGCACGGGCTCGATCCCTTCGGCGAAGAACAGCGTCGCCGTGACCCGTTCTGCGGGTTCGCTCCCGACGTTCCGCACGGCGATCCGCATCACGATCTGTTCTCCTTGGCCGACGAGCGAACGCGATTCGCGCACGTCGAACTCCAGCCGGGCCGGCGCGTCGGCGGCGTCGGCGTCGGCGGCGTCGGCGGCGTCGGCGGCCGCGAGCGTGTCGCGTGCGGCATGGGCATCGGCTTCGTCAGCGGGCGTCGGCTGGCCGAACACCATGGCGGGGCTGCCGGCGGCTGCAATCGGAATCGGCCTGGGGGCCGGAGGTGGTGCGGCGTCGGAAGATGGCTCGGGGACCACGGCGGCGATCTCCGGGCCTCTCCTCGCGGGAGCGGCGGCTTGTTGGGGACGCGCCCCGAGGGCTCCCTTGATCCGGCGGAGCAGCGACTCGCGGACGGTCGACGTGGGAGCAGTCGGAGCCGGGGCGGCGACCTGTGTCACGATCCGTTCCGGGGGCAGCGTCACCGCGTCCGTCACCTCGTCCGTGGGCTGGTCTGGAGCGACGGCATCCGCATCCACGATCATCGTCGGCGGCTCGGCCTCGGCGACCATGTCTTCCACGATGGCCGCCACAGGCGCGGGTGCGGATGCCGGCGCCAGATCAGCTGCGGCCACGTCAACTGCGACCTCGGAATCGGTCTCAACGCCTTCCGGCGCTGCCACATCGGAACTTTCCGGCGGGGTGCACGTCGTGGCGAGTGCGTCGTCGTGGCACACGCTCTCGGCGCAGTCGGGCGGAGTGGGCACACGCAGTGGGAGATTCGATGCCGCGATCCGCTGGCTGATCGGCCGCCGGCCTGTGCCGGCCGTCGCCGGCGTCGACTGGGCCACGATCGAATAGGGCTCACGCGGCGGAGGGGCCGCAGGGCGGGCGAATGTCGAACTGGCTCCGGCAAGCACGGCGAGTGCTCCCACCAAAAGGCTTGCCCTGTGCGTCGTGCGAAACATGAGGATCGCGTCCTGTTGTGGTGTGATCTCTTCGGTGGTATCGGTTTTTCGGATGCCGAAGTTTCGTGCGTCTGGTACATTTTTGCCGCTCGCAATCCCCAGGTTTCCCAGTCGACCACTTCGAGAAGAATGCCATGTCGATCGCATCTCTCCCCGCCGACCTCGCCTTCCCCGCCCGCTGGTATGCCTTGGCGGCCCGGGTGCTCGCCGATGGAGCGATCGATCGCGACCAGGCGCGGTCGATCCTCGAGTCGTCAGACGCCGAACTGCTCGATGTCATGGCGGCCGCGTGGCGTGTCCGGCATCACCATTTCGGCAACACAGTGCAGCTGTTCTTCCTCATGAACGCCAAGAGCGGCCTGTGCCCGGAGGACTGCAGCTACTGCTCCCAGTCGAAGATCTCCGACGCGGAGATTCCGCGGTACAACCTGCTCTCGGCCCCGAAGCTGCTGGAGGCGGCCAAGCTCGCCGCCGAGCGGCAGTCGAAGACCTTCTGCATCGTGATCTCGGCCCGCGGTCCGTCGGAGCGGGAGATCGATTTCGTCTGCGGCATCGTTCCCGAAATCAAGCGGCAGTACGACCTCAACGTCTGCGCCTGTCTGGGGCTGCTCACGCCCGATCAGGCCCGGCGGCTCGCCGCCGCCGGCGTCGACAAGGTGAACCACAACCTCAATACGAGCGAACGCTTCTATTCCGAGGTCTGCACCACGCACACCTACGCCGACCGCGTCGCCACGCTCGAGGCCTGCCGCTCGGCAGGCCTGCAGCTCTGCAGTGGCGGCATCATGGGCATGGGAGAAACGCACGACGACCTCATCGACATGGCTTTCGAGCTCCGCGCCATGAACGTCGAATCGATTCCGCTCAACTTTCTCAACGCGATCGATGGTACGCCGCTCGAGCACGTCAGCCGCATCACCCCGCGCGACTGCCTCCGCGGCCTGGCGATGATGCGGCTGGTGAACCCCGCCGCCGAGATCCGCATCGCAGGCGGCCGCGAGATCCACCTCGGCAGCCTGCAGGCCCTCGGCCTCTACGCCGCCAACTCGATTTTCGTGGGCGACTACCTGACCACGAAGGGCCAGCTGCCCGAGGCCGACTACAAGATGATCGAGGAACTCGGCTTCGTGATCACGCGCGGCGCCGAATCGTGCGAGCCCCCGCCCGCCGTGCCGCGCTGAAGCGGCGTCGATGCGGTTTGATGATGGAGTGCGATACCGCGCCGGCTCGGGGTTACCCCGTACCGTCTCGCCGGACGTTCGCTTCGGCCCTCCAGGCCTTCACTCACTCGGATGTGCCTGCGCTGCGCCATCCATGGCTTCGCTGGTCACATACGCCGTCTCAACGGTAGGGGTAACCCCTCGCCTGCCGAACTCGTAGGCGATCAGCAGTTTCGGCGGAGTCGGTCGGTGGGCACGCGCAGACGCAGGGAGTCGTTGAGGACTATCGGCGTCTGAGCAAAACCCACGAGTCCTGTACTCTCAACACGACCGGAGTCGAGCATGTCTACCGCCGGCTCCGATTGCGGGT
>Ga0247837_1006547_pt1 | contig 16286 bp, 12 predicted proteins | sample LaCtaG_2_FD_187115 | JGI IMG/M metagenome (GOLD analysis project Ga0247837, IMG submission 187115) | Freshwater microbial communities from meromictic Lake La Cruz, Castile-La Mancha, Spain - LaCruzMarch2015_14.5m | ecosystem: Environmental > Aquatic > Freshwater > Lake | place: Spain: Castile-La...
CATAATCAATCCCAGCGACACCACAAACGCCGTTCTGCTGTGGAACATTCACCTTGAAATCTTTGTCTGGGCATGCATAACGCTGCATGTACTGTGGTCCAAGATCCAGATCTCCATATAATTCGATTTGATCAAACCTGGCGGCATGACAGCTTCCGCTTATAGCAACAGAGCTGCTGCTAATGGTATTCCTTTCGACATGCATGAACAATGAATTGCATCTAGCAGATACAGTTCTCGGATACGTTGAATATGTGGGATGTGTTTCTTCCACAGCTGTCTGTGCCGGGCAATCCCACAATACTTCAGTACCAGTGCCCGGATTCGTGCTGCTACGAACAATCGGGACATACACCAAAGCATGCGTACCCAATGCGATGTCAGCGAAGTTGGAATCTGCAATTGACTTGTCGCACGCATATATAGCGTTTGAAATGCTTCGAAATGGATTTTGATTCGGAACACCCCACACCAACCTTGACTTCAGAAACATTGCCTGCGCGCCCACTCCTTGTTTCGGAAATGCTATCAACGCTCCTGCCAAACTTCCATTGTACGATCCAGAAAAGTCGAAGTTCTGTGTGTACGCGGACTGGTTACTCGATGGTATTACAATGTTCAACTGCCTTGGGAACTCGAGCGAATCAGCAAACGACATTTCACTTTGTTCGCTTGGACAGTAGTGTATACAATGCTGTGAACGCAGCAGCAATTCCGGTCACTACAACACTTACAAACAGTTTCTTAAGTTTGCGAAAGAGGCGTTGCTGATCGTGCTCAAGAGATGCAACTCCAACAACCGGAGACCTCACCTCGGACGATTCCTCTGTCGTAATTGTTTCAATGTTATATGGATCACTCATGCGCAAATAGCTTTAAGAACACATATCCTTCACGTACGAAAAGCAATTACGGAGAGAAACAATGACATGCTCGTACGACTCAAATTCATTCTGCTTAGTGAACACCACACAATGAAGAAGATAGAACGCAACCCCCTGAATATCAGACACAAGCTGGCAGCTCTTCTGACAATAGTGATCGTGCATCATGAACTGACGGCTGATTCTGCGCCCCACAATCCGCCCAAACTGAATCAGCATTTCCAATGCAGTCTGGAGTGCGTGCCCTGCGCACGCCTCGCGCAGTGCGTTGGCGACTATTACCACCATCTCCTGCACGACCTTCTTGTCTCGGTCAGTCTCGTAGAACACGTACTTGTCACACACGTCAATGACAGCCGCAATGCGACGAATCTTCGTGTACGCAGTCTTGATCTGCTTGCTGACGAAAGGCTCCGCCTGCACGTTGAGCTCCTGTCGGGCTGCCTCTCGGTAAACCCGCTCGTTGTCCCCAACCACAACGTTGTTGCTCCCCCGAACACTGTATCCCTTCGGGCTTGGCTTATCTTCAGCAGCGATCACAATTCCATCGGCATTCAACCGCACGTAATCCGGATCGTCGACTGGAAGTCTGGCAGGCATCTTTTCTTTGGTACCCAGCTCATAGTCAGGATGCCCAGGCCCAATGATTACAGAGCCATTGTAAACCGGCTTGGTCGCTCCTTCGTCGCTCCCATGCCCACAGCCTTCGGCAGGGTAGGGGGGGGGTAATACTGGAGCCCCCCCCCTACCACCGCCTCGGCCGCGGCCATGGCAAACACTCACGTAACTCTTCTTCGGCGGCATGTCAAAGTGGTACACCTCAAAGTCCTAGTGGTACACCAAGTGGTACACCTCAAATCCTTAAGGAAAATTCTTAAGGAAAAAGTGGTACAGCGGTACGGGGGTGGGGTAATAATAGAGCTCTCAAAAAACGGTACAGGGGGGTGTACCACTTGGTGTACCACTTGGTGTACCACTCTTTGAAGTAACTCGCATACACAAGCAACAGTAATAATAATCCACCTAACGGATGTACTTCATCCACTGGGGTGGAGGCGGAGGAGGTGCGGACATACCACTCTTCTTGGTATTCTTCTTGACAACCTTCTTGCTGATCTTTTTTGAAACAGCTTTCTTGTTTGCCTTCTTCGAAGATGACTTGAGTGCCTTTGACCTGATGACCTTTGGGGACTTCTTCTTGACAACCTTTGCCTTCTTCATACTTGCGGCGGCCTTCATTGCCTTGTCAGACTTTGGGGCGCTCTTGCCAAAACGGAAACCACTCCTGAAATCTGCGTCGGCGTCAAGCACTCTCTTTCCATTGACAGTAACTGTCTCCGTCTTCCATCCATCAGTATAAGTACACCACACTTCCAGCCAGATACCGCCATTCGGCTTCAGTTCTTGCACTGCCTTGATAAAGTCAGATGCAAACAAAAGAACACCACCACGACCAATCCTGATGTTGCACGGGATTTGCTTAATGATAATGTCAAACTCACCTCGGGAAGAACTTTGGAACGTCTCTGAATTAACCGACTTGCTCCATTTGCAGCACCTCTTTTCGTTCTGCTCGTTGACGTCCTGCTGTGATAGGGACTTGATCGTAAGCGAAAATGGAAAGTCGGCAGAAGCGACGACATCCAAGTGTGTAATGTTAACAGCGTCTATTGGTGACCGATCATCAGAGAAATCAGCTGCAGAAAGGCACGCGTTGTTAACTCCGTTTGCGTTAATACGAACGCAGAAAAGTGCCTGACGAACTCCATTTGTCACTGATTTGTCAATCAACTGAAAACGGGAAAGATCTGAGCACACGATCGTGCGCTGAACCGATACCTCGGTATCGTTGTCGGTCTCCATATCTGAATTGTAGTTGTTGCGAAACATGCTTGCTTACATTTGAATCTTTCTCTGTTAAACAAAAGAAAGGAAATAATATCAATTGCAAAACACGCATGCATGGAATAACTAGCAATTTCGCCAATTCATTCGTTTATTACAGTATTTTTTATGATTAGTTTACTCTCGCCTATCGCGACTCCACTCAAACATGATATGATTAATATCATTGTCATCCCTGCTTGATTCGCTGCTTGTTTCAATCCATCTAGCTGAAAACTCCCTTGCATGCAGAATGGCTGGATCTTCTTCTATTTCTTCTTCCTCTTGCCGGCGCTCCTGAAACGATGGAGGTGCTGCCGGACAATAGTCAATCTCTCCCTCCTGTGAATCAGAATCACTTTCGTAAACATACGGTATTGGGATGTTAGCTTCTTCTTGTCTATGAGAATCACCTTCAAACATCGTAAATCGATGAATACGATTCAGCACGGCCTTGTATTTCTCGAATGGAATCTGGAGCTGCCCATTCACCTTAAACCACGACTGCGGGTCGATGTTACAAGTGATGATGACGTGTTTCCACTCCGCTAGACACGAGTCGCCCTTAACCTGCATCCGGCAATAATATTTATCCAACACACCGAGCAAAAAGTCGGCGTGAACAGTCGTGATCGGATAGAAATCATCCAAAAACAACACAGGTTCACCGGCGTATCCGTCAAACCACTCGCCCATCCCTCTTTTCATGAAGACCGCCTTTTTCGGATAGCACGTCAACGGTGGTTCGAACATGCTGCAGATTGTCTTTGCGATTCTTGTTCCCCTGAAATCATCAGTATATACTGATTGAGTTTTTCCTGTTCCTGTATTTCCCCATCGCACTTCGACGTACACTGCCCGATCGCTTCCAAGCTCTCGTTGTCGTTTGTCTGCTATAAACCCTTTTACTTGCTTCCGATAAAGCATCATGGTAGCAGGGTACAGTTCACACAGTTCACTCTCTTGTGTTCCTCCGTCCAACGCGTCAACAATCGATTTCAATCCCTTGTCTTTCGGTCGAGCAACACCATTTGACTCGGACGGATTTCCCCATCTGAACGGTACTGCATCTGGATTCGCCCTGCTCTCCATTTTCGAGCAATATACGATGTTCTTTTCTGCATCTCCCATGGCGTTTTCAATGTGGACACTGTTGGACTTGAGTGTCTCCTTAACAGCCTTCAATCGAACCGGAGACTTGAACTCAATGTACCCCTGCCAGTGCAGCTTACCTGTCGTTGGCGCCTTTTCGACTTGAGCAATAACGAACCGGACATTGTCAACCTTGAAATCGATTGTATCTGGGACTACGTTGCCATCGATATGCAGCGTGAAACAAAAACGTCTTCCTTGAAGAACTCTTGTCAACGTCATTATCGGAAACGTCACTTTTTCAACGCAAATACTCGTAATACGAATACGATGACGATGACGATGATGACGATGATGACGATGATGACGATGATGTTTTTTTGTTTGTTCTGTCGACATCCGATATTTGACTAATCAGCCAGCTCATACGAACCTATTGAAATATATGATAAACGAGCAAACACAGACAAATCGCGGTTACCACACGTCACTTCACAGCGTTGTTTCAACGGTCGGCTGTGCCGCCACTGGTTTGTCGTACTTGCAGAAATAGCACTCTCCAAAGTGATAGCACCGATGAGCATGCAAGTCCAACACACGCTTGATTTTTTCAATCAATGCGTGTTTCAGCAGTGGATCCTGTACAGCATTCACTTCGTCCTTCAGGTTGTTGCACGCAGCTTGAATTTCCGCCTGCTTCCGCTTGATGGACACTGCACACGTCTTAAAAGTGTGCCTGGCACCTCCGCAAGTATCACATCCGATTGTGTGCATTCCAGGTAGCCATGCCTCACCAATAGCGCCAGTAGGCCTGGGTGTCACGGGAGCTTCCTGCGTCTGAGGTTCCTGCCAATCACCGATCCGTTGGTGCGGTGGCTGCCAATCCCTCCCGTGACCATCGCGGAACTGCGTTTGAGTCTGCGTCTGCTGAGTGTACGGCTGGAATTGATTCTGCGTCAATCCGCCTCTCGGCGAGTAAGAAGCAGAACCTCCTTTGTACGAAGCGATGGTTCCTGAACGCATTAGTAATTCTGTTTCATTCACAGAAACAAATGTGACCCAACAGTGTATAATAACGTTCGTGATTGGCGGATTTCCATTCGAACATCATTCATATAAACCTCAATATCATCTTGTAACCAATGCGAACAGTGATAATCAGTAGCAAGCAATGCATTCAGTTGATCAGAACGAACGACCTCTCTTCCTGATATCCCCGATCACGGTCTTTTGTCGCACCATCATGCAATCGTCGGATGCATCATCGGCCTTTGTTTCTTCCTTTGAGTCCTGTTCCCTTTTAATCTCTTCAATCGCCTGTGTTTCTTCGGCATTTCCTGCATCCTCTTCATCTTCGACATCATCTTCTTCTTCTTCCTCGTCGACGTTTTCATCGTCTTCTTCTTCCTCCTCATCTTGTTCTTCGTCGCTCCCTTGTGGAAACTGTTCATTGAGATGCACCATTACCATCTGTGCCAAAGCCTTACTTGGCCCCTTGCGATCTGCTTCATCGGCTTCGTTCCTCATGATGTCATTGACAACAGTTTGATACATCCAGAAGATGCAACGTCCAATGCATTGGCTTGTCTTCAGATCTTCGATAGCGTCTTTCGACTCAACACTTGCTGCGTAATCGTCCATCTCCTGCAACACCGAATCCAGGTTTACTGGCCATGCCGACAGAGAAGCGACAATCTGTGTTGCGAACTTCTTCAGTTCACGGACATGCACCTTTTTCGATGGCATTTCGACTTCTTTGATTTCATACTGTTAGTTTAAACCATAAAAGTTCACACTAGATGTAGATTGATGGTAATTGCTTCGTGTCTATGGCAACATGGCATGGACGTGTGCCGTATCCGAAGAAGCGATTGTATTTTCGACTCTTATAATGATGTTCTATTCGATACCGAAATGGATAGATTTGTTATCTGCGTTGCTGCGCACACGCGTGCTAACCTTCTCTTCGTCAATTTCTTTTTTAAATTGATCCAGTATAGTCTTGTCCAGAAACGATGTACAATCTATCAGTATATGCCCGTCCGTCGAATCTGTCATCATTACGAAAGCAACTAGCTTTCCCCATGGTTCATTTTTGCGATCGCCCTTTGCCCAATGTTCGAACGGTTTGAAGTACTTCTGCATTCTTGATGACGTCTCTTTGTCAATCGAGCAACAATGTGTTTCGCCACTGCAATATCGTAGAGCCAGCCTGTATACAAGATATGTAAAAGACCACAACACCAGATATGATTTTTGTATATCGGTTGCTGCTGTGATATCTGCGCTCACCAACGACTTCTCCAGGAAGCCCATCCATGCATTTGTGGTCTCGACATCGCCAATGGAGTTTCGCGTCACCTTCGCAAACAATTCCTTAGCCCTCACATCTCCTTGCGCAAGAGGTTTACTCACCGACCACGTCTTTTTGATATTTTTCATATTATTCCATTTGTCTTTTGTCGGCGCGAATACTGTGCCAACGTAATTTCCAATGTTGTCCACGATTTTACTGGTACCTACAATTGGCTCAAACTCGACTCCAATCATTAGGCTCCGCACTATAACTTCGGCCGGATCTCTTGTATGACGCGCTTCAGTCCCAACTCTCTGTTCCTTGGGCATTTCGTAATTAATCTGCGTCTTTTATTCACTCACAGCACTATAAATATTGTTGGATGTTGGAGAAGACGTTAACCATGCATTCAGCATCAAACGTTTCGCTCAATTTACAATGCAATGCGGTAATCAGATCAATCGACGGTAATTTGTACAAAGCATTACGTCAAACTTTACTTGCCTCCAGCCTGCGAGCACAACGGACAGCGATAATTAACGTACATGGCCCGACATCCTCCAATCTCCAGGTGCTCGGCATCGTATTCCGCCTGTGTTTTGAATCGGTATGTAATGGGATGTGTGACGCCATTTCTCGCCTTCTTAAAACCCTTTTTTGCCAAAAAGGCCTTCAGGTACTTGTCGATCGAATCCATATATTCTATGACAGCAACATTACAACTATCAACTACAACCGACAGAGAGGAAACTGGTGATGAAGAAACAAGAAGGCAGCCAGTCACTGCAAATTCACCATAACCTTCGCTTTCATCCATCAGACCGAAGTAATCAGGCATATGTTCGAAGGCCCAGTGAGGCACATGATAATTATTTTTGAGGACTAGACTCGTGTATAATATTCGAACATCGAACAATCTCCATACAAACATTTTTAGAAACAGATAGAATAATGCTAAGCCCCACATGGCGTAGGTGGCAACAACACCTGTTTTCGAACACAGAAATCGGCAGTAATCGGAACAGTTTTGACTCGCCCTGTGTTCGACTCCTAGCTTCGATTAAGTTTACGGGGTTCTGGGCGCATGTTCGATTCCTGATGCCCCAATCCAGTCTCTCAGTCTTTTAACTCCTCTTCTAATCACCGGGAGTAATTGGGTATCGTCATCAACCTCATCAACCTCGTCATCAACATCGTCATCCGACTCGTCATCCGATAAATCTTGTTTTTCAACTACGTACCAGTTCATCTGATCGGCATCTTTGTTTAACGTCACATCAAAGCGCGACGGACGACCTTCCCGCTCTAATTTAATTGCCATCTTCTTTCCAATCCGTGGTTTACCAATTGATGGAAGAGCTCGAATCCACTTTTTGTACTGAAATGTGTTGTCAATCACCATAGCAGCGAATACGGCTTCGACCAACGTACTGGCCGTATAAACATTGTAGTTTCTATTGTTGGGGTTTCGGTTTGTGGCAAGATCGTCTGGCAAAACTAGATGAACACCCAGCATTTCCAAATGCCTGTACTGAATTACATCCGGGAGATCAAACACGAGCGGACATCCGACCGTCTTGCACAATGTAATTTTTGCGTTAAGATGCCCTATAGACATATCAAACGTTTCAAGTCCAGAGTCGTGAACGGCCCCAGTGAACGCAATTCTGTATTTCTGCGGGTGGCAACATTCAACTAACACGGCCATCCCCAACGATGGTCCTCCAATTCCTGGGGTAGTGTGACCTCCTGTAAACATTGACAGGTATCCCTTTGAACTGCTTGCCTTCACTGCGTACACACATGCACGTGCAGAATGTTCATCCTCCATCAATCGTTTATCAACGAATATTCCTTCTTTTCGAACTTCGCTTTCTCTTAACATTCTCATATAATTTTCATCGTTTAACAACGACGATACGTGATCGAAAAAAGGTAATCCGTATCTATTTGTCTCAAATGAGCCAAAATTCCTTGGTACATAAACATACTCTGGAACAAATGATGCTGCTTCCTGCAGTAAGCAAACCTCGTACAACATAGCTGCTATCGGTGTACGGATGTGGTCATCCGACACATCGTTGAGGCAAGCGACGATGAAAACCATTGGTTAGTGTGACGTGACACTAACGCGCTACATGCAACGGAATGGAAATAAAAGAGAGATACATAGAGAGAATGAGTGAACGTGAATTTTATTGAGTGCAATATATTTTTGCTCATGTATAGTTGTGAAGTTGTGAAATCATGTGTAGCAGTGAATGTAAGTGAGGCGACTTGAGTGTAAATAGTCAAACTTCCTAAAAACCAATTTCGTCTTACTCACGATTTCTCTTCCTCGCTTCGGCAGCCCTGCTGCTTGCATATTTTCCAGCATCATCTGTCGCACTATTTGATGTTGTTTATTCAAACGGTGTGGATGAAATTCATCTGGCCGCACTACTTGTTGTCCAAGCAGTGATGGATCTGGGTTTTGCGCGTATTTTTTTATTGCCCTGGTCTGCATGTATTCCTTCACTCTGTGGTCCCTGGTCTTATTAAACTCTCCTCCTGCTTGTGCAAGTCTCAGAGGTGTAGTCCAGGTGTCCACTGGCTCAAATGTTCTTCGTGTGGGATCAACCTGGACAGGTCCATCGTGAATCCTATTCGCATGACGGTATATGGAACGGAGTTGTCGTTCAAGTACACTTTTGTTCGTTCCGTACACAGCGTTCCACAGATGAATGGCAGAAAATGGTCCCATGTTAGCCCCTGTGAAATTCCCAAACGGTGCGAAATGATTTTCCAACATCACAGCTCTATTACCGCGACCAAGAGCTTGTGCAGCTGTCCATACATTTAAATCGGCGATTAATTGTCTTTCGATCCGAACTTCATCATCTAATGGTATATCTGCTGGAACACGAATCACAGGTTGATTTTCCGGTACTGGGATCGGAGTCTCTCGATCCCTAACTTCGTTGTTCGGGATTTGGATGTCAACACTCGGGCGTTCATTCATTACATCGCGGAACATGGGATTGTAATAACTATCAAGCGTACCAAATCGATGACTTTGATCTTCTGGTACAGGCGTGTTCGAACGCGTAGGAACGTCATTGCTTGTCCTAATTCGACGTGCGATTTCCAATGCCCTTCCTCTATTAACAAGTCGTTGCGCAGCATTACTGTCAAACGAACCTGCAGCATCGCTTACATTTTGGCTTTTGATGACATTCGCCATGCAAATTGCTTCCAGCATTGTATATGCAGAATAAGTCGACAGTGATGTGTCAACGTCTCCCCTGCACACATCCTTCGGTGATATGACAATCCTTCGTAGCTTCGCAACTTCTGCCGAAAACGGAACAACAAGTGGAACCTTCTGCTTTGCGCATCCCTTAATCTTTATCGTTACGTTGTCGATGTCGTGGACCCTGCACGTCAAATCGTTTTCATTCATGTTCGACACAAACCCCGTGAAAGCATTGTCATACTTACCTGGGCGACAGCACTCAATCGCAACGGCCAACCCCATCGAAGCGCCGTTAATCGTCTTTGGAATGGATCCAAGAACAGTTAAGAACCCACTATTGTTTGTCAACGATACAGCCTGATTAACAGAAGCAAAAGCATCCTTCCCGTTCATCAGACGCTCGTCCACTCGAATGCCGAACTCAATCCCATTTTTACCTTCCTCGTCATCATCTTTCAGACGAATGTAATTCACTCCATCCTGCTCTCTCTCTAGCAACTTCACCTGCACTAATATCACCTCCTTTGTGGAGGTCACACACGGAAAGTAAACCATTTTCAATCTGTTTGTATTAGTCACAATAAAGAAAGAGTGTTGGCTGTTTGGAATATTGATGAGTAATTCGACTTGCAATAAACACACTCCATTGCGTTCTCTCATTGAAACATTGTGTTTATATTGTGATGTAAATTAATGTGTCAATGAATGTCAGATAGCAACGGTTTTCGGCCTGGTATCAAAAAAGAAAAGAGGTAACTTTGTCATTCAGAAGGCAGCACCAGCATCCTCTTCTACTTGCTCATTTGGCCTTGTTTGTGCGGGCTGGCCTGACCTCGAACGCTTCGTCGCACCATAGTAATCATATCGTTGCCGTGCGACTGGCGCTTGATTGGTAAGACGCATGAACTGTGTCTGATGAGTTGATCCACCCGAAGCCCTCCTAACAAGCGCCTCGATAGCACCAAAGCCAATCCATTTGCCCATTTTCAGAAGACCTCCCATCAGTAAATCACCACACTTGTAGAACAGACCGAGTTCGAAATTCGTAGAATCCTTCCTTGCAAACCCAGTACTTGATGCCTTCAGGTTTTGATACGCTGCAGGCATTGCAGTAGGCAACAGTCTCGAAAATGCGAGTTTTCGCCCTGTGATGGTACGCACACGTTCAATAACGTTTGCCAAGAAATCCACTTCCTTCCGGAAACGTTTCCTGTCAGTGGCAGATTGAGATTTTTCATCCAGTTTCTTAGCGGCATTTTCCTGCATTGCTGTTGCGGCTGTCAATAGTCCATTCACGTTAACCAGTGCTCCTCCATTCGCCATTACCACATGAACCGAGGTAGTCGATCCTGATGGCATTCTCATCTTCGCGTGGTTGTAATTCCATGGTGTCCATACATCTTCGCCCATCTTCAACACAGCTTCGTAATTTCGTCTACGATCTGCATATTTAGTTCCATCCTCGGCTATAACACGTTCGTTATTCTCATCGAGCTTAAACTTCCTCCCAAGACCTCGTGACAAACTTGTGCTTGTAACAACAAAATTGTTCATCAGCTTTCCAAGGTCCGACTTTGATCCTAGGGAACGCATCGAACCAACTCCAGCTTTGAACATTTCGTCTGAAAGCCCCAGTGCAAATTGAGCACTGGCAGTAACTTCGTCATCCTCTGCGTCGCTTTCCGAACTGTAATCAACTTCGTCACTGCCATTATCATCGCTGTAGCAATTATAATTGCCTGTAGAACCCATCATACCACCACTTGCGCCCATCATGCCACCTGCGCCCATCATACCGCCCTCTGCTGCCATCTCGCCGATCATCTTCGCGTACGGCAGTGCCTTCTGGACGTACGGTGCAGCCTGCTCTGCAAAATGAGCCGCCTTCCCGATGCCGCGCCCGATGGTCTTCGCCGCGCCCTTAATCCAGTCGAAGATGCCGCCAGCCTGCATGTAGCTGTACAGCGCTGCCTTGTCGTTGTTGTTGCTAAGCGAGGCGATCTGGTCCAGCATTGACTCCCACGTGAAGTTGGCCGCGAAGTCACGAACCTTTACGTCCACCTCCGACAGCCGCCACACGCGCCGGAAGTCCTTCGCCTCGTCGTTGTTGTACAGCATTGTCATGAAGTCAATCAACTTGGCGTTGGTGGCACGGACGGCGTTTGTGTTGCCCTCCTGCGTCTTCGTGTAAGGAGCAATCGAGCCGCTGGCCTGCGCCTGTACGTAGAACTCGGCCTCCATGTTCACAGTCTGCCCAGCCGCGACGCTGCGCCACTCGACAACAGCAGCCTCAAGCGCGCCCTGCTTGTACATGCCAGGCGAGAAGAACTTCACCATGTTAAGTGTGACGATCTGCGGAGCTGTCTGACCAAGATTAGGAGGATTAGATGCAGTAAGCTGCACTGGGTCTGAATTAATCGCAGCGATAGCATCAAGCATTGGTGTCCCTCTAGAGCATCCGACCATTGATACGACAGTTCCTGCATAGATCAAGTTCCTCTGGCTCGAATATGACGGAACTGCAGTTGAACTCGTTGCGACCTTTGGGCTAAGGGCAACACCTCGACTTGTTGGCCGTTTTGCTTCAGATCTAACAACAGTCGTAACAGAACCGTTAACGCTTCCGTTGCTCTGCGGTGTAACAAGCTCGTTCTCGACAAATTCAATTGAAACAACTTCTGTCCCTCCATCGCTGGTGACGAAGTTAAGTTCAAGCTTTCCCTCGGAAGATAGTTCTTCATACGCCCACAAATGAGTAACCTGAATAGATCCGACAATTCCTTGTGCCGCGTTTTGAATCGCCATTCGATACTGGTTATTATCCTCATTCAGAAAGAAGTTACCCTGCATCCCAACACCGGTCGCCAACTTTCCCACATTGATCTGGACTGTCAGTGCAGGAGGAAGAGCTATCTGAACGCCAGTTTTCGTGACAAAGAACTGGAAGCTGGGTTCATCAAGCAACCCAATTGCTGGAAGCGGTGCACTTTTGATAACTCCCAACGACCCAGATTGCTTGGTTTTGAACAGCGGTGAGAAGAACAACGAACCTTCAATGAACGCTGGTGGAACTTTGACTGTTGTCCCGTTGATGGTAGTTCCAAATACATAGTTGTGCGCTGATGCAGCAATGGATGCCTCGGACAGTAGACTATCTCCGCGCTGCAAAAAGGCACTATTTGTAGCGTTGTCTAAATTGAACATAGACATCCCATAAAACCCAGATGGCCTGTTCCATCCAAGTGGTTCCGCGCTTTGTGGAAATCCGAACTCTGGTCCATTCGCTCCGAATGATGTGCTTGACAGCGCACCAGTCCACACAGTCGAAAAAGCACCATCATCCGTAACGTCTGTCAAGATACGATCCATCGGTCCTAGTTCACTTTTAACATTACATCCGACTGAAATGTAAATGCCATTCTGTACCTTTTCGTTCATAATGCAATCTTTACGGGTTACCGTGTTTTGCATGAGCTTCGGAGGACTGAAGCCTGGAATATCTCGCGTATCGCATATGTATCCTGCGTTGAATGTTCCAGACAGTGCAGCACTTGTCGTCGAAGTACTATCAGACCTGACCGTCAGGTGCCCACCAATAACACGCCCACGGACAAACGCCTGCTGAATATCAGGCGAAAGCTTGACATTTCGGTTATCATCGACTGGCACATAGATGTCATCTGATATGTATGAGCCTGTAGAGTCAGTTGGCGACACAACAATAGAACCCAAAGCTTGCCACCACAGTTCTCCTACTGTGTTGTTTGGCCCCTCTGAAATTGGAATCAACGTCTGTGAATAACCGTTCTTAAACAGGGAATACCTCCCCAGGGCAACACATCCATTCACCTGCTGCCATACAAGTGCCTGTGGCTTAACTTGTGTTTCAGTCGAGCCACTCGGAATTGCTGGCGCCTGAAGCCATCCAGTTACTGTCTGGATTGTCGCAGGTGTTGTAACAAAGTCAGGGGGCCGAAAAGCTCCACGCTTTGAGTCGATCATGCGGCGAATTGCCTCAAGGTCATTCTCGTGAATGACGTTGATGGCGTTTTCCATTTGTAAGCAAACGTGAATATGTTAGCAATCTTATTTGTAAACATCAACAATACAAAAACCAGGTACATGACAGTGGAAACAAATATTAATGCAATACAGCTACTCACTAATACGCTTGGCAACGTCAAACGATGTTAAACAAAATGTACAATGTATAGTAATATCAATGAAAATTACCGACCTCATTCCGCATTTGTTTCTCCCTTTCTCCATACGTTGTACTATCGTGCGATGTTTTCAACACCTGATCGAACACGAATTTGTTTCTTGCCTCAATCAAGCTGTTGTAATTGGTACACCGCCTGTAATTGCTGACGCTTGCAAACGGACGTGCTTCGTTGTTATACATTACTTCAGAGAATGAGCTGCTGTTGCAAACAATCGGCGTTTGAGATGTACTGCTGTTTGTTGCATCCCATGACATCACGTGTGCTGGATTGCTGATCTTGTACCGATATGACAGTGCCGCTTCTGTTATCAGAAAGGCTGTGAAATCGTTAGTCCACGGGAAGGAGCAGAAGACAGACACCAACACACCAATCCACATTCCTCTTGGCTTTCCGGTAGTGTCTGGTCTTTCGATTGTCGTTTGGAACTGTTGTGGCTGATGCTGGTTGTTGGATGCGATGCGCTCTGTTTTCAGCACCACAACAGTTTCGATGAGCGTTGAGTTGACTTGCGACTCGTCGTGTGAAGCGTACACATGAATTATCTTCCAGTTCATCAGCAAAAACCTAGTTGTAGTCGTCACCGTCCACTTACATATCACAGATGGAGTGTCGAATGGATTAGCCGATGGGCATCGAACTACCTGTGTCGACTCATTTTGTGTGGTGTCACGCACTATCGGTGATAAAAACAACCGTGTCATTTGCGAAAGCAACGCCTGCCCGAACATGTCCTGACCTTCTGTGACATGTGTTGTGTCCTGTGTGTACACATATATGTTGGTTCCATTGAAATCAAGCTCTTCAATGAACGCCAAACTGTTCCACAGCACTCCTCCGATCGTCAATGAAACACTTGTAGACCAGATAAGTTCATCACTTCCTTGTGTTGACCACGGATTTGGCGACACGAATTTAGATGCGACATCCGATCCCGAAATTGAAGTCACTCCGCTTTGTTGTGCAACTGACACCACGTAATCCTTGTCAGGTGAAGCAAACGCTTTGCAAAATTGTTGACTAAATTCCACTCCTCCTTCAAACTGGAATGCATCAAGTCGAGTCGCATGGCATGTTCCACTAATTGCAACTGACGATGTGCTTACAGTATTTCGGACGATTGAAGCTTTGACCGAGTTACAGCGCGATGACAGAGTCTTCAGTTGTGAATTTCCGTCATTGATATCCCATGCGTCGCTGCTCCACAGTGTTTCGAAGTTTCCCTGTGAGCTTGATGAATCGCGAATAACGTTGACATACCCTTGCACCAGTGTAAACACGATCGGCGGCAGTCCATCACCGAATGAAGGATCGACTAGTTTCAATGCATCTTGAAGCTGAATTACATCAATCAGCTTCCTTACGAGCAAAATGCTCGCTCCCGGAGACTGCAATGGAAAATAAACGAACGCGCCCGGTAAATTTCCATTGTAAGACCCGCAACAACAAAACGTTCGTGTAAAAGGCGACTGATCTTCAGCTGGACGAACTTCATTGACAACTCCTGGGAATGCCAGCGATGTGATGTACGATTGCATCTCAAATGAATTATCTGGTTTCAACTATTTCATAACGAATTATTAAATTGTGGGAGCTGAAATAATGTTGCAAATGAAATACATGCATTCATGAACACACTAATCCGTTTGAACATTACAACCGTGTCACATTAGAGATGATGAATATGTTACTCTTGATTCAACGCAGCAGCAAACATACTGCATGCATTGTCATAAGTCTGCTTATCGAAACTGGTTTTTCTTGTTTGTGTCACCATAAACTCTCTCTGCGCTTCCAGCAAATCGTCAAACCTGTTTGAACGTGTGTATTTAGAAACGTTTGCAAATGCCCTGGCCTCGTTACTAAGCTTCGTTTCTGCGAATATGGTCCCCCCGACTGTTATGGGTGTTTTGTCAACGGTTGTTTTCTTGTCCCAAGAGCAAACGTGTGCCGGATTGTCTATGACATTTTTGTATCCGACAGTAAATCCATCAAAGTCTGCTCTGGCTTCATTTTGCTCTGACGTTGTTGCCACATATGCAGAAATCCATGTTCCGACCCAGATACCTCTGCGGAGTTCTTGTGTTGCAGGTCGTGTCCACCTATCATTTTTGCACACTCTTCCGAACTCAAGCACCAGTTTCGACTTATCAAACCCGCCAGGAATCATAGTCGTGTTTCGCGTTTCCATTACTGTATCGTATCTGAATTCCGCGTCGGTAGCAGGGGTCGTGTCCAAAGTATAATCCACTTCTGCAAACACGTGCACTGCTGACACGTTAACTGTTGCATATCCAAGATCTGGATTATTTAGACCAGTAAATGGCATATCATAGTCGATCTCTGCTTCGATTAACGGCATTTCAAACGGATTTGCCGGTGGGCACTTGATGGTAGCCCACTTGGTGTTTGCGCCAACCTTTGAGTCAACATATGGAGATAACCATACGGCAGTCATGGCAGCACTAAGTATGGGTTTTTCAAGATTACCGAAAAGAAATTGCCCTTTTGTAGTTGGTGGAATATCCGGGCTGACCCAAAGCACTGTCCCAATTGACAATCCCGTGCTTGGTCCGGAAGTAACTATCCTAGGCGATCGCCATGCCAACTCACATGTTTTATCCAGTCCTGTTCCCCATGGATTTAGTGCCCTGTAATTTCCGCCATAATCA
>Ga0247837_1006564_pt1 | contig 16254 bp, 14 predicted proteins | sample LaCtaG_2_FD_187115 | JGI IMG/M metagenome (GOLD analysis project Ga0247837, IMG submission 187115) | Freshwater microbial communities from meromictic Lake La Cruz, Castile-La Mancha, Spain - LaCruzMarch2015_14.5m | ecosystem: Environmental > Aquatic > Freshwater > Lake | place: Spain: Castile-La...
CACCACGGACTACCGCAGCGAGGGGTACAAGCAAGCGGCGAAGAAAGACAGCGGGGGCGGCGCCAAAGAAAGCAAAGCGGCGGACAAGCCGGCGGCGACCCCTCCGCCCTCATCCGGCGGCAGCACATCCTCGTCCTCTGGCGGCACATCCTCCGGGGGCGGGGACAAATAGGATCCCCATGGGCCTGAAATGTTCCAGCTGCGGATACGACAATGATCCGACGCGGGTTTATTGTCATAGTTGCGGGTCCCGGTTGGAGCGTGGTGCGCAGGCGCCGCCGGCGCCGACCGGCTACATGCATCCCACCGATGTGGTGAAGATGAAGAAACCCGGCGAGCCATTCGCCTGGGGTCGATCCGTTGCGGGCATCGTGCGTCTCCTTGTCCTTGGCGGTCTGGCCGTTGCCGTGGTTCTCGCTTTGCTGCCGCCGCGCGATTTGCCGGTTGCGGTCGCTCCCGACACCGCTCTGGCCGACCGCCTGACATCCTTGGTGGCCAACTCCGCTCAGGCTGGCGGCACGCGTTCCTTCAGTGTGCCTGCGGCGGACCTCAACACCTGGCTGGTTTCCAGTATCGTGCTCCAGCCGCAGAGTGAGGGTATGATCCGCCTCGACCCTCAGCGCGTCTACGCGGTTCCGGGGCAGGGCGATGTGCGGGTCGGTTTGGAAACGAAATTTCCGGTGGGACTGCGCCTTTATTTCGAGGGCTGTTACGCCCCCGTCGCCGAGGGGGACGGGACGGCTTTGGTGGCGCGGAGTTTTGCGGTCGGTCGGCTGCCCTTGCCCGCGGTGGCCGGAATCTTGGTCCGGCGCCAGTTCGGCAGCTTGGTTGATGCCCTCGCTGGTCCGCTTGGCGACTTGTCCGCGGCCTCGAGCATCGTGATCACTCCCCAGTCGGTCACCTTGCGCTGGTCGGGTTCGACGCGGTGAAAATGTGCGGGCGATGGGTGCTGGCCTGGGCGCTGGCCTGCGGTCCGGCCGTGGCGCAGGTGGCTGCCCCGGAGTTGCTCAAGCCGGAAAACCGGACCGTGAGCAAGACGAAGCAGTTCACTGTCTTCGGCGGCACCCGCGGTCAGCGCTCGGAACTGGTGCGGCGCGCCGAGGAGTTGAAAACCGGCCTGCAGCGCGAGTTGCAGGAGTCCGACGGGTGGAAAACGCCTGTGCTTGTCGTGCTCACCCCGGGTGACGGAGTGCGGCTGAGGCAGTCACCCGTGCTTCTGCAGGTCTTCGAGGCCGGTGAAGCGGGTCGCAAGGTCCAGCTCGATCTGGCCCCCGCGACCGTTTCTGATGCCGCTGCGGTGGACCGCGGTATCCTGCGTGCCCTGCTGCTCGAGCGATCAATGCGCCGGCAAAAATTCGAGGGCGGCCGCTTCATCGAGCCGCCGGACTGGTTGTCCTCTGCTCTGGCCGCCTCGCTCGGGCGGGAGGCATCGCGGGACGCCTCGCTGTACACGGACCTCTTGGAGGCGAGGAGCATGCCGCGCCTCGACCGCTTTCTCGGGCAGAATGCCGCCACAATGAAGGGTCGCGCCCGCGAATTGCACGCGGCGCAAAGTTTGGCCCTCTACAGCGGACTCCTGGAGCTCCCCGACGGCCGCCGCCGCATCATCGAGAATTTGACCCTGGCCGAGCCGGCCCGCGAGCCCGAACAACGATTCGCCCAGACATGGCCGGAGCTAGCGGAGGATCAGGCCAAGTTGGCGCGGCTCTGGGCGTTGGCCGTGGCGCGACTCTCCACTCCGAAGAAGCTCGAATTTCTCGGGGCGGAGGAAACCGGTAAAAAGTTGCGGCAAATTCTCGTGGATTTGGATGCCTCGGCCGACGGGACCCCTGCGGCGGACGCTCTGGTTGCCCTTTCCCGCAAAGAGGACGGCCGGTTCCGCCTCGCCCGGGCGGCGCAGGAGATGCAGAGGTTGGCTTTCCGCTCGCATCCCCTTTACGCCTCGCTGGTCGAGGAATACCGCACCTTGCTCGACGATTTGGCCCGCAACCGGCGCCGCGGTTTTGTCGGGCGCTTCGAGGCCACCGAGGAGCTTTGTTTGGCGCTGGATGATCGCAGCCGTGAGATCACCGACCACATGAACTGGTACCAAGTCAACCAAGCGCCGGCCGATGAGGCCGCCGGCACGGTGCGCGCGCCGGTGGTTCCGGATTCCACCGTGCGCCGCAACGACGCGATCTCGCGCCACCTCGACTCGGTGGAGCGGCGCGGTTGGTGAGCCTCAGGAGAAAAATTCCTTGGCCCGCTCGAGGAAACTCCTCGTCATGGGCGCATTCTGGTCGCCACAGCTCTCCGCAAATTCCTCCAGTTTCCTCCGTTGCCCGGCGGTGAGTTTGGTCGGCACCTCGACGACGGCACGGACCAGAAGCTGGCCCTGACCCGAGCCGCGCAGGTGCGGCATGCCTTTGCCCCGCAATTTGAACACCGTGCCATTTTGCGTTCCGGCCGGGACTTTGATTGAGGCCTTGCCTTCGAGGGTAGGAACGTTGATTTCCCCGCCCAGTGCCGCAATGACAAAGGACACCGGCATTTCACAGAAAAGGTCGTCTCCATCGCGGGCGAAGACCGCGTGTTCTCGAATGTGGACGACGACGTAGAGGTCGCCGGAGGCCGCCCCTCGCAGGCCGGCCTCGCCGTTGCCGCCGGAACGCAGGCGGGAACCGTCCTCGATGCCGGCGGGAATTTTCAGTTTGATCCGCGTTGTGATCTCGGCCCGTCCGTCCCCGCGGCAGACTTTGCACGGATGGTCGAACATCTCGCCGGCTCCGTGGCAGCGGGGGCACGGCTGGGCGACCTGGAAAAAGCCGCGCGTGGCAATTACCTGGCCGCGTCCGCGGCAAGTCGGGCAAGTATGGAGGTGCGCGCCGGGTCCTCCGCCGGAACCGCCGCAGGCCGAGCAGCGGCCTGTCTTGCGGATTTCGATTTCCTTTTCGACGCCGCGGGCCGCTTCCTCAAGCTTGATTTCCAGGTCGTAGCGGAGGTCCGCGCCCCGCGCCTGGTCGGCCCCCCCTCCGCTCCCGCCGAAAAAGTGTTCGAAAATGCCTCCCCCGCCCGAGCCGAAGACCTCGCGGAACAGATCGAACGGATCGTGGAAGCCGGCGCCCGGCCCGCCCCCCGGACCTTGGAAGGCGGCGTATCCATAGCGGTCGTAGGCGGCGCGCTTTTCCGGATCGATGAGAATGTCATAAGCCTGGGAAATCTCCTTGAAACTCTCCTCCGCCGCCGCGTCTCCCGGATTGCGGTCCGGGTGGTGCTTCATGGCGAGCTTGCGATAGGAGGTTTTGATTTCCTCGACGGCGGCACTGCGGGAGACCCCGAGGGTCTCGTAGGGATCCCTGGGATGGCGGGACGACATGAAGGGTCAGGCGGCGGGACCTTTGGAGACAAAGACGCTGGCCGGCCGCAGGAGGCGGTCGCGCAGCTTGTAGCCGCGGCGCGTGGAGCGCAGCACCTGCCCTTCCGGCACGGTGTCGCTGTTTTCGTGGCCGACGGATTCCATCACGTTGGGATCGAAGATTGCCCCCTCGGTCATGACCTCCTCGAGGCCGGCGGACGAGAGGAAATCGCGGAATTGCCGGGCCACCATGCCGAGTCCCTGGAGGATGGCACCCGCGTTGGGTGCGGATTTTGCCGCTTCAAGACCAAGTTCGAAATTGTCGATGAGCGGAAGCAGATCGCCGAGGAGGGAGGTGTTGGCGTAGCGGATGGAGTCTTCTTTTTCTCGCGCGGCACGCTTGCGGAAATTGTCGAAATCGGCCGCGGTGCGCATGGCGAGGTCGCGGAACTTTTCTGCCTCGGCGGCGGGGTCCGCCACGGGATCGGGCGTGGTCGGGGATTCTGCTTCTGCGCTGGCCCCCGGGGAGGATTCGTTTTTTTGCTTCTTGCTCATAGTCTGCGAATGGAAATCAAGGTGATGTCGTCGTACTGGGCGAATTCGCCGGCGAATTCGCGCAGTTCGGCTGCGATGTTGGAGACCGTCGCGGCGGCACCCTTGGGAGCATTGGCTTGGACGGCTTGGATCAGCCGTGGCAGGCCGAATTCCGTTCCGTGCGCATCCAGAGCCTCGGTGGCACCGTCGGTGTAAAGGAGGATGCCGTCTCCGGAGGCCAGCGTGACGATTTCTTCAGTGATAACCCTATCGAACACGCTGCCGCTGTCAATGCCCACGGCCATGCCCGGCGGCCGCAGGGGAAGCACTTCGCGGCCGGTCGCACGATAGAGCAAAGGAGGATCGTGTCCGGCCCGGGCCAGGGTCACATCGTTGGTCCGCGTGTCGATCACGACATAGAGCATGCTGACGAACATGTCCTGCTTGATGTCGGGATAAAGTCGCCGATTGACGGCACGCATGACTTCGGCCGCCGAGGTGCAGCCGGGAGCGGCGGCGCGAAGCAGGCTGCGGCACATGCCGGTGATGAGGGCGGCGGGAATGCCTTTGCCCGAGACGTCGGCGATGGCCAGCCCCCAATGGTGTTCGTCGATCCGCAGGTAATCGAAATAATCTCCGCTGACGTGCCGCGCGGGGATGTTCAGTCCGCTCACTTCATAGCCGGCGATCTGGGGCGAGGCGCCCGGGAGGAGGATGCTCTGGATTTCGCGGGCCGTTTCGAGGTCGCTGTCGAGGCGCCGCTTCTCTCCGGCTTCGAGGTACACGGCTTCGCTGAAAAGTGCGAAGGCGGACTGCTCGGCGATCGCTTTGAACACGGCGAGGTCGTCGGGACCAAAGGTCGTGCTCATTGGGCCGTTGACTACGGCCAGAACGCCCAGTGTTTTGTCGCGGTAAGAGAGGCAGCCGACGAGGGCCGAAGTCGCTCCCTGGCCGCTGGCGGCCAATCCGGCCAACTCCGGATCGGAGAAATCAAAAATGCGCGCCCCGCCTTCCTTCCACATGCGCGCCACGGCACCATCCCCCGGATGCACCGGATACAGGCGCAAGTAGCTCTCGAGGGCGACGGGATTCGAGGCCGCCTGCTGGCGGATGTGAGGAGGAACACGGACGAGAGGGGCGCACGTGCGGCTGATGTAGGCGGGCGAGAGAAACTCTCCCCCCCGGTCGACCAGGTAGAGGGCGCCGCCGTGCGCGTTGAGGATGCGCGCGGCGCTCTCGACAATTAGGCGGTGCAAGTCGCGGTGCCCCGCGCCGCTACCGAATGCTTCGCCGAGGCCGCGGAGAAAATCAAAGACCTGCTTCTCTTCGGCCTGCAAGGCCCGCCATTCGTGTCCGAGCAAATGCAAGGCCCGCTGTTGCCGGACGAGCCGCCAGCTGAGGAAGCCGGAGAGCGCGACAAAGATGATGAGCAGGCCGGTGACCATGGGTTCCCGCACGGGGCGGAAAGGTTAGGGTCCGGCAGGCCGGGGCATCAAGGGCGCGGTTCTCATGGCGCCTTTTGCTGGAGGAACTCGAGAACATCCTTGAAACGGATGGCATTGGCCGGGTTGGCCGCGACGAGGTTCTCGTGGGCTTGGATGATGGTTTCCCGGCGGGCCTTCTGCGGGGGATTGGTCTCGGCATCTTCCATGCGTCCGGGAGCGGGCGCCGGGGCGCTTTCCTCCACGGCAAAGATGCGGTCCAGGCCGAGATTCTGCATGACGGCACGGTTGCGGTCATTGGCGCGGACGACGGTGAGTTTGCCCTCGGGCGGCAGGCCAAGCGCGATGCCGGTTAAAGTGCCGAGAAATGTGGAGTCCATCAGTTCACAAGCGGCCAGATCGACGACGAATTCGCGATGGCCCCTCCGCATCATCTCGGCGGCGAATTCTTTGAGTCCGGCGCTGTTTTGGAAGGTGCCGCGTCCGTCGATGCGGACCCATGCGGACGGCCCGGCCACCCCGACTTGCACTGACGAAATGGAGCTCACGGTTCGGGATGCAATCAGACGGTGCCTCTGCGGCAAGTCAAGCGGGGAAGACTGGAGCTGCTACTTCCACAGATACGACTGGGTGAAGCCGACAATGCGGTTGTTCTCGATGAGAAGACAGCGCCAGGCGGTGACTGGACCGTTCCATAGGTGGTTGTCGCCGATCACGGCGAAGGAAGTTTTGACCGAGCCCTTGGCCTGTTCGTAGCCGATTGCCTGGGCGCGCACGGCATTGCCTGTCTTGGCCTGGCGGTATTCAAGGCGCACCGTGACATCGGCCGGGCGGTTGGCCCGCCAGAAAAAATCGAAATAGGTGCCTTGGCGCTGGCGGCGTTCGTCCGCGGATAGAGCGCCGAAGTTCACACGGGTCCGCTCGAAGTTGATCGACTGGTTCTGCGTTGTCTGGAAAAGTTCCGGTTGATTGAGGAACCGGTGGATTTTGCGGAAGGTAAAATCCCCGTCGAGGGCGAGGGGCAGAACAGGCGCATCGACCAAATCCACGGCTTTGGGTGGCGTTGTGCAGGAAGCCAGCAGCAGGGCCGCGACAAACAAGCCGGAACGCAAAGGCATAACTTGATCAAAGGAGGTTTGGCCACCGATGTCAAACGGCGGCGGGCACGGGGGAATTGTCTTGCTTCGTTGCGTTGGTCGTCAAGATGCTTGGACTGGATGAAGAAATTCGCGTTCATCGGGTTTCGGAGGACTGGCTCGTGACGCATTACCGGCGGTCTCTCGAGGCGGCACGTGCCGCCTTCGACGCGCTTGTTCCCCTCGAGGAACCGCTGGTCCGCGCCGCCGATGCGGTCATTGCCGCCCTGGTCTCGGGTCAAAAGCTGATCCTTTGCGGCAACGGCGGCAGTTCCTCCGACGCGGCGCACATTGCCGCCGAGTTTGTCTGCCGCTTCGCCGGTGATCGCCGTCCGTATCCCGCGCTCGCCCTGGGCGTCGATGGCGGCCTGCTCACCGCCATCGGAAACGACTACGAATTTGGTGACGCTTTTTCGCGGCAGGTCCGCGCCTTTGGTCAATCCGGCGACGTGCTCATCGGCATTTCCAGCTCGGGCAAATCCCGCAATGTGCTGGCCGCGATCGAAGAAGCGCGGCGCCGGGGCATGGTGAGCATTGCTTTGCTCGGCCGGGATGGCGGGTTCACCAAAAGTGCGGCCGACATCGAGTTGATCGTGCCGGGGGAGAACACGGCGCGTATCCAGGAAGCGCAAAAATTCCTCCTCCACGTGCTCTGCGAACTGGCCGAGGAAAAACTTCCTCGGGAATGAGCGGACCTTGGGCCTCCGCGGCGGTTTTTGTCCTCGGCCTGATTTGCGGCTCGTTCCTCAATGCCGCGGTGCATCGCCTCCCGCGCGGCATCGGGCTGGGGCACCCCAAACGTTCCTTTTGTCCGCAGTGCGGTCGCTCCCTCCCGTGGTACGAGAATATCCCGGTCGCCAGTTGGTTGTGGCTCCGGGGGCGGTGTGCGGGTTGCGGCCGGTGCATCCCGGCGCGCTATCCACTGGTCGAAATGCTCACCGCGGGGCTGTTCCTGTGGCTGTGGTGGAGTTTTCCGCCGCTGGTCGCCGTCGCTTACATGATCCTGGCCGGCATCCTTGTCGCGGGAACCTTCATCGACCTCGAGCACATGATCCTGCCCGACAGCCTCACCTTGGGCGGGGCGGTGGCGGGTGTTGTCTTGAGCATGCTGGTCACCGGCTTGCAGCCGGGCGGGGACTGGGAGGCGCGTCTGCGCTCGAGCCTCTTCGGGGCCGGGGTTGGTTTTGCCGTGCTCTTTGCGGTGGTCGAGTTGGGTAAACTCGCTTTTGGCCGCAAACGTCTCGAGTTGCAACCGGCGGAGGCTTTCGTGCTGCAGGCCCGGGAGAAGGGTCCTTGTTTGCGCCTCGGGGAGGATGACTGGGACTTGGCGGAGATTTTTTACCGCCCGACGGATGTGCTCGAATTGCAGACCGACCGGGGTGAGGTGTGGCTTCTCGGGCCGGACGGCGTCCGGCGCGGCGGCGTGGCATGCGACTACGCCGCAGCTGACGGGTGGAGCGGGGTGGCTTCTGCGGTTGTCGTTCCCCGCGAGGCCATGGGTTTCGGCGATGTGAAGTTCATGCTCACCTTGGGTGCTTTCCTGGGGTGGCCCGGAGCCATTTTCAGTATCGCCGCCGGTTCGGTCGTCGGTGCGGTGGCCGGAGTGGTTCTCCTGGCCACCGGGCGTCTTGAAGCGGCCGGTCGCATCCCCTTCGGTCCCTACCTTGCCGCTGGTGCACTCCTTTGGATCGCCGCCGGACCGGCCGTGGCGGGGTGGCTGTGGCTGCGTTGATCAGCGACGCCAGCGTCCGGCCTGCAGGAAGGCCTGCACGGCGAGAAAAAGTATGACAAAGATAACCACCGACAGTGCAGCCGACCAACCGAACCGGTAGTAAGCGAACGCCGTCTTGTAGACGTAAGAAGCGAGAATGTGGGTCGAGTCCCCGGGTTCACCGCCATCGGAAAAGAGCCAGATGACATTGAGGTTGTTGAAATTCCAGATGATGCCGAGGGTGGTGGCCGGGAGCATGACCGGTCGCAGCATTGGTCCGGTGAGGCGAACGAACTGGGTCCAAGTCGACGCCCCGTCGAGCATGGCGGCCTCGTAAAGGCCCGGGGGAATGCTGCGCAAGCCGACCAGCGCCACCATCATCATGAAAGGAAAACCCATCCACACATTGACCAGGATGGCCGCGGTGAAAGCCTCGACCGGGGAGGTGAGCCACTCGACCGGCGGGAGGCCGAAGGTGTTGGCCAGAAATTGGTTCACCGCACCGTTCTCCCCGTGGAACATCCCGCGCCAAGTCAGCGCGGTGATGTATTGCGGCATGGCCCAAGGGAGAAGAAGAAGGAAGCGCCAGGCCGGGCCACCGCGAATAAAGTCCTGGTTCAAGACGATGGCAAGCGCGACGCCGATGGCGACCTGAAGGAGGGTGCTCACTGCCGTCCAGACCACGGTTTTGCTGAAAATGATCCAGAACTGCTGGTCTCGAAAGACGTTGAGGTATTGTTGGATCCCGGTGATCTGCCAGTCACGGATGCGGTAGATGCTCGCGTCGGAGAGCGAAAGCATGACGTTGTAGAACAAAGGGTAGACCAGCACGAAGGCGAGCAGGATCAGGGCCGGAAGCAAACAGAGGCCGAGGAACGCGCGGCGGCGCGCGGTGGGATCCCATCCGCCCGCGGCAGCCAGGGCCACGGCCTCGGCCAGTTGGTCATCTTTTTTCACCGCGGGCCCTCGGTGATCCGCCGCTCGGCCTCGCGTGGCATGAGGCGCGCCGCTTCGTCCGGCGAAAGGTTGTCCGTGAAGACCCGGCGGTATGGCTCGCGCCTACTGTCCCAGATGAAGCGCAGGCGGGAGTCAACGGGCATGGGAATGGAATATTTGGCCTGTTCGATGGCCCGCGGCAAGACGGGGTTCTGGCGGACGGCCGCAGCTATCACGGCAGGGCGGAGGAGTGGCGCGCAGGACATCGGAGCCTGGGACAATTTCAAGGTGCCGCGGGCTGCTGGCAAGCACCGAGAGGAGCAAGGTCACCCCTTTACCGTTGCCGTGCGGCCCTATGGTGCACAGAATTCGCGGCTTTCATGCCCGCCAACGATTACAATCTTTCGGCCAACCGCAAAGCGCTGGATCTCAATCTCGACGGCAGTGTCTACGGGACCTTTGCCGAGATCGGGGCGGGACAAGAGGTGGCGCGGCGGTTTTTTCACGTCGGTGCGGCGGCCGGCACGGTGGCCAAAACGATGTCGGCCTACGACATGACTTTCAGCGACGCCATTTACGGGCCCGTGCAGCGCTACGTCAGCCGCGAGCGCCTCAGCGGCATGCTCCGGCACGAATACTCCCTGCTGGGCGAGCGCCTTGAGACAAAGATGGGCGCGGAAAAGACATTTTTCGTTTTTGCCGACACCGTGGCGACGCGCAGCTTCCACGGGGACCACGAATCGCACGGCTGGATGGGGATCCGCTTCCAGACGGTCCCCCGCGGGGGGGTCAACGAGATCATCATCCACATCCGCATGCTCGACGCGGAGATTACCGCGCAGCAGGAAGCAATCGGAATCATCGGGGTCAATCTGATCTACGGGGCCTTCCGCTTCCATGGGGAACCGGAAAAGCTGATCGGCAGCCTGCTCGACGACCTCACGGCGAAACGCATCGAGGTGGACATGATCCGCTTCGACGGCCCGGATTTTTCCACGGTCGACAACCGCTTGATGAGCCTCCAGTTAGTCGCCCAGGGGTTGGGTCGGGCCGCCATGTTCCGCGCGGACGGCGAAGTTGTGCAACCGTCCGAGGAACTCTACAAGCGTGCGGTGCTGGTCGAGCGCGGCAGTTTTCGTCCCGTCACGCATGTCACCCACGAGATGCTGCGCTGCGCTTATGACGCCTTTGCCCCGCGCGAAAAGGAGGCGCCGTGCGGAGTCCTGACCTTGGCCGAGATCACGATGGAAAACCTCCTCAGCACCGGTCAGCTCGACCCGCAAGACTTCCTCGACCGCACCGACATCCTGGGAGCCCTCGGTCAAACTGTGCTGGTTTCCAGCTTCGGGGAATATTTCCGTCTGGTCGATTACCTCGCCCGTTATACCGACCAGGCGATCGGCCTCGCACTCGGGGTGCCCGCGCTGGAGGAGATTTTCCGCGAGAAATACTACACCGACTTGGAAGGCGGCATTCTTGAGGGGCTGGGGCGGCTTTTCAAAAAGAACGTCCGCCTTTACGCCTTTCCCCGTCGCGCCAGCGACGGGAAAATCATCACGGCGGATAATTTTCGAGTCGAGCCCCAGTTGGCCCACCTTTACGGATATCTCCGCGAGAACGATTTCATTGTTCCCGTGACCGACTACCGCGAAGAAATCCTCGGCATCAAGTCCCCCCAAGTGCTCGCCATGATCCGCGCCGGGGAACCGGCTTGGGAAAAATGCGTTCCCCCGGAAGTGGCCAAGATCATCCGCGAGCGCAAGCTGCTCGGGTGTGCAGGCTGAGATCGTGCCGGCGCGGAGACTTTGCTACTCAACGATGGTGGCGTTGCTGCTCAGGATCGTGCCCTTTTTGAAGGACCGTGCGCTGCCATCACCCATCACCGCATTGACGCTCCCGCTGTGGCGGTAGCGCATCCACGCATTGTTCCCGGAGTCCTTGTCGGGACCGGGGGTGATCGCGGCGTCTGAGGTGGACGTGCTTCCGCCGCGGCCGCCTCCACCTTTCTTGAACTCGCTGGGGTTCTCGATCGAATACGGAGACCACCCTTTGTTGCCGGGGTTCTGACACATATCGGCACAAAGGATCAGGCTGGAGGCGTTCTTGACCAAGTCCAGCGCCATGGGTTCCCCGCCTTTCGGCATCAAGCCCCCGTGCATACCATAAGTGACGGCCACCTCGGCGCCGGTGCCGCTCTGGACCTTAACCTCGCATCCCGGGCAGACAAAGATGCTTTTGTTCCGCTTGGCATCCACTCCGGTGTAAGAAGCGATGCTGGTTGCCCATTCGGGACTGCCCCCGCCGCCGGCCGCAGGAAGAACCATGTCGTTGTCCACCGCATAAGCAATGGTGGCAATGCCGATTTGACGAAGGTTCGAGAGGCAGGCTGCACTAGTCCCCCTTTTCAAGGCGCCATTGACCGCCGGGACAGCCAGCGAAGCCAAAACGGCAATGATGGCAATGACGACCAACAATTCGATCAGGGTGAAGGCTGCGGTTGCTTTGGAGGGGATCTTCATACTGGGTGTAATCTAGATCAGTCAGCGGATGGCACAACTCATTTTGCTCGCGGGCCGTTGGGTCTGGGCGCGGTCACTCGATGAAGTCTGTGCGCAGGCGGATGAATTTCTTCGATCCGGTGGCTGGGGTGGTGGCCTGACGTTTTTCGAGCGTTGCGCCATTGAAGGTCACGGTGCTCAGAACTTGGACCTCCACGCCATCGGTAGTCCAATCGCTGCTCGAAGCCAGACTGGTCGACACCAAGGGGGTATTGTCCACATTATCGTTGGTTCGGGTGTAGTAAGTGAGCTTGAGGTAGCGGGTGCCGCCGATGGTGGTCATTTCGCTGCTCGGGCAGTAACCGCGCGGGAGAGGGTCACTCCCGTTGCCGCCGAAGGAGTAGCGGGTGATGTCCGCGAAACCGTCGGCTCCCACATCCGTCCCCCCGTTCGGCATGACCACATTGACCGTGCGGCTGGCGTTGCCGACGTTGCCCTTGCTGTCCGTCGCGGTGTAGTAGACCCAATAAGCCCCGGGCACGGAGGTGTCGACTGCATTGCTCGGGACAACGGCCACATCGGCGTTGTCACCGGTGTCGAAGGCGGAGGCTCCGGCGTCAATGTAGGTGCTGCCCCAGTTCACCGTCACCGGGTTGTCGCCCGCCAGGGTGATAACCGGCGGCGTGGTGTCTGAAGGCGCAGACGTGGCTTGATAGACGCGCACATAGTCCACCTCGTAGGTGGCGCGGGTGAGGGACGGATCGATCTCATAGCCATTGTAGGCGCCGCCCATGGCGAGGTTGAGCAGCAGGAAGAATTCCTTCCGGAAGACCTCGGCATCGGCCGCCGGAGGGGTGAGGGTTGCCACGTCCACACCGTCCACGCTGAAGATAAAGGAATTGCTGTTCCAGACGACGGCGTAAGTGTGGAATTCGGTCGACGGGTTGCTCACCGGGGTGCGCTCAGCGGGCTCGACCGGGTTGCCTCCGTGGCGGGCGGGGGAGTGGAGGGCGTGGCCGACGGTATTGGCCTGGCCGAAGGTTCCGCGCCATTCCATCACGTCAATCTCGCCGCACTGCGGCCAGCCAACCGTCGAGATGTTGGAGCCCAGCATCCAAGCGGCAGGCCAGGGGCCGACGCCCGACGGCAGTTTCGCGCGGAACTCGAACTTGCCGTATTTGAAGCTGCGTTTGTCCTGCGTCTTGATGCGGGCCGAGGTCCAGGTGGAATCTTGGTAGTTCTCTTTGATCGCCTCGATGACCAAGTGGCCGTTTTCCACCCGCAGATTCTCGGGGCGGTCCGTGTAGTACTGCGCCTCGCCGTTGCCCCAACCGTTGTTGCCGGTGCCGATTTCAGCCGTCCAGTTGGCCGTGTTGAGCGAGGAGCCGTCAAATTCGTCGGACCAGACGAGCTGGTAGGCGGTGCCCCCGACGTCCTGCGTGGTCGGAACTTGCCCGAAGCCAATCGTAAGGTCGTCGAGGTAGACCGCGCCGGTGTCGGTCGAGTTGTATTGCACAAACTCGGCGATGAGTTGCACTTTGGCCGCACCGACCGGGATGGTGCCATTGACTAGCAGGTCAACCCACCGGTCGGGGACATCGGTTGATGCGGTGATGGTGGTGACTTCGTCGGTTCCCACTTGGACGTTTGCCGCGTCCATGTAGCGGAATCCGAAGTTGAAGGTGCTGCCACCGCTCAGCGGATCAATGGCGAAGACCTTGGCTGCGCCGCGGGCGTGGATGGCTTGGCCCGGAGACATCTCGGCCGTCCCGTCAAGCGGCCACTCTTGATAAACCACTCCGGTCTGGCTGGGACCAACCCAGGCGCCGCCATCGTAATAATTTTGTCCGTAGATTTTGGTCGCCTTGGTCCCGGCATAAGCCTGGAAGGGCACGTTGGCATCCTCCAAACCGGTGCTCGCATTGTAGACCGGTGTGCCATTGGCCACGAGGTTCTTGCTGACACCCTCGACGGGGTATTGCAGCCAATCGGTCGGTGGGTCGCCTGCGCCGAAGTCGGTGTTGTCCGCTTCAAAGCCGCCGTTGGCCACTTCGAATGGCTTGGTCACCAAATTCAGGCCGATGGCGTCCAGTTCCACGATTTTGCCCGGCCCGAGATCGAACTCGAAGTCGGTCATCATGACGACGAGGGCGAAGGCCGGTGCGTCGGGATTGAAGCCCTCGCTGATCGCCGCCGAGAGGGTGGACTGCACGCTCGTGTAGTTTCCTCCTTCAGGCAGAAGAATGGCGACACGGTCGTTGGTGCCGTCGGGAGTGAAGTAGCTGCCGACACCGGGATCGGCACCCGCGGTGGTCTCATCAACCCACTGCCCGAGAGAAACGCGACCAGTGGCTGCGCCGGAACTGCTCAGCGATTCGAGGTAAACCTGAACTTTATTGTCCGCGGCTCCGGGAAATTTCCCGTAGGCCCGCAGGGCTGTCGCGATGGAACTGCGGGACACGTCAATGCTGCCCGGTGAGGCGAACACTTTTTTCGTGCCGTAATACCACGGATAGGTTCCCGCGCCCTGTTGCGAGTCCACCTCGAGTCGGAGGGCACCACCGTCCACGACAACCGATCCGTTGGTGTCGAAGGTCGTGCTGCCGTCGTTATAGATAGCTGTCCATCCGAGCGACTCGGCGGTGCTTAATATTCCGCCGCTGTTGAACTCGTCGGACATGGCAACCGGCGTGGTCGACAAGTTGATGGAAAAAGTCTGGTCGGCGGTGTCCTTGTCGTTGCTCAGGACGGTGAGGGTGCCGGTCAGCGGGGTGCGGTCAGTCGGCGCTGCCGTCGCGGTGAAAGTGCGGCTTTCTCCGGGTTCGAGAGTGGTGCTCGAACCCCCGCTCCAAACAAACGACATTCCAGAAAGTGAAACAGAGGGGCAGATCAGCGTCTCGGCCCCGTCGTTCCGGATCATGATGGTGTAGGGAGTCGTGTTGCCGAGCAGAGGTGAAAATAGGGTGGCGTTTGCCCCGTTGGCGTAAGAAACGCCGGCCACTTTGACGGTGAGTTGCGGACCAACCACGGAAGCGCTCTGCTGGGAAAGAACCAGATCGTCGATCAGGGCGCTGGCCTGTTCCGCGCCGACCCGGCGGCCAAGCGGTTGGATTTTGACCGACATGAGGCCGTTCATCGCCGCGAGGTCGGCGGCGGAGGCGTTGTAGCGGACGGTGTAAGTGGCCCACTCACCGAGATTGGCCGCCACTTGGTCGTTGATGTCCACCGCCTTGAAATTCGCGGTATCGTTGCCGTTCATGAAAGTGACCAATGTTTGTTCCGCAAAATAGTTCGGCTCGAAGCGGGCCCGGAAGGTGAGGTTGAAAAAGCTGCCGTTTGCTGGATTGAAGCCGATCTGGTTTTGCATGAAGCCGGCGAAGGGGAGGCCGGACCAGCCGGGGATGATGGCCGCATTGGCATTGCCGTTTTCGCCCCAACCATCGGTTGAGAGGTAGGCACCTTCGAAGAAGGTCCAGTTACCATCGCCCAAGTCAAAATTGGCATTGCGCAGCAACTGCGTTGGGGTCGAGGAGGGAAGAAATCCAGTGGTGGCGGGGTCGGTGACGACGAGTCGCACGTCGTCGACTTCAACCCGGACATTGTTGGCAGCGAGGTCGAAGCCGGGATTTTTGCGTCCGCCCGCCGCGGCGACTGTTGGATCGTTGGCATAGGCAACATAGCCCGGAGTGCCGGCGCGGTTGAACCCGCTCAGTTCGACCAGTACTTGGTAATTTGCTGCATTGGTCGGAAAGTTGTAACGCGTGCCTTGGGCAGTGGCGCTTCTCAGCGCGGCGTCATCCAAGGTGCCGCCAATGGTGACCCAGTCGCTGCTGTTGAGCAAAACTGGTTCGAACATGACACGTTTGTAGCCGCCCGGCACTGCATTGGGGTTGTCGCCCGCGGCCTGGAGTTTAAGGATAACTGTTCCGCCATTGGACGGTAGGCCCCGGGCCCGCACGCGGGCGGTAAGCGAGATTTTGGCCAAGTTGTTTTGCCCGAAGCCGCCGGCGGTGTAGGGACTATTGACCGTGGCCAAGGTGGTGTTGGCGGCCCAACCGCCGTAGAAACTGGAGGCGGTTACTGCGGAGGCATTCGGGGCGAGAGCCAAGTAGCCGCTCGCCGGGGCGGTCGGAAAGAGCCCACTGTTGTTGGTGGACGGCCGGAGGGTGGATACCCCAAAGCCGGGCACACCGGTCAAGGCAGTAGAGCCCCAAGCCGGATAGGTGGAGTTGGCATCGTTGAAATTAAGATCGAGCAGCGTGGTCGTGGCGGCTTGAGCTGGCGCAAGGACGGTGCAAACGGCAACAGCGGCGAACGCGAACAAACGGGTCAGTTTTCTCTGGGGTAACATAGCTGTATACCATATGCATGCCCGACTGGTTGTCAAACGGGTTGCCAGTCGATTTTTCGGATTTTCTGTTCGGGAGGGGGCGGGTGGATAAGGGGTCATGGTTGGGTTTGATTTAAACGTTCGACCTAGTTGCGGTGCAGGTCGTTCAAAAGAAGGTCTTTGCCTCTGTCGGAGGGCGCCCCTTGGCGCGCCAAACCACCCGGCCGTTAGCGGCTCCGGAGCAACCGGCGGGCGTCCAAATCAACGACCACTTGGTCGACCTTTCCGGTGCGCTGGAGCACGTCGCGGGAACTCCCGGCATCCAAGGCCAGA
>Ga0247837_1006566_pt1 | contig 16250 bp, 15 predicted proteins | sample LaCtaG_2_FD_187115 | JGI IMG/M metagenome (GOLD analysis project Ga0247837, IMG submission 187115) | Freshwater microbial communities from meromictic Lake La Cruz, Castile-La Mancha, Spain - LaCruzMarch2015_14.5m | ecosystem: Environmental > Aquatic > Freshwater > Lake | place: Spain: Castile-La...
TAGAACGGAGCGAACGAGCAATTTCAGGGTCACTCGGACCGACGATTTGCCGGAAACTTTGAACTGCATTCTCTTGTCGGACTTCCATAGCTACACACGGCCCAGACGTCATGTCATCCACCATCTGACTGAACTCAGGCAATACGCCTTTGTACACTTCCAGGAACTCCTCGGCAGTAGGCCTGTCCAGGTTGAAGAGCTGCAAAGCGGAGATTTCGAAGCCTTCTTCGAGCACTCCGTCCACTATTTCGCCCAACTTGTTCATCGCATGCGGCTTGACCACGCAGCAAGTGCAATTGCTCAGCACCGCCGGGTTGCCAGGCAAGCCAAAGAACAAGTCCAATTCCCTTACCGCGCTAGTCGGAGAGTCAGAGCCATGGACTGCATTTTTCGAACCATCTGTGCCGAACTTGGCTCGGAGACTGTCAGGCTTGGAGGACCTGGCAGTGTTGGAGTTGGTAGGACCGATGAAGTCGCGCCAGGCTGTGATTGCGTTTTCCGCCACTAGCTCGAGACCCACGACTACGTCGCTAGTCATGAAGGAGATAAGGTCGTTGAAGAAGCCTTTCCCTCGGTGCTCCGCATAGAAACTCTGCGCCTCCGCCTGCGTGAATCTGTGCATCTTCAGCCTCGTGACTTTGAACCCGGCAGCCAGCACCCCGGCTATTATCTTCCCCAAGTGGTGGTAAGCGTCAGGCTTGACCATGCCGAAGGTCTTGGCTTTCTTGCTTTCGAAGCGGGAGCGGGTGAACACATCTGCGTACTCTACGACTTTTAGTTGTCGCGCATAGACAGTGATGGTATTGCCGAGGAAAATATCGCTCAAAGCCAACGCAGGCACTTGCATGCGCTTGAGGAAGATTCTCCTATTCTTCAAGTCATACATCTCCACCGAGCTGTCAATGCAGTAGTAGGTCAGCTGGTACTTGCGGACCAGGTCTGCGGGCTGGTCGTACCACTCCACCACGAAGACATAGCGGTCCTCGTTGGTTTCCATAATAACTGCCAAAGCGACTACTACACTAGGAGTGCCGGATACTCTTGCGAGCACGCACTGTCACTTCCTTTAGAAGCAAAGGCCGGATTTCGGGACGTAGAGGGTCTGCTACGACTAGGAAGAAGCCGTCGTTCACATAGTGTGAACTGACCTCATTGACCACCACATTCGGAAACACTACCAATCCCGTCCCATCCGGCTTCGCCTGCAGCGTCCCTCTGAGCGCCTTTTTCCCTACATAATCCCCACCTACGATGTTCTTGGTCACAGGCTTGGGCGGGTCCTCCTGGGAATACAGTCCCAGGGTAAAGAGACATTTGTCTATGCAGGCCGAGCTGCTCATTCGCAGGGTTAGAGAGAAGCCTTTTTCTTTAAATATGGGGTTCGGAAGCTCGGAGACTAGAACGAGTTCGCTGGTCCAGGAGGCGCTGGAGGTCATATGGGAAAGGTCTAGTGGCGCAGGCACATCTTGCTTATGTGTGCGAAGCGCCTGCGTGTCTGTTTCCAGAGAATCCATGAGCACTTGCATTTCTTGTGAGTGTTGAAGCAACTCCAGAAGGACGGCGTTCTGCGAGTCAATCACAGCTGTGACTCTACGAGCCAGTTTGTCCGTCCCTTGGGCAGCGAAGCCAGCCAGCGCAAGGTAGCACTCGAAGTGTCCACATGGGTCTTCTGCCTGCGACAAGATGCACATATTTTACCACGGGAGTGGCCCACGTTTGTCCTCGCTACAGGGACTGAACGAGCAGAGGACTTGCAGATGAAATCCCTCTCAAAGGCGGCTTGGGCAGATAGATAGTCTAGCCTTTTTGGAGGAAAGATAGACCTCGGGAAGCGATTTAAGGGAGTGTCTGGGCTAATTTAGCGTCGTCCGTTAGAGACGGAGTCTCCAGCCATTTACAAAGAACTAAGCAAGCCGCGGGCCTGTCCTCTGTCCGCTTCAACCGTAACCCCCTACCACTTGCCAATATGTCGCAAGACCTCAGTCCAAAGGTCACCCAAAATGGCCTGCGACCTGCCTTTCAACACGCCTTTTACTGCTGCAGTTTGCACGTGGGAAGGGACAGTGCAGGCCACAGGCGGCTTGGGAGCGGCAGCGGCTTAGTTAACAGTCTATACACACTCTTTAAGGCGGGCTACTGAGCCAAATATGCAAAGGCTTGGTTTGACGGAGAGCTGAGTCGCTAGTGTGTATAGAGGAGTCTTTGACGGTGCAAGCCACTGCCCATTTTTATCTTTACATCGCCAGCCACGCATTTTTCGCTTTGAGTAGGTCCATATTAGCCTGGAGATCCTAGCGCTTAGGAGGCGCTGGCAATACTCGGCTTTGGTCGGGCCAGAAGCGAGGCACCAGCTCTTCCGGCTTGAAGCACTGTGCTTCGTGCGCTGCTTGCCCTACTCTCTTCACCTCTTCCTTAGTACTGTCATCCGTCTCCATCCTTTCCGCAACTTCCTCGAACCCCTTTCTCACTTTCTCCGCCTTTTCCAAAGTCCGCTTGAGCATAGCCGGCGCTTTGGCCAGTTTCCCCACATTTCCAGCTGTCGCCTTGATCGCCTTAGGCGTGCCGAGTATGCCCAGCCCCGCACTCTCAGCCGCAGACACCGCTCTTTCCGGGAAATCTGCCTACCCCCTACCAGCACATCGACTCGCCCCAGTCTCAATCTGCTCACTCAGCGGCTCCAGTCTTTCCGGCACCTCCGTCAAGTTCTTCACAAAGTGTTCAAAAGCGTTGGGGATGTTTCGGAACTCAGGCCGTAAAGAGGCTTTGTTGACGTCGTAGAAGGGGGGTGATTTCGTGGCTTTGAACTTGAGGGAGGTCAGGTCTCCGTTGCTGGAGGCGGAGTAGCAGTAGAGCATGGCGAGCACGAGGTCTGGGATGGTCTTGTCGCGCAGGCGCTTGCTGAGGCCGACGGAGAGGGTGTATTGGTGCTTGGCTTGGGAGAAGGAGGAGGAGGTGTCGCTCAGGGTGGTCAGGGGGTGGGAGAGGCCTGAGAAGACAGAGTCGTACTCAGGAATATGCGTGAGTTCCATCCTAAAGTTGAAAGCAGGTTTGGTCTCTCCTGGTGCAAGCGACTGTTGACTCTGCGCGCAGCCCATTATTGTCTTTAGGCCACTAGCTCGGTATTAGTATGGCGGAAATACGAAAGTTTGACTAGGGAGTAATTGGGCGCTGCTGGCTTTGGCTGGGAGCGACGCTGATTAGAGTGAGTTTATATATAACTTTGGTGACACGCAATAAGCTGCATATTCCGAGTATGCGGCCGAAAAAGACCAAATCAGTCCTTTCCTTCTCTAATAACATCCCTCTAAAACCCAAAAAGCCTCTATTTCCCTGCAACAAATCCGCCTTTCCCTATAATATGCAGGCTCTAGAGACCTCCAAGCCACTCGTCTGCCAGTCCAATTCCGCCCTAATCGATGCCCTCCCCTACGCAGACGACTGCCAGGAGTACATGGCCTCCGCAGGCCGGCTTATAGAGGAGGAACTGAAGACTTTGCCTGTGAAGGACTATTTGAAGGACTTCCCTGCGCCGGAAACTACGGAAATTACGGATTTTATGCGAATTAAGCCTTGGAAAAAGCGGAAATTGGAGGAAAATACGCTTTCGGAAGGGATGATTAGGTATGGACATATGCAAATTCAGGCTATGAACTTGGACTTGTTGGCGGAGTATGGGCCTACGGCCTGGGAAAACCATGTAAACCGCCTGGAAGCCTACAAAATGCGCCTGGAAATGCAAGTGAAAGACCTGCAAGAGGCAAATGAGCACATCAACAGGGAAAGAATGACCAGTCAAGCAGGGGTGAAAGAGACGCTACGCATGCTGGGAGTGCAGTGGACAGTGCTGTGTCACAAGGGCAGGGCGCTGTACAGGGAAATCAAGCGGCTGGAGAGAGTGGCGGAGGCGCGGAGGGTCAGGGAAGAGGCGCAAAGAAGTCGGAAATCGGAATAAGCAGGGATTTATAGGAACTTAGCGATGGATATTGGGATAATTTCGAGGAAAAGACACAATTCTTATGAGAAATTACGACATTTGGGACATTTTATAGGGAAATTAGCATCGAAATCGGTCCCAATTAGATATGTTCGCTGTGAAATTCATGAATATATCTGCAGTCCTTCATTAGTTCCTAATCAATACATGGATCACTTGGTTTTCAGGGCAGAATGGAGAGATCTGTGGAGTGCAGCCAAACGAAAGGCAATTATTGAAAAAATTTCGGTTCCTGTAAGCTAAATACCAGGAAAACTATGCGCTTTAGAGGAGTGCAGAGTGATGAAAGGGCGAAATAGGCAAAACGCACAGTTCAGCAGTCTCTAAAACACTATTTTTGGACAAATATAGCAATACTTATCGCTTTTACATGGATTTGGTAACAATTTCCTGATACTAAGCTAAACTTAGGCTATAAAATTAACTGTGAAGCTGGTTTCTCTGCTCATTTCCAAATAAAGCCTGAAAATGCATTTTCACTAAAAATTAGGAATCCAACCCCCAACTTTGGCTTCCCACAACCCATATCCAGGCAATTTCGAGTAAAAAGGCCGAAACGAGTCCTTATCTCCACAGGAAAGGCTGCCCTAGTGGCTTGGAAGGCTGGTTTTACACCTACTCTGCATAATTCCAGCCTCTCCCCGTTCATCCGAAGGTGAAGTTGGTCCTGCCCCCCGGCGGCTCCCTGACCTTGACGGAAGTGTGGACCTGACTAGGCTCCAATTTGCTCTGGTAGCCTGGGTACTGGGCCTCTGCCCTGCCTGAGTATTGGGGTTCTGCCCTGCCTGGGTATGGGGGTTCTGCTCTGTTGGGAGGGTCTGCTTTGCCAAAGTACTGCTCTTCGGGGCGGGAGTCGTAGCTGTGGTCGGTGGGACGAGGTCTGGGCACGTATACACGATCTTCATAGAGGGGCTCGACAGGCCGGGGTCGAGGGACGTAGACTCGCTCCTCTGCAGGGTCTACGGGGCGGTTGCGAGCCACGTAGACTCTTTCTTCGTACTGAGGCTCGCGAGGGCGGGGGATTGGACGGGGAGCGTAGCGTGGGTCTCGTTCGTCTACTTGCTTACGCCTTTGCTCTCCAGCCTGATACTGCGCCCCCGCTTCCTCTCTCCACGGCAAATCCGCCCGAAACGCAGGCTCAGGGTCTTGCTGAGCCCTATAGCCTCCCCCATACGCCTGGTAGCCCTTGGTCTCCTTCTGAGGTGGTTGGCCCCTAGGCTCCGCATAGCCCTGGGGTCTGGAATCAGTCTGAGGAGGCTGGGCTCTGGGGTCTGGGTAGGAGGGGGCTTGGGCGGAGGGACGGGGTTCAGGATAGGCGCGGCCGGGGTTGCGGGCTGGCCCGCGGTCTATTTGAGATGGTTGGTTGTCCCAGCTTTGCCCCCGGCCTCCTGCCTCCCTCCCCCCCTGTCTCCTCCTCTGTGGTTCTTCCCAGGCTAGACTCAGTGATGAGTTGCCTCCTGGAGACTGGTGCACCTTCACAGAGGTGAAATCAGTCCCGTACTTCCCTCGGTCGTCCTGCATTATCGATAACAGACACTAATTAGTTCGGATGGAGTGGGAAAGCACGAGGACGCCTCCGAGTGCAGAGTAGTAGTGATCTCCAGGGAGATAGGTCCGGTCTGTCTTCCTTCTTTTCCCCACATCCCTCTCATACATTTCCCTCCTATCCCCCTCCTCGCCAGTCTCAGGCACTACAATAGAACTGGCTCGGGGCTTGTTAAGGCAGGAGAGCTGGTGCTCTAGCGCTTGCAGTTCCAGAGGGACTGGAGGGGAGGGCGGGGGAGATAGGGACACTGCTGGAATTACGTAGGGACGATTGGACCGCTTGAATTGCATACATTTACAAATTAGGGCCCAGCACAGCCTTCCCGAACATCCAACACCTCCCATTATCCATCGCCATATTGCCCTCTAAGACCTTTCACTTAGTTTCAAGGCAGTATGAGGAAAGTCAGTGACAAGAGAGCGCTGTATGGTCGCTTTGTGGTGCCGCAGAGAGTGCAGGAGGCGAGGTTGGCGCATACACAGAGAGCTATGGGGGAAGAGGCGGAAAGTGCTTCGCCGCAAAGGCCGAGAAGACTACCAAAGCTGCCTAATTTCCACAGTTCCCAGTTTTCACTGCCTTCCACCCTCCAAACTGAGCGAGAAGCAGACTTGACCCTGCAGGCCGCGGAGACCCAGGCAGTGCAGGAGCGGGTGTTAGCAGTGCACCGCTCTCTGAAATCCCTCAGTCACAATCCTCCCAAAAAGTACTCTCTGCTAACCTCTGACCAGCAATTGCCCTCAGAAGACCGCTTTCTCATCAGAAACCGCAAGTGGGAACTGGGGCTGGACCCGTACGCCATTAGCCTGGCTGCCTCTAAGTCCAAAGCCGGCTTTTTTGACTCTGTTAACACTATACAGCAATACCGAGGTACACCAGTAGCCCAAATCCGCTCCATCCAGCACCTCTCCGACTTCCACCCCTTCAACCACCCCCAGTGGACCGAACTCCTCGAGAAACTGCGGGCTGGGAACCGACTAGAAGTCCAGCGCCTAATTTTGACTGACAAAAGTCTGCTGAAAGTGCAGGACTCGGTCGGGTCTACACTGCTGCACAGGGCTGTGAAAAGGAAGGAAGTGGGGATGGTGGAGTTGCTGCTGGCACTGGGTGCTGAAGTGGATGCAACTGACCTCGCAGGCCGCACTTCCCTCTACCTTGCCTGTCGCAAGCAGCTCCCCGACCTCATTTCTCTGCTCCTCTCCCACAAAGCCGACCCTGCCAAAGCCACTATCAACGGCAAAACCCCTGCCTCCATCGTTCCCCCCACTTCCCACGTATATCGACTGCTGCATTCCTATGGGAAAGACACGGTGGGCGCGGCGACGGCTCTGACCATGCGGTATTTGAGGAAAGTGAAGGAGATGGGAGGTAAATAGTTCGGGAAAGTAGGGCAAAAGAGGCTTTATGAGGATTCGGAGGGTAAATATGGACGTAGACGACCTGTCTATCGACTCCGACTTCGAAGAAAGCTCCACCCCCTACCACATCGGCAGCGACATCTGGATGGTCCCCTGCACCATAGATAGCAAAAGCCACGTCTTTGTGCCTATGGTGCAGCCCTCCGCCTCCTCCCTCGAACACAGGCAGGAACGGCAGCCCTGGGAGGACGAGATGCTGAGGGTGATTATTGTCACAGAGGGGGCGAAGCACTGGACGTCCATTGCCAAGGAACTGAATGACAAAGCGCACAACTCCATGGCAGTGCGCCACGGCAAGCAGTGCCGAGAGCGATGGTACAACCACCTCGACCCCAACCTCAAGAAAGGCAACTGGACCCACGAAGAAGACCTCTATCTCTTAGAAAAGCAGCAAGAACTGGGCAACCGCTGGAGCGAAATTTCCAAATTGCTCATCGGCCGAAACGAAAACAGCGTCAAAAACAGGTTCAAAAGTCTATTGAGGAAAGCGCAAAAGGAACTACCAGAGGGCACTGACCCTATACGCTGGCTAATTGCTGAAAAGCGGAATCAAGAAGTGGAAATGACTGATGGAAACAGCATCCACTTGATCAGTCCAATGATCACTTCCGCCTCTTTGGAGCTGAAATCGCCTATGCAGAGTGGCTTTCTGGAAGGCAGGGAGGGGTTTTCCACTGTGCCCAGTACTGCTATTGATACAGTGAAGCGGGGCTTGCGGGGGATGGAGCAGCCTCAGGACTTGGTGTGGCAGCGGGGCAGCTACAGAGATGTCCGAGACAGTCCTTTGTCGCCCTCGTCGTTCCTAGCCTAATCTGTTCTAGGGCTTTTTCAGGCCTTTTGGCCTGCCTTTTGGACGGATGCGGAAATGCGCCTAAGAAAATGCATACAAATTTATATGCGCTTTTTGTGGATTTTATATGAACTTTTTAGCCTGATTTCGGCTTTACCTGCAATTTCCCCTGTAAAAACTCCCTACCTATCTAGACACATAGAAAAAGCGACTTTCCCCCTTCCCACATCCTTAATCCTACGAGATCACACAAGGGTTGCAAGCAGCAGTCTTGCTACTTGTCTCAATGGACAGACCTGGAGAGCTTTCCGAGCGTGCATGCACAGGCATGTAGGAGCGGGAGAAGCCTTGGGACTCTTCCTGCAGCTTGCTGAGGATGCGACTGCGGTAGCCGGGCTTGGAGATGCGGAGTTCGTGTTCGAGGATGGAGTCGGTGATGGGGCGGCGCCAGGTCATCATGGAAATCAGTGCGTCTACATCGTCATACCCCGCCTCTTCGAACTTCTCAGTGAGTTGCTCCAGCTTTATCCTGTGCAGCCAGTCCCGCACTCCACGCTTCCCTGCATTTCCAAAGGTCGCTGTTCCCTGCTCTATCCCCTCCCCCTCCATCAAGCTAGGCGCCCGCCTCCTAGTTCTTTTCTGCACCAGGCCGGCCTCCTCCTCCAGTCTGTATATCAGTCTAACGCACAGTCCCGGCTTTATCACTCCAATTGCCCGCATATTCTCCTCATTTAAGGGCAGTGGAGACCTCATTTGCTCTATCATCGCCTCGACGTCGTCATAGCCCGCCGCTTCCAGCACCGACTCCAGCTCTTCCAAGTTCCGCTGCTCCAGCCAGTCGTGCAGCGGCCTGGAAACTGCCTGTGGCGGGAGCGGGGAATCGAGGGAAATCGGAACTTCCCGAATTTCGCTTTGGCTGAAGCTCGGCATTTCCTCAGGAGTCAGGAAATCGCCCTGAAATCGCTCTAACGCTTCCCGCATATCGTCAGTTTGAGCCAAATCAAAGGCTGATTTCCCATGTTTGTCTGTTAGCCTTGGATCTGCCCTGTACTGCATCAGCGGCCTCACCAGTTGCACATACCCGCAGTCTACTGCGTAGTGCAGGGGGGTTTGGCCGAATACGGAGTTGGGCAGGTTGGGGTCTGCGCCTGCTTTCAGCAGGAGCTGGACCATGCTGGAGTCGCCACGGAAACTGGCGTGGTGCAGGGGAGTGTCGCCGCTGCTTTGGGGGGAGTTGGGGTCTGCATGGTAGCGGAGCAGGAGGGAGGCGAGGTCTAGTTGACTGTTGTCTGCGACATGGTGTAGGGGCGTTTCAGCCAGCTAAGTGAGGGCTACGTTGTTGGTAATGTTGGGGTTTGCGCCGTGTTTCAGCAGGAATTCGGCTGCTTGGAGGTGGCCACATATGACAGTTCGATAGAGCGGCGACCAGCCTAACTGAATAGGTCATACGTTCGCGTCCTTGGAGTTGATTTTTTCAGGCTGGGCTCGATACGCCAACTCTATGGCCTTGAGGTCCCCCAGCCTGCAGGCTTTATGCAGGTCCATCGTCTCTCCCTCTCCAGAGTAATCCAGCAAATCCAAGAGACTGTCCTCCCTCGCCTCTCCCTCAGAGCTCATTACCGCTATTACCTACACTCCCCAGCACCAGCCGCACACCCCTTTCCTTCGTTCCTAGGGAAATAGTACTGCGCTGGGGTAGGACTGATGCAGTTGGGAAACGAGAGAAGTCAGGGACTGGAGTTTGAGTGTGAGTTCTGCTTGCAAAGCAGCTTCTTGTGCACGGAGGCACTCATGGAGCTGCAGACGCTGCTGCAAAGCCTGCACCTTGTGCCTGGTTCCTATCATTTGGGCCAGTAGCTCTGTGTGGTCTTCTTCGGTGGACTGTTTGCGGCTTTTGCTGGCGCATGTGGAGAACAAGGGGGCTTCGAGCTTTACTTCTGACCTGCGATTTCGGACGATTGGTGCGTGGGAAGGGGAAAAATCAGCTCGATTTCGCATATACTCCAATTGCGCTTCCTCTAGTCTAGTTTTCTCCCTCCCTGCGGCTTCCGCCCTCATCCTGGCCATCGCAAGTCGTTGCTGGGCGTCTCCTTGCTTTAGGGAAGGGGATAGGGAGTGTTGGGAATGACTGCTGGATGAGGAGAGAATGTGGTTTTCTGCTTCAGTTATTAGTATTTCCCCAGAAGTCGTGAGACTGTGCCGAGACTCACTTGAATTTGATATAGTAGAGATACGAGTTTGGGCAAGTATTCGCTCCTTTGCGGTTACATGTGCAGTGAGTAGTTTGGCCTGTACTGTTAGTCCTGGGTCCAGCGATATGCCGTGACTTTCCGAGAACCGAGCTAGAGACTCTACCCGTACCGAAACCTCTTGTACGAACCCAGACGATAATCCCACCAATCTGCTATCTTCCATATTATGCCGCTTTTCGATATCTTGAGAATACGAGCAATTCCCCATACATACATACGGATTTCGGGTCACTGCACCTCCTATATAGTGCCTTCCCATATACGTTGCTACCTGTGCACTAGGAGACTAGGGAAAGCGTTGACAGGCTTGACAGGCGCCCATAAGCCTGCACACCTCCTCCTTGCACTGAAACACCCACCCTTGACAGCAGGTGCAGTCCCTGTAGTTCGGGTACCAGCGGCTTCTGACCTCTTCCCCTGCCTCAACTTCCCCTTTACCGTGGGAACAGGGACAAGTGTCCATTCGCAGGCAGTTCCCGGTCTCGAGGTAGTACTGGCAAAGAGAGGGTCTGGTTTCTTCTTCGAAGGACTGCATTTCTTGGAGCGTGCGGCGGACGTCTTCTTCGTCTTGGTCGCTTTGGGTGGGACCTGGAGCGTCTACTGCAGCATTGGTATCCGCTTCTTCAGGGGAAGCAGTTTGAGTGAGGTAGGTGACCAACTCATTCAAATCCGCCGACTCCTCTAGTAGTCTAAGCGGCAGGGAGCAGGTGCAGTGGCTGTAGGCAGCCTCTAGAACGTGGGAAAAGGGACAGGCGGAGCCGGAGCACTCGTAGCGGTCGTCCCAGAGTGAGGAGCACACTGGTCTCCTGGCACTGTCGAAACACCATGAAACCCAACTGGGGTACATATCCTCCTCCGCCATTCCTAGGTCAATATAGGCATGTAGGAAAACAGCCTATTGGAAGGGTTTTACTGTACTCATAAGGAAAACTCAGCCTAAAAGGCAATGAGAATGTGTATGAAAAGTGAACAAAACTTCGCTATTTCCCTGAATATCTGAGAAAACATCAGATTTCGGATGTATTTAATCCTCCCAAAAGCCACCTTTCTCTGCTTTTTCTATACTGTGCAAGTCTAAAGCGGACTACTTTCTTCCTTATACCCCTCTAGCAGGTCTTCGAAATCTTGCAAGACCAGGCGGCCGTCTCCGTCTTTATCCATCTGTCTGATGAGTTCGTCAATGACGCCGGGGGCCATGTGCAGGCCGTCGTCCAGCCACTCCCGCACTTCATCACTGGCCACAAAGCCGTTCCCATCCCCATCAAACATCTCAAACGCCTTCCTCAAGTTATCCCGATTCAATACTTCCTTCCTATCAATAGTCATCCTCAGGAACTCAGTGTAGTTCAGTCCTCCGCGGTTTCCATCCATCCGCGCCATTACTTCTCTCACTCGTTCCTCTGCGTCTTCCAAGGGGTATAGTTCCTTGTATGTCCTCAGCAAGTCCGCCGGCTGCACCACTCCATCATGGTCCCCATCCATATGATTAAACACTTCCCTCAGCTCCGCAAGGTGTCTCTGGTCCAGGAACTGCGTCAAAATAAAGGTGTGCACTGCACTTTTCAGCTTAGTGAGTCGGTGGAAGGAGCGGAGGTGGGCGAGCACTGAGGAGGCCCGGGCAGGGGGAGTGGTGTGTCTGTGGGCTTTGATCCAGGGGTGGTTTACTGCTTCTTTGGCGGATATTCGCTGGGAAATGTTCTTTTCCAATAGCTTTTCCACCAAATCCTTCGCGTCCTCAGACACATACTCCCATTCCTCCTCCTCAAACCTCAGCACCATCGCCTTTATCGACCTCGCAATGTGCCTTTCCGTGTCTCCGTCGAAGGGCGGCTTTCCTGAGAGTAGGATGTAGAGGATGACTCCCAGACTCCAAAGGTCGCATTTCTCGTTGTAGCGGCCTTCTAGGACTTCGGGAGCCATGTAGTAAACGGTACCGAAGGACCCGGTCAGCTGGTGCTGGACGTCTAAAAGAGCGGCTGTTTCGAAGTCGATGATGGTGACGTGACAGCGAGGAGAGTCCGCTATTTGGGAAACAAGGATATTTTCCGGCTTCAGGTCTCGATGCACAACATTCATACTATGCAGATAAGTGACCGCAGAGAAAAGCTGCGACATGATATCCGCCGCTTGCTCTTCATATATGCGCTCGCTGGTCGTGAGCATTTCAAAGAGTTCCCGGCCTGTGCAGCACTCCATCACCATGTAGTAGTACCGGGACTCGTCGTAAACTTCGAAGACTCGCATGATGTTGGGGTGGTCGAGCTTCTTGAGGATCTCCACTTCCCCTGCAAAGTTGTCAGTAGTGACCTCGTCCAGCCCGTGCTTGTCAATGATTTTGACAGCGCGGATGACTCCGGTCCGCTTGTGTTGGCACTTCCGAACCTCACAAAAAGCCCCTTTACCAAGGGTAATGGACAGCAAGTGGTAGTGGTAGTCGAAAGAACTGGTGCTGGAGTGCAGGAACAGTCCTGGACGCAGTTGGATTTCATCCACTGAGCTGATACGACGCTTTTCGGGGGGAGGGAGAGCCGCAGGACGGTCACAGAAGCAGCCCATTAGGTATATACAGCCTCAGAAATGAGAGCTGATAGCATCATAAAGGAAGTGAGGACTTGATAGGAAACACTCAATATAGACTAGTGAACAGCGTCATTAGGATGTCAAGTCAGTACTGGGGAATGCCTGTGCTAAGGCTTTTTCGTCTTACCTAGACCTAGCCTAGTCGAGGCCTTGACGGGAGAGGGAGAAAAGTCAAGAGTGATGATATGTGCTCCATTGGAGGGAGTCTCGGGTGTGGCTCTTTTGGGTTTCATGCTTTCTTCCATTTCCAGCTTTTTCTCTATTAAGTTGTTCATCACCTTTCTAGACAGTGTCTCGCTTTTCTGCATCTCCACTATTTGATCTGTTTTCGTTGCAGCCAGTTCATAGTTCTGGTCCCTCACAAACTGCGCCCGAAGTATATCACAGTCCGCAATTTGAACCACCAGACATTTCACCTCTCTTCGCGTCTTCAATAAGTTCCGTTAATCCGCCAATCTCTTTCTGATAGCGTTCGTCTGTGCACCTCTGGCAAAGGTGCGAGTCAGTGGGCTTGGATATGGTCTGGCTGCACTTATGGCACATGAAGTTGTCTGCCATATATATTATAAGAGGTAGGTGAACAGGACTGTTACTGCAAGAGTGGGAAATTAGCAGAAAGAAAGGGAGTGCATAGGGATGTTTCGCACATTAAAGCTCTAAAGACACCTTTTCCCTTGCTTTCTATAAATATTGAAAATTTATAGATTAAAATCTAGTTGCAAGATGGGACTTTTACTGCTTCTTTGATTTAGAAGATTGCAAAAATGCTGCTATCCGCCCAATTTTGCTCCATCACGTCCACATTCTCTATCACCTCTTCGAAATAAAGGCTGAAATTGGGATATACACTCTATAGTGGAGGGACATAACACTCATATATCAACCCAATACAGTCAGCGTGCTAAGGCTTTCTCTTCTTACCTAGACCTACTTTAACCGTTGTCTTGGGGATAACAGGAGGAAGGGTAGTGATCGGCACTTTACTTGTGCAAGTGGAAGCCTCTAATGTGGCTGTTTGGCCACTCATCCGCTGCTTAATTGCCTTCTTTCGCTCTTTTAAGTCGTTCAGCTCTCCTCTGGACAGCAACTCACTTCTCTTCATTTCCAATAGTTGCTTCTTCGTACTTTCCGCCAATTCCGAGTACGGCTGGTCCCTCTCATACTGCGCCCGAAGTATATCACAGTCCGCCATTTGAACCACCAGACAGTCCACCTCTCTCTTCTCGCTGTCTATAAGTCCATCAATTTCCTTCAAGTCGCGCTCGTCGGTGCAGGCCTGGCAGAGGTGAGAGTCCTTGGGCAGGTCTATGGGCAGAGTGCACTTCGCACACATAAAGTTCCCTTCCATATATATGAATTATATATAGGTGGTTTGAAGGTGTTAAGGGTAGGATGGGACTGGAGGGATTGCGGGAAATAGGGGAAAAGCGGGATTTATGAAATGTTCAGCAAATTGAAGTTTCGAAGACTTCTTTTTCGCTTTTCTCTACAAAAAGATTAATATGGCAAATATGTAGATTTTGACATGGTTCGAAAAACGGGACTTGTATCGCAATTGTGAGTGCAGAATTAACATTTGGTATCAAAAATACATGAAAATTATTGCAGTTTTCAGTATCATTATGCATTTCCTTCCCCTTATTTGGAAGAAAGGCTGAAATTGGGGCTATTCGCTCTTTTGTGCAGATATTTTATGCTCCTTAATCGATACAATTAACTAAATTCAGAGCTGAAATCACCGTTTTCCTATATATTGCATAAAAGTTATTCGGATTTTGTCGCTATTTCTGCTAATATTAAATAGAAATGCAAATACCGCACGAAGGTCGACGGAAATATGAAAATGCCTTTGTTTACATATTTAACAAATCAATTCATACTTGCAGATATACAAGTGAATTCGCTATACAGCTACTAAGTCCTACCTCGATTTCATGACTCATATTGCCATCCTTATTCGGAGAAAGGCAAATCGTAATATCCATTTAAAGCAGTAACATTGTTCCTGCAGTTTAGTAGTAAGTGTTTTACCTGCGGATGAGCAGATGATTACTCTGATTGAGCCTGGAAGAAGCTTAGACTAGTGGAGGAGGAGGTAGATGAGGACCCCTCCCAGCAGTACGCCGCCTAGCACCAGAAACTCATGGGCTAGAGACGGCTCTACTTCTTTCTCAGCCTCGTAGTAGTCTGGCATGAGAATCTTCAGCACACAGCTGTAGGCCATAGCTACAACTGGGTAGTGCAGGGCTCGCTGGTAGTGGTAGGTTTCCGCTGTAGTCAGGTTCTGTTCGCAGTTGAAGTAGTTGGCCACATTGAAGGAAGAGCCTTGTTTGCCGTGTCTAGCAGTGTTGCAGAGGAAGAAGTTGTTAGCGCTTAGGTAGGTCTGTACGTCAACTAGGTAATCCATGTACTCCGGATCAGCGGGGAAGAGAGGGCAATAGGAGTAGCCATCAAAGCCACACTGGCAAGGCTGTTCAAGAGCCAGCGAGGAAATGGAGTCCACATTGGAGATACACGTAGAGGAAGCCGTGGGACAGCGAACCGGAGGACTGGAGGGGCTGGAAATGAGCCCAGAGCATTGGAACGCCCCGGCAATAGCAGTCTCAAAGCAGTAGCCAGAGTAGCACAGTGCATGCGGAGCCAGGGCCGTTGTGGACCCACTGCAGTTCTGAACCGGGGCTCCCGGCACCAAGGTGTTATACTGAACACATCGTCCTGGGCCCTTTGCTCTGTCAGGAGCAACATCGCAACCTGCATTATTGACGCAGTCAGTATCCAAATTGCAGAGTTGTCCCACACTTCGTTGAGATAGGCAATATCCGTTATAGCAGAAGTTCCCCGCACCGCAGTCTAACGCCTCGACACAAGTTGTCCAGAGTATGGAGCAATACCCATAATCACAGTACCCTTGCATGCACACCCGCAATCCGTTGCATCTTTCTCCGGGGTACACGTACACCGCTGGCGAGGGATCCTGCATGCAGGTAGCGTAGGAGGACCAGCCGATTTCGTCTATAGCGCAGTACTGCTGGGAATTGCACGCTCTGAGGGAAAACTGGGTCGAGTTCTTGGAGTCCATCAGAGCGCAGGTGTTTTCCGGCCAAGTGACTCCCTTCGATTCACACTGGTAGGTAATGCATTCCTCAGACCGTGCGGCTGCAGCTACAGCGGCCAAGGAAAGAATCGCCACAATTGTCATTACTAACCCAGCCTTGTTGAAGCCGAATCCACCCCCACTTCACTAAATGCTTAAACTAGGCCTGGTACCCTGCTCATTGTCTCGCTTGAACAGCGTTGATGGAGATGTCTCCCTATATATGCTGAGTACTAATATGCACTTAGCAATAATCCCATGCAGATGTAGAGTGCAGCTTCACTATATATAGAGTTTCTACTGTAGCGAATATATATAAACAGAGATTGTGCAATGTCCTTATTTCCCTCCTAAAGCAGCATCTCTTCCACCTTCAACTGCCCTGTTTCCTCCTCTAGCATTCTAGCTGAAAGCCTATTGGACATACTCATGGTTCTGCAAGGTCTCTAACACCTGTCCTTGATTTCCTTATTCTTTGATAGAGACTGCTCGCTTTCAGGCGGATTTCTTCATTAGCAACTGCTGCTCCGCATCTTCCACACAGGTAGTAACTGTGTATTGTCCTCCCTGCAGTAGCTC
>Ga0247837_1006567_pt1 | contig 16250 bp, 17 predicted proteins | sample LaCtaG_2_FD_187115 | JGI IMG/M metagenome (GOLD analysis project Ga0247837, IMG submission 187115) | Freshwater microbial communities from meromictic Lake La Cruz, Castile-La Mancha, Spain - LaCruzMarch2015_14.5m | ecosystem: Environmental > Aquatic > Freshwater > Lake | place: Spain: Castile-La...
CACCAGGCCACGCACCACGGGGTTGTGGATCACCGCTACACGCTCTTCGGCAAATGAACCCATCCGACAAAGATCCTTCTTCACCCCATCCGACACCGCCGTTAGGCCTGTAGCAAGAGGATAGGTGAATCGCAATAACGCCTGCAGATAGAGAGGGCTGAGTTTCAACTCCAGAAGACAGGAGATGGTTAGATTGGTGTGATCGGTAGTGAACAAGGTGCCAGGCCTACCTGCCAGCTGCCAAGCCAAAATGGTCGCAGAGGTCAGCGGCCACAGCCCCACCGAGGCCACGGCAGGCTTGCGCTCCGCAAAATACGCCCGCAAAGGCAGAATTGATCCGCGGATTCGGGAGGCATTGAGGGAGTGAATCGGAATCCGGGGATCAACCAGCTCCAGCAGCTCTCCCCTGGCTTCCATCAGCACAAACTCCACCTGCATCCCCTGGACGGCCCAGTGGTTAGCGAGGTTGAGCGCGACACGCTCGGCGCCGCCACCTTGCAGGTTGGGGAGGATCAGGGAAAGCCTCACTTAGGCAAATCAATTAAATGTTTTTTGGCTAGAAAATTACGACCATCAAGCCGTTCAAGGAAATAACCGTGATCATTAAGAAAGGTTAGTAATGAAATGTCACTTGAATTAAGCAACTCAAAGATAATTATGTTGATCTTGCGCAGATTTTCACCTGCTGATAGAAGTGCATCCAATTCAGATCCTTCAAGATCCATCTTGAGGATACTGATCTCTTGAAATTCCTTCAAAATTTCACTAAGGCTAATAGTGCGAACAGACTCACACGATAGGGCTACACTTCCTATCATATCAACATTAGCCAGTGATGCCTGACCAAGACTTCCTCTTCTAAAGAACGCATTAATATTTGGGTCGGTTTTGCTGGTAAGGGCTGCTTGCTCGATAAGTATATTTGATGCACCATTTAATTCTATATTGTATTTCAAGGAAGATGCTGTAGATTCAATCATCCCTACTGCAATAACTAATCCAGATGGGCCTACTAGCGAAGAGGCAAGAATTGAATAAAAACCAATGTTTGCTCCGGCATCGATAAATACTTCTCCATGCCTGAGATATTTAGATATTGCAGACATCACATGACTTTCTCTGAATGGGCAAACATGATAAAGCTCATCGGTCCTCGCCTTGAGAAAAAAGGAACCTACTCCCTTGACATCAACGAAGGAATCTCTCAATAGAACTGGATCTTGCCAATGATCGAGCCGATAGAAGCAATAAAATGGAGACAATAAAGCCGAAGTGATAAGCGTGAATTTATCAGATAAGCGAGAACCGCGGACTTGATAGAGAACTGGAAACCACCTAAAAACGCGCTGACAGAATCTTTTCGGCCTTCCAAATAATAGCTTGATGGCGGATAACATAAGTGTGTTAAGGTACAATTAAACGGTACTTTTAATTTCGCTAATAATAATGTCGCTCTCAATGACATTAATTGAAAAATATTCTGCAATAGTAATGAGGGACTTAAACGAAATATCAGGGTGATTGACAATAGTTTTTTTCAAGCGCGGATGCGAGATTGAAAACAAAACTGTACTAGCAAAACTGTAGACTTGAACAATATCTCCTAAGGCCAATAAATCTGCAATAAACTGCTCTGCAATTAAAGGAGTTGAAACCGCTGCAGGAAAGTAAATATTATGGCTCCTGAGATCACGTGGATGTTGTAGATAATAATCGCACTTGAGTCTATTCAAAACCATTTGGTAGACAATGAATAAGTCATCTGAATACAGGTGTGTTGCATCGCCGATGAAAACTTTAATAGGGCCAGGCTGCCTAGATCTATCTGTAGCATAATTACTAGAAGAAAAAGTTATATTAACAGGTAAAGTAGTAAGGCCTGGAATAGCAACCAGTTTTTGGGGGAAAATAGTATAAAAGACTGAGGCGGAATCCAAAATACTTTGATCGTTTTGGTATTTTAGAAGCAGCGAGTAAATTATTCTTTTAGAAAGATGCAACTTGGCTGTATTCCAGCGATATGACAGTTGATCATCTCTTGAAAGCAGGCTAAATGCTCCATCGTCATAGATATAAACGGTAGCAGTCTTAAGAGCAGAAAAGATGTAAAGGGAATGAAATGCATTAAAGGATGCTAGGTAAAGATTGATTTGAACATCAAATAATTTAAGTTTCCGAAAGGCGGCCCTAATGGATGCAATATGACTTAGGACGTTTCCAGAGAGAAAGAAATAGGCGCCAGCTTCACAGGCATCTCTTGCTTTATTATAATAGAACTTATCCTTCTCGCTATCAATAGTGGTAATATACAAAAGTGTTGTATTTTGTATAGAGTATTGTAGCTGAAGATTTATCCAAACAAAAGCTTGAAAAGGTGAATAACATAGAACAAGATTCCGAATCATGATTGCGGGCAGACTACCATGTTACCTTCAGAGAGCACACCTACCACCATCAACAATAATGTTCTGGCCTGTCATATAGATTGATGCATCAGAACATAGAAATTGAACTACAGATCGATACTCACTCTTATTTGCCATCCTCCGTAGCGGAATTAGTGGGATAAGGCGAGCAACAAATTCTTCGCCCTGCCCATTATAAACCCCACCTGGTGATAATGCATTACACCGAATACCTTTATCAGCCCAATAGGTAGATAAATATCTAGTTAAGCCAATTAGTCCTGCCTTAATAACAGAATAAGTAACCGGCTTCACAGGCTGTAGATCATCAGGCAGCCCATCTTTACGGTATAGCCGCTGGTCGGGAGCAATAACAGAAAGATCAGATGCAATGTTTAGGATTACTCCACCATTCCCAGCCGTTGCCATCGCACTGCCAAACACCTGGCTACAAAGAAAAGCTCCTGTGAGCCCAACTGCAACCTGAAGATCCCATTGCTCCCGCGAAAAGTTTTCTAATCTTGAAGTTTCAATGATTCCTTTCTCACCTGTAACTTTGGGATCAATCGCAGCATTGTTTACCAATATCTCAACAGGTAATCCCTTATTGGCTAAATATTGCGCCACTGAATTGATGGTGTCTATATCAGTTACGTCCATTACTGCACTAACTATCTTTGAAGGATCGTAGTTTTCACCAAGTTGTTGCTTTGCAATATCTAAGGCAGCGGCGCTCATATCAGTAAGCACTACGGTAGAACCGCTCTCTAGCAGAGCAGCTGCGTGCTCGATACCTAACAAACCTGCGGCTCCGGTAATGAGGGCAGTTTTACCAGTGAGATCAAACTTTTCAAAAGCCATTTTGATACCTAATTACAAATCAACTGTGAACTTGCCCGCCATCAGCAACAAAAATACTTCCGGTGCAAAAAGATGCCGCTGGAGATGCAAGCCATAACGCGAGATTAGCCACATCAGTAGGAGTACCGAGCTTTGCTAAAGCCACATCTCGGTGCAACATTTGCTCTACTGAGATAGAATCTTCAACTAATTTCCGTTGCCAAATTGATCCATCAAAAATGATATTGCCTGGAGCTATGGCATTAATTCTGATTCCGTCTTTCCCAAGGGGGCGAGCTATTCCGCGTACATAAGCATTGAGAGCGGCCTTGGCAACGGAGTAGGTAACAGGGGCGCCATCAATAACCTCTTGGCCACAGATTGAGGAGATACAAACTATCGCTCCTTTGGTTTGAGCCAAAGCCTCCCTACTGGCCTCCACCATGTTGGTGGTAGACCATAGGTTTTGCTCGAAAACCCGTTGCCATTCGGCATGGGTTTCAGCACCGGGAGGAGCCGAACGCCCATTCCCAACATTACATATCAAAATATCAAGCTGGCCATATGCTTCTAGAGTTTGCTTAATAACTTCGCTGGCCTGATCAGGCTTACTCACATCTCCACAAATGGCGATTGCCTTGCTATCAGAATTAGAGGCAACTATAAGATCAAGATCACTTAAATTGCGCCCATTGAAGGCAACTTGTGATCCCTCAGCAAGAAAAGCTTCGCCGATTGCACGGCCAATACCTCTAGATGAACCAGTAACAAGAACTGATTTACCCTGCAATGAGAGTTGCAAATTAGGACACCTTCATCCATGTTTGAACTTGAGCAATATATTGACTCAAGACACCGGCATGATCGTTATTTATTGAGCGTGCAGTTTGTAAAATCAGATTACCGTTGTAACCCACATTATCAAGCAAATTAAAGATATTAGGGAAATTTGCATTGCCAGTACCTAAGGGAACAGTGGTTCCTCCAAGGGGTCGATCCTTAATGTGAACATTAACGATACGATTGCCATAGGCAGCAAATTCTTCCTGCGGATTGTAACCAAGTGAAGCACTATTCCCGATGTCGTAGTTAATGCCAAAGACATCTGCTGGTAATTGAGTTATAAATTTTGCAAGCAATGCTGGTACTAAGTCTGATTCAAAAATAATACTAAGCCCAAGTTGCCGAAATAATTCAACTTGATCACGCATAAAGGCAAGCAAAGCGTCTTCTTGCTGATCATTTTCAAGCCTTCCATTATCCACTAAGGGAACAACAATCAATTCAATGCCAACTTCTGCGCAGGCATGCGCTACTGCAATGAAATCCGCTTCTAGATCAAACTTTTCCTGAATGCTGGCTTTCCAGAAAGGTGCCTGCATGAAGCAGTCCCCGGTTAATGAGGGGATTGTGAGACGGTGAGTGTGGCAGAGGTTGCGAATCTCCTGCTGGCCAAGTGAAGTTAGAAGTGGATTTAGATATAGATCCTCCTGATCAAGAGTCCATTCCATCATCCCTAGCCCGAGATCCCGGGCGATAGGAAACTCCTGCTGCCAGCATGCCCAAGGAAATGCTTGGATCTTCTCGTTTACCAGAGGTGAAAGGCGTCCTTGCATGAAGCCTAAATTATTATTCTTCAACATGGCTTTGCTCAGACTAGAGGTTTAGTTGCGCAAGAAAGCAGCATAATTTCTTTTGAAAAACGAACCCACTTGCTATAGGGTTTTAACAAGCTAGGGCACAGCACCCTCGTTAATTCTGCCAATGGTAATAAATATTTTCCTGCCCCCCCCCAAAGTATAGGTAACTGTCGGAATGGTTCAACTAACACATCAGCAAAGCCGTGGATCAAAAGAATATCGCGTAATGATGATTGCATGAAGGGTGTGCGATGTGTGTAATCCTCAAAATAAATACGGTAATTAAAAGCCCAATCCGGGCATAAAGTAATAACCATACCGCCAGGTTTCAACACCCTAAAAATTTCCTTAACCATCCTTTCGGGATAATAAAAGTGCTCTATAACTGACTTTGAATAAACAACATCAAAGAAACTATCTTCATAGGGAATACCTTCATTCTCAATATCAGACATTTTAAGGGTTGCATTGGGGCAATATTGTTCCGCAGCCCGAGACTGGTCGACGCCATAGCCAGCGACGCCACATTCAATAAAGCCACGAAGGAATTCCCCGCGTCCACAGCCGACATCCAAAAAAGTAACACCAGGTTTCAGATCATACCGCTCAAATAGATAACGCGCTAATTTATCTGGATACGTAGTCAAGGGTCGCCTGTCTAATGAATACGTTAAGTCAACATAATCCTTCATAATAAATCCTCGGAACGTGAAAAAACAAAAATTTGTTGCCTTCTAGGGATTGTCAAGCCATTACAAACAAATTTAATTTTTCCATTGGTTGCACTGTCTTCAAGTAGATCATATCTCCAACCCTCAGGCAAATTCGACCTAATCTCTTCAATGGTAAACTGTCTAATTAAATAACTATCTGTAGCTTGAAAAGTTTGACATCTGTCAAATAAGCTCTCGGGCCCAACGAATGTCCGAAGTATAAAGAGCTTTTTCGTTGAGGAAAATATATTTTTTAGGGCGTTAGTATAATTGTCTAGATGTTCTAGCGTAGCAGACATTACAGTGACATCTGCTTCTTGTGGCATTTGTTCAGATATATCAAGTTTAAGAAAATTACCAGCGGGGAAAAACTCGCGCGCTATAGACAAATAAATGTCAGAAACATCATATCCACGATAATTAATGGAACCCTGTAGAAAATCTACCCCACGAAAAAAATTGCCAACACAACATCCTAAATCATTAAGTGTTGTTATCCCCCCCTCTCCAATTGATTGATTAATTATTTTCACAAACTGATCCACCCAGTGCAACAATGGGCCATTCAACCTGCTCTTCAATAATGAAATGTAATCTTGATTTTGTGTCGAATGCCAATCCATTGATTTAGCCAGAAAAGAGCTAAGCTAAGTATATAATATTGCTAAATTATCTATTTGAGTAGTTCAACTAATTCCAATAAAACTCCTTCTGGCCCTTTGCCATAAATCACCTTCACAAATCCGTCTGGTGAGTGCTGAGGCGGAGCTGGAAAGCTGACGCCCTCATTTGTGAGCCTTAAAACGAGTTGATCAAGATCGTTCACGGTTAAGGCGATGTGGGTGAACCCAGTGGAATAGGGCTTTCCATCCCAGCGCGGCTGGTCGGGATGGGATTGGAAATGAAGCAGTTCAATCAAATTGCCGTCTGGCGCCGCCAACTTGGCAGTGGTCACTTGAACATCACGCAAGCCCAGCATGGCGTCGATATGGGGACCAGACTCATCCATCTGTTTAACCAACTTGAAGCCAAGCACATTGCACCAAAAATGCAGTGAGCGCTCAATATCGGCAACAACCAAGCCGGTATGCCGAATCGCACTGATCATTACGCCATCACCTCTGCAATCGCCTCGCCCAGCACATCAATGCCTTCAAGTAAGGCATGATCCGGGATGGTTAGCGGCGGTCCAATCTTGATCGACTCCCGCCCGGTATGCACCACCAGCAAGCCTTTCTGCATACAGCGTTCAGCTACCTGGCTAGTGAAAACAGCATCAGCAGCACCTGTAGCTGGTGAACGGAAAAGAACAGCAGCAATTAGACCCTTTCCAAGTACTGAAGAAATACGTTCAGGGAAGCGTTCTTTAAGTGAAAACAAACCCTTGAATAGCATTTCGCCCTTGCGGGCAGCCTCGCCCACAAGATCTCGTTCCTCAAGCTCTTCAATTACTGCCAAACCGGCTGCACACACAAGCGGATTTGCAGAGTGAGTGCTGCTCATATTACCAACGGCTGGCAGATCCATAATCTCAGCTCTACCAAGTACGGCAGATAATGGAACACCGCCGCCCATACCTTTTCCGCAGGCAATTAGATCTGGAGCAACTCCATAGTGCTCAAAACCAAACTTGCGCCCTGTTCTACCGAATCCAGCCTGCATCTCATCAAAAGCAAGGAGAATGTTGTGCTGCCTACAAAATTTTTCAAATGCCTGAATGAAATCGTTAGGATAAAAAATTGCGCCCCAACCTTGAAAAGTTTCCAGCATAACTCCGCATATATCAACTGCCAAGTTAATACCTTTATCAGCTAATTCTTGTAAGCCATCACTCAAAAACTCTTCGCCAGAGCGTCCATTTAGTTCCCAAGGATATGGGAACGGAATATGATGAATGTCACAATCTTGATAGCCAATCCATGAACGTTGAGAAATATTGCTACTCATCATTTGAGCACCAAGAGTTCTTCCATGCCAATTATTTTCTATACATATTATGCCACGCTTTTGTTTACCAATCTGCTGGCCATGCATGCGCATAAGCTTTAAAGCTGCCTCAGTTGCTTCTGTTCCGGCGGAAAGAAGAAAAGCTTTCTGAAATGGTTCCCCAGCAAATGCAATTAACTTTTCAAGATAACTGGCCCTAAGAGGGTTAGCGTAAGCGTAGCAGCTATAGAGAGGTTTATCTAGGGTTTCTTTAATGGCTGCTGTAACACGAGGATTGGAATGACCAACGTTAGCAACAAAAATTGTGGATGTGAAATCAATCCACTTGTTACCTGCAATGTCAAATACGCTAAAATCACTTGCTTTATCCCAAACAAGTGGGATTTGGCCATGCATTGAACGCGACTCAACCCGTTCGAGCCTTCCTAAAACCTCAGCAGTTCCTGGCGCGGGTAGGGCTGTTTGGATAAGCCTATGATCAGTTTTTACTTTAGGGACATCTTGAGGGTGCAGGAAAAAGTTATAGCTGGCCATGATAGGTTCTTAATTAAAGAGACGTGTGCCTAATTCAGGGCAATTCTGAAGCTGCCATTCGAGCATAGAGAAATCATCGTAGGTGTCTACTTCAAGAATCATTGGGGTAATGAACGGCAATACATGATTCCCATGAATTAGATGCTTATTTCTGATGAAGCGAGTTGAAAGCACATCAACATAACCATTGGCAATATATGTAGATGGGAACTGTTGCCTTGGATTGTTCGCTGCATCAAGCTCAGTACTTTCAGATGCCACACATTTTAACTGCCCGCCGAGAGCAATTTCAAACGTTTTGTAGGCAGATTCAGGCATTGGATGAACTGATCGAAGCGACGTGGCTTGTGAGTGATTAATAAACTCTGCCACAGCTAAATCAATTATAGCCGGATCACGAAAAGGAGTGGTTGGCCTAATATGAACAAGGAAATCGGGTTCAACATCATTTTGGAGAAGCCAATCTAACGCGTGCCTAATAAAATCAAAATCCGTAGATCGGTCGCCAGCAATTTCAGCAGGGCGGAGGAATGGAACCTCCGCGCCCATTCCCAAGAAAACTTGGGCGTAATCTGCTGAATCGGTAGAAGCAATAATGCGACTAATCGAGCTGGCAGCCTTACACGCTGCAATCGACCATTCGATTAGAGCATGGCCTCCAAGGGGCTTTATGTTTTTGTGGGGAACGCCCTTAGAACCAGATCGCGCTGGGATCAAGGCAACAATTGATGGCATATTAATTTACTTCTCTAAAATACTGTTGCTCAACTAAGCAGCAAATGATATGACCAATCACGATATGGCACTCTTGTATCCTGGCAGTTTCGGCCGAAGGTACACACAAGCATTCGCACAATGCAGCCATTTGCCCACCGCTAGCACCGGTAAATGCGATGGTTGTTAATTGTAATTTTACGGCTTGTTCGATGGCTTGCAATATATTCGGGCTATTGCCACTGGTAGATATCGGGATAAAAAGGTCTCCAGCCCTAGCTATACCTTTGAGCTCACGGGCAAAAACTTGTTGGTATCCATAATCATTGCTAATAGCGCTGATTGAAGAATTATTGGCACCAAGAACAATTGAGGCCAATGGTGCTCTATCAAACATGAATTTACAAATAAATTCAGCAGATAGATGTTGCGCATCAGCAAAACTACCTCCATTACCAGCAAAAATAATCTTGCCCCCGCCCTTAAGGGACTGCACGCATTGCATTGCAAGATTATGAATTTGATTGATCAGCTTTTCATCTGCAAGAATTTCTTGCTTAACTGCAATTGATGCGGCTACTTGTTCGCGAATCAGCTCTAGGCTCACAGTTTTCCCTCCAACCGCTCTAATGCAACCCAGAAACCTTCACCACCATTTTTATGGCCCTGCCAGATCTCAGGAATAAAGGTGGCGGAAGGGCAACCTTCTTGGAGAATATCTCCTAAACGAGCAAAATTAATTTCGCCGTCACCCACCTGTAACCCTTCGCCATTAAGGCCTTTTGCATCACCTAAATGTAAATGAGCTGAATATGGTGCTATTTTTTCGGCAAACTCATAGAAATCAATATCGAAGTGGTTACAAGTAAGGCGCGTGTGCGAAATATCGAAACACATACGCAGTTTTAGCTTGCTGCACCATTCAATGATCTCATCTATCTTTACAAAGATATTTTGAAAACGCTGCCCACCGAAGTGCCATGGAAAAGGCGCCATTGTTTGCGGAATAAGTTCAACGCCATCCAGATCCAATAGGGCTAGGCTTTGGGCAAAGCGCTCGTAGTAGCCTCTTATTTCGGATGAAGGCAGGGGGGCATCCATCGTAAAGCCGCCAATATTTGCAACGATGGGAGGTTTGTGGGTATGAGGAAAGAAGCGTTTTAGATTTCTGGTGATATCAATAACCCGCTGAGTATCACGGATTGATTCATTGCGGTAGGCATCATCAGGAGAAGCTAGATCCATCAAACGGCTACCTTTAAATAACTCAGGTGCATGCACCACCAAATCAGCTTGATATGGCCCAACCAAATAATCTGCTGGGTTTAAATCCATATCTGAATAGGAAAGATGAAACTCCCAAAGATCAGGTTGGATTCGTGCGGCATATTCCTGGAAATCGTGATAACGCACTGGAACACCCCATGGGCGGCTGAAGCTATATGGGCGCGGTTCGGTTCGTGCATCCTGAAGATCTGATGGGTAGAAAAAATCTTCTTCGCCCATGGCGTGCCGCAATGTTCTACCAAGCAACGCCTCATAGCGTTGTGGCGACAAACCCTGGCCAGGGCTACGCACCTTGATGTGTTCTGGCTTTAATAGTGTTCCTTTACTAAGAGGAACCGCTGCCACCAGGCTCTTGCCTAGATTTTCGCGGTTGATCATCTCCCCTTGTGAAAGCAAGCGCTGTTTGCCTTCTCCTAAGGACTCTTCTATTTCTCGAATACCTACAACCATGCGGGCGAATTCATCCTGCGTGAGACTGGCGGCATGGTCTGGCCCTTCCATGCTGCGATCTAGCGTGAAGTGGCGCTCAATAATGCATGCATCCAAGGCAATCGCCGCTAAAGAAACATTGATCCCACGTTCGTGGCCGGAATATCCCACCAAAGGATGCAGCTTTCGCAACGCAGGGATCCATTTCAGATTTATGTCGTGCAGTGGTGCAGGGTAGGTGCTATTGCAGTGAAGCAGGGCGAACTGCGCCCCATGTTGGTTAAGGAAGCCAACGGTGATTTCTACCTCTTCTGCGCTACTCATGCCGGTAGAGAGAATCAACGGCTTGCCGGTATTAACCAAGCGATCAAGCAGGGGCAAATTAGTAAGGTCTGCCGAAGCAACTTTATAAGCTGGCACCTGAAATTCTTCAAGTACATCAACACTCTTGCCGTCCCATGGGGTACACATATAGGTGATACCTGTTTGTGCACAGTAGCCGCACAGGCGGCGATGTTGATCAACATCAAGTTCAAATCGATTTAGCAGATCAATTACATATTCAGTTCCCAGGTCGTCGCCAGATTTACTAAGGCTGCGCTCACGATAAATTTGATCTAAGTGCCGCATTTGGAACTTGGCACAGTCGGCACCTGCTGCGCGTGCCTTGTCTATCAGCTCAACAGCGCGCTCAAAGCTGCCGTTGTGGTTATTGCCAATTTCAGCAATCACAAAAGCGCGACCAGAGCCTATTTCAAAGCGATCAATCTTTATGGTCATAAAATTTCGTTATCATGATGATTTTTGGATTCGCGCACCGTCCACGCTTGCATTCCTTGTGGCTCAAAACGAAAAGGCCGAACATTAAGGCCTGCACCCTCAAGATGTGTAACTAGATCATGTTTTTGATAAGGCGGGACGTAAAACAGGAAAAATCCGCCGCCACCAGCACCCAAAAGCTTGCCTCCAATCGCGCCATGTAACCTTGCTTCTGCGTAAATCTGATCAAGGCGAGAAGAACTTATTTTATCGCTGAACTGTTTTTTAAATTGCCACGCTTTATCAAGAGCTTTTCCAAACTGGAAAAGGCGACCACGTAAAAGATGGTTACGCATCGCGTAGCTCAGCTGAACATTTGTCTCTACTAGGCTTTGCACATGGGCTGCTTCCATTTGTTGGCGTTGATCCACGTGGATATCTCCTGAGTTATGCGTTGTATTTGTATCACATAAGACAAGACATTCCTCGAGCTCCAGCAATATTTCCGGCTGAACACGCAGTGGATGAACAATGTTCTGATCCATGCGAAATTCCATAAAGTTAAAGCCACCAAATACTGTTGCGTATTGATCTTGCCAACCTCCCGCAACACCAAGATAAAGTCGTTCGGCCTGGTAGGCAATTTCCGCAAGTTCGTGTTGATCCCATTGATCACGCCGGAACTGATTAAAACAACCAAGTATCGATGCAGACACGGCAGCAGAACCACCAAGCCCGGAACTCATAGGGAAATCGGAATGCAAAAACAATTCAAATCCAAAGTCTGGGTTGATCGCCCTTAATAAAGCCTGTATCAAACCAAATCGACCTTGTACTGCAAGAGCGGATGGCAAATTTTCTGCCTCAAGGGTTTCGCCAAGATCAAGAGAACGAATAGTTACTTGTTCGTCTGCACGGAATCTGATTGTTGCGTGGCTGTAGAGGGAAATAGTGGTGTTGATAACTGCTCCGCCCTCCTTGCCGGAAAAGTAATGGGTTAGATCAGAACCGCCCCCACCAAAACTAATACGAACCGGGGCTCGCGCACGGGCATAAACAGCAGTTTCAGCCTCAATTGGTAGATGATCGCGACTAACCAGCCCAACGAGACATCTCGAGGCATCAAGTAGAGGAATTGCGCGGATTCGATGGTCGAGCTTTTTGAGCAGGAGTTCCCGAGGCGCACCTTGATTCTCCCAAACAAAATCCTGATTAGCACATTTATCAACTGCATCATCCAGCGAACTACCAGCCAACATCGCCCTACGAATGTCGCCATCTGTGGCTAGGCCGCACACCGCCCCATTTGGAGCGGTAATAAAAATTATACCGTAATGATTCGATTCAATTCGCTGTAATGCTTCACGCAAAGAGGCATGTGAAGGAACAATAAATTTATCTAATTTCATAATTTAGTTTTGCGGCCTGCTACAACCCAATCGCAAAATCTTTGATAATCAGCTGGTATGCCGATATCAATAAAATCAGTTTGTAATGGCACCGCTGTTAAATTAAGGTTATTTACAAGCGTTGTGAATAAATGACGTTCCAGAGAAAAAGCCTCGCCATTCCATTCATTGAATAGATCTGCAGATAGATAGCAAAGGCCAGCATTAATCCAGCCAGCAGATATGAGACTTGTTTTTTCTGCAAACTTTGTAACAAAATTCAGTTGATCAAAATGCACTTGGCCGTATCGGCCTACATCTGCAAGATTCACTATGGCTATAGCTGGTGAGACAGATTGCATTAATTCCTGTATGCCACCCCCAAGCCAAGTATCGGCATTGACCGTAAGGAAGTTTCCGTTTAGATTAAGTTGTTTCACTGCATGCGCAATGCTGCCACCTGTATCCAAAGGGGTTGGCTCTATAAGCCAATTAACTTGGCAGCTTTTAAGCTTCCCTTTCATCTGGCCTTGTAAAAAATTGATTATCTGATCGGCTTGGTGATGCAGTAAGAAAGTGAATTCGCACAGTCCTTGATTTAGCCAGTTTTCAAGTTGAAATTCAAGAAAAGGTATGTCGCCCACAGGCGCTAATGCCTTTGGTACATCGTCAACAGCTGTTTTAAGACGAGTGCCAAAGCCGCCAGCGAGAACTAACAGTTTCATTTCTGATCACTCTGTAAATAAGGTATTGCTTCGAGTAGGGTTGAAATAAGCTCATATTTCATACCATTCAATTCACTGGGGCGCTCCTCAGAAAAAAGCAGGTTTGTGCCTACACCGGCTGCAATTCCTGCTTGTATATCGCTTATTTTATCGCCGATGAGTATTGAAGAGCCCAGATCTATTGAGAAATCCTTTTGGGCTTGCAATATCATCCCTGGATTTGGTTTCCGCGAATAATCATCTTTCAAATATTTACCAATGCCAGCTGTTGGGTGATATGGGGAATAATAGACGTGATCTATAGGTGATCCCGTTAAAGAAAACTGATCACACATCCAAGCGGTGAGGTGATGAAATTGTTCTTCAGTGTAATATCCACGGCCAATACCGGCTTGGTTGGTAATAATAATGAGCTTGTATTTTGATTTGCAGGCTGTGTTGGCTAAAGTGAGAATTTGTGGCATAAAGACAAAATCAGTTATATTATGTACGTAGCCATAATCAAAGTTTATTATACCATCGCGGTCGAGAAATATTGCGCGAATCATAACGAAATATCTGACATCTCATCAGAATTTACTATACAGCGCATCTTATTTGACGATATCACATTATTTGGGTTAATACTTGATGACATTAAAATGCTTTAAGCAATTAGCAGTATTCCATACTCTGCTTGGCTTGCCAGTGATATAAGCCGCAGCTGACCTATCACTCCTCAGGACTTGGGCCTTCGGCAACCTAGATTATTTACTACTTCAATGCGTTGATCTTCGCTATGGCGAACGAGAAGGATAGATAAATGCGCTAAGAAAGTATCTTTGAAAATGACTTTGTTTTAGAAAGTATGTGAAAAGACAAGCAGAAACCCGCACAGGATAAGTGCAAAGTCTATGAATGTTATTTTACAACAAAGCATCACTTCTGATAGAATAATAAAATATTAGCATTAGAGCAACTTATTGCCCAATATGAATACCTGATTGTTCTCATGAAAGCATGCAATCCTATCCCGTGCCCACATGAGTTCATGAACTGTTAAGCAAATAATCTTAAAAGGAAGAAAAGAAAAAGTAGGAATAATTCCCATTCCACCTCCACGTAACTGAAAATAGAATGCACTATTTAATACCAAAAATGCGTCACCAATAAAAGAGCTGGAATGGCGTTTTGAGTAATCAAGAGTTAGCATATGCTTTAGTGCTATTTGCTCAAAGTAAGAACACCCGTTATCATCTGAAATAACCATGATACTGAGACCAGGAAACTGGCGACTCAACAGAGAATGAATAGTCAAAAACTCTTGTTCTGTTAAATTTCTTTCTAAGCCCCATTTTCTTGAATAGCGACAATGTAATGTTACATAACTATTCGGAGCAGGTGCTGTTTTAACATAGGAGCTAAGTTCACTAGATTTAAACAAGATGGATCTGAGAACAGAAGGTGAGACTTTATGCAAAAGTTGATTTAGTAAATTGAAGCAGAGATTATAAACAGAAGATCTGTTAAATACTTTTTCCGAATAAATAATGTATCCATGTTGATTTTTCTTTATATATTTCCTGGTATTTTCCCAAGACAAGGTGTTGATCCTGCAAAGATTTGAATTGATTAAGCAATCTGCTAGCTTGAATTGCATACTAATATGTAGTTGCCGCTCAGCTACTGTTAGATCATCCCAGTCAGCCCGGAGCTCAGAGTCAACAATAATAAAATCAACACTAACTTTATGGGCAATAAAAAACCGAACAAGTAATATAAAGTAGAGATAGTCGCCATAGGTAGGAGGAGTGCACTGATTATCGCAAACAATTAGCACTCTTGTTTTGCAATGCCTAATAGCAGAATATATCCTTTGAGCTTCGTCTGTCGCCTCTTTTTTTAAAATATAATTTCTTATTTTATTAAGTATCCATCTTCTTGCACGTATTAATATAGGGAGTTTTCGGAAAACCCATGCGCGAATAGATTTAGTACTTCCTGACCTGTCTGAGTGAGTTAACATAATGATCTAAAGATGGATTAAAAGCTGAAGACAAATAAGGATTATGGAGGTGCCTTCCGGGAAATAATGATTTCAACTTTCGCTGCTGTAACGCACATAACTATTGGTTCCGCGTGGGTTTAGTTAGATTCAAGTGCGCCATATAGAGAGAGGGGAGGCGAGCGGCGATTAAGGCGCAACTAGCTGATAAAAACTGGTGGAAACCGTAGGCCACGTATTCTTAGCCCGTAATCACATCTAGGGATGAAAGAACGTCTGCTGTCTTGAGTTATCTAGGGTGGCTTAGTAAAGCAGTGATCAGCTTGCCACAAATTAAAATGCAGCCGCCATTTTCCCACCATTCAAATGGATACAAGATCCGGTGGTCCAGGCAGAGATCGGAGATGCTAATAGCGCCACAACCGCTGCGATTTGCTCGGCCTCACCCACAGTTTCAAGAGGAATCTTGGCTGCCTCTTCTATTTCAACCATGCTTCTGGCCTGATCGACATGAATCTTCCGCTCAGCGGCGATCTTCAGGATATTGCTTTCCCACGAATCGCTGTGTACGGGGCCGGGGCAAACTGTGTTCACAAGGATCTTTTCCTTGGCAAGGATATTCGCCAGATGCTTGACAAGATTCACAACTGAAGACTTGGTTACGGTGTAATAGGGGTTGTAGAAACCGGGCTGATGCGTACTAATGGAAGAGATGTTTATCACACGTTTGAGCGTGGAGCGGCGCAAATAGGGCAGGGCTGCGCGCGTGGAGCGGACTATCGACATCACGTTGGTAACTGTCAGGAAACGTACCAGTACACCTGAGCACGCCCTCGCGTCCGAAACACCCACGGCCATGTCCAAAGGCCTCTGCCAGACTGGTCA
>Ga0247837_1006573_pt1 | contig 16237 bp, 7 predicted proteins | sample LaCtaG_2_FD_187115 | JGI IMG/M metagenome (GOLD analysis project Ga0247837, IMG submission 187115) | Freshwater microbial communities from meromictic Lake La Cruz, Castile-La Mancha, Spain - LaCruzMarch2015_14.5m | ecosystem: Environmental > Aquatic > Freshwater > Lake | place: Spain: Castile-La...
CCCCGGAGCCCGAGCCCGAGGACCTGCGTGCCCATCTCCTGGGCGGCGTGCCGGCAGCCGAGGTCGAGGCTCACCGTGTCGACTTCGCGCAATTCCGCATCGACCCGCTCACCGGCAACAGCCCGCTGTTCCGCTCGCTTGCCGATGAAGGCCGGCCGGGCTATCTCGCCTTCTGTGCCGAGATCGGCGCCAAGCCCGCCATCAAGACCCGGCTGGAGTCCGATCCCAACCTGCTCGCAACCCTCGCCGATCACGATCAGGCGCTCGCCGACTGGTGGGCAGAGGCGCGCGACGACTTCGCCCAACTGGAGTTCACCCGATCCAAGGCTGGCAAGAAGCTGCCGGAGGTCCGCGCCGAGTTGCTCGGGAGTCTCAAGGCCAGATTGATCCCGCTCGCCGTACTCGACGAATTCCAGTCCGCCGGTGTCTTCGTCAACTGGTGGCAGACCATCCGTTACGACCTCAAAACCATCGGTACCATCGGCTGGTTCCATGGCCTGATCCCGGACGCCTATCTGATCGCCGCCTTCTTCCAGTCGGAGGCCGACGCCATCGAATTACTGGAAGCCAAGGTCGCCGAGGACCAGGGTGCGCTGGCCGAGGCCGTGGAGGCCGCCCAAGAGGTCTCCAGCTATGAGCCGGCGGAGGACGAGAAGGTCAATGCGACGGTCATTAAGAAGGTGCTCAAGGACCTGATCGACGACCTCGAAGGCAGCGCCGGTGTCGGGGCCGCGAAAGAGCGCAAACAGCTCATCGATGCACGCGATGCCGTCACGAGCGTGGAGACCCGGATCAAGGCAAATAAAGAGCAGTTGCGTGAACTGCAATTCGCGTTGGATCTGAAGCTCACACTCAAACGTATCGGCGCCGAGGACGAGCAGGCCGAATCCAAAGAGTTGATCCGCGGTATCGAGGGCCAGATTGCGGAACTGAATGCGAGGGACCCCGACGACAAGAAGCGGATCGGCGCGCTCAACAGGGACAAGGCCGTGTTGCAGCGTCGGTGCGCGCGCGCCGATGCATTGATGGCCGAGATCGGCGGTCAACTGACGCCGCAGGAGGCTAAGGACCTGATCCTCAAGAAGCTCTATGATCTGGTGGCCAATGAGCAGACGCGCTATCTCAATGCCGCGCGGCGGAGGCTGATCGCGGTGTGTGAGAATCTGTGGGACAAGTATGCGGTGTCGAGTCGGGAGTTGGAGGCGGAGCGGGCGCAGACCTTGACGGAGTTGGATGGGTGGCTGGGTGGGTTGGGGTATTTGGCGTGAATAAGATCGATGACTGGATCGAAAAGCCTCTCGGGCAAATTGCGAATCTGACAATGGGGCAGTCGCCCGACTCTCGGTTCTACAGTGAGGAAGATGTCGGCTTGCCATTTCTTCAGGGCTGCGCAGAATTTGGGAAGCGGTATCCCAATCCGAAACTCTATTGCTCGCAGGTTACGAAAATCGCAAGACGCCAATCGATACTATTCAGCGTCAGAGCCCCCGTAGGAAAAACCAATCTCGCGGATTGCGATTACATTATTGGTCGCGGCCTAGCGGCTATAACAGGAACCGAGATTGACCAGAGTTATCTAGAGCACTTCATTAAGTTTTCAGAAAGCGGCTTTCGGAATGCGTCTCAAGGGTCCACCTTTGAAGCCATCAACTCTTCCGTGCTTGCGGGTTGGAAGATCACCTTTCCTGCCGACCCGCGGGTACAAGCCAGAGTCGCTGGCATCTTGTCCACCATCGACAAAACGATAGGGCAGACCGAGGCCATCATCGCCAAGCAGAAGCGCATCAAGACCGGCCTGATGCAGGATCTGCTCACCCGCGGCATCGACGAGCACGGCAACATCCGTTCGGAGGCAACTCACGCCTTCAAAGAGTCTCCGTTGGGTCGGATTCCCGTGGAATGGGGGGTTTCAACTCTCATTGACTGCGTCCGCCCAGATGCACCTATTTGCTATGGAATTCTGATGCCAGGTGCCTATCATGACGATGGCGTACCGGTTATCAAGGTGAGAGATATTCTTGGTGGTCGGGTCCTCACCAACGATCTTCTACTTACCTCGCCGGTCATTGATCGATTATACAAACGTTCCCGACTTAAACGCGGCGATATTTTGGTTACGATCCGCGGAACCACGGGCAGGATTGCAGAAGTGCCTGTTGAGCTTGACGGTGCCAATATAACTCAAGATACAGCGCGCATCCGGCTGCTTCCCGAGCATTCGCGCAGGTACTTCTATCATCTGCTTCAGGCGGTTTCAGTACAGGATCAAATTTCACTTCACACGCTTGGCCAGGCTGTAAAGGGCATCAATATCGGAGAGGTCAAGAAAATCCTGATTACAACACCTTGCAAGGCTGAGCAAGATGCCATAGCTCAGCGCCTTGACGATCTGGACGCGGTACATCAGGCGACACTTCAGCAACTAAGCAAGCAGCTCCGCCAAAAGGCCGCCCTCATGCAAGACCTCCTAACCGGCAAGGTCCGCGTCACGCCGCTGCTGGAGGCCGGAGCCTGACCCATGTCGGCGGTGCCCTGTATCGATCCCCTTGAGGTCATCGGCCGTTTGTATTGGGCAGAGGGCGACGACCTGGAATTGAAATCGGCGCGGGGCGGGTTGCCGCACAGCCTGTGGGAAACCTACAGCGCCATGGCGAATAGCCAAGGCGGCGTGATCCTGCTGGGGGTGGAAGACGATGGCCGCGTTAGCGGGATAGCGGACCCGCCCAGGCTCAAGAAAGGCTTCTGGGACACCATCAACAATCGCGGCAAGGTCAACGTCAACCTGCTCGGGCCGGGCGACCTCGTGGAGCTGACCGAAGGGTCGGCAACCCTGCTGGCCATTCGCGTACCCCGGGCCGCCCGTCGGCAGCGCCCCGTCTTCCTCGGCCAGAACCCGCTAACCGGGACCTTTCGCCGCAACTTCGAGGGCGATTACCATTGCACCGAGCAGGAAGTCGGCCGGATGCTCGCGGATCGGGCCGAGGAGCCGGCCGACAGCCGCATCCTGGAACGGTTCACGCTCGAGGATCTGGACCCGCTGAGCCTCCAGCAATACCGGCACCGCTTTGCCTCCCATAAGCCGAGCCATCCCTGGCTGAGCGAGGACGACCGGACGCTGCTGGCCAAGCTGGGCGGTTGGCGTAAGGACCGGGAGAGCGGCATGGAGGGTCTGACGGTCGCGGGGTTGCTGATGTTCGGCCGGGAGGAGGCGCTGCGCGAGGCGCTCCACCAATACCAGGTGGACTATCGGGAAAAACTCTCGGACGATCTCCAAGTGCGCTGGACGGATCGTCTGACCCTTGACGGTACTTGGGCAGGAAACCTGTTCCAGTTCTATCTGCGCGTCATTCAGCGCCTGGCCGCGGACCTCAAATTGCCGTTTCAACTTGGCGCTGATCTGTTTCGCAAGGGTGAGACCGTAGTCCACGAGGCGATCCGCGAGGCCCTGGTCAACGCCCTCATACACGCCGACTATTTCGGCATGGGCGGAGTGGTGGTCGAGAAGTATCGGGATCGGCTGGAGTTTTCCAACCCCGGCTCGCTCTTGGTCTCATTGGATCAACTCATGCGCGGCAATGTCAGCGAGTGCCGCAACAAGTCTTTGCAAATCATGTTCATGATGATTGGCGCGGGAGAAAAGGCCGGGTCCGGCATCGATAAGATCCGGCGGGGCTGGGAGTCGCAACACTGGCGTCAGCCCAGGGTCTCCGAGTCTGTCCAACCGGCCCGCGTGCAGTGGATGCTGCCGATGATCAGCCTGATCCCGGAGGTCTCGCTCGCACGTCTGCACGAGCGGTTCGGGCCGCTGTTTGCGCGCTTCAGCCCGCCGGAGGTGCAGGCGCTGGTTACCGCGGAGATCGAGGCCGGCGTGGACAATGTGCGCATGCGCCAGATTGCCGGCGGCCATGCGGCGGACATGACGCGCCTCCTGCAGGGGCTGGTGGCACAAGGTGCCCTGCGTCAGGAAGGGACGGGGCGCTGGGCGCGCTATCGCCTGCATGACCCGGTAGCGCCGACTGGTGGGTCCGCACATATCGGGGGGGGCTCCGTACATATCGGGGGGGACTCCGCACATATCGATGCCGACTCCGCACATATCGGGCGGGACTCCGCACATATCGGCGGGGACTCCGCACATATCGCGCGGGGCTCCGCACAGGTAGAAGCGAACAGCGTTGAGATTGAGGCGCTGCCCGCGGCCAGCCTGCAGGTACTCCACGAGATCGCTGCCCCTGCCAGAAACCAAAGACATCTATCCCCGCAGGAGATGGAGCAGATCATCCTGCGGCTCTGTCGCGACCGCTGGTTGACCCGCAGACAGCTCGGAGACTTGCTCCAGCGCAACCCCGATAGCATCCGCTCGCGCTTTCTGACGCCGATGGTCGCGCATGGTTACCTGCGCCTGCGCTATCCGGATAAGCCGAATCGTGCCGATCAGGCGTATACATTACAATCGTGATGAGCACGGCAACCGACCATAGCTCTGCAATACGTCTTCTGCTGCGCTAAAGAGAATAGGATATCCCCATGCCATTCCAGGACAACACCCCCGCCCACATCAGGCTCGACGAGCGCAACCACGTCGAGAAGCCGCTGCTCGATCAACTCGCCGGCCTCGGCTGGGAGATCATCGATCTGAATAGCCATCAGACCCCGGCGCAGAGCCACCGTGACTCATTCGCGCAGGTGGTGCTGGAGCCGGTGCTGCGGGAACAACTGGTCCGGATCAATCCGTGGCTGGAAGCGGATCAGGTGGACGAGGTGGTGAAACAGATCACCGGCTTTTCCGGCAAGGGCCTGCTGGAGAACAACCGGCACGTCCATGATCTGCTGCTGGGCAACACCACCGTCAGCGAGAACCGTCAGACCGGGGAGAAGAGCCCGACGGTGCGCTTCATCGACTTCGATGGCCCGGACCCCAAGGCGAACAACCGCTTCATCGCGGTCTGCCAATTCAAGGTGCGAATCCTCGGCACCGAGTACCATATCATCCCCGATATCGTGCTGTTCATCAACGGTCTGCCGGTGGTGGTGATCGAGTGCAAGTCGCACAAGGTCAAGGAGCCGATTCCGGAGGCGATCGAGCAGTTGCTCCGCTATAGCGAGCAGCGCGGCAACCAGGGCGAGGGCAGTGCGCCGCTCTTCTATTTCAATCAATTTACGGTGGTCACCTGTCGCGACGAGGCCAAGTTCGGCACCATCACCACCCACAGTGTGAAACACTTCTACCGCTGGGCGGACCCCTATCCGCGCACCCTGGATGAGCTGGCCCATGGTGCCGGTTCGCCCAATGATCAGCAGCGGCTGGTCGCCGGCATGCTGGATCACCGCAACCTGTTGGACCTGATCCGGACCTTTACCCTGTTCGCAACGACCGCCGACGGCAAAACGATCAAGATCGTCGGCCGCTATCAGCAGTTCCGGGCGGTGAAGCTGGCGGTCAAGCGGCTTTTGGCGGGCCTGACACCGCGCCAGCGCAGCGGGGTGATCTGGCACACGCAAGGCTCGGGCAAGTCGCTGACCATGATGTTCATGGTGCGTGAGATGCACCGGCATCCCGTCCTGCTGCAGTGGAAGATCGTCTTCGTCACCGACCGCACCCAGTTGGAAGAACAGCTCACTGCGACCAGCCAGGGCCTTGGCTTCACCGTCAAAGTGGCGGACAGCATCAGCCGGCTGAAGGATCTGTTGCGCACCGACTCGTCGGACCTGGTGATGGCCATGATCCACAAGTTCCGGGATGAGGAGTTGCAGGAGACTTTCCCTGAACTGAACGCGAGCCCGCACATCCTGGTGATGACCGACGAGGCCCACCGCTCCCAATACAGCCTGCTCGGCGCCAATCTGGACCGCGCTATCCCCAATGCCGCACGCATCGGCTACACCGGCACCCCAATCGATAAGACGACCCGCGTGTTCGGTGATTACATCGACAAATACAGTATGCGCCAGGCCATCGAGGATGGCGTGACGCTGGAAATCGTTTACGAGGGGCGATCCGGCAACGCGGAGGTGGCTGACCAGCAGGCCATGGATGCGGCGTTCGCGGACCTGTTCAGCGATTACAACATCGCCCAACGGCTCCAGGTCCTGGGCTATGGTTCCAAGCTTGCCTATCTTGAGGCGGAGCCGATCATCGCCGCCAAGGCGGCCGACATGGTCGATCATTATCTCACCCAGGTCTTCCCCAACGGCTATAAAGCCCAAGTGGTGGCAAGCTCCCGCGAGGCGGCTGTACGCTATCGAAGCTGCCTGTGCACGGCGCTGGCCGCGGCCATCGCGCGGTTGGAGCAGTCGAACCCGATCAGTCTGGACCTGGAGCGGCTGCGGCGGATGCGTGTCGGTGTGGTGATCTCCGGCGGGCAGCTCAACGACAAGAAGCCGCACCTGGAGTTGTACGCGAACCCGTCCGAACATAAACGGTTGATCGCAAGCTTCAAGCTGCCGTTCGATGCGGTGGCCGAAGGCCCGCCCGACAGCAAGGGTGAGCGGATGCGGGGCGATGTGGGCATCCTGGTGGTCAATAACATGCTGTTGACCGGGTTCGATGCACCGATCGAGCAGGTCCTGTATCTGGATCAGGTGATCCGCGCGCAGAACCTGTTGCAGGCCATCGCCCGGGTAAACCGGGTCGCGGCGGGCTCTAAGGGTAAGGGCTTCGTGGTGGACTATGTCGGTATCGGTCACCACTTGCAGGCGGCCATCGACAACTATGACGCGCGGGAGCGCCAGGAGGTGCTGGAGAACCTGAGCTTCCCGGAGGACGAATTGCGTCAACTGGACGCCGCCGATCGTGCCGTCATGGCATTCTTTGATAAGTACGGGCTGACCGACCTGACGGATTACGATGCATTCAGTGACCTCTTTTATGACGAGGACTGCCGGTTCGAATATCTGCTGCGCTTCCGGGAACTGACCCGCTGCCTGAACCTGGTCTTTCCGGCGCGCCAGGCGCTTCACTATATGAAGCGCTATCAAGCGCTCGCGGAGATCAACGCGCTGGCCGCCAAACATCTGCGCGATGAACGCCTGAGTATGCGCGGCATTCCACAGAAGCTCCGTGCGCTCACCGATGCGCACCTCAAGGCACAGGGGATCGATCAGAAGGTTGCACCGATTTCGATCCTCGATGAGGGTTTCGAGGCGGAGGTCGGCAAGCACAAACGCACCAAGACCAAGGCGGCCGAGGTGGAGCACGCCATTCGTCACCATATCGAGGTCGAGCTGAACGATGACCCCGAGCTGCAGGCCTCGTTTGCCGCGGCGCTTGCGGCCATCTTTACCGAATTCAGCGACAATTGGCAGAAGATCTACGAGGCACTGGAGAAACTGCGTCAACGCATGCGCGCCGCGGAACGCGAAGAGACCTATGGACTCAACAAGAAGAAACAGATGCCGTTCTTTCGCATGTTTCGCGGTGAACTATTCGGCGCGCCGGGGCCTGCGGATGTCCCGGCCGGGGTGCGCGAGGAACACGGCGAATGGTCGACGGGTTCAACATTGAACGACGATCAGATTGCCGGCCTGGTGGACCTCACGCAGCAGGTTTTCAACGCGGTCGAGCGTGAGCTGAAACTGACCGGATTTTGGGAGAGCATACCCGCCCGTAATAAGCTGCGCGCCGAGCTGCTCATGCTTTTTCTCTCACCGCGTTTCAAGGGTCTTACCGGTATCGTCACCAAGCGGGACGCGCTCATCAGTCGGGCATTGGAGATTGCAGAGCGCAACAACGACGCGATTCTCTACGCGGCTTGAGATGGAACTGATCTATCGCACCGTCTTCACAAAGCGCAAGACGCTCGGTATTACCGTCGAGCGGGATTGTTCCGTGGTCGTGCATGCGCCGGAAGGGACTGATCCGGAAATGATCCGGCGCACGATCGAGGCAAAGAAGCAATGGCTCTATGCCAAGACCCGCCATCCGCAAAAGGACCGGGAGCCGCCCCATCCGCCCGGCAAGGAACTGGTCTCCGGCGAGTCCATCCTTTATCTCGGACGTCACTACCTGATCGAAATCGTCGACCGGGTGGGTTTCGCCATCGAATTCCGCAACCGCTTCATCATCCCGCGGGCGCGTGCCGAGAGCTGCGGTGAGGTTTTTCGGGAGTGGCTCAAAGCACGCGCCCGCGAGCGCATCCTCCCGCGGGTGCGCAAGCAGGCGCAGACCTTGGGAGTCACCTATGGGGAGGCCAAGATCACCGACGGACATTGCCGCTGGGGATCATGTACCCCGGACGGCAATCTCAACTTTAACTGGCGGCTGATCAAGGCGCCGCTCTTCGTGATCGATTACGTAATCGCCCATGAACTGGCCCATCTGATCGAGCCCAACCATTCTCCGCGATTCTGGAGTATCGTCCGGACCGCGGTGGTCCAGATGGACAAAGCAAAGGCGTGGCTCAAGGAGAACGGGCAATTGCTTGAACAGGATCTATGATCGCAAACTCTTATGACGCAAGCACTCCGGACCCGGACCTCATGACCTCCAAGCGCGACAGGGTACGCTGTTGCCGCGAGGCCGTTTGAGTAGTAACGTTGACAGGTCGGTCGATTTGACAGATGCCGTCACCGGCAAGATTGACGTACGCGGATTGATATAGCAGGCGGGGGACTCCCGATGAAAGCGAATACCGGCCCCGAAACACCAGCAACCAAGTTCCTGCGCAAGCACCAGGTGACCTATTCCAGCCATCTGTATGCTTACGAAGAGCACGGCGGCACCAAGGTCTCGGCGCGCGAGCTCGATGTCGATGAGCATCAGGTGGTGAAAACGCTGGTCATGGAGGACGAGTCGGAACAGCCGTTGATCGTGCTGATGCACGGCGATTGCAAAGTGTCGACCAAGGAACTGGCGCGGCAGATCGGCTGCAAGAAGGTCGAGCCCTGCAAGCCGGAGGTGGCGAACCGCCATACCGGCTTCCTGGTTGGCGGAACCAGCCCATTTGGAACGAAAAAAGCCATGCCGGTCTATATTGAAAAGACCATCCTGGATTTGCCGCTGATCTATATCAACGGCGGTCGTCGCGGTTATCTGGTGGGCATCGATCCGCAGGACCTTCAGCGCTTGCTTTCTCCGATCGTCGTCCAGGCCGTGCTGAAATGATGCTGCTGCGATGACCACGGCACCGGTCGGTAGCTTTCCGTTCCGGCTCCCACGCTCCAGCGTCAATGCCATTAAGTGAAGCGCCGATGGCGCGGCTTCTCGTTCCCACGCTCCGCGTGGGAATGCCGTGCGGGCGCTCCGCGTCCGGTTTTGGCGCTGGACGCGGAGCGCCCGCACGTGCTCCCACGCAGGAGCGTGGGAGCCAGAATGGCTTAACTTAGTGGTATTGACGCTCCAGCGTCCCGTCATCGAGAATAGCTGCCATCATTGGAGTTGGTGCGATGGGCCGAGACCGCTACCCTATTCTGGATTTAGCAGTGCCTCATGGTCGTACCTGCACAGTTGACTGAGAGCAATAGGCAATGCGTCTGCATCAGGAAATCGCCTTCGAGGACGACATCTGCGCCCACCTGGCCGCCCACGGCTGGCTCTATGAACCCGGCGACGCGCAGCGTTATGACCGCGCCCGCGCCCTGTTCCCGCCGGACCTGATCGCCTGGGTCCGGGACACTCAGCCAAGCGCCTGGGAGTCGCTGACCAAGACTCATGGCGCGGCCACCGAAACCGTTTTCCTCGACCGCATCCGCACCCAACTCGATGACCGCGGCACCCTGGACCTGCTGCGCCACGGGGTGGAACTGCTGGGTCTGCGCAAACCGCTGCAACTGGCGCAATTCAAGCCGGCGCTCGCCATGAATCCGGCCCTTGAGGCCCGTTACCTGGCCAACCGACTGCGCGTGGTGCGTCAGGTCCATTACTCGCTGCACCATGAGAACAGCCTGGATCTCACGCTCTTTCTGAATGGCCTGCCGGTCGGCACCGGTGAGCTGAAAACCGACTTCACCCAGTGCCTGGCCGATGCGGTGGATCAATACCGCTTCGACCGGGACCCCAAGCCGAAAGGCCAGGGCCAACCCGAGCCGCTGCTGTCCTTTCCGGGCGGTGCGCTGATCCACTTCGCGATCAGCAATTCGCGGGTCGCCATGACGACCCGGCTCCAGGGTGCGGAGACCCGCTTTCTGCCCTTCGATCGCGGCGACGCGGGCGGGGCCGGCAACCCGCCGAACCCTGACGGGCACCGCAGCGCCTATCTGTGGGAGTCGGTCTGGGAGCGGGGGAGTTGGCTGGAGATCCTGGGTCGCTATCTGGTGGCGCGGCGCGGCCGCCGGAAGCGGATCGAGACGGTGATCTTCCCGCGCTTCCACCAGCTCGATGTGACCCGCAAGCTGTTGGCGGCGGTGCTGGCCGAGGGTGTCGGGGGCCTGTATCTGGTGCAGCACTCCGCCGGGTCCGGCAAGACCAACTCCATCGCCTGGACGGCGCATTTTCTGGCGGATTTGCACGACGCGGACAACACGAAGCTGTTCGATACGGTGCTGGTGGTGTCGGACCGCCGGGTGCTGGACGATCAGCTTCAGGAGGCGCTCTTCGGCTTCGAGCGCACCGCCGGCGTGGTGGCGGTCATCACCCGCGACAGCGGCAGCAAGAGCGGCGAGCTGGCACGGGCACTCGCCGGGGGTAAGAAGATCGTGGTCTGCACCATTCAGACCTTCCCCTTCGCCATCGCGGCGGTGCGGGAGCTGGCGGCGACCCAGGGTAAGCGCTTCGCCGTGATCGTCGACGAAGCACACAGCTCGCAAACCGGGGAGGCGGCGGCCAAACTCAGGGAGGTGCTGTCCGCGCAGGAGCTGGCTGAACTGGCGGACGGCGGCGAGCTGAGCACCGAGGATCTGCTGACGGCGCAGATGACGGCCCGAGCGGGCGCGGGTGCCGCGGCGGCCGGTATCACCTACATCGCCTTCACCGCGACACCCAAGGCCAAGACGCTGGAGCTGTTCGGCCGGCGGCCCGACCCGGCCCGGCCGCCCGGCCCCGACAATCTGCCGGCCGCCTTTCATGTCTATTCCATGCGCCAGGCGATCGAGGAGGGCTTTATTCTCGACGTGCTGCGCAACTACACCCCCTACAGGCTCGCCTTCCGGCTCGCGGCGTTCGGCCGCGAACTGGACGAGCGGGATGTGATCCGCGACGAGGCGCTGAAAGGCGTCCTGCGCTGGGTCCGGCTGCATCCGTACAACATCGCGCAGAAGGTGCAGGTGGTGGTGGAACATTTCCGGGAGACCATCGCCCCGCTCCTGGACGGCCAGGCCAAGGCGATGGTGGTGGTCGGCAGCCGGGTGGAGGCGGTGCGCTGGCAACTGGCGATGACCCGGTACATCCGCGATCAGGGCTATGCGATCGGCGCACTGGTCGCTTTCTCCGGCGAGGTGTCGGACCCGGAGTCCGGAGCGGACGCCTTCACCGAGCGCAGCGCGGCCCTGAATCCGGCCCTGCGCGGGCGCGACCTGCGCGAAGCATTCGCCACCGATGCCTATCACCTGCTGCTGGTGGCCAACAAGTTTCAGACCGGCTTCGATCAGCCGCTGCTGTGCGGCATGTACGTGGACAAACGCCTGGCCGGCATCCAGGCGGTGCAGACCCTCTCGCGGCTGAACCGCGCCCATCCCGGCAAGGACACGACCTACATTCTGGATTTTGTCAATGAGCCGGACGACATCCTCGCCGCCTTCAAGCCCTATTACGAGACCGCGGCGCTGGCCGGGGTCACCGACCCGAATCTGGTCTACGACCTGCGCGCCCGGCTGGATGCCGCCGGCTACTATGATGACTTCGAGATCGCGCGCGTGGTGGCCGTGGAACTGGACCCCAGGGCGACCCAGCGGCAACTGATCGCGGCACTGGAGCCGGTGGCGGATCGGCTGCTGCGGCGCTTCAGGGCGGAACGTGAGGCGCTGGATGCCGCCAAGGGCAGGGCGGATACCGCGGCGGCGCAGTCCGCCCAGGACGCGATGAACGCGCTGTTCCTGTTCAAGCGCAACCTGGGGGCGTTTCTGCGCGTCTACGCCTTCCTCTCGCAGATCTTCGACTACGGCAATACCGCCATCGAGAAGCGGGCACTGTTCTACAAGCGCCTGCTGCCGCTGCTGGATTTCGGGCGCGCGCGCGAAGGGGTGGATCTGTCGAAGCTGCGGCTCACCCACCATGGGCTTCACGATCAGGGCAAACGCCACCTGCCGCTCACCGGCGGCGAGCGGCTGGCGCCGATGACGCAGGCCGGCAGCGGTGAGGTGCGGGAGCAGGCGCGGGCGCGTTTCGCCGAGATCATTGCGGCGGTCAACGACCTCTTCGAGGGCGCCCTGACCGACGACGACAAGCTGGTCTATGTGAACAACGTGCTCAAGGGCAAGCTGCTGGAGTCCGCGACCCTGGTCCAGCAGGCCCGCAGCAACACCAAGGAGCAGTTCGCGACTTCGCCGGACCTCGCCAACGCGCTGCTGAACGCGATCATCGACGCCTGTGCCGCCCATGGCGCCATGAGTAAGCAAGCACTCGACTCCGAGCGGGTTCGCCGCGGTCTCCAGGACATTCTGCTGGGACCAGGGCAGCTTTGGGAGGCGCTGCGCGAGCACGACGATGGGCTGCAACCGGTTGAGATTCGCTGATGCCCATCCCGCGGTTCCCCGTGGGAGCGGCCTGCGGCCGCGATGGGGCCGCGCGGGATCGTCCCGTCATTCCGGCACGAACCCTGTCTCGGTACCACGGGACGCTGGAGCGTCCCGACTTGCTCCCTCGCTGGAGCGTCAATGCCATTAAGTGAAGCGCCGACGGCGTGGCTTCTCGTTCCCACGCTCCGCGTGGGAATGCCGGGCGGGCGCTCCGCGTCCGGTCTTGGCGCCGGACGCGGAGCGCCCGCACGTGCTCCCACGCAGGAGCGTGGGAGCCAGAAAGCGTGGGAGCCAAAAAAACTGTGGGTTTTGTAGGGGCGACTTCAGTCGCCCCTACAGCCCTTACAGCCCCTGAGGAGTTCGCGGGCATTGCAGTTGGGGTCTTTATTCCCGAGAATCGCCGAAGGCCCCGATTTGCGCCCCGCTCCGGCCAGGGGCAGCCCGCGCGGGTTACAATCGCCGCGTCGACTTCACTTACGGGGCACGTCAGATGGATTCATGCCTGTCCGTTTTCACCCAGCGCGGCCGGTGGGCGCTGCCCGTGCTGCTGTTGGCGCTCGCCATGCCGGCGTTGTCGGGCCTGGCCCTGGCCGCACCGGACGCGGGTCCGGACCCCTTTCCCGCCGAGCCCATCCTGCGGCTGGACCCTGGGGGCCATACGGCCAGGATCTGGCGGATCGACGTGGATGCGGGCGAGCGCTGGGTGGTCTCGGGCTCGGACGACAAGACGGTCCGGGTCTGGCGGCTGGCGGACGGGCGCTTGGAGGGCATCCTGCGGGTGCCGGCCGGCGCGGGCGATCTGGGTAAGGTCTTTGCGGTGGCCATCTCGCCGGACGGTGGGCTGGTCGTGGCTGGGGGTTGGACCGGCCCCGGGGCAGACCAGCAGAACATCTATATCTTCGATCGAGCCGACGGCCGGCTGCGCCACCGCATCCCGGGGCTGCCGAACGTCGTCACCCACCTGGCATTCAGCCCGGACGGTCGCTCGCTGGCCGCCATGCTGGGCGGGGCCAACGGACTGCGGGTCTATGGCGTCCCCACTGAGAGGGACGGACCCTGGCCCCAGGTCTTCACCGATCCGGGCTATGGCAGCCGCAGCTATTGGGCGGCCTTTGCCCAGGACGGACGCCTGGCGACCAGCAGCTGTGACGGCCGGGTGCGGCTTTATGGCCGCGGCTTCGAGCGACTGGCCGATACCGAGCCCCGGGGTGGCAAGCGGCCCTACGGACTCGACTTCTCGCCGGACGGCCGGCGGCTCGCGGTGGGCTACGACGACAACACGGCGGTCGAGGTGCTCGACGGACAGACCCTGGCACCGCGCTTTGCTGCGGACACCAAGGGTGCGGACAACGGCGATCTGGGCAGGGTCGCCTGGTCCGCCGACGGCAAGACACTGCTGGCCGGCGGGCGCTATGCCGACGGCGACTGGTCCCCGATCCGACGCTGGCAAATCCAGGGCCAGGGCACCGGCCCATTCACCGAGATCCGCCCCGCGACCGATACGGTCATGGTCATCCGCCCGTTGCGCAACGGCCGGTTCGCGGTCGGCGCACAGGATGCCGTCCTGCTGCTGGACCAGGCCGGAAAGACCCTCTGGTCCAGGCCGCTGGCCGCGGCGGACCTGCGCGGTCAACTGCACGAGAAGGGCATCCGGGTCTCACACACCGGGGATCGGATCGCCTTCGGATTCGCCCAATGGGGCGAACGTCCGGCACTCTTCTCGCTCCCGGACCTGACCCTGAAACCCGCACCGATCAATGCGGCAATGAGCGGGCTCGCGCTGCCGGACGAGGGACCACGGGAGGGCCTGCCGGTCACCGACTGGTTTAACAGCGAGCACCCCAAGCTCGATGGCAAGCCACTGGCCTTGATAGAATTCGAGCGGGCACGCAGCCTCGCACTGGACCCGGAGCGCCAGCGCTTCGTCCTCGGCACCGAGTGGTCGCTGCGCGCCTATGACGCGACAGGCCGTCCACTCTGGCCGCCCCAGCCGGTCCCGGGCGCCGTCTGGGCGCTGAACCTCACCGGCGACGGACGCTACGCGGTGGCGGGTTACGGCGACGGGACCCTCCGCTGGCACCGGATGACCGACGGCGCCGAGGTTCTGGCGCTCTATGCCGAGCCGGACCCGAAAGGTAAGACCGACGGTCGCCGCTGGGTGCTCTGGACCCCGGACGGCCATTACACCGCCTCCCCCGGCGGCGAGGACCTGATCGGCTGGCAGGTCAATCGGGGGCCGGACCGGGCACCGGACTTCTACCCGGCCTCGCGCTTTCGCGAGCAATTCTATCGGCCCGACATGATCGCCCGGGTGCTGGAGACCGCGGACCCGGCGGAGGCGCTGCGGCTGGCCGATCAGGCGCGCGGGGTGGGCGCCGGCACCCGCGCCATCGCCGATCTGCTGCCGCCCACCGTCGCGATCCTGGACCCGGCCGACGGCAGTTCTATCGATTCAGGCCGGATCAAGGTCTTCTACAAGGCCAACTCGCCCCAGGGTGCGGTGACCAGGGTGGAGGCCAGGGTGGACGGCGGGCCGGGCAAGGTGCTCGAAGACACTCGGGATCTGGCGAGCGCGGACGGGCGGGAGCTGGCCGGCCATCTGACCCTAGAGGTCCCGCCGGTCAACCTGACCCTGGAGCTGATCGCCTATAACAGCAACGGCGCATCGGTGCCCGCCGGCGTGGTGCTCAACTGGTCGGGGGCTGAGGATTGGCGCAAGCCGGAGCTCTGGGTGCTCGCGGTCGGGATCAGCGCACACCCGGTCGAGTCCGCCCGGCTCAAGTGGGCGGCCGATGATGCGCGGGGCTTTGTCGAGCGCCTGCGCACTCAGGAGGGCGACCAGGGGCTCTATAAGAAGGTCCATGTCCGGCTGCTGCCGGACGGGGAGGCGACCCGCGAGGCGGTGCTCGACGGACTCGACTGGATCGAGCGCAACACCAACGCACGCGACGTGGCCATGGTCTTTCTCGCCGGGCACGGGTTCACCGATGCGGTCGGGGAATATTATTTCCTGCCCTATGACGGCACCCCGGACCGGTTACTGCGCAGCGCGGTGAACGGCGACGACTTCCGGCGCTTCTTGAGCCGGGTCTCGGGCAAGAAGGTGCTGTTCCTCGACACCTGCTATTCAGGCGGATTGAGCGCCGTGCCTGGGCAGAACCGCGCCGACCCGCGCGCCGATGCCACCCGCTTCGCCAACGAGCTGGCCGATGCGCAGTCCGGGGTGGTGGTCTTCGCCTCCAGCACCGGCAAACAATTGAGCCAGGAGCGCGACGAATGGCGCCACGGGGCATTCACCAAGGCGCTGTTGGAGGGCCTGGGCGGTCAGGCGGACTATACCAATGACTGGTTTCTGTATATCTCGGAGCTCGACACCTGGCTCTCCGAGCGCGTGAGTGCGCTGACCGGGGGCGAGCAGCGGCCGGTCTCCACCAAGCCGCAGGCGGTGGAGAACTATCGGCTGCTCAAGGTCGCGCAATGATCGACCAGAGTGATGCGGTTCGCTGCGCTCACCGCATCCTACGCGCTTGAGCCTGGGAGCCCGATCAAGGGTTTTTCACGAAGACACGGAAGAAAGAGAAGAAATCCTCTCACAAAGACACAAAGACACGAAGATAGAGAAGTCTTA
>Ga0247837_1006576_pt1 | contig 16233 bp, 14 predicted proteins | sample LaCtaG_2_FD_187115 | JGI IMG/M metagenome (GOLD analysis project Ga0247837, IMG submission 187115) | Freshwater microbial communities from meromictic Lake La Cruz, Castile-La Mancha, Spain - LaCruzMarch2015_14.5m | ecosystem: Environmental > Aquatic > Freshwater > Lake | place: Spain: Castile-La...
GTTATTCGCGATGAAGCGCATCGATTTGCCATAGGCACACATCGTGCTGGTCGACAAAAAATTCTTGTGAAGTCTCAGCTTGATGATATTCCAGGCATTGGCGCTAAACGTAAGAAAATGCTGCTACAGCATTTTGGATCTGCCGCAGGAGTAGGACGTGCAAATGTAGACGACTTGATGACTGTGTCAGGCATCAATCGTTTGGTAGCAGAGAAGATTTATTACTTTTTCCATCAAAATTAATCACACTTCATTTTCATAAAAATTATATTACGATACACAGATTAATTTTATAAAATTAATCTAATGTTAAGATATTTAATGTCAATATAAAGATGTAAAAACATTTTAAAATAAAGTGACTTTGAAACTTCTCTTTTTTAGAGAGTTCTTAGCAAAGGAAGTAAATTGACTATAAAGCATTGCTAAGTTGTCATCTTCAAAAGTGTTGTGAAGCCCCTTTATTTGAGGAGGCCACATGATTAGCCAAAATCTTAAAATAATTTTTATCTACACGCTGTTAGCATCATCAAGAGTTATTTCAATGGATAGTAGTATAATGCCACCAGATGACTCATCTACTGCAGCACCAAGAAATAGCATCATTGCATCGGCAACAGATGAAGCCTTTGTTAAGTTAATGCGAACACTAAATTATATAAGTGTAACAAACGGTAAAATTGAACCATGGAAAGATGCAATATTAGAATTTAAAAAAACTCTATCAGACCATTCTGAGGTGTCGACACTTGAGAGCATACGTGACAGAATTTTAGGGGTGCCTTTAGCAAAACGTAGAATGGCTATGGTTAGTAGAGCATTCAGCAGCTTAGCAGGAGCCTCGTCTAATCCAATCGCATCGTCACACTTATCTGATACTCATGCGTCAGATACTCCATCTTATTCCATGGTTATAGTAATTCCCAATCCGGTAGCGCGAGCAAAACCGGTTCTTAGTAGTGAGAAAAAAAAACGTAGATTATCTCCTGTGGTATCTAGCATGTTGGAAGACTCAAGCACAGAACCGGTTTTGCTTGTTGGTCAGCAAGCCATTCCTGCACAGGCCATTAAGGCGCATATGATGAGTTTTATTGCGGGACAAGACGATTCACTTGAAGAACTTAGTTCTTTAGCGCATCGATTTTTGTGTAACAAATTGTTGGTTGATAGGGGCGGCATGCCTGCCAGCAATCCATCGCACTGTATATTAACTGGTCCAACAGGGTGTGGAAAAAGCGAAAGCCTTAAGCAATTGGGGCTATTTTTAGGCGTACCTATTCTGAACATTAATGCACGAAGTTTGACCGATGAAGGGTTTAAAGGACAAAATTTCAGTGAATGTGTTTCCAGTTTTTGTGAAGAAAATGGGAATCCAAAATCTGCAATCATTGCAATCGATGAAATTGATAAGCTTGCAGCACGAGGAGATGATGAGGCACGAAATTTTGGTAGAGCAGTTCAACGTGTTCTATTATCGCCTTTAGACGGTAATTCTATTTCATTAAAAGGAAAGAGATTTGATCTTACAAATTGGTGGTTTATTGGAACTGGTGCTTTTTCTGGTTTGAAAGGTCGACATGACACAGAAGGAGAACGCGTAACAACCGCTAGAACTCAGCAAGACATTATTAGTGCTGGTTTTGAACCTGAATTTGTTGGACGGTTTCCCTCAGTTATTGCCTTCAAAGGTCACACAATTGCGACAATGATGGATGTTATTGAGCGTGATGGATCGCCTTTAAAGAGAATACAAAATGAATTTAAGCATTTTTATGGAGTAAATCTTACCATTGAAGCGGCAGCCTTACGACGCCTGGCGTCTACAAGCATAGAAATAAACCTTGGAGTGAGAAGCTTATACACAATTCTAAACATGGCGTTGCAACCTTTTTATGGACAAGCAATGGAGCTAATAGCGGTAGAGGGTGAGGCATCATTAGTTGCAACTTTAAAGGATATTATGCCCGCTATCACACGGTACATTGCAGATAACAAAGAACCTAGAGAAGTGATTCCTAAACATCTTCAGCATATGTATCTCTAAATCACAATTGTAGATAAATTACTTGGCGCTTATTTTTATAAGCGCCATTGTAATTGCAGATACACAAACAATTGCAGGGCCAGTGGGCAGATCAAAATACAAACTTATACCAATGCCCATGACACTTGAAAAGCAGCTAATTAATATAGCAGAGACTATCATTTTAGACGGTGTATTAGAACGATATCTTGCTGCAGCTGCCGGAATAATTGTAAGGGCAGGCGCAAATAATGCTCCTAACATTTTCATCACGATTCCCATAATAATTGCATATGAAAAAAGCACCATTAGGTGAATTGTCTTTGATGGAAATCCTTGCACTTGAGCAAGGTCAGCATCAAAACTTGTCATTAAAATTGCTGTCCAATATTTTGCTATAAACCCCCATAAGGCAAGAAGAGCTGCAAGAAGCAAAACAATATCGGGCACACTTGTGCTGAGTAAATCACCAAACAATAATGTATTGGGATCAAGGTTTGCTTTTGGAAACAATGAAATAATTAATATACTAAACGACAAGCAGCTGTACGAAATAACTGCTAAAGATACATCACTTTGTTTTGAAGATTTATGCGCTATAAAAAAGGCAATGCATAAACATATTGCAATAGCTCCAAAGGCATAGGGCACATGGAAAAGTATGCCGAAACACACACCAAGCAGCGATGCATGCGCTAATGTATCACCAAAGAAAGCCAGGCCATTCCAAAGGCCTATACAGCCCAAAGGTGCAGTAATTAAACTGGCCAAAAGCGCAGACACAATAATAAAAAGTATGAACGAATCAATCATGATGGTGATGATCGTGGTGATGTTGATACGGAGCAAAACCAGGGAATAATTTTTGCACTTCTTGAACCTGACGTACTTTTTCAGGAGTTCCTTGGCAGCAAACGTGGTGATTTAAACAAATTACATGATCTGTGCAATCAAACACAAAATGCAAATCGTGAGAAATCAGAACAATAGCCATATTGTATTCATTTTTCAGTTCTATCAGTTTGCCGTAGAATGCAGATTGCCCATCGGCATCAATTCCTTGAGTAGGCTCATCTAAAATTAAGACATCTGGCTTTTTCAAAACAGCAGCGTTAAAAAGAACTTTTTGTAATTCCCCGCCCGACAAAGCATGAATTGATCTATTCATTAAAAGCGAAATATCAAATGGGTATTCAATTTTTTGTTGTCCGCATAGACTTAAAAATGTCTGTACTGTCATTGGCATAAACCGATTCGCATGAAGTTTTTGTGGAACATATCCCATTTGTATATTTTTTTTTCGGTTAATAGTGCCAGCAGTGGGTTCAATTAGTCCCAAAATCAGTCGCACCAAAGTGGTTTTTCCTGCACCGTTCGGGCCAATTATTGTTGTGACGCTATTCGGCAAAATATCAAAATTGATATCATGCAACAACGTTTTGCTTTGCGATTCTTGTTTAAGAGCATATTCAACAGACTTTAATGAAATCAGCATTAGCGAATTTTCAACGTTGCAAGGCCAACTAATGCAAGAATAGATGCAATAATCCAAAAACGAATTACAACAGTTGATTCTGCCCATCCTAGTTTTTCAAAGTGATGGTGAATAGGTGCCATTAAAAAAATACGCTTTTTGGTAAGCTTGTAGTACACAACTTGTAAAATGACAGAAACGGCCTCTAGCACAAATAACCCGCCAATAATACACAATACAAATTCATGTTTTGTTATCAACGCAATGGTGCCTAATGCGCCTCCTGCAGCAAGTGACCCTGTGTCCCCCATAAATACTTTTGCAGGAGGTGCATTAAACCATAAAAAGCCAAACCCAGCCCCAATAAGGCTACCTAAGAAAATGCATACTTCCCCCACATTTACCACATAGTGTAGTTGTAAATAAGATGCAAAAACATGGTTGCCAACAAGATAAGCAATAATTGTAAAACACACGGAACAGATCATGACAGGAACAATTGCTAAACCATCAAGTCCATCGGTTAAGTTAACTGCATTTGATGAACCCACAACAACAAGTGCAGCCCATGGGTAAAAAAACCAACTTATATTAAGAATAAAGTCTTTAAAAAAAGGAAAAGTTAGACTGTGCGCAAGGCTTGCGTCTGTGTAGTGTGCAGATGCATATGCTGCACTTATAGCTAGTATGGTTTGCCCAAGGAGCTTTGTTTTTCCTGAGATGCCATGATGAGAATTTTTAGTAAGCTTCTTATAGTCATCCATAGCGCCTAAAGCGCCAAAACCCAACGTTACAAGCAACACTATCCATAAGAATGGATTTTCTAAATCACCCCAAAGCAAAGTACTGATAGAAACAGCAAGCAAAATTAAGCAACCACCCATTGTTGGTGTGCCTTTTTTTGTCACAAGATGTGATTCTGGACCATCACTACGAATAGGCTGACCTTGCTTTTGCTTTGACTTAAGCCAAGCAATAATAGGTTTTCCCAAACAAAAACTAATTATTAAAGCAGTTAAAATGGCTCCCATAGTGCGAAAAGTAATATATCGCAGAAGGTTAAAAACCTTAAAATCACCCAAAATATGAAGACAGAAAAATTGTAACATTGCTCTAACTATGCCGGTTGTTTGCTATTGAATAATGAAACGTAAAACATACAATTGATTCAACCATAAAATTACGTCCTAATATATACCCATTAAAAGCGCACACAAATTTTAAGCTTGCTTCTTCAAAAAACTAATATGAATGCGCTTTTCTTCGGCCAAATCGAACTCAACAACTGCTTGTTCGCCTTCTGTATCAATAACGTCACCATAACCAAATTTTTGATGAAATACGCGATCACCTATTTCAAAATGCTGAGCCTGGTATTCAACAAAACTTGCAGGTCTGCGAAGTGATTCGGGACTGTTTTGCTGTCTTGATTCATGGCCATTGGCTTGAACATGCTTTACATGGGCTGCAGGTAATTCACTTAAAAATCGTGATGGTAGGCCAACTTGCCATCCTTGGTACGGCAGGCGGCGACGCAATGCATAAGAAATTGTAGCTTTTAATTTAGCACGGCTAATGCCTACGTACCCCAAACGACGCTCTTCTTCTAGTCCATTTTCTTGAATACTTCTTGGGTGAGGAAATAGGTTTTCTTCCCATCCTGGCAAAAACACAAAATCAAACTCAAGACCTTTAGCCCCGTGCAAAGTCATAATACTTAAACAGTCACCAGCAGATTGATTGTTGTTATCTGTGACTAAACTGACATGGTCTAGAAATCCAGGAAGAAACTCAAATTCCTCTATAGCATGCACGAATTCCTTTAGGTTTTCCAAACGTCCTGCCGCATCGGGTGATTTTTCTTCTAGCCACATTGCTGTGTACCCTGATTCATCAAGCACTGCTTTAACAACATCGACATGTGGCTGTGTATCAAGCATGTTACGCCATCTTTGCATATCTTCAAAAAACTGACGTAAATTTGCTTTACCAATACCTTTTCCATCCTCCATTGCATAAAGCAACGCAGCTCTTGGAAGAGAAATATTTTGTTCTCTAGCGATAACATGCATGTTCTGCAAAGCAGTCGCTCCAATGCCTCTCTTTGGCACATTAATGATACGTTCAAAAGCCAAGCCATCATCTGGTTGAACCAATATCCTTAAATACGCCAGTGCATCTTTAATTTCTTGACGTTCATAAAAACGTAGTCCGCCTACAACACGATAGGGCGTGCCTGTTTTTAAACAGCGCTCTTCAAAGTCACGAGTTTGATAACTTGCCCTAACCAATATGGCCATAGAGCTTAAGCTGTGCCCCTTACGTTGATAGTCTTCCACTTCATCAATAACAAATCGTGCTTCGTTTTCACTGTCCCACGTGCCCTTAATAAGCACGGATTCACCGCCTTGTTTTTCGGTCCACAATTCTTTACCCAAACGATCTCGATTGTTTGCAATAAGTCCAGAAGCTGCCCCTAGTATGTGATTAGTTGAACGGTAATTTTGTTCAAGTCGAATAGTGGTTGCGTTCGCGTAATCTTTTTCAAATTTTAAAATATTGGCAATTTCCGCACCACGCCATCCATAAATAGATTGGTCGTCATCACCCACACAACATAAATTTCCATGACCATCAGCTAAAAGACGTAACCACAAATATTGAGCCGCGTTTGTATCTTGATATTCATCTACCATTAGGTAGCAAAACTGTTGCTGGTAACTATTTAAAATTTCTGGATTTTGCTGGAATAGCACAAGGCAATTTAGTATTAAATCCCCAAAATCCATTGCGTTTAATATTTTTAATCGTTCTTGATATTGACGATATAACTGCACAGTGAGTTCTTGTGGATTGCCAGCGCGATCAGGTGTCTTTGCTTTATCTTTCCACCGATTAATAACTCCTGCCACCATTTTGGCGGGAACTTGTTTTTCATCAATATTTTCAGCCCTTAGCAGCTGTTTGATTAAACGTAGCTGATCATCTGAATCAATAATTGTAAAATTTGAACTGTATCCTAACGCATTCGCATTTTTGCGCAATATACGCATAGAAAGCGAGTGGAATGTACCAAGCCACATGCCATCAACACTTCGACCCAACAACCGCTGAATACGTTCACGCATTTCAAGGGCCGCTTTGTTTGTAAATGTTACCGCTAAAATATTTTGAAATCCGCACAAATTTCGCTCAAGGATATGAGCAAGGCGGGTAGTCAACACGCGGGTCTTCCCAGTTCCAGCACCTGCTAAAATAAGCAAGGGGCCTTCACTATGAAGAACTGCCTGTTGTTGCTTAGAATTTAAAGCCTCAAGATAAGAAGGTGCTGAAGCAACGTTCAAGCTAGCCTCAGCAAGTACCATCTAGAATCCTCAGTTTAATCCAAAATTTTGGAAACGCTTACTAAACTTACTTAACTGACCACCAGAGTCAATAAGTCTATGACCACCGCCTGTCCATGCTGGATGAGACTTTGGATCAATATCTAATTGTAGAGTATCCCCCTCTTTGCCCCAGGTGCTCCTGGTTTCAAAAGAAGTTCCATCAGTCATTTTAACTGTGATAGAGTGATATTTAGGGTGTATGTCTTTTTTCATCTTAAATGTCTTCCCTTCGCGAAAAAGAATATATATATCTATACTCAAGACAAAAAATAATGCAATGTTTTTCTGCAAGAATCAAAGGAATTATGATGAATATTTTTAAAAAGACAACAATTTTGGCATTTATTGGCTTTAGCGCGCTTTATTCAAACACTGAAGAATCGATTCGTCAAAATGAAGTAGTTATTGACGCTCTTCAAAAGCAGTTAGATTCTATGCAGACAAAAGGTGAAAAAGAAGAGGCAGTTAAAGCTCTGCAATCACATATCGATAGCGTGATAGAGCAACAAAACAAACTTTTAGCACAAAAAATTGCTCCTATGGCAGATCAAAATTCAGCAGCACAAGCTATTTCAACAGATTCAACAGCCATTGATAATGCGTCAGACGCAAGATTTCGTCGTATTGTTCAAGAAGAACTAGCGAAAGCAGGAATAGCTCCTAAGCCTTCTAGTCCATATGACACAACACATACTCCAACACCTGCAGAACTTGATGCCACAAAATCTGCAGAAATGAACGCACCAGCATTACCAGAGCAAAAATCAGAAGCTATGGGGCAATATGAATTAGCTCTTGAGCTGTACAATAAAGGAGCATATAAAGAAGCCGCCGCAGGTTTTGGTCGCATTATAAAGACCTATTCAAAAGATCCAATCGCTGCAAAAGCCCTAGTGCACTTAGCTTATTGTCTTGAAAAACAAGGAGACGCTGAGGGCGCTTCAATTGTCTGCGAAGCTGCATTAAAAGAAAAATTAGATGATCCACATCAAGTTGACTGTCAGCTTATGCGTTTACGATATGCAAAATCAAAAGGAAATGAAGCGGACGTTTCTCAAATTACGCAGAGTTTAAGAAAATTACCTTTAACAGCAGAACAACAACAAGCACTGGGAAAGCAAAACACAAAAAAGCTTGAAGTTGCAGCGTCAGCAAAAACACTGCAGTCTAAAGTACCAGCAAAGGTTTCTTCTACTACAATGCCAGATAAGCCAAAGGCACCAATATTAACGCCTTCAATTCCACTTGCTCCCAAAGCATCCGAGCCTGCAGCAGCTGCTGCGTAGAATAATTTGCTAATTGCACACAATAACTAAATCGCTGAAGAGATAATGTAGATTATTACAAACTAAAAATCCCCAGTCAGAATAAACTGACCGGGGATACTTATAGTAACTATTAGTTCAGAAAATTATAGAGCTGTGCCAACAGTGATAGCGCGAGCCCAAACAGCTGCGTTACCTAATTTTAATGTTGAACCTGTGTTGAACTTCAAAGTGCCAAAAAGGTCACCAGAAGCAGCAGCACCAGCAGCAGGAACTGATACTGAATCAGCTACTTCAAGAACGCCACCTGATTGCACAATCATATCGTCTGGTGCACAATCCGCTGTAGCAGCCATAACTTTAGCTAAACCACCAGAAAGCACATTAACATCAGCAGCAGGCAGTTTACTAGCTGCTGAAGCACCGAAATTTACTATACCTGAAACATCCACAGGGGCAGCAGCAGCACTTAAATCAGCAGGAGTAACTATACCAGTACCGGCAATAGTTAATTTTGAAGCTCCACTAAGACCAGCTAAAGCACCATCACCACCCGCAGTTACTGTGCCATCAGCAGTCATAACAAGAGCAGGGATATTAGCAGCTGCTGTAGATTCTAGGTTACCACCATTAAACGTAACTTGAGCACCCACATTACCGCTTGCTGCATATTGAACAAGACCACCAGCAATTTCAAGATTTGTTAAGCTAGAACCGTTAGCGCCAGACATAACAAGAGTACCAGCATCTATTTTTTGAGCTGTACCAGTAATTACAGAGCTAACTGTTGCAGTATCACCTGCATCAACGTCAATGATAAGATTTGCAGAAAAACCTGCTGATGAAGTAGCAACAACTGTAAGTAGACCCAATGTCAATTTTTGAATAATTTTCATAATGTAATTCCTTTAAATAAAAAAAATGTTAATACTAGTAACAATTATTATTTAAAAGGAATATGATTAATATTTTGTAAATTTAGTGTAAATTTTAAGTAAATATAAAAATATTTTTATCAACTGGTTTCTGACTAAAGAGCAAAAAATTCCACTCTTTTCCCGTTGAAAACTGGAGAGAGTGGAATTAATTATTCTTCTAAAACTTTTTAACAAAATTCTCTAATCACATTCACATGATGATAGTAGTAACGGGGGAGAAAGTTTTGGCAACGCAACTGCATTTAAGGCTATTACAATGTTAGACGTGCCTCCAGGGACAAGATAAGATGAAATAGCAGGTAATGGAGCATGGCCACGGCTACGGAAAATTGTCAGTATATTGCCTTCTCCCACAGTGAATCCAGCTTCTGCAGAGTACGCATCAGGGTCAACAAGATCAGAAGTGGCATTAAAGCTTGTCGCATAAGCTCCGGCTAAACTTATTCCAGATACAGGATCAGGGAACGTTGTTGTTTCTGCTAACGTGATAAGCGCTTTGGAAGAAGCTTCTCCAACAGGCACACTTGGGTGTCTCTGAATTGGACAGTGGTAACCTGCTGTTTGAATACCTGCTAATAATGAAGAGAATCCTATTGCAGGTGCCACTGGAGCGCCAATTATGATACGACCACCGTTTAACGGCAATACAGTATTAATATATGGATCAACTGATCCTGGCTCAACAACCAATCTACAACCTGCAGGAAGATCACCCTGAAACCAAGTAAGTGGGCTGGTTGCAGGCGCTCTTGTAAGTAAAAAATGAATGGTGGTATGAGCTGCAGGAGTAGGAAGAGCAAACTGACGCCCTCCCTCAACAAGAGTATCAAATCCAGTAGGATCACCATCCAACCATAGGTCTTTAATTGTATGAGGCAGATATGGCATATCACCACTGCCTGTATAAGCATTAGTAAGAAGATAGTTCTGCTCAACATTTGTTCCGGATTGCATAAATGTTATGTGGAGCGTCTTACAAGAACTATCAGGAACCGTGAATCCTTCAAAGCCTCCTGCATTACCGACTACTATAGCATCGTACCTACTGCCATTAGATATTAATCCCGGGTTGTAAACGGTCACGGTAGGTGGCACATACGGCACGCCGCCCATTACAGTTAAATAGTAATTACTTGCGTCGTACGAATAAGACAAAGCAACGTCTGCCATATTAACATTCACAATAGACCTGAATAGACCAGTAATTGCATCTCCTCGCACAATACGATAAATTGTTCCATCAGAAGGATAACTCCCTGGTTCTATATAAACCTTGAGCACACCGCCTAAGGACCCTGTTTCTACTTCTAAGTAATCAGAATCAGCTGGAGATACCTTTATTGACAATGCAGATAAAGAATGTTGGACATACTCCGCAGCCGTTAAACAATTTCCAACAGCCCCACCTGTTTCAACGCTACCATCATTAACCAGTCTGGGAACGATACCAGCACTTCTAAAAGTACCTCTAGAAGCTACATTTACAGAGCTGCTTAACATAGTGCCATCATTTATCAGAGTGCCTTCTAAAATATCTGTCGGGCCTGTATACGGCTGTCCGTCTGGGAACACTATATCGCCTTCACCAATTTTCCGAACTCCAGCATCTCCTAAAATAACGTTACCGGGAATTACTCCTGCATCTCCTGCATCACTAGCAATATTTAGATACTGAGCAGCAAACGCGCCACTACAAAACCAAGCACAAATCAATACCGCAATAATTTTATTAATTACGGACTGCAATAAAATTTTTTTACTCATAGCCCCTCCTTTAAAAATGTAAGAAAAACATACAAAAGAAGTTTATTTGGCATGATGCTAATCTCCACTGACGTTAATTAATGTGCTTCTAAGGGATATCCTTCTACTGCTAAGATTAGTTAACAAATATAAACAAATTGTTAATTTGAATAAAAATTTAGACAAATTTTTATTAAAAATTGCTGTTGTGGGGAATCCTAGTGAAATCACAGCAAGTTGCAGGCATAGCGACTTTTTATTCTAGTTTTGCTATAAAAATATCAGCACGTATTCACAAATATTTATGACAACGCACACACCCATGATGGTGCAATATAATGAAATCAAGCAGCAACATAGCGACTGCTTGTTGTTCTATCGCATGGGAGATTTTTACGAACTTTTTTTTGATGATGCAGTTCAAGCAGCTGCAGCTTTAGATATTGCTTTAACAAAACGTGGACAAACTGCCGGACAACCTATTCCTATGGCAGGGGTGCCCGTACATTCTCACGAAGTGTACTTATCAAAATTAATTGAAAAAGGTTTTCGTGTTGCTGTTTGCGAACAAATTGAAACACCAGAACAAGCCAAAGCTTTGGGCAAAAAAGGCCCATTGCAACGCGGTGTTGTGCGTATTATCACTCCTGGCACCATTACCGAAGAAAACCTTCTTGCGCCTTCAAGAGCAAACTACCTAGTGGCTATCAGTCCTATTGATAAAAAAAACCAACACATAGGTGTTGCTTGGGCCGATATATCAACAGGCACGTTTTGCGTAACGGATATAACGTTGCAATCTTTAGCCAGCACCCTGTATCAGCTAAATCCAGCTGAGATACTAATGCCTGAAAGCATTTGGCAATCACTTGATTTAGATGTGTTCAATGAATTTAAAAAAGTTATTAGACCACTTTCAGACACACGCTTTAATTTTAACAGCGCGCAAAAACAACTGTTGGAATCGTTTAAAGCCATTAGCCCTGAAGTCTTTGGTCTTGACCAACCAATGTTAATTCAAGCAGCAGGAATTTTGTGTGATTACGTACAATTAACGCAACAAGAAAAAAATCGGCATTTGCGTTCCCCGAAGCGCATCTATAATGACAGCTTTGTAAAAGTTGATGCGCAATCTTGTCGCAATCTTGAAATTGTTTGCACATTAAAAGGTAATTTTGATGGGTCATTGCTACACACTTTAGACAATACTCGAACTGCTGTTGGAGGAAGATTATTTTTTGAACAACTCACTCATCCGCTTAATGATATTGCAGCTATCAATCAACGCTTGAACAAAATTGATTGGTTTACAAAGAAAGGTGATGTACGAGCCATGCTTAGAAATGCTTTGGCCCATTGCCCAGATAGTGAACGCGCACTCATTCGCATTACCTTGGAAAGAGCCCTACCCCGAGATTTAAAAGCAATCACTCAAGTGCTATCTGTAGCACAAACTGTAAGTCAAATGCTGGATCAACAATCTTTTTGGACGTTTGATGTGCCATTAGATTTAATGAACACGTTAGAGCAAACTTTAGAAGAGCATCTGCCAGTCATTATTCAAGATGGCGGACTAATTAAAGCTAATGTTGATTCTACCTTAGATGAGCTGCGCTACTTGCGTGACAATGGTGCACAGCAATTAAAAGAATTAGAACATCGATATCAAAGCGAAACAGGCATTTCAAATTTAAAAATTCGAACAAACAACCTGATCGGATATTATATAGAAGTCAGCGCCAGTCACTTAAGCAAAGTACCCGAAGCATTTTTTCATCGCCAAGCAATTAGCAATGGCGCCAGATATATGACAGCTGAACTGCAAGAATTAGCAGCAAAATTAATTAGCGCTGCAGCAGCTACAATTGCACAAGAGATAAAAATATTTCAAAGCTTGTGTGCTCAGATTTTACAACACCGGGAACAGTTAGAAACTCTCGCCTTATTGATTGCAGAAATTGATACCACCAGCAGCATGGCAGAGCTAGCTGTTGTGAAAAATTTTGTGCGTCCAATATTAGGCAAAGCACCAGCTCTTAATATTAAAAGTGGGCGTCACCCCATTGTAGAAACTTTTACATCAAACACTTTCACACCTAATGATTGCAGCTTATCCGAACAGCCATTTGCCCTTTTAACCGGACCAAACATGGCAGGAAAAAGCACTTACCTTAGACAGAATGCATTAATTATTTGGATGGCTCATTGCGGGTTATACGTGCCGGCAACACATGCCGAAATTGGAATTGTAGATCAAATATTTTCGCGAATTGGTGCAGCAGATGACTTAGCCGCCGGACGTTCAACTTTTATGGTGGAAATGGTTGAAACCGCAAGTATTTTGCACCAAGCAACCGAACGATCTTTCATTATATTAGACGAAATTGGCCGCGGAACTTCTACCCAAGACGGCCTAGCCATTGCAAGTGCAGTTAGTGAGTACATTATTAATAACATAAAAGCACGCTGCATTTTCGCAACGCACTATCACGAATTAGTTGATTTGGCAGCGCATCACCCTGTTAAGCTTTTGACCATGAAAATAATTGAACACGATGGAAACGTGGTATTTCTTCATGAAATTATTGAAGGATCAGCCGATAAGTCATACGGAATTCATGTGGCCGAACTGGCTGGCTTGCCACAAATTGTTATTGCACGTGCGCAAGAAATTTTAAAAGAAACCAACACCAAAATAGTTTCTGTAAATACCCCCGAGGCAACTGCTAAATCATCAGTTGAGGAATCAAATATGTTAAAGTTTTTACGCGGCATTAAACCAGATGATTTATCACCCAAGCAAGCTCTGCAAACATTGTACGAATTAAAAGAACATGCGAGTCGAAATAAAAACAGAAATGCAAAACCAGCTTCTGAAAAAATGCATTTATTTAGTTAAGGAAATCTCTTCATAAATCTTTCTTCATATAATTCATACTAGAATTTTTATCATATCCACCACGAGACAGTTCAACGTTGAATCCTAATTTTTGGTAAAATCCTACAGCCTGAAAATTCATGGTTTCAACAAACGCAAAAGTACAGTTACGTGATTTTCCATAGTTAAAAGCATGCTGCATTAATTCTGTGGCAATACCTAAACAACGATAGTTTTCTTCTACAAAAAGATATTTGATATGCAGCTGCCCCCAAAACATTTGCACACTTACACAAGCTATAACATTAGGACCCTCTCTTCGTTCAAAAGAAATTGGCTCTTCGCTAATGCCATTGATGCCCGTTGCCTGTATAGCTGCATTACTGAATTCTTCATATATTTTGTTTTTGAGTTCAGTAGTTAAAGTGGATTGGTGAATTTTCATAACTATCCTATTAAGTCTTTGGTAAAATGCCTTGTGTTTGCTTTTCGTCACCAAAATACTTAATAAAAAAGAACTTGGTAAGCTTTGGGTTTTTAATATTTTTCCTTACAAACTCTAATTCAAAACCACATTTTTTATAAAATTCTGGAGCCTGGAATTGGTTGGTAACCAAATTGATATTGTTAAAACCCCTTCCCTTAAAGTGATCTTCAAGGGCTTGGATTAGTTGTCTGCCATATCCTTTACCTCGATGAGGCTTATCAATCCACATATCGTCAATGTAAATTTCTGCAAATGCGGTAAAAGCATTTAGAACGCCAAGCGTGTTATTTTGATCATCTGATAAAACTAATGCAAACCGCTTGTAATTAACATCAATGCCATGACTAGCTTCATATTTGACCAAGTCATTTCGCATTTGTTCTTCAATTAGCTCACAAAGCCCATCAGTGAATTTTATCGAATTCATAACATTTTCCCTACTTCAATATCTTGTGAGTCGGTTTCGTGACTATCAGCATCATCAAAAGGCATTTCCGTGTAGCCATGCTGACAATAAAAATTATAAGCCCGGGGCGAGGACTGCACATGCAAACTTATAAATCCTTGTAACTTTAACCACTTTTCAGAAAGCTCTAATAAATAGCTACCATATTTTTGATTTCTAAATGCTTCATCAATAACGATAATACGCATGGCTGCACGTTGATTCGGCCAACGTTGCAAGTGTGCATACCCAATAATTTGAGTGCCTTTGTACAACACAAAATGTGTATGATCAGGATGATTAAATGTCCAAATGTAAGGATCAGCAATGGGAACCTTATCAAAGAAATATTTTTGACGATACGCTTTAGTCGCTTCCCATTCTGCGTAATGAGTGCAATGCATCAGGCGTAATTTATCAAACTCCGCTTGCTGCAGGATTTTTTGAATGAAAGCATTTTTTCCTAACGTGTAATGAGAAAACATAGGCGGCGCATTTTTATAATTTTTTTGTTCTTCTGCTAAAGTATTTTTTAAATTGGCATACTCAGCGCACGCTTTTGAATTTGATCTTAGAAAATTTCTAAACAATAGATTTAGTTCAGTTTCGGCACTTCCCGGTTCATACACATGAAGGTGCACTGGTGTTCCAGTTTTTTTACTAAAATAAGAACGAAAAGGAATATTCATTTCACCCCTGAACTTGAAGCCAATGGATTCTAAAGGAGCTATAGATTCCACAGAATTTCTTACAACCAAAATAATATCAATGATCGGTTTCGCGCATAGCCCTGGCACAGAAGTAGAGCCAACATGATGAATCTCAAGAAAATTATTGCCCAGTTTTTGTTTGATAAGATCGGCCTCTGCCTCAAATAGCTGAGGCCAATTAGAGTTGTGTGGAACGACTTCGATAGATTTATAAGTCATAAAAATCTCCAACACTACTTTCTCATAAAATATTACCCTTGCAGCCTTTGCTCAGTTTATCAATAATGTAGCATGATCTTGCTAATTAGACATTGCACACCGAACATCAATTATAGACGTTGTCAGTTTGCAGATGCCGTTGAAAGAATCAATGCATATAATTCCACACAAGATATCTGTTTGGATGAAATAACTTCTTTAAAGTCTCAAATTGATATTGTTTTGGGAAATGATGATTTTGATATTTTAACATCTTCGTCACCACGCACCATCAAAACCGCTCAATTTCTTTTTCATAAAAAAACTGAACAAATTATTATTAGTGATGCTTTTGTGGAGTTTGATTTAAGAGTTTTTCATGTTCCAATTTTAAAAGCCAAGTTCAAAACATGGATGCTTATTTCACGAATAATGTGGGCATTCGGCTTATTAAAAACGGATAAATCTTTTTCACAAGAACGTTTGCGCGCAAAAAATGGCGCTAATCTGCTGATAAAAAGATCACAAAGAAAATCAATTGCGTTAGTTTCTCATGGTTTGCTTAATTACTTTATCGAAAAAAATTTAAGGGGCTGTCCTAGATAACACAAAGAAGTGTTATAAAGGAAAGCATGAGAAAGAGTCGATTAAGTAAAAAAACTCAAAATAAGTTAATGGAACATTTT
>Ga0247837_1006577_pt1 | contig 16228 bp, 14 predicted proteins | sample LaCtaG_2_FD_187115 | JGI IMG/M metagenome (GOLD analysis project Ga0247837, IMG submission 187115) | Freshwater microbial communities from meromictic Lake La Cruz, Castile-La Mancha, Spain - LaCruzMarch2015_14.5m | ecosystem: Environmental > Aquatic > Freshwater > Lake | place: Spain: Castile-La...
TTGCTTGTATGAATAAAACGAATATCAGAAGCCAATTTCTTAACACCAGTTTGCGAACCTCCCCTATTTACAACTATTTGATCTCCACTAGTTTTTTCAACTTCCAATTGAATTTTAGGAATTGTAATGGTTTGATAAACTTTTTTATTTGGGTCAAAATAAGAAAAAGTAAAAGGTCCAACAGCATAACTTCCGCCAGCTCGAGGAATCATAAGGTATTCGAAAGTTCTTTTACCAGTCATTCCACTCTCTGTAACACTTATTTCATCGTTTACTTGAGGATCGTACACTTCAAATTCTGTAGGAAATTGTATGGGCAAATTTTCTAATAGTTTTAAATTGCCTTTTCCACTTAAAGTAATTTTATAATTTACAGCATCGCCTGCTTTAAGCGTGGTTTTATCTGTTTTTGAAGAGATAGAAAAATTTCCCACGGCTCCATTAAAATCAGCAGGTTTGCCCGAAGCGGGGTGAGGTAAAATTTCTAATTGTAAAGACTTGCTTCTTACTTTAACTTCTGCGTCTCTGTAGCTTCCGCCGAAAAATTGATCGAAAATACTTTGGGATTGTACCTTTTCTCTTACCAAGCAAGTAGCATCTAAAGATGGAACTTCCAATTTGCCACTTTTTTGAGGGAACAATAATGTTTTCTTAAGTTCTGCCGTGTAATAGTTGCTTCCATTGTAACTTTCGGTAACCAGCTTATCATTTTTAATCGACTTAATTTCTTCAGAATAATAACCATTAAACGTTGGGAATTTCAAATCAGAAAAACTGATTTGGTTATACTTTGAATATATCTTGTAAGTAACGGTGATTTGCTCTCCTAAATAGGCCTTGCTTTTATCTACAATTGCCCTAATAAATAAGTTATCACCAGCATTAATAGCTCCTCCTTTTGCTGAATTTCCTCCTTGAGAAGCTTGATTTCCTCCTTGTTGTTTATTAGCTCCATTTCCTTTTAAAACTTCAATATCTACAGCATTACTTTTTACCCTTCCATTTCCAACAATAATTGAGGCGGCGCCAATTGTAAATTTACCTTCCTTTTTAGGAGCTAAAATAAAGGAGTATGTAAGTGCTTGCGCATAATTTCCATTTACTATTTGAATACTTGTGCTTTGGTTAGGTCCTGAATAAACATCAAACTGAGAAAGGTCGGGTGCGGAGAAACTTGAGGCTGAAGAATTAATAGAATATTGTAATTGGAATCGTTCCCCAACAACTAATTGCTTTCTAGAAACATTCGCAGAAAATTTTATCTCCTGAGATTTCCCAGAAAGAATTATCAAAACAAATGAAATACAAAAAAGTAATTTTTTCATAATTGTGCCCATTACCAATCTTTTCCTGTTGCTGCCTGACCAGCTTTTGTTGCTTTTTTATCAGTTTTCTTCCTTAACTCTTTCTCATCTCTATTCAATGCATCTAACATGCGCTCAGCATCTTCCTGATTAAGATTCTGTTTCTTTTCCTCTTTTTTCTGTTGGTCTTTCTGCTGTTCCTTTTTTTGCTCTTTTTTATCTTGGTCTTTATTCTGATTTTTCTGTTGTTGTTTTTGCTGCTGTTGCTGCTGTTGTTGTTGCAGTTTTTTTAAAGCATAAGACAAATTGTATCTTGAATCTTCCGCATCTGGCTTCAATTTCAAGGCTTTTTTGTAGGCTTCTGCACTTTCAGCGTAGGCTTTATCCTGCAATAAAGAATTTCCTAAGTTATGATAAGCAGATGCTTGTTGATTCGGGTCTTTAGATTTCTGAATCAAACTGTCCATAATAACAGAAGATTCTTTATATTTTTTCTGTTTATAAAGGGCGTTCGATAAGTTGTACTTCCCAACATAGGAATCAGGTTTCTTTTCCAAGCCTTTTCTATACTCAATTTCAGCTTCATTAAATTTCCCTTTTTTATACAATTCATTTCCTTTGCGCAAATGCCCTCCATCTTGTTGGGAAAATGCAGCAAGCACCGGAAATAGTAAGAGGAATAAAATTAATTTTTTCATTTATTTCTTTTAGTAGTTCCAAATAAATCCACTTTTTTAGAAATGGCGCTTCTGCGCTCATTCATCAAAAACTCGAGCAATAAAATTAACAAACCAAATCCTAAAAACCATTGAAAACGATCTTCATAATCTGTAAAAGTTTTTGTACCAAAATCAGTCTTTTGCATGGCGTTAATTTGGGTAAATAATTCCTCCAAACCAATATCGCTTGTAGAAGATTGCACAAATTTTCCACCTCCGGCAGCTGCTACTTCATTCAGCATTTGAGGATTCATTCTACTTATTACAGTAGTTCCATTTTCATCTTTCTTGTAACCAAGCTTTTCGCCATTTTCATTGATATCAGGAATTGGAGCTCCACTTTCTGAACCTATGCCCAAAGTATGCACAAAAATTCCTAATTGCTTGGCACTTTTTGCTTCTTCAATGGCGTCATCTTCATGATTTTCTCCATCAGAAATTACAATAATGGCTTTATTCCTAACTCCGCCTTTTGGCAAAGCCTTCACGGCAGTATTAATTGCTGCACCAATTGCAGTTCCCTGTGTTTGAACGCTTCTATTATCGACCGTTGCCAAAAACAATTTTGCTGCGGCATAATCAGAGGTAAATGGCAATTGCAAATAAGCATCGCCTGCAAAAATTACTATTCCTAATCTATCGTCGTGTAAATTGTCTATTAACTTACTGATGGCCTGTTTCGCACGATCTAATCTGTTAGGCCGAATATCTTCCGCCAACATACTATTAGAAACATCTAACGCAATTATCAAATCTACACCTTGGCGTTTTACTTCTTCATATTTACTTCCTATTTGAGGATTCGCCAGACCAACTATCAGCAATATATAAGCAATAAAAAGCAATACAAATTTCCAGGTAGTTCGCGCATTCGATTTATCTGGCATGAGCAAGTCCATCAACTTTTGCTCACCAAATCGTTGAATCGCTTTTTTCTTCCACGACATTCTATATACAAAGAGCATGGCGAAGAAAGGTAGCAAAACTAATCCCCATAAAAATAATGGATAGGCGAATTTAAACATAGCTTAAGGGATTGAACGCATTAAAGTGTTTCTTAACAACCATTCTATGCACAAGAGCAGCGCAGCAAAAAAAGCAAAAGGCCAAAATTCTTCCTTTTTCTTTCTAAACTCAGTTACATCAAACTTGGTTTTTTCCATCAAGTCAATTTGCTTGTAAATATCAGCAAGTCCAGCATTATTCGTAGCCCTGAAATATTTCCCATTCGTCATTTTCGAAATTTCTTTCAATAATGGCTCATCAATTTTTACAGGTACATAATCAAAAATAAATTCACCATTCGGTAGGCGACTGTAAGGTGAATAAGCCATTCCTTTTGTTCCAACACCAATTGTATATACCCTAATTCCATATTTCTGAGCAATTTCAGCTGCTGTTAAAGGAGAAATTGAACCAACATTATTTTCCCCATCAGTTATTAAAATTATCACTTTGCTGCTTGCTTTGCTTTCGCGTAATCTGTTTACACCAGTTGCGAGGCCCATTCCAATGGCAGTTCCATCTGCCAAAAAATTTGGTTCCACAGAAGTCAACAAATTCTTCAATACGCTATGGTCAATCGTTAAAGGACATTGTGTAAATGCTTCTCCCGAAAACACTACTAATCCTATTCTATCTGTTTCTCTACCATCAATAAATTCTATGGCCACACTTTTTGCTGCTTCTAATCTGTTGGGTTTTAAATCTTTCGCCAACATACTGGGAGACAAATCCATTGCTAAAACTATGTCGATGCCTTCGGTACTCATGTCTTGCCACGATAATTTTGTTTGAGGTCTTGCCAAAGCCACTATTAACAAAGCTACCGTTATGCTTCTCAATATAATTGGCAAGTGCATCAATTTCACCACAACAGATTCCTTTTTATTGCCAAATCCTGCTAAAGAAGAAATGGTTAATTCAGGTTTTCCAAATCTGCCTTTCCAAAAATACCAAGCCACCATTAAAGGCACTAAAATCAAAAGAAAAAGCACCCATTTGTGAGCAAATGTTATTTCGTCTAACGGAGGAAAACTATAATTATCCCAATTCATTGTTTACCAGCCTCCTTTCCACCTGTTGGCTTTACTTCAACTGGCTTTGTTGTCATAATAAACTCTCTTGCCATGCCCATACTTCTTTCGTGATCAGAGGGTAATGCTTCTTGCTTGGCAAATTTTATTAAATCGGCTAAAGTCAGTAATTGACGCATTTGTTGCTGTGCCTCTTGTGTAAAGTCATTATTCCTTAACAACATTAAAGTTTCGTCTGTTGTTGATTCCATTGCTGGTAATCTAAACTGCTCTTCAATGTATTTTCTAAGTGTATCAGTAATATCCGATTGGTATTGTTTCGATTTTCCTTCTTGCCAGACTTTTTCTTTTTCAATAACATCTAGCGCAGAAAGTGCCAATTGCCAAGCTGGAATTTTGGGAACATTAGGCTTAACCTCTGCAGCGGGTTTTTTCTTGTTTAACAATAAATAAATACCTGCCACTAAAATTGCAACTAGCACCAATCCTCCAATAATCCAAGGAATGTATTCTCCAATTTCGAATGGCACATCTAAAACATCTCTTATGTCTTTAATGGCTTTAGTAGTATCTACAGGAATGGTTAACACATCAATCAGTAATGCATCACTAACAATGGAATTGGTATCACCTGTGGGTTTTATAAAATCGAAACTAAAAACTGGCATCGTATGTCGCCCACTATCAAAAGAAGTAATATTTATTTTCTGTATTAATCGCATTCCATTACCGGTAGAATCTGCAATGGTATCAATGGCACTTTTATTTACAATATCGAAATAAGGCCCCAATGAATCATTTAAAACAGGCCAAATCAAACGTTCTCCTTTTGGAACATTTGCATTTAACTCAATTTGAGCTTGGTCACCAATTCTTATTTTGTACTTATCGCTTTTTACAAAAGCTTGCTGGGCACTAAGTGATACATCTATACTTAGAAACAAAACCAACAATAAAAGATATTTTAATCGGTTCATCTCGTTCCTCTTCTTTTAAACAAATTACTTAATGGTTGAATATAACTTCTATTGGTATGCAATACAGTCATATCAACACCTGCACGGGCAAAAGTTGCATTAATTATTTCTTCTTGCTTTTTATAATGCACCTCATATTGTTTTCTTACATTTCTATCAGAAGTATCCACCCAAATAGATTTTCCAGTTTCTGCGTCTTTAAATCTTACCAAACCAGCATCTGGCAATGTTTCTTCTCTTGGATCTAAAACTCTCAACGCAACTAAATCGTGCTTTTTGGCTGCAATTTTCAAAACAGATTCATATCCGCTTGCCATAAAGTCTGATAACAAAAAAGCTGTACATCTTTTCTTAGCAATATTGGTTAAAAATCGCAAAGCTTCCTCTACGTTTGTTGCTTTATTTTCAGGTTTAAAATCAATCAATTCCCTAATAATTCTCAAAGTATGAGACTTTCCTTTTTTAGGTGGAATGTACTTTTCAATCTTATCACTAAAAAAAATCACTCCAATTTTATCGTTGTTTTGCATGGCTGAGAAAGCCAACACAGCGCAAACTTCAGTCACCAAATCCATCTTAAACTGCACCTGTGTTCCAAAATCTTTCGAACCACTCACATCCACCACAAGCATAATGGTTAATTCTCTTTCTTCCTCATACACCTTCACATAAGGGTGATTCAAACGAGCCGACACATTCCAGTCTATTGTTCTAACATCGTCGCCTGCTTGATACTCGCGTACCTCACTAAACGACATACCTCTTCCCTTAAAAGCACTATGGTATTGCCCCGAAAACAATTGCGCCGAGAGTCCCCTGCTTTTAATTTCAAGCTTCCTTACCTTTTTTAATAATTCTTTGGTTTCCAATTATCTTAACAATTATGGAACTTCAACTGTATTCAAAATTTCGTTTACAATTTGTTCTGTCGTAATATTCTCAGCTTCTGCTTCGTAAGTAAGACCAATTCTATGTCTTAATACATCCATACAAACCGCACGAACATCTTCGGGTATCACATAACCTCTGCGTTTTATAAATGCATATGCTTTTGCAGCAATTGCCAAACTTATAGAAGCACGTGGAGATGCGCCAAAACTAATCAACGATTGGTATTTTGCCAATCCATGGTCTTTTGGAAAACGGGTAGCAAACACAATATCTATGATGTATTTCTCAATTTTTTCGTCCATGTAAACCTCACGCACAATGCTTCTTGCACGAATAATCTGGTCTGTACTTACCACTTTGTTCGGTTTTGGAAATTCAGCAGCCAAATTTTCACGTACAATCTTACGTTCATCCTCTTTTGTTGGGTAACTTATTACCACTTTCATCATAAATCGGTCAACCTGAGCTTCAGGTAATGGGTAAGTTCCCTCCTGCTCTACCGGATTTTGAGTGGCCAATACCAAAAATGGCTCAGGTAACTTATGAGTTGTGTCGCCAATGGTAACATGTCTTTCTTGCATCGCTTCCAACAGCGCACTCTGCACCTTTGCCGGCGCACGATTTATCTCATCGGCCAAAATAAAATTTGCAAAAACAGGCCCTTTACGAACTGAGAACTGCTCTTGTTTCTGACTGTAAATCATTGTTCCAATTAAATCGGCTGGTAACAAATCGGGAGTAAACTGAATTCTACTAAATTGTGCATCAATTGCCTGCGCCAAAGTTTTAATAGCCAGCGTTTTTGCCAAACCTGGCACCCCTTCTAACAAAATATGCCCGTTTGCCAACAAGCCAATCAATAACCTATCGAGCATATATCTTTGCCCAATAATCACCTTATCTAACTCTAAATTAAGTAGTTCTATAAATGCACTCTCCCGCTCAATCCTTTCATTTAGTTCACGAATATCTGTCATTGTTATTGTTTTAAAATTGCGGCGCAAAGTAAACGTAAACAATCCCTCATTTCAATACCCAAAAACTTAAAAAATGTTAACAAAATACTTTTCATTTTTTTGGGCGCGCCCCTTGTTTTTTATGAGCATTTTATAGTCAATTGAACCATTTAGCAAAAAACAAAGGTCACGTGCTCGCCTATAGTCCCTTCGGGCGCTATTTGGCTCGCCCGTTCGCGCGGCGGCAATAAACCTCACATTTTGTTAGCCTATGAATTACCAACGAAATCAAATTTCTTTTTTTGCAGCTTTTCAATCATCACCATTTCCTTAAAACCCACCATTTACAATTATCAACAACCCCAAAAAGCTACCATCCATATATTCCAATTTTTAACCTTTACAGCCTTACCAAAACCTTCATTTTGTTAATAGTTTTCGCATCACTGCTCTCCTGTCGTGTTTTTGAATTTGGTAGGTTAAAACCGGCGGAGGGAGGTTAGGGACACCCCATAAATATGTATAAACCTCTACTTTTCCATCAACATGTCCTAAAACAAGATAACTCATCAAATACATAAATTCTACTTTTCATTTATTGTAAAAATTCTAACCATCAATCCAATTGAGCGCATTAAGGATTTATTATCATTCTCAGTTATCTTTGCCGCCCTGTGAGATACTTAATCCATTTACAATACAACGGCACCAATTACCATGGCTGGCAATTTCAGCCCAACGCAATCACGGTGCAACAAGAAGTAGATAGGATACTTAGCTTACTTCTCAAGCAAAAAATCTTTACACTTGGATGCGGTAGAACAGATTCAGGTGTGCACGCAGAACAGTTTTTTGCACATTTCGATTGCGAAGTTCCAATTGAAGATTTACATGGTTTGGTGAAGAAGCTTGCTGCGGTAGACCTTCCCGGTATACACTTTCGAGATATTTTTCCAGTTTCAGATTCGTTCAATGCCCGCTTCGACGCCATTTCCCGAACCTATGAATACAGAATTACCACCGAAAGAAATCCTTTTTTGCACAAACTTTCCTTGTATTGTCATCAAAAACTAGATGTGGAAGCCATGCAACATGCAGCCAAATTGCTACTTGGCCGACAAGATTTTGGAGCTTTCTCAAAAAGCCATACCCAAGTTGATAATACGTTTTGCCACATTACCGAAGCCACATTTATTCAAACTCCAGGAATGATTACATTTCGAATTTCAGCCAACCGTTTTCTAAGAAACATGGTAAGAGCAATTGTCGGAACCCTGATTGATGTGGGTAAAGGAAAAATGAGTGAAGAACAATTTATCGACATTATCCAAAGTAAAAATCGCTTCAGAGCTGGTGTTAGCGCCGGTGCTTCCGGATTGTTCTTAGTAAAAGTTGAGTATCCCAATTTAAAGGAGGCATGATAAAATCCATCATCAAACCACGTATTTTTTGGTTCATTGTTGGAATAGCTATGTTATCTGCTTTATTGCTCATTCTATCTTTTCCAAAACAAGAAAGTTTCCTGTTCATTCAACTCCCTCGCAACAACTTCAACAATTTACTTTTTAAAGCTTTTACAATCTTAGGAGATGGTGTCTTTACCATTTGTGTTGTGCTGCTTTTTGCTGTTTATCTTTCGTATAGATATGCTATAATTCTACTCAGTTCCTACATTTCAGGTTCCTTGCTGGTTCAACTCATAAAGCAAATTCTTATTCCTCACAATCCTCGTCCTGTAAAATGGTTCGAAATCAATCAAATAAACCTGCAACTTCCTTTAGATTTAAGTCCATATCTCTGGTACAGTTTCCCTTCAGGACATTCCGCCTCTGCAGCAAGTCTTGCCTTTTTTTTGGTGCTAATTTTCCATAAAAAATGGCAACAGGTATTAATTGCTGTAGTTCTAATTTGTGTGGGCTATTCTCGTATTTACCGCTATATGCACTTTCCCGAAGATGTGCTGGCTGGTTTTTCATTTGGTTTTGCAGCAGCAATTGCTTCTTTTTATTTCTTTACCCAGTTATTTGCTTCCAAAAAAATTACTTGGGCGGATAAACGCATCCTCAAAAAATGAAATTAAGCACCAATCAATTCAGAATTTTACTCTTCTTACTGAGCGCACTTTGCTTCATTCCTTTTTTAGGCAATGCGCCATTGTTCGATTGGGACGAAATTAACTTTGCAGAATCAGCCCGCGAAATGATTGTTACGGGCGATTATGCACGTGTGCAAATCAACTTTCAACCTTTTTGGGAAAAACCTCCACTGTTTTTCTGGTTGCAAGTTGCAAGCATGAAGTTATTTGGAATCAACGAATTTGCTGCACGTTTTCCGAATGCACTCTTCGGAATTATCACTGCACTCACCCTCTTCGAAATGGGCCGAAAACTAAGAAGCAATCAACTCGGCTTTATCTGGGCCTGCTGCATGGTTTTTAGTTTCCTGCCATTCATTTATTTCAAATCAGGAATTATTGACCCTGTTTTTAACTATTTTATCTTTGTGGGAACCTGGTTTTTATATCTCTGCACTAAGGTTGAAAACAAGTTAAAATCTAGAAATTATGCACTACTAACTGGCTTATTTCTAGGTCTTGCAGTGCTTACCAAAGGTCCTGTTGCACTCTTACTCGCTGGGATTACATTCTTTGTTTACTGGGCTATTCAGAAGTTCAAACCAATTCTAAGTTTTCTCAATGGCTGTTACATTCTGTTGGCCATCTTGCTCACCACTTTTATTTGGTACGGCCCCGAAACCATTAAAAACGGCACCTGGTTTCTCGAGCAATTTGTTACCTATCAAATTAGGCTCTTTACCACACCCGATGCTGGCCATGGACAACCATTTTACTACCACTTTATTGTCATTCTCATAGGTTGTTTTCCTATTTCCATCATTGCCTTAAAACATGTCTTTTCAAAAACAAACAACCTAAACATAAATGCTACTTTTTTACAATGGATGTATATTTTGTTTTCAGTCGTTCTCATTATTTTCTCCATTACCACCACTAAAATTGTACACTATTCCTCGCTTTGCTATTTGCCATTGAGCGGTATTGCTGCATTTGCCATTGAAAAAGAAATCCAACAAAAGGTAAAATGGTCACTTTTTGGTAAAATCAGCTACGGTTTTATTGGCGGACTACTTGGCCTCATTTTATTACTCATTCCATTGGTTGGAATGAACATTCAGCAACTCGTTCCATTTATCAAAGACCCATTCGCTGTAGAGAATCTAAAAGCGGCTGTAAGCTGGACTTATTTAGATTTAAGTTGTGGCATTATTTGGTTAATTTCACTCGCACTTTGTGTTATTTACCTCCATAAAAAACAACTTAAAAAAGCACTTATCATTCAATTTGCAGGAATGGTCATTTCAACATTAATACTATTAACTTCCTTTGTACCGCGCATTGCAGGTTATACCCAACAAGCCGCGGTAGATTTTTACATTGCAAAACAACATGAAAATGTATACATCGAAACCCTTCATTTTAAAAGTTTCGCGCAATATTTCTATATTCAAAAAAAAGGCATTTCCTTCAACGAAATGTTGCACTCTAAAGACCCTCAAGGCTATTACAACATCGATACTTTGCGCAATTGGTACCTAAACGGGAACATAGATAAACCGGTTTATTTCGTATTAAAATCCATACATTTAAAAGAATATTCCGCCAATAAAGAACTCAAAGTATTGGGTCAAAAAAATGGCTTTGTTTTTCTTCTCCGAAACCCTAAACAATAGCTGCGAACTATTACCTTTGCCGCAATATTAACTTATGATTTACGTAACGCGAAAAGAGCATTTTAACGCAGCACATAAACTGGCAAGGCCCGAGTGGTCTGATGAAAAAAACGAAGAAGTTTTTGGTAAATGCGCAAATGTTAACTGGCATGGACATAATTTCAACCTTTATGTTACCGTAAAAGGCGAACCAAACGAGCTTACAGGTTTTGTGATTGATTTAAAAGTGCTCAGCAAAATTATTCGCGAAAAAGTCACCGACCAGTTAGACCACAAAAATTTGAATGTCGACGTACCTTTCATGCAAGGAATCATGCCATCAACAGAAAACCTTTGCATTGCTATTTGGAAACAAATCGTAGAACCAATTGCTGCCTACGGATGTTACTTGCATTCAATTAAACTTTACGAAACCGAAAACAACTTTGCAGAATATTTCGGTCCACAGCACTAACAACATGGAAAACACTAAAAACAGCAGCGAAAATTACCACAAAAAAGAGCTTTTCAACGAAGAAATCACAGCTTCTATCGCTAAAAAATATGCAATAATCTTAGAAGAATTAGGAGAAGACAACAAACGAGAAGGTTTACTAATGACTCCAAAGCGAGTTGCTAAATCTTTGCAGTTTCTTACTCAGGGCTATAACATGCATCCAGCAGAAATTCTAAAATCTGCCATGTTTTCTGAAGACTACAAACAAATGGTGCTCGTAAAAGACATTGAGTTGTATTCTATGTGCGAACACCACATGCTACCTTTCTTCGGAAAAGCACATATTGCCTACATTCCAGATGGTAAAATTGTAGGCTTGAGTAAAATACCACGCATTGTAGATGCTTTTTCTAGGCGCTTGCAAGTACAAGAAAGATTAACCACCGAAATCAGAGATTGCATTCAAGACACCTTGCAACCTATGGGCGTTGCTGTAGTAATAGAAGCACAACATCTTTGCATGCAAATGCGAGGCGTTCAGAAACAAAACTCCGTTACAACTACCTCAGCTTTTACTGGCGAGTTTTTGAAAGATAAAACCCGTGCAGAATTTATTAGTTTAATTTCTTCTCGTTTACATTAATCCGCCACAATACCCAGCCAACAGCTAATTGCCTTGAACCAGGTATAGGGCCGCTTCACGATTAATCATCGATCCACAAGGTTTAATAAATAAGAATAATAAATAATAATAATTTGATGATTTAATAATTTAGTAATACTTAACCAACAATTCAAAAATCTATATTGATAAGTTCATAATCAAGTGGTAAAAGTGCTAAATTTAATTATTCAAAAGTACAATAAAGCACTACTCATTAATAGTGACTAACTCACACAATACGCACATTTTCAAAAGATTGTAAGATTATTTTTGGGGCGCCATTTCGCGCTATCCGCATTAGTCCCATTTTGCGAAAAGCAAAAATGGGAGCTAATTTGCTCCTATCGCGGGCGCAGGCCGCAGTGTTTTGTGGACATTAATTATGAATGATAAATTCAGGCCGCAAAACGCCACTATTTAATTATTGATTTTCAAAAACATATGTAAGTAAGTTTATAGCTGCTTATCTAGTAAAAGTTATCACCGAACCTGTTTGACATTATCTCAATTGCTAACAAAAGATGCCAGAGGCATCTAATATTTATAAAAAAATGACGCACCAAATTATACGACTCCGAAGGAGTCGAATGGCTTCAGAAATAAAATCTGGCTTTAAAGATTCGACCCTTTCAGGGTCGTAAAATCATTTTCTACTGATTGAAACTATTTTCCATGGGTTAAAACCCATGGCTTTCATTAAACCTTGTAAATCCCATGTTTTACTGCATAAATTATCAAACCCGCACTGGTTTTACTACAAGTTTTTTCAAGCAGTGAGCACCTATACTTTTTCACACTCGACTGACTTAAAAACAATTCATCAGCAATCTCATCGTTTGTTTTTTGATTGCAAATGGCTACCAATACTTCTGTTTCACGTTTAGAAAAATTTATTTCCGTATGCTCTTTCAATGATTTTTTGTTGGCCCATAAATGATAAAACATGGTTGAAACTTCTTGAGAAAAGAAGTCTCTGTCTTCTGCTACTAATTGTATGCACTTAATTAACTCTTCAAACGGGGAAGTTTTTAGCACGATACCATTTACTTCCTGCTCTATTAATTTCGCAATTACAAGCTCTTGTAAATGAAGCAACAACACAATTATTTTTTGGTGCGCATCTTTGGCTCTTATTTCTTTAATCAATTCTACCGATTTGAAATCGTTGCAAACAACAACTACATCATACCTTGCTTCAATATTCTGATAAGTTCCTATTTCTGCAATCTCAGTAAACCAATTCAAATCGTTTAACATCTTTCTTAATCCTTTTCGAGAAAGATTGTCTTCATCAATTATTAATAAAGAAATCTGAGGCATTTCTAAAATTCTTCCATCTCCTTTTATTTGCATATTGATACACTTTAAAAGTTAATAATAGAATTATACAATTAATCTGCATAAATCTTTAATTACCGAAATCAATTGTAATACTTGTGAAATTTAATTCACATAAAGTATAATTAAATCAGCTATCTCAATATTAAGAAATAGTTCCTAAAATAAAAATTATTTTGAATTTTCTTTAAAAGGATGCCTTTGTAACCATTTTTCCTTGGTATTTTTCTTTAAGATAAATGAAGCCAAATTATTTAACAAAGGATTTGTAAATTTTAAAAAAACATCAGCATCTGAAGGAACTGCTCCCACAGTACTTTTAATTTCCATTGCTGTACGACCAAAATCTATGCAGTTACAACCTGATAAAATTGCTTCTTCAACAATATCATACAACATATTTAAATACAATGAATTTGTTTTATTGAACTCATAATTTAAACCAATGAGGTGTGCTTCACAGGTATTTTGAGAAATTAAGATTGAATTAAAACCAACTAAAACATCATTTTTATAGTACCCAAATACCTTAAATTTTTCTTTTAGGCACTTTTTTAACGCAATAAAATAAGAATCCTGCACCTGAAAAAGTCGAAAACGAGCCCTGTTGTAAACATTTTTATACAAATATTCTATTTCTTCTTTACATCCAACTAAATCTTCAAAATTTAACTCTCTCCTCACAATCCCTGAAAATTTCTTCCGTGCACTATGCGCTCTGATTCTATATTTTGATGAAAACGCTTCGTAATAATCCTCAGTGGTTTTCCACGCATTGGGAATCTCCATTTTCATAATGGGTAAAGCGCTAATCTCCTTGTACTTATTTGTTACAAGTGTCTTTTTTAACAAAGATTGAAAATTATCTAAATCTTTAACAATCAATATATCTGCATTCAAATCTGAATGTTCAATTTTTTGAACTAATGCTTCCCAATATAAAGCCCGTTCAGTCTCATTCAATTCTTCTTTAAACCACATTCCGTAAGGGCCACTTACTTGTGTATTACCCAAAACCAATAATTTTACACCTTTCTTATTGTTTAAAGAAGAAACGAAAGATTTTAGCATTCCTTCAAGGCAAATGAGAATGGTTTTATCTGAAGAAAACAACCTGCCAAAAGAATGAATGGATGCATAATCAATTTTAATTTCTTGTATACTTCCGTAAGCTACTATTTCTTCACCTCTATAAATTACAGGATATAAAAGATTGCTTTTCCCCTTTAAACTTTCTTGGAATGCAGTTAAATACTCCTTACACAAATATATTTGAGCATTAACTTCAGGAATTACATCAATATCATTCCTAATTTCAATCCTAATTGCATTTGAAACAACCTTATTTCTTGTCTTGCAAGCTTGCATTTGCTAAATATATTTTACATGTGGCGCACAAAAGTACACGATTGATTGAGCTGAATAAAAAAAGCGCTGGATTCTATAAACCCAGCGCTTTTCAGAATGTTCAAATAAAACTATTTACCAGCAACTACCCAGCGTTTTGTCTTACTCAAATTTTTTGTTTTCAAATTAACCATATAAATGCCTTCGCTCAAATTCAGTTCGCTTCTATTTAAATGAATCTGATTTGAATTTGCTACTTTATTTGTGAAATAAACCTCGCGACCACTTAAATCAGTAATGCTCATGCTTAACAAAGGTTCTTTAGAATCAAAAGTAAGGATCGAAATATCTTTAGAAGGATTAGGATAAATATTGAAAGCTATTGCTTCATTATCTTCTGTTCCAACTGTTTCGTCCCATAATGTATTCAACGTAGTATTTGTTACAATTGGCAAATTGAAATCAAAATAAATGTAAGCAGTATTGGTAATTTCTGTTCCTAAAGGAATATCTAACTTTCTATCAATAAAGTACTTCACATAACCATGACTCAAAGGTTCATTCACGAAACTATCTGGTAACAATATGTTATTAAATGTAAACGTAACTTCACCTGCACCTGTAATAGTATATGTTAAAGGATGACTTGCTCCATCAAATCTAAAAGAAGTAACATCAAGATCTGAATCTAAAGTATCTCTAATCACAACTGTAAACGCAGTATCTGTTCCAGTATTTTGGAATCTAATTAAGTAGTTTAAAGTTGTGTCCTGAGGTGTAATTTTCCCTTGATCACCGGTTCCTCTTGGTGTAACTGCTTTATCATTTGGATCATAAGATCCTGAAATTAAACGTGCATAATAATCCGAATTGTTTGCAGGCGTTGCATCATTCCCAACTAATGTAGCTGTTGCTGTAGCACTAACAGAATCTCCTAAAACTGCATTCACAGGCATTTGGCTATATAAATAAAATAACCTGCTAGTTTGTGGTGCTATTGGTGATACATTCCATGTAGCCGTTTTTGTTGAAGCATTATAAGAACTTACTGCAGGACTAGCTCCAGTATATGTTACCAAAGCATCATGCGTAAATGTTAGAACCGGTCCTACTGAAGTTGTACCATTGTTTGTAACATAAACATACCATGTCATTGGAAAACCTGGCCTTGCAGGTCCACTTCCTACATAAACACTTACATCATTAAATACTGAATCAGGCTCTAAATAAAAATTGTTTCCATTGTAAGAAGAACTAGGTGTTGAAGCAGAAACAGAAATTTCAGCAGGACTCGAAGGACAGATTTGATTCCAGTTACTAGGTGTATAAACAGTTAAGGTATAATTTCCAGCATCAGCTTGAATACTATAATTACCATTTACATCAGAATAACCATAATGGTAACCCGGAGCAGCATTTACCAAAACATTTGGCAAACCAGCTTCACCACCATCTTGCACACAATTTCCATTTAAATCATTGAATATTTTCCCATTAATTAAAACATCACAAGCAACAGGTTCGTCTAAGAAATAATAATCAAAACCAGGACATCCGTTTGCGTCTTGCACTTGCACATTATAATAACCAATTGGTAAATTTTGAACATTAGCAGTTGTTGAAGTATTGTTCCAAATGTATGTATAAGGTGCAGAACCGCCAGTTACTTGTGCTTGAAGACCTCCGTCTGCAACTCCACAACTTGGCAGAGTACCTGTAATGTTAACTTCAACTGGACTTGTATTTTGAATGTACTTGTAAGCAGTTAAAGAGCAACCTTGATTATCCGTAATAACTACGTTGTAGCTTC
>Ga0247837_1006579_pt1 | contig 16227 bp, 7 predicted proteins | sample LaCtaG_2_FD_187115 | JGI IMG/M metagenome (GOLD analysis project Ga0247837, IMG submission 187115) | Freshwater microbial communities from meromictic Lake La Cruz, Castile-La Mancha, Spain - LaCruzMarch2015_14.5m | ecosystem: Environmental > Aquatic > Freshwater > Lake | place: Spain: Castile-La...
CTCCGGTGGCCGGCACTTCTGCCTCGGTGCGGCCCTGGCCCGCATTGAGGGCGAAGTCGGCCTGCGCCAGTTCTTCACCCGTTTTCCCGACGTGCAACTCGCCGGTGCCGGGGTGCGGCGGGACACTCGGGTGCTGCGGGGGTGGGTGCAACTGCCGGTCCAGTTGGGTTCGGCGGCCCGGAACACCACTGCACCCGGAGGTCGTTGACACCCGTTCAGCCGCGCTGTTCGATGACGTGGTGAGCTTTGACACGATCATCCGCGGCGGTCGCTGGTTCGACGGAACCGGCGCGCCCTCGGCGGTACGCAATATCGGGATCCGCGACGGTCACATCACCGCGATAACCCCACACACGCTGGATGAGACCGATTGTCCGCAGGTCGTTGACGCTGACGGCAAGTGGGTGCTGCCGGGACTGGTCGACATTCACACCCACTACGACGTCGAAGTGCTCGGGGGCCCCGGCCTGCCGGAGTCGGTGCGACACGGCGTGACCACGGTGCTGATCGGATCCTGCTCGCTGTCGACCATCCACATCGGAGGAGTTGACGCCGGGGACCTGTTCGGCAGGGTGGAAGCGATTCCCCGCGAGCACGTCATCAACGCGATCGATGAGACGAAGACCTGGAACACCGCCGAGGGCTATTTAGCGGCCCTGGAGTCGCGTCCGCTGGGACCTAATATCGCCGCATTCATCGGGCACTCCGATATGCGCACGGCCACCATGGGCCTGGATCGAGCCACCCGCAGACAGATGCGGCCCACCTTGTCGGAACTGGCCGAGATGGAACGCATGCTCGCCGAGGCCCTCGATGCAGGATTCCTGGGAATGTCCTCCATGCAGCTGCTCTTCGACAAGCTCGACGGTGAAGTGTGTCGCTCCCGCACATTGCCGTCGACCTACGCCAAACCTCGCGAGCTTCGCCGGCTGAAGTCCGCACTGCGCCGCCGGGGCCGCGTGCTGCAGTCCGGACCTGATATCGAAAATCCGTTCAACCTGCTGTCTCAAGTTGCCCAGTCACTTCCGGTGTTGCGCAAGCAGCTCAAGACCAGCCTGCTTTCCGCCGCCGATGTGAAGTCCAACCCGTTCGCGATCGCACTTCTCGGACCGTTGGCCCGGCTGGTTAACCGATTCGGCGCCGACTTCCGCTGGCAGCACCTTCCGGTTCCGTTCGAGGTCTACGCCGACGGTATCGACCTGGTGGTGTTCGAGGAGTTCGGCACCGGTGCTGCGGCCCTGCATCTACGCGATGAGGTCGAGCGCAACTCCCTCTTCAGCGATGAGCAGTACCGTCGGCAGTTCCGCAAGGACTACGACCGCAAGTTCGGTTTACGGGTCTGGCACCGTGACTTCTTCGACGCCGAGATCGTCTCCTGCCCCGACGAATCCGTCGTCGGTAAGTCATTTGGACAGGTGGGTCTGGACCGCGGCGGGTTGCATCCGGTGGATGCCTTTCTGGATCTCGTCGTCGAGCACGGCACCACGCTGCGCTGGCGGACCACCATCTCCAATCATCGCCCCGAGGTGCTCAAGAAGTTGGCTCGCGACGACGGCGTTCAGATGGGCTTCTCGGATGCCGGCGCGCACCTGCGCAACATGGCGTTCTACAACTTCGGATTGCGGTTATTGCGCCACGTGCGCGACGCGCAACGGTGCGGTGAGGCGTTCATGACTACCGAGCGTGCAGTGCACCGGCTTACCGGGGAGCTCGCCGACGGGTATCAGATCGACGCCGGTCATTTGCGCATCGGAGACCGAGCCGACATCGTCATAGTCGATCCGGACCGTCTCGATGAACGACTCGATGACTACGCCGAGGCGCCGGTCCCCCAGTACGCCGGTATGCCGCGAATGGTCAACCGCAATGACGCGGCTGTCGATCTGGTACTGATCGCCGGCCGAACCGTCGTGCTGAACGGAATTCCCACTGAACTGCTCGGTGTCGAGCGGACCGGAAGTTTTCTTCGGGCCGGCCACCGCACACCTGCACCACAGAAAGAGGATATGGCCCATGTCGGCTGAGAAAACTGTGCTCGGGATGTGGCACGCCCTGTCCGACCGTGACTGGGAGAAGCTGAAGACCTTCATCGCCGACGATTGCATCTACGTCGACATGCCGGTCGGACTCGCTGCTGCGGCACGCGGCCCCGAGGACATCGTCAAGCGACTCAAAGTCGGCCTGGAGTCGCTGTCCGGCTATGAGAACCACGACGGGACTCTGGTGAGCAACGGCGTGGACGTCATGTACGAACATTCCGAGACCTGGAACTGGGCCACCGGCGAGAGTACCGTCCTGCAGTTCGTCACGGTGCACAAAGTGCAGGGCGACAAGATCACCCTGTGGAAGGACTACTGGGACTTCGGCGGTCTGCTCAACCACGCCCCGGCGGACTGGATGGAACAACTCGCCGCCGCCGACACGTCGTGGATGTTCGACGCCACCGGATTGATCTGAAACTCACGGCGGCAACCTCGGCTTGTTGCGATGCAGATCGCAGTCACGATCGCCAATTCCGACGTGAAACTGTTGTGGCTTGCAGAGTCGTAATCCCTCATGGATGGCGTCCGGTTCTTCGCATAGCGCTAGGTCGAGCCCGGCGGGTAGATGTGCTGGGCCAGCTCGGGACGGATGGCCAGGAGTCGCTGCGGTTCGTCCGGCCGACGATGCCGCGCAGGGCTACCCGCTGAAGATCTTCTGCAACCCGATGGCACCCTGCCACCGGCACGCCGCACCGTTACCACTGTTTCCGCCGTTGCCGGCAGTAGCCGTCACGGCCGGAACCGGCGAGGCCCACACTGCCGGTGCCGCCACCGTTACCGCCAGACATCACAGCCGTTGGCGCCGTTGCGGCCCGCCTGCTACTCGCCGACGCTGACCGAACCGGGCAACGAGTTCTACGCCACCCAAAGCGGCGTGCTGGCCCGGGCTGATCAGGCCGAGTTGGAGTACATCGGCCTGGAGTTGTTCGAGGGATTGTCCACCTCGCCGTCCGGTGAGCGGCTGAGCACCATGCAGTTCAGTTGGCATTGGGACGACAACCCAGACGCCCCGGTCAAGTTCCGGGTATTCGCCCAACAGTTGCCGATCGTCATCGGCTCCGAGGGCTCCTACACCCTTTCCCTCTGCGAGGACCCCGAAGCGGCCGACGACGCCGCGGCGGCCTTCCCGCTGCAGATCTTCCGCAACCCGATGGCACCGCCGGCGGAGGATGCGCGGTTCGAGACGCTGCCTGGCTGAACCTGCTAGCGACTGTGGGCTAGGGCGCGTGTCGTGGTCGATGCCAGCGGGGGAGCGGAATCGGCACGCGGTGTGCGCCAGTCGGGAATGATCGTGGTGGTGACTCCGGGCATGGAGGCTGGGCGACACCGTCGCCCAGCCGCGATCCCCAACCTGACGGAAGGCGTATCCGGTGTGGCCCGTTCCGGTTTGGACCCAGTGACTCCGCTGACCGCGGTAAACGTCGAGTCCAGGCGCTTGGTGCGCGGTTGTTCGGCCGGTCTGGATGAACGCACCGCGATCGTCGAGATCCGCTACACCGGAGACCTCGACCGTCACGCCGAAGAGCGGATCCGCGCCGGAGTGCACACCCTGTGCCCCGGGGATCCGCTCTACGGCGTTTCCGAATCGGATTGGCCGGCAGCTTTTCTCGTCGACTGCGAGCGCAGGCACAACCTGGGCGACTGGACCGTGGCGCTCACCGTGGCGCTGCAGCGGTGGGCGCGTGACCCGGTCTGGCGGGGACGGGTTCTGAACTCCGGACCGGACCAGCTGACGTTGGCCATCCCGTGGCGTCGCGAGCAGGTGTTCACCGACGCGCTCAGTCTCGCCGCGCGGCTGATCGAACTGTGGTCCCGTCCGTCGGTGGACCCGACGGCGGTGCAGGAGTTGATCGGGGTTTTCCAAGCCGCCCTGCCCTCGGCGCAAAACGGCGGCCTGCCACCCAACACCCTGCGTTTCGTGCAGGCCGCGGTTGATCGCGATATCCCGTTCACCGTGTTGCCCAGTTTCGTACAACTGGGCTGGGGCGCTGACGCCAAGCGGATGGACAGCAGTGTCACCGGCGAGACGAGCCTGATCGGTGCGAGCACGGCCCGCAACAAATTCAAGACCAGCCGCACACTGGCCGACGCCGGGGTGCCGATGCCGACCGGCCAGGTCGTCGCCGACCTCCACGATGCCGAGCGGACGGCCACCAACCTCGGCTGGCCGGTAGTCGTCAAGCCGCTCAACCGGGATCAAGGGTCCGGCGTGGTGGCGGGGATCCGCGATATGGCAACACTGCGCCGCGCCTTCGAGGCCGCAGCCGCACTAAGCCCCGGCAACGTGATCATTGAACGCCACATCGACGGCGACGACCACCGGCTGCTCATCGTCGCAGGCCGAATGCTGGCCGCCGCGCGACGCATTCCGGGCGGGGTGACCGGCGACGGTGTCAACACTGTGGCACACCTGATCGACGCCGCCAATACCGACCCGCGGCGCGGGACCGGCAACCGCAGCCCGCTGATGCGACTGGTGTTGGACGCCGAAGCATTGGCCTGTCTGGCCGAGCAGGGCCTGGACGCCGACACTATCGCCGCCCCGGGACGCGAGATTCGATTACGGCGCACCGCGAATGTCAGCACCGGGGGGACCGCGGTGGACGTCACCGCATCGGTGCATCCGGACAACCGTGCCCTCGCTGAGCGCGCCGCCCGAATGATTGGTCTCGACATCGCCGGCATCGACCTGTTGAGCACCGACATCAGCCGCTCCTGGCGAGACATCGGCGGCGCCATCTGCGAGGTCAACGCCCAGCCCGGATTCCGGCCACACTGGCTGGCCGACCCGGCACGCGACATCAACGGCGAAATCGTCGACATCCTCTTCGACGGCCGCCCGGGCCGCATCCCCACCGCCGCCATCACCGGTACCAATGGCAAGAGCACGACCGCACTGATGCTGCACCACATCTGGAGCACGGCCGGCGCACGGACGGGCGTCTGCACGACGGCGCACGTCCGCATCGGTGACGACATCGTCAGCACCGAGAACCTGTCCGGCTTCCCCGGCGCCGTCATCGTCCTCAACGACCCCGCGGTCGACGCCGCCGTTTTCGAGATGCCCCGCAAAGGCCTCATCTATTTCGGCCACCCCTGCGACCACTACGACGTGGCCGCGCTGCTCAACGTCCAAGATGATCACCTCGGCGTCGACGGCATCGAGACCCTCGAGCAGATGGCCGAACTCAAGGCCGAAGTCCTCCAACGCGCGACGAAGGCGATCGTCGTCAACGCCGACGACCCGTTGTGTCTGGCGATGCGGTCGCGGGCGGGAACCAGCCGGCACATCCTCGTCGCCGAGGATTCCACGAACGCGACCGTGATCGAGCACCGGCACGGTGGCGGGGAGGCCGTGTTCCTCGGTGTTCATGACGACAGCCGCCACCTCATTCTCGCCTCAGCGACTGAGCAGACACCGCTGATGGCTGTCCACCAAATCCCCGCCACCATGAACGGACTGCTGCGGTTCAACACGATCAACGCGATGTTTTCCGCAGCGCTGGCGTGGGCGCAGGGAATCGACGTTGCCACAATCCGCACGGCACTGAGTGGCTTCCACAACTCCGCCGAACAGAACCCGGGGCGCTACAACTTCTTCGGCGGACTGCCCTTCCAACTGATGCTGGACTACGGGCATAACCCAGACGGAGTTCGCGAGGTCTGCGCGGTCGCTGCGGCGTTGCCGGTCACCGGACGGCGAGTGTTGTGTGCCGTCAATATCGGCAACCGCCATCCTCAGCACGTGACCGAGGTCGGTCCCGTGCTCGCCCAATCGTTCGACGATTTCATCCTGGGATGCGACCGGGACTGGATCCGGCGATACTCCGCATACGGCGGTGAGGATCCTGCGGCAACGGCCCTGGCCGCTAAACACAGTTCGCTACGGGAGAACGGCATCGCCGCCGAGCGGATCAGCGCGGTGCTCGACCATGGCGAGGCAGTCCGCGTCGCCCTCAGCCGCGCCCGTGCCGACGATCTGCTCGTGATTCTGGCGGATCCGAAAATCGCCCTCCCCATTCTCGATGAGTTCATCCGCACTCGAAGCTAGACGTACCGGCGGTCTTCCCGCTGCAGATCTTCCGCAACCCGATGGCACCGGCGGCGGAGGAACGGCGGTTCGAGACGCTGCCTGGCTGAGGCGCGCTGCCTACCTTCATTAGCTGTCGCTGGCGGACTTCCATACCGACGACATCGGCCCCCTCCCGAAGGAGGGGGCCGATATCGTTTCGCACTGGGGTCATCCGCAGCGAATTATGTTCACCCCGGGTTGCCTGCAGTTCCCGGCGTGCCGGACGTCGTTACGACGCCTGCCACTCGATTGAACCCTCAACCACGCCGAAGTCGTATATCTGGGCAACCAAAATGTCCCCCAGGGGGACTACCCAAGACGCGACATAGTTGTTGAAACCGGCCACCTCGTAGTTCTGGTACTCCGCAACTAACCCAGTCAGATTGTCGATGTTTCCCCACCAGGCAGCTTGATCGTCTACAACGACAACGAGATCGGGAATATTGGGGTCAACGTTGAAGGTGACGACCCCAATGAAAAGACCACCGCCAGTAGCCGTGACGGTCAAGGTGGTATCAACCTGCCCACCGGAAGACTGCCAGGTGGCAAAGGGGCTCTCCACACTGCCATCACTGGCGACAGACCATCCCACCAGAGGGGAAACCAGTGGCGTGAGGATCCCCCCAACTTCATCAACAAGATCCAGACTCGGCTGCGTTACCACGCCATTATCCTGGCCCGGATTACCTGGCGAGCAGGACGACGATGTGCCGGTGTTCTGGCAGCCACCGCCGGCGCCACCCAGTGAGTCCGTGAAGCCACCGTCGCCGCCGTCACCACCGACGGCCACCGACAGCGTTCCATCGCTGGTGGCGAAACCGCCGGCACCGCCGGCACCACCCTGCGGGGTGCTACCACCGCCGTTGCCGCCGTTGCCACCGTCGCCACCGTTGGCGATGGACTGCGTTCCGGTCGCATTGGCGGCGCCACCGGCGCCCCCGGTGCCACCGGCGGTGTCATCGCCGGCGTCGGGCGAACCGCTGCCGGTCCCGGCGCTGCCACCGGCCGCACCGTTACCGCTGTTGCCGCCGTCGCCGGCCGTTGCCGTCGCTTGGGTGCCGACGACCGTCGCGGTGCCACCGACGCCACCGACACCGGCCACGCCGCCGTCACGGCCGACGCCGCGGAGGCCCACATCTCCCGTTCCGCCACCCGTGCCGCCGCCGTTGCCGCCACTGCCGCCGGCACCGGCGTTACCGCCGTTTCCGCCATTGCCGGCAGTGATATCAGCGCCGCTGACATCGGAGCTGACATTGAAGCCGTTGGCGCCGTTGCCACCAGCACCGGCCAGGCCACCGTTGCCACCGGTACCGCCGTTGGTGTCGTTCGGGTCCTGGCCAGGGTTCAAGCCGGTACCCGTGTTCCCGCTGATCGCGCCGTTACCGCCGAGGCCACCGTCGCCGCCCGCGCCACCGTTGGTGCCGGACTGGCCGGCAGTACCGTCGGCCAGGGCGTCGAAGCCGACACCACCCTTGCCGCCGTTGCCGCCAGCCCCGGCCGTGCCGGCGCTGAGGCCGGCACCGGCCTTGCCATCAACTGCGGTGCCGCCACCGCCACCGCCGTTACCACCATTGCCACCGGCCCCGGCGTTGCCACCGGCCCCGCCGTTGGCACCGTTGGTGGCATTGACTCCCAGTGAACCGTCGGTGCCATCGCTGCCGGTGGCGCCGTTGCCACCCGTGCCGCCCTGGCCGCCGTTGCCGCCGTCGCCGCCGACGGTGTCCGCCCTGTCATCACCCGGGTTGGTGCCGGTGCCACCGATGCCGCCGAGCGCGCCGCTACCGCCGTTGCCACCGACACCGGCTGCGCCGCCGTTGCTACCGGCCTGACCGGCAGTGCCCTTGGTCAGCGCATCGAAGCCGTTGCCGCCGGAACCACCGGTGCCGCCCGCCCCGGCCGTACCGGCCGTGCCGCCGTCACCGCCGTCACCGGACGCTTTACCGCTGCCGCCGGTCCCGCCGTTACCGCCGTTGCCGCCGGCACCGGCGTTGCCGCCGGCACCGCCGTTGGTCCCGGCAGTCCCGTCGGCGCCAAAGGTGTCGCTGTTCGGGCCGCTCGTGCCGTTGGCGCCGTTGCCGCCGGAACCGCCCTTGCCGCCTTCGCCACCGTTACCGCCGGCGGTGGAGTCGCCGGCGGCGGGCACGCTGCTCCCGGATCCGCTCGCGCCGCCATCGGCCCCGTTACCGGCGAGCCCACCGACGCCGGCCGCGCCACCGTTGCTGCCGGCCTGGCCGCTCGTGCCATTGGCGAGGGCGTCGAAGCCGTTACCGCCCTTACCGCCCTTACCGCCGTTGCCGGCAGTGCCGGCATCTCCGCCGGCTCCGGCGACACCGGAGCCGGTGCCGGTGCCGCCGCCCTTACCGCCGGCGCCGGCGTTGCCACCGGCTCCGCCGTTGGTTCCGGCGGTGCCGTCGACGCCGACAGTGTTGCTGTCGGTGCCATCGGTGCCGTTCGCACCGTTTCCGCCGCTGCCACCCTCGCCACCGTTGCCGCCCTGGCCGGCGCCTGAGCTGACACCACCAGAGGCTGAGCCGCCGAAGCCGGTCCCGCCAGCCCCGCCGGATGCGAAATTGCCGCCGTCACCGCCGTCGCCGGCCTTGCCGCCGCTACTACCATCCTGGCCGGCGGATCCGAAGGCCAGCGCGTCGAAACCGTCACCACCGTCGCCGCCCCGACCGCCGCCACCCGCCGCACCGGCGTTACCGCCCTTGCCGCCGTTCCCTAGGTCGGCCCCGGATCCGGCGGTACCGCCATCACCGCCGGTGCCGCCGGCACCGGCGTTGCCACCCTGGCCACCGTTCCCTCCAACGCCGCCGTCTACACCTAATGAACCGGTCGTGCCCTGGCTCCCAGCAGCACCGGAACCGCCGCTGCCACCCTGTCCGCCAACCCCGCCGTTTCCGCCGTTGGTGCCACCGCGAGTGATGCCGCCGCTGTTGCCGGTGCCGCCGACACCGCCGTCGGCGCCGTTGCCGCCTTTGCCGGCGGCGCCGCCGACACCGCCGTTTGTGCCGGCATTGAGCGGGTTGGTGCTGTTCCAGCCGGAGCCGGCCTGCCCGCCGTCTCCGCCGTTGCCCGCTGTGCCGGCGATGCCGCCGTTACCACCGTTTCCGGCATTCGCGGTGCCGCCACCGGTTCCGCCGTTACCGCCGGTGCCGCCGGCACCGGCGTTGCCGCCCAGCCCACCCGCGCCACCGTCAGTGCCGTCCACGAGAGCACCCGTGCCGTCGTCACCAGCCTCGCCCTGCAGGGCATTGCCGCCGTTACCGCCGTCACCGCCGGTGCCGCCGTTGCCACCCAGGCTGTCGTTGCCGTCAGGGGCGAGGTTGCCGCCGGCACCACCGGCCGCACCGTTTCCGCCGTTACCGGCACTGCCACCCGCGCCGCCGTTGGTGCCGGCCGTGCCAGCTGCGGGTGGAATGGGATCGGTGGTCGGGTCGTAGCCCGCGCCGCCCTTGCCGCCGTTACCGCCAATGCCGGCCGTACCGGCGTTGCCGCCCTTACCGCCCGTACCGAAGGCGTTGTTGCCGCCCGCGCCACCGGCGCCCGCGTTGCCGCCCGTGGCCCCGGCGCCGGCGTCCGTTCCGTTGACACCGATCGACCCCTCGGACCCGGTGGCACCACTGCCGCCATTGCCGCCCGCGCCGCCCTCACCGCCAGCACCGCCGACGCCGGCGGTGCCCGCCTTGCTGGTGATCACGCCAGCAAGGCCACCGGCGCCGCCCGCACCGCCATTGCCGCCGGTGCGACCAGAGGCGCCGGTGCCCGTGGCCCCTGCGTCGGCAGCGGCGTCATAGCCCAGGCCACCGGCACCGCCCTTACCACCCGTGCCGCCGGTGCCCGCGGTTCCGGTGGTGGCATTACCGCCACCGCCGCCGATACCGCCGGTTCCGCCGTCACCGCCCTCATCGGTCGAGGTGCCGTCGTTGAAGCCGAAACCGCCGGCGCCGCCGACGCCACCGTCGCCAGCCTTACCGGTGGTGGCGTCACCACCCTGACCACCGTTACCGCCGTTACCGCCGTTGGGGCCAACGGTGTCGAGCAGGGTCTGGTCGAACCCGTCGCCGCCCTTGCCGCCGACACCGCCGTTTCCGGCATCGCCGGTCGCTCCCTGGGTGCCGCCGTTACCGCCGGCGCCCTCGACACCTGCGTCGCCGCCGCTGCCGCCGTCGGCTCCGTCTTCTCCGATTGCGCTTCCGGCCGCGCCGTCACCGCCGATGCCGCCGCCGCCGGCGTTGCCGCCCCTGCCGCCGGTGTTCTGAACGCCGTTACCGGCGTTCGCAAAGCCGCCGGTTCCACCAGTTCCGCCGTTGCCGCCGTTGCCACCGGCACCGCCGATGCCGAGGTCGACCAGGAACAGATCGTCACCGAGGCCGCCGTCACCACCCTGTCCACCGACACCACCGGCCCCACCGATCCCGCCGATGCCGAAGGCGGCATTGGTCAGGCCGTCCGCGTTCAGGCCACCGGCACCGCCGTTGCCGCCGCCGCCGCCGATGCCACCCTTGCCGGCGTTGGAGCCGTCCTCACCGTTGCCGTTGAGATTGCCGTCGTAGCCGTCGCCGCCGATGCCGCCGGCACCACCGGTGCCGCCGCTGGCGCCGACCGTCGCCGTGCCGTCGTTGCCGGCCTTGCCGGTCGTGCCGCCGCCCTTGCCGGCGGCACCGGCGTTGCCGCCGCCGCCGCCGTCGCCGCCGACACCGCCGGCCTGGCCGTCAGTGCCCGCCGTGGAGGTATTGCCGCCTGGGTCTCCGCTGTCACCCGAGGCACCGTTACCGCCGGCACCCGCAGCACCGCCATTGCCACCGTTTCCACCATTGGCATCATCACCGGCGTTGCCGAGCAGGCCGCCCTTGGCGCCACCGGCGCCGCCGTCGCCGCCCTGGCCGCCGGCACCGCCGGTACCGCCGTCACTGCCGTCCTCACCGGTGCCCGCGACACCGACGTAACCCGCGCCCGCCTTGCCGCCACTGCCGCCATTGCCGCCGAGAGCACCATTACCGCCATTGCCGTCGCTACCGTTGCCCGCCTCGCCCGCACCGGTACCGCCGGCACCACCGGCGCCGCCGGTGCCGCCTGCACCGCCGCTACCTCCGGCCTTGCCGTCAGTTCCCGCCGTCACGGAATCAGTACCCGGATCGCCGTCAGCGCCGTTAGTCCCGCTGCCGCCGACACCCGCAGTGCCGCCGTTGCCGCCGGCGCCGCCGGCGAAGTCGATACCCGACTGGGCGCCAAGGCCGCCGGCCTTGCCCCCGGCCCCGCCAGCCCCGCCAGCGGCACCGGCACCGCCGTTACCACCCTTGCCGCCGTCGCTGGCCACGGACGTGATCGCGCCGTTCCAGTCGTAACCGGCGCCGCCACCGGCGCCGCTGCCACCCGCACCGCCGACGGCACCGTTGCCGCCGTTACCGGCGTTACCGGCGTTGGCACTGCCGCCACCGAGGCCGGCCGCCGCACCCGCACCGCCGGTGCCGGCCTTACCGCCGACGCCACCTCCGCCGCCGATTAGACCATCGCGGTCACCGAGGGTGCTCGTGCCGTCGCGGCCGCCGAACCCGTTACCGCCCGCACCGCCCGCACCAGCGTTTCCGCCGTTGCCGCCATTGCCGCCTAATGAATCCTCACCTGCGTTCGCACCCAGGCCGCCAGCGGCACCGCCGACCCCGCCGGCACCACCGACACCGCCGATAGACCCGTCTCCGCCGGCCCCGCCGGACTGCCCGGCCGCACCGAAGACCGCGCCGTTATCGCCATTGGCACCCGCACCGCCGGCGCCGCCGCCGCCGCCGTTGCCGCCGACGCCACTGTCCCCGCCGTCAGCGTTCAGACCGGCCTTACCGGTGCCCACCGCTGTCCCGCCGGCGCCGCCCTTGCCGCCTGAGCCGCCCTTACCGCCGGCACCACCGATGCCGCCGATCAGTCCATCGCGGCTATTCGGAGTTCCGGCATCACCCGCAGCACCGGCACCACCGCGGCCGCCTTCGGCACCGGCGCCACCGGCGGCACCGTTGCCGCCGTCACCGTCGGTGCCGCTCAGAGCGTTCCCCGCACCCTTGCCACCAGCGCCGCCCTTACCGCCCGAGCCGCCGGCACCGCCGTTGCCGCCGTCTCCGCCGTTCTCGCCGGCCGCCGAACCTGTGGCGCCCGCTTTACCGACAAAGCCGGCCTTTGCGTCGCCGCCCTTGCCCGCGTTACCGCCGGCGGCGCCGTTACCGCCCGCACCATCGGTTCCCTTTGACAGACCCGTGCCGCCGGCACCACCCTTGCCACCGGCACCACCGTCGCCGCCGTTGCCGCCGGCCTTGCCCGACGCGCCATCCAACACACCGTTGTCGCCGCCGAGGCCGTTTCCGCCCTTGCCGGCGTTGCCGCCGACGGCGCCGTTACCACCAATGCCTGTGGTGCCCGTGGTCAGACCGGTGCCGCCGGCGCCGCCCTTGCCACCCACACCGCCGTCGCCGCCGTTGCCGCCAGCCTTGCCCGAGACGCCCGCCACCTCAGCGTTGGCGCCATCAAGACCGTTACCGCCCCTGCCGGAGTTGCCGCCGGCACCGCCGTTGCCACCAATGCCTGCGGTGCCGGTGGTCAGACCGGCGCCACCGGCGCCGCCCTTGCCACCCACGCCACCATCGCCGCCGTTGCCGCCAGCCTTGCCCGAGTCGCCCGCCAACAGACCGTTGGCACCATCGACACCCGCGCCGCCCTTACCGGCGTTCCCGCCAGCGCCGCCGACGGCGCCCACACCTGAAGTCCCCGCATCGCCGGAGCGGTCGACGAAGAGCAGCAGCCGGCCGTTGCCCGCGGTACCCGCCAGACCGCCTACCCCGCCCGCACCACCGTTGCCGCCGTTGCCTCCGGTACCGCCGTTGGCACCAGCCGCTACCGGATCCGTGCCGTTGGCGCCGATACCACCGGCACCGCCCTTACCGCCCTGACCGCCCGAGCCGGCGTTACCGCCGCGGCCGAAGATGAACGACCCGTCACCGCCGGAACCGCCGACGCCGCCGTTGCCGCCCTTGCCGCCGTCGGTGCCCGATTCGCCCGAAACGTCACCGTTGTCACCGCCGATGCCATCGAGCCCTGCACCGCCGGCACCACCGGCACCGCCGTCGCCGAACACCGACAACAGACCTGTGCTGCCACCGGAACCACCGTTGCCGCCGACGCTGGCCTGCGACGTCGCCACACCACCGGCACCGCCATTGCCGCCATTGCCGAGGAACAGACCACCCGTGCCGCCATTGCCGCCGGCCGCACCGGGTGACCCGGCCCCGCCGTTACCGCCGTTGCCGAACCAGCCCGCGCTTCCGCCGTTGCCGCCGTTATAGCCGTTGCCGCCGTTGCCGATCAGGCCGCCGTTGCCGCCATTGCACGCACCGGTGGTGCATGTCTGGGCAGTCCAGCTGTAGCCGTTGCCGAAGAGAATGCCCGCGTTGGGGTCTGTTGCCGTGCCATTACCGACGAAGAACCGCAGCACGCTGCCCGGCTGCCAGGTCGCCGCGGCACTCGGGGACGCCACCGCAGAACCGACCGGCTCGCCGGTGCTCACCGTTGCCGCCGCGTTCGCCGGGCGAGACACCCCGCCCAGCTCACGCCGGGCCGCCGCCAACGCCACCCACGCCAGCGGCGCAGCGGCCGGGGCGTCACCACCACCAGCGCCCAACCAGGAAAGCAGATTGCCGCTCACACCGCTGACCGATCCGCGCGCGGTCGCAGCCGTCATCACCGGCGCCTCGGCCGCGGCGGGAACCGTCAACGCCGGCACCGACACCGCAGACTCCACCGCTGGCGCCACCGGGGTCGCGGCCGAGTCGGTGTCGACCTCAGAGTCGTTCGTCGGTAGTGCGACCGGGTCCGAGAACTCGGTGTCGACCAAGCTTTGCGGCGTCGGAGCGGCCGCCGGGGCGGGCATCGAACCGCTGGTGCCGCCCTCGACGGTGCTGCCCGCGGGGGCCGGTGTCGAATTGTTCCGGCGACTCGGAGCAGAGCTCGCCGCAGAAGTGCCGGGAACCCTGGAGCGGCCTGCCCAGGTCGCGCCGTCCGACGAGGAGCTGTCATCAGGGGCTGCAGACTCGACTCCGGGGCCCGAGGACCCCCGGCCGCCGCGGGCCGGCTTGGATCTCGTCGAGGAATTCGACGACGACGCATCGGACGACGACGCATCAGCGGAGTTGGATCCCGTCGAACCCGCTGACCCGGTGGTATCAGCGAACGCCACCGGCACCGACGCGACCGCCGACCCCACACCCAACGCCACGGCAAGCGCACCTACCCGACCCACGTAGGACGCCGTCGAGGGCACCGCCGCTTCAACCGCAGAAACCGCACGGCGGCGGTACTCGATTGCCTGCACCCGACCCTTCACCGAACGACGATGACGGCCAGTGCCCCGCGACGAATCCCCAACCGACATCGCTGCTCCTCGAACTCGCGTATTGAACATCTGGATCGAACGATCTAGACCGAGATGATGTTGCCGTTGAACCTTTGGGGGACAGAACAGAATCCCGAGATTCCGCCGAAAATTCGATTTATGTCTACGGTGCGTTCGAATTTGCTTCCGGTGCGTTCAACTAGCGTTCAACTAGAACGGGTTGATCAACGCACTCACCGGAACCACAGACCCGAATGCGCAGAGATTTGAGACCTGCGTGTGGAAGTCGATTAGCACCAACGGGCCATCGAAAACGCCTGTCGCACAGGAGGAACGACCGCAACTACCGGGAAGGACGCCGTCAAGCGCCTCAAAGTCGGACTGGAGTCGCTGTCCGGCGAGGAACAAGCCGGCCAACCCTGCCGCGGTGCGCTCACGGCGACGTTCCCAGTACATGTGAGGTTCGGCATGGGGCATCAAACCGAGAATCGGCGCGCAATGCGCCCGCACCGCAAAGCCGAGTTGGGTGTCGAATCCGGAATCAAAGTCGGCCAGCGGCTCGGTGTTGGCCTCGTTGAGTCCGTTCTCGAATCGACGCCGGTCACCGCCCGTCAGCCAGTACCCGTGCACATGGTTGTCGACCAGCCTCAACCCGGCGATGTGCTCAGCGAGCACCTGACGAGCCGTCACAGGCTCCAGGCCATCCGGAACTTGTCGGCCAGTGCCCCAGCATCGAGATCTGAATAGTTCTCGTGCTCATAGCGACGGACTGCGACGAGTGCGTCGACGACGGGGTCCCCGAGGATCTCTCGCATCCGCGCAGACCCGTCCAGGGCCGCAATCACTGCACCCTGGTCAGCTGATAGTTGCACCGCGCCCGCGGCGTGGCGGTCGGCTGCTGTCAGGGTGTGCGGATCGGCGGTGACCTCCGGTGGCAGTGCCGAGTTTTTCTCGATGCCGTCCAGTGCGAGTCCGAGGATCGTGGCGGTGGCCAGATACGGATTAGCGGAGGGATCGACGACCTTCACTTCGGCATGCGCGCCGTACGGATTGCCGTGGGTTGCCGGCATGAAACGCACCGCTGCCTCGCGATTTTCGGTGCCCCAGCAGGTGTACGAGCCGGCCCAGCTACCGGGTTGCATCCGCAGTCCGGACACGATCGAACCGCAGAGGGCGAGTTGCGCTTCGGTAAGGCCCGACACGACGCCGGCGATCGCTGCGGCGCCGTCGGCGGTCAGTCCGTGTTTGTCGCCGCCGCCGGAGAACAGAGGGCTGTCACCCCGCGACAGGGAGAAGTGTTGATGGGCGCCTGAACCGACACTGTCGGCGAAGGGTTTCGGGGACATGCTCACCCGGATACCGTGCCTGCGCGCCACCCTGCCGATCAGGATTCGGGCCAGGATCAACTGATCGGCCGCCGCGACGGGTGACAGCGGCGGCAGGGACATCTCGAATTGGTTGACTCCATACTCGGGATGGAACTGTTCGACGGTGACTCCCGCGGTGGCCATGGCCGCCAGCACGTCTCGGACGAAGTCCTCGTGCTCGAGGACACCCGCCAGCCCGTACTGAGCCCAGAGCTCACCCGGCAGCCGCTTTCCTGCAGAGTCAACAAGGAGGAACTCGATTTCGTGGCCGACGCGTGCGCTCAAGCCTGCCTTCGCCAGTCGGGACTCGACACGGCCCAGCGTTCCCCGGGTGCAGGCCGGCACCGGATCGCCGTCCTGATCGAAGAACGA
>Ga0247837_1006580_pt1 | contig 16221 bp, 10 predicted proteins | sample LaCtaG_2_FD_187115 | JGI IMG/M metagenome (GOLD analysis project Ga0247837, IMG submission 187115) | Freshwater microbial communities from meromictic Lake La Cruz, Castile-La Mancha, Spain - LaCruzMarch2015_14.5m | ecosystem: Environmental > Aquatic > Freshwater > Lake | place: Spain: Castile-La...
GAAGGATGCTATGACTTCCTGTGCGGAGAGAGACATCAACACTGGGGACTCGGTGGAGTTGTTCGACATCAGTGCGCAGGGAATCGCCAGGTCTGCGATTGCACTTAGATTCGACTAGGTAGGGAAGACGTAGGAAGGGAACTAGTTCTTCTCGGCATTCATCAGAGACGCAGGAGCTAAGCAGCCTCGAGAGTCATCCGTTGGAGGATTTTGGGGAATATAATGGCGACCTCGAACATCATGTGCCAGAAGTGCAATCAGCCTGCCAGTATGGGCTGTCTATGCGAAGATCCCCCAGTCACTATTTGCATGGGTTGCCTAGAAACACACGTTTTGAAGCCGATCAAGCTTCCAGCCAAGCATTTGATGAAGCCACTTACTCACCTGTATCCGTCGCATCCTGCTAGTCCTCCTCCGGCTCCCTTCATATCGCCGGAAGTGGAAGCTATTTGGAGGAACGGTCTTCCTTTGGTGTCCCCCTTCCCTGCGCAGGGCCCACAACCCTCCCAAAACCTTCATCCGCCTATTCAGGTTCTTCCGCCGTCTCAGAACACCTTTGTCCCTGTACAGCCTACAAATCCCATTGTCCCTCCACAAGCCTTTAAACCAGGTCAGAGTGTCCCAAAATCCGGGCCCCCTATGCCTGTCCTAATCCCTTTACCCCCTCAAAACCAACTTGCTTCTATTCAGCCTCCTGTGGCTCCACTAGAAGAGGAAAAATCACCTCCAAAGGCTCCTGGTCCTAAACCCAAGCCCGCTCCTCTGCGAGTAGAGGAAATCAAAGAAGTAAGGCCAAATCAAAAGAAACAGGGAAGAAAGCAGATTGACCCTGGCAGGTCTCTGCCTGAATCGCCCAAAGGCCAGAAGCACCCTCCCAATAGCCAACTTTTCCCAGACAAAAGCCAGCCCCCTTCTCCGAAAAGACTGAAAGACCCATGTCCCTCCTGCGACCGGGCGGAGTCTACTGTGGTTATTACATCTAACGGCGATCACCCTCAAAAGGCCTGTGATGAATGTGCAAAGGACTACCCAGATGTATTACCATTAGCCACTTTTCCCCAATTAACTTCAAGAGATGTAATCAACTTCGCAGTCAACAAATACAAAAATGTGAAAATTGTTAAAAAACGTATTGAGGAGAATTTAAACCGAATCGATACGTTTAAAGCCAAAGCGGAAAAGGAATTCGAAGCGGCTTCGAAAGAACTGCAAAATTGCAAAACTCGCATATTTGATAAAGTCACAACTCTCCGAAGAGAAATTGAGTCCAAGCATACAACTGCTTTAGCGGAAATAGAGGCCAATTTGTGCAGTCGCGACTTTAATCCCAGGACTGAGTATGCACTAGTGATGTGGAAATGGCGGGTTGATGATATTCAGTGGGTTGAAGATGTCAATTTCGACCTGTTTGTGTCGAGATGCAGTGCACCAGATATTGTGGGAGAAGTAACCAGAACAATTGACTATGAAGTAAATGGCTTACTTGCGCTCAACTGCATTCCTGTCATCACAGACAACCAAATAGTGAAATTTAACTGTAAGCGCGAGTACTGGTGTCCGTCAATCCCATTGCTAAGCGAAATCCACGTGTCCGTCCATAGTGCATTTACCCATATTGGTGAGCAAGATGTACTGTGCACAGGTGGTTGCACTGGCGGTGGCCCAGACGAATCCGCTCTGATTGCCTCAAATACTGCCTTTATCGTCAATACGGCTACAGGAAGCACTACGTCTTTGAAGCTGATGGCAACTGCTAGATATCACCATGGCTCGATTTGGATTGGGCAAAATGTGTTCATGTTCGGAGGGCAAAATCAAGATTACCTGTCGGTTTGTGAGAAATTGTGCTTGAATCATCAAGACCAGCCGTGGAGCCAATTGAGGGAAATGCTGTCTCCGAGGGCCTGCTTTAACCCATTGGTCAAAGAAAAATTGATATACCTTATGGGTGGGTCGAACACTCGTGACTGCGAGTTATACGATTTCACGAGAAACACGTTTAAACCCTTGAGTTTCTTCCTTCCTGCTTCATTCCCCGTTTGCGCAGTTCTTCTGCTTCCTAATATATGCATTTTCCAAAACAGCAAGGGACTGATTTGGGACCCATTACAAAAGTCCACCAAACATACAATCGTCACCAGAGACCTGCCCTCCAGCAACTTAGAAAGAGAAGAACAAAAACCGATAGATGTCTGGAGCAACTTCTCTCCTTTGATAGTCGCTGGCCGACTCTACCTCTCCTGCAACCAGACCAAAGAGGTGGTGAGACAGGAATTAGGCGGGCGGTATGGAGTGCATAGTTTTCCCTTCCCTAAATTACCCAGTTCTGCGTAATATATGGAAGTCTCCTCGCTCGTCTCAGCCAATTCCAAATCACTGAAAAGGTGCATAGAGTTGTTTTGATATCCACAGTGCAAGTCTCTGTAGTGGGGAAATACATTACTACACCTTCAACCTCCTCTGTGGTTTGAGCGAGTCCGGAGAAGGCATGATTTACGGCTATGACGCTATCGGCTCCTACGATACTATGGAATACGGCGCCCAAGACTCCGGTATCGAACTCGTCATCCCAGTCCTGGACAACCAAATGACAGGGCGGAACCAGCTGATTTCCCACTCGTATGGCCAGGAGAGAACGGTCTGCCGCAGTACCATGGTGACCCGCAAGAACTGGTGAAGGATGCTATGACTTCCTGTGCGGAGAGAGACATCAACACTGGGGACTCGGTGGAGTTGTTCGACATCAGTGCGCAGGGAATCGCCAGGTCTGCGATTGCACTTAGATTCGACTAGGTAGGGAAGTCGGTGGGTAGGGAAAGTCCCCAATGGGACTAGTTCTTCTTGGCATTCATCAGAGACGCAGGAGCGAAGCAGCCTCAAGAGTCATCCGTTGGAGGATTTTGGGGAATATAATGGCGACCCTGAACATCATATGCCGGAGGTGCAACCAACCCGCCAGTATGGGCTGTCTATGCGAAGATCCCGCAGTCACTATTTGCATGGATTGCCTAAGTGAACACCTTAAGAAGCCGATCAAGCTTCCAGCCAAGCATCTGATGAAGCCACTTACTCTCCTGTTTCCGTCGCATCCTGCTAGTCCTCCTCCGGCTCCCTTCATACCGCCGGAAGTGGACGCTATTTGGAAGAACGGTCTTCCTTTGGTGTCCCCCTTCCCTGCGCAGGGCCCACAACCCTCCCAAAACCTTCATCCGCCGCCTCAGAACAGCTTTGTCCCTGTACAGCCTACAAATCCCATTGTCCCTCCACAGGCCTTTAAACCAGGTCAGAATGTCCCAAAACCCGGGCCTCATATGCCTGGCCAAGTCTCAATACCCCCTCAAAACCAACCTGCTCCTATTCAGCCTCCTGTGGCTCCTCGGGAAGAAGAAAAATCACCTCCAAAGGCGCCTGGCCCTAAACCCAAGCCCGCTCCTCTGCGAGTGGAGGAAAGCAAAGAAGTAAAGCCGAGTCAAAAGAAACAGGGAAGAAAGCAGAATGACCCTGCCAGGTCTCTGCCTGAATCGCCCAAAGGCCAGAAGCACCCTCCCAATAGCCTACTTTTCCCAGACAAAAGTCAGCCCCCTTCTCCGAAAAGACTGAAAGACCCATGTTCCTCTTGTAACCTGGCGGAGTCTACTGTGGTCATTACATCTAACGGCGAAGACCCTCAAAAGGCCTGTGATGAATGTGCAAAGGGTTACCCAGGCGTATTGCCATTAGCCACTTTTCCCAAATTAACGGCAAAGGATATAATCGACCTCGCAGTCGAAAAATTCGAATATGTGAAAACTGTCAAAAAACGCATTGAGGAGAATTTAACCAAAATCGATAAGTTTAAAGCCAAAGCGGAAAAGGAATTCAAAGCGGCTTCGAAAGAACTGGAAATTTGCAAAACTCGCATATTTGATAAAGTCACAACTCTCCGAAGAGAAATCGAATCCAAACTCACAACTGCTTTAGCGGAAATAGAGGCCAATTTGTGCAAATACGACTATAAACCCGGGACTGAGTATGCACTCGTGATGTGGGAAAAGCGGGTTGAGGATGTCAATTTCGACCTGTTTGTGTCGAGATGCAGTGCACCAGATATAGTGGGAGAAGTAACCAGAACAATTGACTATGAGGTAAACGGCCTACTCGCACTCAACTGCATTCCTGTCATCACAGACAACCAAATAGTGAAGTTTCACTGTAAGCGCGAGGACTGGTGTCCGTCAATTCCACTGCAAAGCGAAATCCACGTGTCAGTCTACAGTGCATTTACCTATATCGGCGAACAAGATGTACTCTGTACTGGCGGCTGCACAGATGAATCAGCTATAAAGGCCTCAGATACTGCTTATATCGTCAACATCGCCACAGGAAGCACTAAGACTTTACCGAATATGGAAACCGCCAGATGTCTGCATGGGTCGATTTGGATCGGGCAAAATGTGTATATGTTCGGAGGGCAAAATCAAGATTACCTGTCGGCTTGTGAGAAATTGTGCTTGAATCATCAAGAACGGCCGTGGAGCCAATTGGAGGAAATGCAGTATCCGAGGGCCTGCTTTAATCCATTTGTCAAAGAGAAATTGATATACCTTATGGGTGGGTCGAACACTCGTGACTGCGAATTATACGATTTCATGAGAAACACGTTTTTACCCTTGAGTTTCTTCCTTCCAGCTTCACTCCCCGTTTGCGCAGTTCTCATGTTTCCTAATATATGCATTTTCCAAAACACCCAGGGACTGATATGGAACCCGTCACACAAATCCACTAAGCATACAATCGTCTCCAGAGACCTGCCCTCCAGCTACTTAGACCGCACACAAAGAGAAGATAGCGAGGAAATAGCCGTCTGGAGTAACTTCTCTCCTTTGATAATCGCTGGCCGACTCTACCTCTCCTGCAATCAGACCCAAGAGGTGGTGAGACAGGAACTAGGCGGGCGGTATGCAGTGCGTAGTTTCCCCTTTATTTAGATTCCCCAGTTCTGCGTAATATATGGAAGCGCTCCTCGCTCGTCTCAGGCAATTCCCAATCACTGAGAAAGGTGCATAGAGTTATTATATCCACAGTGCAAGCCTCTGCTTAAGAAGAATACCTCACACTTCAACCTCCTCTACGGTCTGAGCGAGTCCGGAGAAGATGATCTACGGCTACGACGCTATCAGCTCCTACGACACTATGCAATACGGCGCCCAAGGCTCCGGCATCGAACTCGTCATCCCAGTCCTCGACAACCAAATGACAGGGCAGAGCCAGCTGATCCCCACACTCGTACGGCCTGGAGAGAACGGACTGCCACAGTACCATGGTGACCCGCGAGAGCTGGTGAAAGACGCTATGACTTCCTGTGCGGAGAGAGACATCTACACTGGGGACTCGGTGGAGTTGTTCGACATCAGTGCGCAGGGAATCGCCAGGTCTGCGATTGCACTTAGATTCGACTAGTAGGGAAGACGTAGGAAGGGAACTAGTTCTTCCCGGCATTCATCAGAGGCATAGGAGCTAAGCAGCCTCGAGAGTCATCCGTTGGAGGAATTTGGGGAATATAATGGAAGCCTCGAACATCATGTGCCGGAGATGTAGTCGGCCAGCCAGCGTGGGCTGCTTATGTGAAACTCCCCCTTATACTATGTGCCCCAGCTGTACGAGTTTTCACCTTCAGAAACCGCTCAACCATGATGTGAAGCCGATTGCTGTTCTGTTCCCTTCGCTGGCAGTTAGTCCCTCTCCGGTTCGCTTGGTACAGCCGAAATTAGGTCTGCCTTCGGTGCCCCCCTTCTCTGGACAAGGCCCACGACCCTTCCAAAGCCTGCCTGCCCAAGTCCCGGTACCCCCTCAAAACCAACCTGATCCTAGTTGGCCTCCTTTGGCTCCTCGGGAAGAAGCCAAACTACCTCCAAATGGCCCTGGCCCTAAACCCAAGCCCGCTCCTCTGCGAGTGGAGGAAATAAAAGAAGTAAAGCCGAGTCAAAAGAAACAGGGAAGAATGCAGAATGACCCTGCCAGGTCTCTGCCTGAATCGCCCAAAGGCCAGAAGCACCCTCCCAATAGCCAACTTTTCCCAGACAAAAGTCAGCCCCCTTCTCCGAAAAGACTGAAAAATCTGTGTCCGTCCTGCCACCGGGCGGAGTCTACTGTGGTTATTACATCTAACGGCGATCACCCTCAAAAGGCCTGTGATGAATGTGCAAAGGGTTACCCAGGCGTATTGCCATTAGCCACTTTTCCCGAATTAACTTCAAGATTTGTAATCGACTTCGCAGTTGAAAAGTTCGAATATGTGAAAACTGTCAAAAAACGCATTGAGGAGAATTTAACCAAAATCGATAAGTTTAAAGCCAAAGCGGAAAAGGAATTCAAAGCGGCTTCAAAAGAACTGGAAATTTGCAAAACTCGCATATTTGATAAAGTCACAACTCTCCGAAAAGAAATCGAAGCCAAACTTATAACTGCTTTAGCGGAAATAGAGGCCAATTTGTGCAGTTACGACTATAAACCCGGGACTGAGTATGCACTCGTGATGTGGGAAAATCGGGTTGAGGATGTCAATTTCGACCTGTTTGTGTCGAGATGCAGTGCACCAGATATAGTGGGAGAAGTAACCAGAGCAATTGACTATGAAGTAAAAGGCCTTATCCCGCACAATTGCATCCCTATCATCACAGATAAAGAAATCGTGAAATTTAACTGTAAGGGCGAGTTCTGGTGTCCGTCAATCTCAATGCAAAGCCCAATCCAAGTATCCGTCCATAGTGCATTTACCTATATTGGTGAGCAAGATGTACTGTGCACAGGCGGTCGCGACAAAAAAACTTCGAAGGCTTTAGAAACTGCTTTTATCGTCAATATAGCTACAGGAAGCACTACGACTTTGGAACCGATGACAACTCCCAGATATTACCATGGCTCAGTTTGGATTGGGCAAAATGTGTTCATGTTCGGAGGGCAAAATCAAGATTACCTGTCGGCTTGTGAGAAATTGTGCTTGAATCATCAAGACCAGCCGTGGAGCCAATTGAGGGAAATGCTGTCTCCGAGGGCCTGCTTTAATCCATTGGTCAAAGAGATATTTATATACATTATGGGTGGGTCGAACACTCGTGACTGCGAATTATACGATTTCACGAGAAATCGGTTTTTACCCTTGAATTTCTTCCTTCCAGCTTCACTCCCCGTTTGCGCAGTTCTCCTGCTTCCTAATATATGCATTTTCCAAAACAGCAAGGGACTGATTTGGGACCCATCACAAAGGTCCACCAAGCATAAAACCGTCACCAGGGACCTGCCCTCCAGCTACTTAGACCGCACAGAAAGAGAAGATAGCGAGGAAATAGCCGTCTGGAGCAACTTCTCTCCTTTGATAGTCGCTGGCCGACTCTACCTCTCCTGCAACCAGACCCAAGAGGTGGTGAGACAGGAACTAGGCGGGCGGTATGGAGTGCGTAGTTTCCCCTTCACTTAGATTCCCCAGTTCTGCGTAATATATGGAAGCGCTCCTCGCTCGTCTCAGCCAATTCCCAATCACTGAGACGGAAGCGAGGCTCCGCGCCCACTTCCTGTCCCTCAAACTCCGCAGTGCACAGCTAAAAAGAGCCCCTGCTGTCGAGTACTTCGAGTGGACATTGGAGCAAAGAAGGGTTTTTATGCAGGCGCCGTCCACTGCCTGCTTCTGCAAGACGATTATTATGCTCAACTCCTACTATAATGAGGCATATGCGGAGGAGCCGGGGTATTTCAAGTACGTGGCTGTTGTTATTCAGTATGAAGATAAGCTGAATGCGGAGAAGGTTATGAAGTTCATGAAAAAGCTGCAGAACGAGCGATGTCGCTTCGTAGCAGTGTCCAACAAGCACTTCCACTTCCACTTAGCAGAGGAAGAAGACGCCAAGAGACTAACTGGCTACAGCTACAACGCAATAACTCCCGTCCTAATGCGCACTCCGCTGCCCGTGCTCGTCACAGCCAAGGTGCTAGCGCTGCAGCCGGCCTACATCTGGATGGGCGGCGGAGAGCTGGACCTGAAGCTAGGCATCTCAGTAGCCGAGTTCCTGCAAGTCACCCAGGCCCACCTCGTAGACCTCAGCTACGACTAATAGCAATGGCAGCTCTAGCACTACTCCCAGTCCCTGTAATCCACCTGGTCCTCGCAGACTTGGAGGTGCAGGACGCCTTCCGCTGCAGTCGCCTCTGCCGCCAGTTCCACCGGGCTGCAGTTCTCTACTTCTATGATGAATTCGTCAAGTACAACTGGTCCGTGCCTCGCAGTCCTACGGTCATTGTCGACTTTTGGGTCATGAGAAGCAGGCAAATGTACGCTTTGAGCCTGGAAGACCTGCGTAATTACCATCAATCGGCCTTATTTCGCTTCCAAAATGTCAAATTTATAGCTTGTGGGTATAAGTTTGAGGCTTTGGCGACGCATAAACACGAATTGATGGTAGTGATGCACTTGGAAGTACGGCAAATTGTGCATTTTTCATCTGCTATTCTCAGAATCAGCGCTGGATTTGCAACTATTTGCGTGTTGTTGCAGGACGGCAGTCTAAATCTGCTGAAAATCACTGCGGAATCGGACCAAATAGAGCGATTTACAGTGGATTTTGAGGGAAATGTGGGACTTATCTGCGTCGCCAGGACATATTTACTGTTTAGTTCCCTTTCTGGCGACTTATTTAGCTGGAACGAGGGGGAAATCGCGAAATTAACCTTCAATCCTACCCCCAAAACAGCCTTTATCCAAGCAATAGAGAGCAAAGGCGCTCAAATCTTCATTTTAATGGGCAGCGGCGCTCTCTACACCACCGAAACGCCCTCTTTAGTAGTCTCCCAAGTCCCGTTCTTCAAGAAAAAGCCCATTGCACTGATCGCGCCAGGCCGAATGCACATTTTAGCCTTGCAAAGGGAGGATACACAGCCGCTGGAAGTGTGGACTGCTGGGGAAGTGGCGAATTGGCTGGAGGAAAGTCGCCTGGGAGACTGTGCGGAGAGGGTGAGACAGCAGGCGATTTCGGGCAGGGAACTAGCAAATTGCAGTGATTTGGACACCGCGGAAAGACTGGGAATTCGGGAAAAGGAGAGGTTGGACAGGTTTAAAGTCCTCCGGGAAAAGGTAAAAAACAGGCAAATTGCGTCTATTTTTGTCCTATACGGCTGGGGAAACAACCAAAGAGGACAATTAGGCAAATTAGCCCCTGCGCATATAGTCGCCCCTGTGAAAATGGACTGTCCGCAGCTGACTTCAGGGGAATTCATCTCTTCTTTGCATTGTCTAAAGGCCTTTTCTGTGCTACACACCTCGAAAGGACGCATATTCGCGATTGGAGGGTTAAATGCGAGAAATAGACCATTGGACTGTCCGCCTCCGGCCTGGGTCGACCTAACTCCCGGCCTAATTGCTGTTCACCCCAAATCATCCATAGAAACAGTGTTTGCAGGAGTTCACGACGTGTACTATTTGGTAGTAAAGACGCTTGCTGGGAAGGGAATAGGCGGGAAAATGGGGAAAAAGGCAGCTAATGAGGTGATGAAGCAAATCACGTGGGACCCGGATATGAGGCCTGAAGAGCTGATTATTGGCTATAGGGATGGGGAGGTGGGAGTTGTGGAACTACCGGCAGAGGAGTTTCAGCGGAGGCTGATTCCGAGTGGCTGTATTGCCTATTTTAAGCGCTATGGGGAAGTGCTATGGCAGCGTAGGTAGTGATATAGGGATAAATGTCTTTTCCCTTAGAGTTAGCCTAGAGGTGTGCACTTGAAGGCGATGACTCCCTCCACTTCCCGCATCAGTCTGAGACACAGCTCATCTTGAAATGGCAAAGCTGCTATTTGCACTCCCACTGGCAGTCCCACAGACCCCGCTACCGCCTCTGCAATGCCCTCCGACACCACATCACCTCTAACTGCTTCATAGGTCTGTTCCTCTTCTCTCACAGTGGTCACAGGCACTACACCAGCAGGGAAGGTCAGGTGAGCAGTCGCGATGATGTGCGTATGTGCGACTTCACACTTGTCTCCTTTGCCAATTACTGGTGCAGGCGTGACAGCTGCAGGCAGCAGTAGGGCCTGAGCCCCCACAGCTTGAAGTTGCCCCATTACCTTTCTGACCAACTCAGTGCGTTTGGAGAGAATCGCCATTAAGTCGTAGGACGACTTCACCCCGAAGTTAGTGAGTAAATTCGCCAATTTTCCGCTTCCTGATAATCGCATTCCAGCCAGTATTATTCGCTTAATAAAGCCTGAAGAGTTGCTGAAGTCGGCTGTTTCTTGGGCCTCTGGAGGCCAGGGCTCACTGCCTTTAATCGCTTCAATTTTATTCCAAAGGTCGCTGCCTGAGAGTATCTCATAAAAGTTCTTACAGATTTCAGTCATGTTGATATCGACTTTGACAACTCTGTGGCCTAGAGACTGTAGAGCTGCTGTAGCTTCATAAAGAGCCCGTTTGACACATGTAGGTAATTCCCATGTGGAGTTCTCTACAAGGGCTATCACTACCGGGCCTTTTTCTTGGTATAAGGAGTCGTTGAAAGGGAGTCGAGGGATCAGTCGGTCCATATCGAAGACCTCCTCACTCCACAGTGTCTTCATCATTAGTACTAAGTCCTCCACACTGCGCCCTATAGGGCCTGGTCGACTCCACATATAGGGGATATCCTGGCCTCCGTGAGACTTTATGATTTGGTGTTCTCCGCTTGTATTTGCTCTCTCCGCGGAACACATAAAGCCATATAGACCGGTAACTGAACCAGGGAAGCGGATACTTCCAGCTGTGTCATTGCCCAAACCGAGAGGGGAACAAGCAGTGGCGACTAGTGCAGCTTCCCCTCCAGAACTCCCTCCCGCTGTTCTATTCTGCTTCCAAGGGTTCTTTACGTTTCCCCATAGCTTGTTGCTGCTATCAAAAGCCAGCACCGCAAAGGGTAAGTTGGACTTGACGAAGGGAATTCCGCCTTGGAGCTGAACAGCCATAACTGGAATTCCCTCTTCCAATGATGGTTGGAAGCAGTTTGCAGTCATTCCGCAAGAAGCGTCGAAGCCCTTCATGTGGAAATTGTCCTTCACCGATATGGGAATTCCGTGTAGAAGACCTGTGGCCTTGCCCTCTCTTCTCTGTCTGTCACAGTCTCTGGCTGTATGCAGGGCTTCCTCGAAGTTCACATCTGTGACTGCTTCCAGAGGTAGGCCGATTTCAATCGTTCGGTGAATATACGTCAGCATCACTTCCTCACTTGTGAACAGACCTGAGGCCAACCCCTGCTTCAACTCCGTCACTGTCTTGTATAGGATGAGGTTCTGTTTCTCTGGGGAAGGGAGAGGGACAGAAGCGAAGGCCTGCACTGCAGCATCCCTGAGATTCCGCTTGCGAGCTATCACTTGGAGGTAAGACTTGTCTTGGGGCTTCGGCTTTAGCAGCTTGTACAGGAGGAAAGTTCCCACTACTGCAGGGAGACCATAGAGCAGTTTCTTCTTAGTAGCAGCGTCCAACTCCATTATAATCCCATATAGTAATTCATCAGTCTTCATATGACAACCGCTTTATTTTAATATACTGCAACTAGTTTCTTCGGTTTTCCTATTTCTAAGAATTAGCCTAAAGGTGTGCACTTGAAGGCGATGACTCCCTCCACTTCCCGCATCAGTCTGAGACACAACTCATCTTGAAACGGCAAAGCTGCAATTTGCACTCCCACTGGCAGTCCCACAGACCCAGCTACCGCCTCTGCAATTGCTTTCCCCATTATATCCCCTTTAGTCGCTTCATAGGTCTGTTCATCTTCTCTCACAGTGGTCACAGGCACCACACCTGTCGGGAAGGTCAGGTGAGTAGAGGAGAAAATGTGGATGTTTGCGAGTTCACACTCATCTCCTTTGCCAATAATTGGAGCGGGCGTGATTGCGGCGGGCATCAACAGCGCCTGAGCTCCCACAGCTTGAAGCTGTCCAATAACCTTTCTGATTAGCTCAGTCCGCTTCGATAGAATCGCCATTAGTTCATACGAAGTTTTCACTCCGAGTCCTTGGATGAGCTCTACAAGTTTTTCACTTCCACTCAGTCGCAGTCCTGCATAAATCAGTTTTTTCACAATACCCGGCAAAGCGGTTATATCTACTTTCTTTTGAGCGGTAGCAGGCCAGGGCTCGCTGCCCTTTACTTCCCCGATTAGATTCCATGCATCACCTGCGGTCAATAGTTCGAAGAGGTTGCGAGTGACTTCGGCCGTGTTGATATCGACTTTGACAACTCTGTGGCCTAGAGACTGTAGAGCTGCTGTAGCTTCATAAAGAGCCCGTTTGACACATGTAGGTAATTCCCATATGGAGTTCTCTACAAGGGCTATCACTACCGGGCCTTTTTCTTGGTATAAGGAGTCGTTGAAATAGAGTCGAGGGATCAGACAGTCCATATCGAAGACCTCCTCACTCCACAGTGTCTTCATCATTAGTACTAAGTCCTCCACACTGCGACCCATAGGTCCAACCCGACTCCATATATAGGGAATATAGCGACCTCCGTGAGCCCGTGTGATTTTATGTTCTCCAGTAGTGTTTCCTCTCTCAGGCGAACACACGAAACCATACAGTCCACACACAGAACTCGGAAAGCGGATACTCCCACCCATATCATTGCCCAAACCAAGAGGGGAACAAGCAGTGGCGACTAGTGCAGCTTCCCCTCCAGAACTCCCTCCCGCTGTTCTATTCTGCTTCCAAGGGTTCTTTACGTTTCCCCATAGTTGATTGCTGCTGTCATATGCCATCACTGCGAAGGGTAAGTTGGACTTGACGAAGGGAATTCCGCCTTGGAGGCGTACTGCTTGCACTGGAATTCCGTCTTCCTCGGAAGGTTGGAAGCAGTGGGCGGTCATCCCACAAGAGGCGTCAAATCCCTTCATATGGAAATTGTCCTTCACCGATATGGGAATTCCGTGTAGAAGACCTGTGGCCTTGCCCTCTCTTCTCTGTCTGTCACAGTCTCTGGCTATACGCAGGGCTTCCTCAAAGTTCACATCTGTGACTGCTTCCAGAGGCAGACCAATTTCAATCGTGCGGTGAATATAGGTCAGTACCACTTCCTCACTTGTGAAGAGACCTGAGGCCAGCCCCTGCTTCAACTCCGTCACAGTCTTGTATAGGATGAGACTTTGTTTCTCGGGGGAAGGGGGAGGGACACTAGCGAAGGCCTGCACTGCCGCGTCTCTGATGTTGCGCTTGCGAGCTATGATTTGGAGGTACGACTTGTCGTGCTGCTTGTGTTTGAGTCGCTGGTAGAGGAGAAAAAGGCCTGTGACGGCAGGGAGACCATACAGTAGTTTCGTCTTGGTCGCTGCGTCCAACACCATATATTAGCAAACTAGCTGCATGCGATCATTTGAGCGCTCTCGTAATGTATCGAGTTTCTTCGGTGAATACGTGGTAAAGGCAGATTCCTATGTTTATGTGATGCATCAGTGATAACAACTAATTTGGTAACGCTGGGCGCTATTCAGCTAATAGATATTTCGACATATGCTGATTAGCTGAGATTTCCGCAAATTTATGCTATCTTTCTCGTTCTTCCCTACGAAATTAGCCTAAAGGTGTGCACTTGAAGGCAATGACTCCCTCCACTTCCCGCATCAGTCTGAGACACAGTTCATCTTGAAACGGCAAAGCTGCAATTTGCACTCCCACTGGCAGTCCCACAGACCCAGCTACCGCTTCTGCAATGCCCTCCGACACCACATCGCCTCTAGCTGCTTCATAAGTCTGCTCATCCTCTTTGACGACTGTCACAGGCACTGCGCCTGCAGGGAAAGTCAAGTGAGCCACCGCGAACATGTAAATGTTCGCGAATTCGACTTTTTCCCCTTTGCCGATAATTGGAGCGGGCGTGATTGCAGCGGGCATCAACAGCGCCTGAGCTCCCACAGCTTGAAGCTGTCCAATTACCTTTCTGATTAGCTCAGTCCGCTTCGATAGAATCGCCATTAGTTCATAAGAGGATTTCACTCCGAGTCCTTGAATGACATCTACAAGTTTTCCACTTCCACTCAGTCTCAATGCTGCATAAATCAGTTTTTTCACCAAACCTGGCAAAGCGGCGATATCTACTTTTCTTTGAGCTGCAGGAGGCCAGGGTTCGCTGCCCTTTACTTTTCCCATTAAAGTCCATAGGTCGCCTGCGGTCAATATTTCGAAGAGGTTGCGAGTGACTTCGGCCAAGTTGATATCGACTTTGACGACTCTGTGGCCTAGAGACTGTAGAGCTGCTGTCGCTTCATAAAGAGCCCGTTTGACACAAGTGGGCAATTCCCATGCGGAGTTCTCTACAAGGGCTATCACAACCGGGCCTTTTTCTTGGTACAAAGAGTCGTTGAAAGGAAGCCGAGGGATCAGTCGGTCCATATCGAAGACCTCCTCACTCCACAGTGTCTTCATCATTAGCACTAAATCCTCCACACTGCGACCAATGGGACCAGCGCGGCTCCAGAAATACGGCAAGTAGCGACCTCCATGACGCCGGATTATGTTGTTTTCTCCTGTAGTGTTTCCTCTTTCCGGAGAACACATAAAGCCATACAGACCGTTAACTGAACTCGGAAAGCGAATACTTCCAGCTAAATCATTGGCCAGACCTAAAGGGGAACAAGCAGTGGCGACTAGTGCAGCTTCCCCTCCAGAACTCCCTCCCGCTGTTCTATTCTGCTTCCAAGGGTTCTTTACGTTTCCCCATAGCTTGTTGCTTGAATCGAGAGCTACCACTGCGAAGGGTATGTTGGACTTGACGAAGGGAATTCCGCCTTGAAGGCGCACTGCTTGCACATGTACGCTGTCTTCCTCTGAGGGCTGGAAACAGTGAGCAGTCATTCCGCATGTAGCGTCGAAGCCCTTCATGTGGAAATTGTCCTTCACCGATATGGGAATTCCGTGTAGAAGACCTGTGGCCTTGCCCTCTCTTCTCTGTCTGTCACAGTCTCTAGCTATACGCAGGGCTTCCTCGAAGTTCACATCTGTGACTGCTTCCAGAGGCAGACCAATTTCAATCGTGCGGTGAATATAGGTCAGTATCACTTCCTCACTTGTGAAGAGACCTGAGGCCAGCCCCTGCTTCAACTCCGTCACAGTCTTGTATAGGATGAGGCTCTGTTTCTCTGGGGAAGGGAGAGGGACACAAGCGAAGGCCTGCACTGCAGCGTCTCTGAGATTCCGCTTGCGAGCTATCACTTGGAGGTAAGACTCGTCCTTCTGCTTGGGCTTCAGCCGTTTATATAGGAACAAAGCGCCTACTACCGCTGAAAACCCATAAAGTATTTTCTTTTTGGTAGCAGAGTCCAGTTCCATTGAATTATTACATCGAAATTCATCGGCACTAAGCGAAGAAGAGAATAAACGGTGGCTTTCTTGATATCTCACTCACTCCTCAGCAAATCTCTTAGAACTCGAGACTTTAGCGCTATTTCTGCCTTACACGTGCCAAATTACTATATGAATTTCCACTTTCCCTAAGAATTAGCCTAGAGGTGTGCACTTGAAGGCTATGACTCCCTCCACTTCCCGCATCAGTCTGAGACACAACTCATCTTGAAACGGCAAAGCTGCTATTTGCACTCCCACTGGCAGTCCCACAGACCCAGCTACCGCCTCTGCAATGGCCCTCGCCACTATATCGCCTCTTACTGCTTCATACGTCTGTTCGTCCTCTCTGACCACCGTCACAGGCACCACTCCTGTAGGGAAAGTCAGGTGAGAAACTGCGAATATATGAACATTCGCAAGCTCACACCGGTCTCCTTTGCCTAATACAGGCGCGGGAGTGACTGCTGCGGGCAGCAACACTGCCTGAGCGCCCACAGCTTGAAGCTGCGCAGTTACTTTTCTGATTAACTCAGTGCGTTTGGCGAGAATCGCCATTAATTCATACGACGATTTCACTCCTATATTTTGATAGATATCTGCGAGTTTCCCGTTTCTGGTCATTCTCAGTGGTACAGCAATCAGTTTCTTCACCACCTTTGGCAATGCGGCCACATCCGCCTTCCTTTGAAGCAGAGTAGACAAAGGTTCGCTGCCCTTCACTTTGCCTATAGAGTTCAATACATTTCCCGCAGCAAATAGTTCCAATTGGTTTTTTGCGATTTCGGTTAGGTTGAGATCGACTTTGACAACTCTGTGGCCTAGAGACTGTAGAGCTGCTGTAGCTTCATAAAGAGCCCGTTTGACACATGTAGGTAATTCCCATGTGGAGTTCTC
>Ga0247837_1006581_pt1 | contig 16221 bp, 10 predicted proteins | sample LaCtaG_2_FD_187115 | JGI IMG/M metagenome (GOLD analysis project Ga0247837, IMG submission 187115) | Freshwater microbial communities from meromictic Lake La Cruz, Castile-La Mancha, Spain - LaCruzMarch2015_14.5m | ecosystem: Environmental > Aquatic > Freshwater > Lake | place: Spain: Castile-La...
AGAGTAGCAGCCAACCTAGGAAGCAGTGGTTCGATAATAACCTCCATTTCTGGTCGTCAATTAGTTGCATTTCCTAGGTAAGTTTGCCGTTACCAGGATATACTCCCTTTAGCTACCTCCTCTCACAAACTCAAATCATCGCCAACGCTGTTAGTGACCTGCGCAGGGCCAATTATACTTATGCTAGAGGAGAGTTTCAGTGCTACTGGAAGTATTTCCTGTTAATATCCTCACAGAGGACTATTGCTGCTACTCAAGGAAGTGCCAGACTGTGCCGAGCCTACCTGTATGTCCTGTCCAAGCAAATATATAAGTATCAGTGGACTAAGTGACAGCCCTAGCCAGTGTCCCTACACCAGAGCATATCACGCCTGTATAGAGGCCCACAGCCACTCAATGAGAGAAGTGAGTATCACCGCATGCCCTATCTTTCCTGTATGAGTCACACACTAGTTCAGTTTCTATGGCTTTGGATAGAGAATCAGCATTGTAAATCTACCAAGAAAACATTTAGCGTTTCGTGCATCGATTTTTCCTTCTCCACTACTACATAAGTCTGAAAGCACTATGAACCCAACCTTCGAGGTGAATGTTGGCTTCACCAGAGTTCGATGCATCACCCGATTAACTGTCCTTCGTTTCTTCTTACCCATGCAGCGTCCTGACCCGGGCTTAAAGGGGAAAACGGTTCTTTTAGGGTGAAAATCCCATGTTTGGACTTGCTTACCCGAGCATTGCTAGTAAACTCTCATTTCACCTAATCCACTTCCTATATACTGAGACTTTACAGCCTTGCTGAAACCCGGCAATTTGGGCTAATATAGTAGCAAATGGCCACATTGCAGGGAGTCGACTCAATTCCTCCCCACGAAATGCTCAAATTCCAGTTTGCAGAAGCACAACTCAGAGGCCGGCTCGACCGCCTGTATGCCCTAAATAGCCACACTGAAAACCAAGACCTGCACAGTCAAGTTGCACAGGCAAGCCTGCACTCTACGCAACTGCAGACGCAAACTGCGCTCATAGCGGAGCTGACGACAGGGAAACAGCGGCTTAAAGCAGAAAACGAGCTTTCTGAAGAGCGCTTCCGCTCCCTTCAAGCCCAACTCCAAGAAGCTAAGGCGAACCACCGTATTTCCCACCCAGGCAAGGAAATAACCACGCTGCAGTTCGTGCACAGAACGCAGATGTCCGCGGCTGAGACAGAAAAGCAGTCCTTGCGGGCGAAGTTGGCGGATTTGAGGGAATATGTGGAGGAAAGAAGCGCTTTTGTGGGCAAAATAGAGGCGTTGGAAGCGGATTTGGAGCGGGAAAAGAGGCAGCATAAGCAGGAACTGTGGGATATGAACGCCGCGCAGATTAGAGCCACCAGTCGACTCAGAAAAGAGATCCAGAGCCAATTCGAACAGACCAAAATAGCGCTTTTGAAGATGAACGACCAGCAGTTAGAGGCCTCTACAAGAATGACTGCAGAAGAAAACCAAAAACTGGTCTCTGAAGTCGACTTTTTGTCCAAGGAAACTGAGAAATTGCTGGAAAAGAATGCGAATTTGGAACTGGAAATCGGGAAAATGCGGAAATACGCGGAGTCGCAGAGGCAAATAGAGACGGAGTTGGTCAAAAGGTCGAAATTCTGCGAGAAACTGGTGGCGGAAATGGGGAAAAGACTAAGCGGACTGGAAACAGCCCCTGACTCCCACCAGTCCTCAGTACTCAAGTACGACCCAGACCTCGTGGCCTACCTAGAAAAGAAGGTAGAGGAGTTAACTGCCAAGTTAGAGACTTTAGAGTGCAAGAACACACTCCTACGCAGGCAAAAGCAAGCGCAAATGAGAGGCTGCAACAGCATCATTGCCGCCTTGGGGGAGTTCGCAGCTGCCAAGGCCGAGGGGTCTGACGGCCTCTGGAGACTGTAAGGACTTAATACAGACTGCAGGAAGACTACGCTGACTTAAGCCTGCCTCAGAGACAAGAACTAGCGGAGTGGATACTCCAGGAAGGCCACAGTATGCTGAAGCCACCCTTAGTTTCGAATTCCACGTCTCCGTCTCCTTTGCCGGTGCTGGCTTCGCCGGTTCCTGCCTCCCAGCGCTTTCAGTCGCTGTATGAGTTTGATTTCGACAAGGTGAAGAGCACTTTGAAGCCGTTGGGCCGGTCGTCGAGTCTGCTTACGAAGCAGTTCAAGCTGCAGAGCGAACGACAGAGAGTAGGCAGGAAGTTTGCTTATTAAATCACTGACAACCATACATTTCCCTGCTTCCCACGTCACATCAGAGGAAAATGCCCCAGAAATGGCTATTTTCGCTGTTTACTATTCTAAAAGATACCCTTTAGCCGACTCCTTAAGCACCCAGTCCGCTGCATATGAGCACCTCCAAGTCCTTAAACCGCTGCAGCGCTATCACTGCATCACTGCGCGAAATCGTCGTTTCCCCCAACACCTCCTCAAGTTGCAGCATGAAAACCGCATAGTGACTCCGCCGAATGCAAACCCGACTATGAATTTTCCTCAGCGTTTCCTTATAGTAGAAGTTGAAGTCGCCTTTTAGCACCCTTAAAAGTGCGTTTACGACTGCGAAGTGCTGTTCGAAGCCAATTTTCTCCTCGAAGTAGTCAGCGACTTCAGTATTTTGGTGCAGGTTTAGGTAGGCTTTGTGCATAGCAGGCTTCCAGGCCTGGATTCCGTCATACTTCGCCACTAGGTCTATAGAGGCCTTTTGGCTTTCCTTGTGGAGACGGGAGTCGCCCATGAGTCTTTCATAGCAGCCGACCTCTCTGGATATGATTAGGTGCTCTAAGGGCGAGGACAGGAGAGCTGGGAGAGTGGGTTTCGGCTGAAACTGCGGAGAGGACTCCATAGAAGCTGAGACATTATGCGGAAAAGGCGGCGGTTTTAGCAGTTTCAGTGCAGACCCGACTGTCGAAAGTCGCTTTTGCATGCCTTTCGAGGCCTTTTCGAGCATTCTCGCCCTGACTTCCTCCTTCCTCGCAATCACAGGGTACATCAAATAGCGCACATCGATAGGGTTTTGGGGCTCCAGGACCTGAGTAACGAGTTTTCTGCGGGATGCAAAGCAGTACCCTTTGCAGGTCAACAGCACCCACTGGCGCTGCACATCCGGGATGAAGTCGAACACTGCCTCTGAGACCTTCTGAGAGAGGGGGAGGGAGGCACTCAGCAAACGCACACACAGACCAATTGTGGCTTCTAACTCCGCTATGGGCTTGGAACGGTGCACTGTGAGGTTCGCAGAGGCCCGGATTACCCCGGCATAGGGCTGAATACAGGCTAATGAGGAGGACCTGTACAGTCCAGGCAGCTTTCCGCCTGTTTTCCCTTCGCTGGTACTGGAAAGGAGGTAGAAATCGGGTGTCTTTCGAGTGGTTTTCCAGTGGACTCTGAGGAGGGTAGCGGATTTGGTGTGCGTTTGGATGAACTGCTGGACTTGCTGAGGGACTTTGCCTGCCTCCGCCCAGGCCGCACATACTTCTGTACTCTTTTTGTAAAAGGTGACTCCGTCGCCTGCGATTTTATGTGCGAACTTAGGGAGAAGGGAGATTGGCCCTTTGCCTGTTTCCCCTTCTAGGACTGGAAGTGTGCTTTCGAGGCTGGCAAAGGCTCTGTAGACCACCTGCCCAGTAGCGTTGTTCCTGAGGAGAACTACTCCGTTGCTTTGGCTTACCACTGTCACAGGTACTTTCAACGTCACGGCCTGCTCCAAGTCCACCAAGAGTCTCCACCAGTCCACTTTCAGCCTTGTGAAGTGGCCCGGAGGCAGTAAGTTGAAGACTTGGTCTGCTTGCCCCTGCGCCTTCTGCTCCAAAGCGATGGAGCCTTGCCGAGCATGCAGACGGTTGGCCCTGCGCAGTGGAGTTTCATAGTGACTTAGCGCCAAAACTTGCTTGAAGTCCTTAAAAACCTGCTCTACGTCTGGCAACTCTGCGAGCGAAACTGAAAAAGTGGCGTTCATTTGGGTTTCCATTACTATGAGAACCGATAAAGACACTAAATATAGCTATTATACAGTACATATGTAGTTTTGAAGCTCTTTGAAGCGCCGCATGATGTTGTGCTTATCTGTCAGTTGGATTGGCAGTCCTTCCATCAGACCTTCCACGCCGATTAGGAAGGCGGAGTAGTGTAAATGCGCAACCCTGCATTTAGCATGCAGTTTCCCCAACGTTTCCTTATAGTAGAAGTTGTAGTTGCCTCTCAGTATCCGCAATATGCACTGCTTGATGAAATAGCACCCCTCGATATTCACATTATCGTCGAAATACCCTCCGTAATCCGGGTTCTTCAGCAGTTCTAAGAGCATAAAGTTCACATGGGACTGCCAAAACTCGATTCCGCCGTACTTCTGGACGTAGTCGTGCATAGCGGCTGCACTGGCCTTATAAGTCCGCATTCCCTCGAGTATCCTATCATACTTGTCCACCTCTCTGCCCATTATATCGCTCGGGTATGTGTCCGGGACCAGAACATCGCGAGCAACCTTGTGACTGGAAGTGGGGGTTGTCAGAGAACTGCAGCGGGAAGAGCTTTTGAGCAGTGCAGGGGCAGAGCCTTCCTGTGCAAACTGGTCCTTGTGGACATGCGAAAAAGCGGGAATCTGAGGGATGACGGCTTTGCGCCGCTTGACGGAGATGGAACTGAGGAGCAGGGAGTGGGAGACTTTGTGATTGATGGAGGTTCTGCGGGCTACTAGAGGGTAGAACAGGAAACTCGCATTGATTTCTTGCTTTTGCTCCAATGTAGCGACCTTTAGTCTGGTTTTCCGGGCCAGAGTGTAGCCCTTGCAGGCAAGGAACACCCACTGGTGCTGCTGGTCGGACATGAAGTCGAACACAGCCTCTGCTATCACTTCCCTGGGCTGTAGTCCGTGCTGCAGGAGCTTCGCACTGTCCTTCACCATCTTCTCTAGCAGAGGCACCGTCTTCACCCTTTGAACCAGCAAGTTGCTAGTCAGCTTCATAACACTGGAGCCTCTCACTTTCGGCTCGGAAGTGGACCTTTTCATGAGTTCCGGGACTTGCTCGAGGACGGAGGACTGTCTAGGCTTGGCCAGGAGAGTGGGCAAGTCTTGGGAAATGAAGTAGTAGGTGGCGCTATTGCGAGTGGCTGTCCAGTGAGCGCGGACCAGGGTGGCAGCTTTGGTGTAGGGGTGGATGTACTGCTGAAGCAACTGGGACTCGGTAGGAGTGGAAAGCCAGGCAGTCCGCGCCAAGTCCATGGAAGAAAAGGAAGTCGCAGGTTCGTTCTGCCGCTTTAGAATGTACTTCGGAACAGAGGCTTTGCCTGGCTTCAGCCTGACAAACGCCTCAAAGTCCCGCAGTGCACTTTCAAACTCTCTATACGCTTTCCCCTTCAAAAACCCTCTCGAATTCGTATACATCACCCACAGTTCCTCACCCTGTCCCACCAGTGTCACAGGCACACTCAGCTCCACCTCCCCCGACCACCTCCTCACTATCGCATAGAAGTTCACGTTCAGTCTCGTCAAGTGGCCCGGAGGCAGTAAACTGTGCACGTGCTGAGCCTCTAATATTTGCTTCTGGGAGAGGGCCAGGGCGATTTGTTGCTGCTGGCGGAGGTTGGCTCGCTGCAGGGGGGTGTGAAAGCGGTGCATTTGGAGGATTTCCTTGTAGTCTTTGAAGACTTGGGAGAGGTCGGAAGGCAGGGGCGTAGAAGCGTCAGTGATGTCCATTACAACTTGGGAAGGGAAATGGGGAGTGGCTAAAGAACTGGCAACTTGCCAATTCGCGGCTTTGCGAAAATTCGCTATTGGACTCAGTCCTACTTGTAAGGAAATTGCTCTATTTTTTCGAATAAATCATTGAATTAAAGCCTAAAATTCGACCTAATCGCAGCTAAATATAGCTTTTGCAATATATCAAATTCTAGTGTGCTCTGATCTGAAAAAACGCGGTTTTCCCGTACATTTGGCAAGAAATAAAAAGGATTTATAGCCTGAAGAAGTAATTCAATAGTGGTAATTTAAGCGTAAATTCGCATATTTGACTGCTTTTCTGCAGTAAAAGCGAAAAATACGCTTTAATCTGCAATTCCAACTAAATTTAAAGAAAAAGCGAGCGAATATGCAATTATTTAAAGCAAACATCGCTCTAACTCAGGAACTCCTTATAGTAGAAGCTGCAACTACCTGCAATTCACACTTTCCCAACTTCTGCATCTAACTTTGCATAAGGGCAGCGAGGAGCAGAGAGAAAGCGCCTAATTGGCATAAAGATCCTTTTCAGACAGAGCTCCAATTGCCCTGTACTCTCTCCAGCACCGTCTTCGCCCTATGCACTCTCAAGCTCCCTGTAGCCTTCCCAGCCGCAATTTCCCTTATCTTCGGCTCAGAAGTAGACCTTTTCAAAAGTCCAGAAACCTGCCCAAGTACTGAGGTCTGTCTCCGTTTTCCTATTAGTACTGAGGGGTTTTGGGAAATAAAGTAGTAAGTAGCGTTTGGACAGGCGGATTTCCAGTGGATGCGGACCAAGGTGGTGGATTTCGTAGAGGACTGGATGAACTGCTGGAGTCGCTGGGACTCTGGGGGCCAGGCTGTGCAGGCTGAGTCGAGAGAGAAATGCAAAGTAGAGGGCGCATTCACCCTCTTTAGAACGTACTTGGGACAAGAGGGCTTGAAAACTTCCGACCGCATAACCCACTGCAGCCCCAAAGTCTCTAACACTTTCCCCCGCACCCTCCCCTGTCCCAGCAAAGTCACAGGCACTTTCAAGTGTATTGGCCCTTTCCACCTCCTCACAAGGGTGTATAAGTCCACACTCAGGCGAGTGAGATGGCCGGGTGGGAGCAAGCTGTGTTCGGCCTGGGAAAGGGCCTTTGGGAGAGGAGTTGGGCGCGCTGGAAAGGGGTCTGGAAGCGGTGCTTTTGAAGGATGGCTTTGTAGTTTTTGAAGACTTTCGATACCTCACAGAGAGATTCGCTGCTGTCCATTACAAGGAAATAGGAGAAATAGCAGGCATTAGAGGTCCAGCAGGCCTAAAATGCAGAGGGAAAAAGGACCAATGGCCAAGGAGGCTGGGGAAATTAACTAATAGGAACAAACGAAACATCCTGAAAAGCCTTGAAATTTCAACGATTTCGCCCACTTCTCCCAATAATTTCTGTGAGTGTCCGATATCTGCCAAAATTTCAGCCTTTTGAAGGAATTTACCCTGAAGGAGTGATAGGACCTAGATGTTTTTATAGGCTATTTTGGTGGATTTGGACCTTGTGCAGGACACATAGAGGCGAAATAGACGAATTCAACTGGATTTAAAGTAAAAATATGCTTTAAATGGGTCTTGTGGGTAGTTTTGGCCGAATTTGTCTCTGAGAGCGCTATTAGATAGTCGCTTCCCATCTGGAAAAGGTAGTCTCGGACTGTTCCCCAGGGTAAAAGCGCAATTAAAAGAAACAACCGTAGTAGAGAATTATGAGGGGAATTAGCCTAGAAGGCCGCCGGTCCACTTCCTCCAAGCCCAGTCCGCGCACCCGCCCCTTCGCCCGGCTGAGTCCCCGCTACAGCCAAGACTCCGACTCCCAGCCTCTCAGGACCAAAGTCACCGAGTTAGAGCGACTTTTGGACTGGGAACGCAAACGAAGCCAACAGTTAGTGCAGCAAATAGTCGAAAAAGACCACCAAATCGACCACATCGCGGAACTGCATCGACTGGAACTCGAGGGTTTGAAGCTGGCGGAGGTGCATAGAAGGACGGTGTCGGAACTGCCAGTTGGGGAACATGTGGCTAGGGAAATGGACGCAGTGACGATTCTGCATGGCCAGGTGCAGAGCAATATATCGAAGTTGCAGGAAAACGCGGTGTCACTGATTGAGGAGCAGAGGAAGGGAGTGAGCAGACATATGGAGCTGAGGATGCAGATGAGGTTGCGGGAGAAGGAAGGGAGGATGCGGCAGTTGGAGGAAGAAAGCAAATCGGCCCTGGAAAGCGCAGAAATCGCAAGGAAGCGGTACGAAGAGTGCAAGGAAAGCTGGATGCGCAGTGAAGAACTGAAGCGGAAGTACCTGCACCAAAGCAAGGACTTGGAGGAAATCCGGGTGGAGCAGGAAGGAGTCATTCAAGACTTGCAAAGGCAAGTGGCGGAGCTGAAGGCGGAGTGCTTGCGACTGGCGGACCTTGTGCAAGCACTGGAATCACCTAAAGAAAGCAGTCCAAGAAGGACCTTTTCACCTCCTATTCGAGCGAAGACGCAGCCGGAAGTCCACTCTCGGACTGAAATCGTCATCGCAAAGCTCCAAAAAATGCTCGAAAACGAGCGCAAAAACGCCAAAGCTGCTAAGGCAGCCTTAGCAGGCGAGCTGAAGTCCAAGACTGAACTCGAGTCCTTCCTGCGAGACTGTCTGACTGACCTACGGCTAGTGATAGGGAAATACCAGCGCAATGAAGGCCTTTCAGAGGCAGAAAGGTCGGAAGTTATTGCCGCTTTGATGTCGCAAGCACAGGTTTTGCGGCTGTTATATGACCGGACTTTCCCTCCCAAAGGCGCAAACGACTTCTTCAAAGGTCCGTTCGCACGTGAGTCTGCGCGGGGGCTGAATTCAAGTCTGCCGCTCCATTCTGGCTTAGAAGAGCTATAGGTAACAGTGAGTTTATCTGCCTTTAGTGCCTATTGCAGTAGTCCGTTGAGGAAAAATGCTTTTCGCCTTGGCTTTGGCTTTATGTCTGTGACTGATGATATAGTCCACAGGGTCGTTTTTGAACATATTGCGATAGACCCGGAAATAGATATCTGGCAGCATCGCAAGCATCGGGGTGCACAGGAGGATCATCCAGGCCCTCGGTGTCTTGAGGATGTTGAAGAAAAGGTGCGACAACTGGGACTGGAAGACTTGGGACATGCCGGTCAGGTTGAGGATGATGACGGTGAGGTAGTAGCAGACCACACTCAGGGCGCCTGCGGTGCTGGGTGGGAGTTACATGTTGACCTTGTTCCAGTAGATGGACTCGGTGAACAGCTTCACTGTCACCACGTGGATGACGAGAGTGAAGCTGATGGTGGAGATGAACCAGAGGCCAGCGTCATGTCCACTGCTGTCCACCCCCATATTGAGTCCATACAGCGGCATCCAAAAGCAGCAAAGTCCATGCCAAATGCTCGTCAGCACCCACGCCCAAAACGTCCTATATGAGAAATGCAGTCCTCTGGGCCCTGCCTGGTAGGTCGCCGCGTACTTCAGCGCCTCCTCGTCACTGACATCTTGCTCGAATATGAACGTAAACATGCACGGCCAGCTCGTCCAGAAGGCGTTATACAGCATAGGCAGCCAGTCCAGGAAGTAAATCTGCCCTGATAGTCCGTTCATGAATGCAAAGCAAAGCTCGGTGAACACCACTGCTATGTTCTTATAGAAGTAATAGCAGATGAACCAGGAAATGCGGCGATATCCCCAGCGGCCGTGCACTAGGATGAGTCGCTGGAGGTAGCGGAACTGGCTGATGGAGTAGTCGGAGGCTTGGACGGCTTGGGTGCCTTCTTTGCCTGCGATGCCGACACCGATGTGGGCGCCTTGGATCATACTTACGTCGTTGGCGCCGTCGCCGACTGCCAAAGTTATCCATTTCCCATTCTCTTTGGCAAGTTCGACGATTTGCATCTTTTGCGCGGGCGAAACTCTGCAGCAAATGCAGGAATTGCTCAAATACCCCAGCTTAAAAAAGAGGTTCCTGGTAGCCACGGAGTCCTCCATAGCCCAAAGCAGCGTCACTCCGTCTATCACAATCCCGATCTTCTGACTCAACTGCTTCTTCACATTGGACAGGCGGTGCAAGGACTGGCTGGCGATGGCCTATGTGCAAGGTACATATTGGGTGTTGTAGGTCTCGAGCTTGGCGAGGAGTTCTGACTTGGAGGTGGAACTCAAGTCCAGCAGCTTCATGTCTTGAGTGATCAAATTGCAGGCCTTACCAATCTCCACTGCGGTTTCCTGCTTATCCCCAGTCAACACCCACACTCGAATTCCCGCCTCTATCAGCAGTGCAATAGTCTCTGGTACTCCCTCCTGCAGTTTGTCCTCAATCGCAGAAGCACCAACTAGTTCCAGGTTGTTCTCCAGCTCTGCACCTAGCAGATCTAGGCGTGTTTCCTTATCCTGGGTGTTAGACAGCTGCACCTCTTTCCAGCGCTTGTGCCAGACCAGGAACTCTTCAGGGGCAATAGTGCGCTGGCACATGACTAAAGTCCGCAGGCCTTCCATGGCAAATAGGTGCAAATGGTCCTCCACTATTGACTTTAGGGCTTGATCTGGTCGCATTAGAGGGAAAATCACCTGGTCCGCTCCTTTGCAAAGCAGCAAGTAGTTGTTCGTTTTCGGCTCTTTTAGCACCAAAGACATCCTTTTCCGGTTCGAATTGAACGGTATTTCCGCGAGGATTTCCCAAGCCAATTTCTCAATTCCCCCATACATCTTGGTATACAAAGTGTTCATACTCTTATCGAAAAATACAAATCCCAGTCCTGCCGCCCCCTGCACAAGCGCCAATTCATCAGGACTCGATGCCTGGTATGTAGGCATTCTCCCCTTACCTCCAGCACTCGTAGGAAACACTGTATGGCACAAGCTCATATGTATGAAAAATCGGCTGAGAGCGATTCGGTCCGGGTCACTTATTGAGCTTTGCTCTAATAGGTCCATTGGACGGTTGTCTTGGTCGGGGGCTTTGCCGATGCCTTCTTTGGAGCCGTAGATGATGCCGTTCACTGAGCATTTTTGGAACTTCATGATGTTTTGGGTTAGGGTACCGGTTTTGTCGCTGAAGACAAACTCCACTTGGCCGAGCTCCTCGACTAGGTCGGATGTCCTGGCAAGGGCAGGCCGGTCATCCGGCTCATAAAACATCGCCAAGTCCTGTCCTATCAAATAGGAGCATACCAATTTCACCACTTCCAAAGCCACATACAGCGAAATAGGAATAAGGTGCGAATAAGCCACATAGAAGGTAAGCACCTGGACTACGAAATTGCTCCCTCTGGCTTTTTCAGTAATATCCAGGTAAATATGCGTGTTTTCGAACATATTTTGCCAGTAAAGGCTCAGTCCAGCGAACGAAACGCATATAATGAACTGCATCGCATACACCGACCACAGCATTTTATTCATTTTCTTCAGCACACTACTCATTTTTGACTTCGGCTGCATGCTGTTTAGCATTATTTTCGTCTCATGTCCCGTGTAAATCACAAATCCGTAGAGTCGGCGAGTGTTTTTCAGCTGACAGCCCCTGAGCAGGAGTTGGTTCATTGTCATTGGCTGCCATAGAGAGCCGTTCATGCGGATGTTGCAGTTCCACCGGAGGAGGGACATGTTAGGGTTGTCGGTCGCGGTTTCGAGGAGGATTGCGTGGAGGTCGATTTCGCGCATGTCTTTGGTTAGTTCTAAGGCCATTTTTTCCTTTAGGTTGGTTTCGCCGTCTAAATTCATGGTGTTGACGAAGGCTGTACCCTGCATATTGCTGGAACTTAGGAAAACCATATCCGCAGGGAAGCTTTCCCCGTCCTTGATTTCGAGGATATGGCCCACTTTGACGTCCTTCCAATGGATGTCAATGAAGTTGCGAGTGACGGGGTCGAAGCCGTGAGTGAGTGCATTGTTGACTTTCTGGTCCTGCACATGTCGGAAATAGTCCTCGTAAGCCTCTTTCAGCATGGTGAAGATCAGCACAGCAGCGAAGGTAAGTGCCATAGAGAAGGGGTTTTTGGGGGAAAAGGACATCATCGTGAGCACGGAAATCACCAAGAAGTACACATTGGCGGACTTGCGGAACTGCATGAGGAGACTTTTGGGCGCCCAGGTGACGAACGTGTAGCGGGAAGTGCGAATGGAGTTGGTTAGGAAGATAGGCGGAGGGTCCACAGCATAACCGTAGGAAACCTTCCGATGTACCCCGAGGCTGGACATGTCCTGCTCCTTATCTGCTTTGCCTGTCAGTCCTTCCGCTGAAATCGCAGAGTCGTCCTTCGCGTGAATCATGGTGTCGTCTTCCTGCGGCTTGATCGCATACTTGCCCTTCATTATTACCACCCTATCACTACATCAAAAACTTATTAATCGTTAGCAGGTACTGCGAGGCTGAGGAACTAGTGTTCGACGTGTCCAAGTAGTCCACTGCGAAAGAAGTCGACTGCGAGTCAGTTATTGTGGTGGAAAGGTTGGACTTGCGTCGGAAAGAGGACTGAGTTTGCGAAGGCACAATAGTTTTCCTGCCGAAGTTGGCCTTAATAGGGACCTTTCTGACGAGGGGCCGAGACTTGGAAGTGGTAAGTTGGAAGAAGGAAAGGTTGGTGGGGTGCTTGCGTCTAGGCAGAGGTCGCAGGAAAGCCTGCACCTGCATCGGGGTTTTAGGCCGTAGGCCAGGCTTGATGCGGACAACTGAGCGACTGGCAGACATCTCCCTCCTCGGCTCTGCTTGCAGGGCAGTGTGGGCCAGTGCAGACTCCACCACTCTGGGAAAGACATAACAAGCATTGCTGTCAGACCTGTTGAACCGAGCTTCTATTTCCCTTCGGATGTCTGGACCGATAGAGGTCTGTTGGTAGTTGTCTTCCTCGTCCTCTGATGGGGCTTTGCACGGCTCAGTGCTACTGCACTGCGGCGCAAGTAAACTTTGCACGCCTTTGCGATGTCCGCCTCCCAGCTTTTTCATTCCAAAGGCTGATTTCCTCATTTCTTACTCTCCAATCACACAGACTAGAAGAGCGAACTTAGAAGTCGTTCTATACGACTGGACTTGAAGTCTTCTCTGCGACTGATGAATTGGATAATGACGGAAACGGGGATGGAGGTGATGGGTTCTTCTTGGATGAACTCGGCCAGAGACTCGGGAGGGATCAGGTACAGGTTGATGAGTTGGCGGAACTTCTCGAATTCGAAGAGCGTAGTTTCGTCGTCGCACTGAATAATGACATTGCGATACTTATTCATATCACTCGAAAGCAGCAGCGCCCGTTCCTGCGAAACCGTGAACTTGCTGACATGCTCCACCACCAAAGACAGAAACTGCTTCGACAGCGCAGGCAAAAAGCGAGCAATTTGCTTCCCCGGCATAACTCTCTTGACAGTGCTAATGCAATTAAGCAAGAACTCATGCACATTCGCACAAGCCAGGGTGTTGTCCCTATACTCCGCCCCGCCCCGCACATAGTCGTTCTTCTTTTGTTCACTTGCGAATACTCGGGCGCAGTGCTGCACCAGTAGGTCCAGAGTGTGGTTGAAGGACCGGATTAACTGCTGTTCTAGTTGGAAGGAAATGCGCTTTCTTAGGGCGTGGTGCCTTTCCGCCTCCTCAGGCCCGAGTTTCGACCCTTGGAGAAGCCGGGAAAAGACGATGTTGGCGTCTTGGATGTGGGCGGAAAGGGTCGAAAGAAGGTCGAATACGCCGGAGTGAGGTTTGAATTTGGCTCCTTCAGCACTCAAAGTGCTATTTGCACGCACATATATCGCTGAAAACACCTCTGTGAAGACCACTTCGTATGCATAACTTAGCAACTTCGCAGTGTTTTTCGATAATTCCGTTGCAATCGATAGCGTCTGACATCGTTTGTGCGCCTCACACAGCGGCATCCATAGCTTTTGATAGTCAATTCCCCTCATCACTGTATGCAGAATGTCAATTTGACTGCGCAAGTCTTCTTCTTCCTGCGCATGGATTAGATTCAGCATTTTCTTGTGCTGTTTCGGCTTTATAGGGTCTAGAAAAGCGCTAATGTCCGCCTCGAACGAGCGCTTGAGATAAGCGACTTCTTGGTCGAAATAGGCCCTAAGGAAAGGAGCAAATAGTCCGGAATACAGCGGAATTGCAGTTTTCTCTATATCAATAACAGCTTCAATCCCTGCCTTCGTCATTCGTCCCAACACCTCTGTAACAGACTTATACGCAGTGTACAAGTTCTGCAGGAGCCGTAGCTGCGTGCAGTTGTCCATGTCGAGACAGTAGTGCAGGAACGGCTTCAGCTTGATTTCCAGCACTTGGCACATGTAGAGGGAGGAGACTTGCTCCACGCTGCCGAAGATTAGGCGCAGATTTTGGGCTTTGCCGACGATTTCTGTGGCAAAGATCTGCTCTACGGAGGAGAGTCCTTGGCGCAAGCATGTCTCACAGCCCTCGATATTGAGCTTGCTGAGTGATACTTACAACGTCACCGGCTCAGTCAGTTTCGTGATATAGACATGTCTAGCTTCCTCGTCCAGGTCATACTGCCTCATCAGTTCATACGTCTTAGACAGACCTTCTAAATCGCTCAGTGCAAGAGCTGATTTGAAGGTCTCAATGAGTTCGTTCTTTTTCAGGTTGAATTTGACCTCGATAAGTCTTTGCGCCTGTGTAGACGGTACAGTCGTATAAGCAGGGGAATTGAGTTCGTCGAGGGCGGACCGGATGAGGATGATTCGCTCGGCGTCCAGGTCAATGTCGGAGTCGTTGCTGTTAAGCTGCTGCAGTTGCATGAGGGTTTGGATGAGGTGGGCTGCGTTTTCCTTGGCTCTATGCAACTGAGTAAGTCGAGTGCAAACCCTGGAGAAGTCTTCAGACGAGCTTTGCGCCTTGTTTTGTCCCGTCTCCAGGGAAATGTGTAAGGTCTGGCTACACACTACATGCAACTGGTCTCTAAGATGTTCCAGAGAGGTAGACTTGAGGCACTCACGAGCTTCACTCTGTACCTTTCTCAGGTCAGCGTAGAGACCTTCCTTGGCAGTGCGCAGGGAAGAGGCTATGGAGGTCAGGGCTTCGTCCATAGAGTCCAGCGACCCGATTTCCCGCTGCTCCAGCGCCTTTTCCAGGTACTCCTCAGAGCCTTCGGCCCAATCTCTCTTCACCTGGGCCATATAATAACTTCAAGTTCTGCACTTTGCCTATTCACTCGACAATCTGATTTCCGGCTTCGCTGAATATGGCTTCCACCCAAGTCGAATTTCTAAAATACACATACAGCAGCATTTATCAGGCAATACATTAGACTACACTAGGTCTGGAGAGGGCGGCTCAACTAGGAACGGGTGGACTTGGGCTTGGTCAGGGGTGAGACGTCGATCTGGCAGCCACTCCAAGCACTCTGCATAGTCGTTACTGCTGATAAAGTCCAAAAACTGGGGGTCGGAGCAGGCCACTAGCTTCAGGAGAGAGGTGGAATTCGGCTGGCGGCGAGTACCGTAGCTGTTCGGGACAATCTTTACTTGTCCAGAGTGGGAGAAAAAGAGGGCTTTCTTAGAAGACTCAGAAAGCAGACTATCAGGAGGTGGCCCCAGCGCACTCATTATCCACAGCAACTGGTCAGTCTCATTTTCCCCCGGAAAAAGCGGTCTACCAGTATATAACTCCGCTAGTAAGCACCCTAGTGACCACATATCAATGGGAAAAGAGTACCGCACGCCCAGGATTATCTCCGGCGCTCGGTAGAACCTGCTCTGTATGTATGAAAACAACTTCGCACTTTCGAAGCAAGCAGACCCGAAGTCAATCAGCTTCACTGCACGCCTGCGTCCGTCCTCAAAAAGCACGTTTTCCGGCTTCAAGTCGCAGTGGATTACATGCATTCGCTGCAGTTCCTGCAGCACTTCGACTAGCTGAATCGCCACAGTCCGGACCCACATCAAGGGAAAGCCCTTAAATCGGTTGAGTTTCAAGTAGTCGAACAAGCAACAATCCAACAATTCAAAGGACAGACATACGTGGTTGCGGAAAACAAAGTGGTCGAGAAGTCGCACAGCGTAAGGAGTTTGGTGGTCTTTGAGCAGGGTCAGGACTGACACTTCCACCTGGGCTTGCTTGTGGAAGCGCCGGGCGTTGCGGATTATTTTGACTGCGACGTGCATGTTTTCCTTATGGTCGTAACAGCGAATCACTTTGCCGAAAGCGCCTTTCCCCAGTAACTCCAATACTTCGTATCTATAGTCCAAGTGGTCGCAGATCGCTACCTTATAGTCGTTCCGGTCGTCGTCGTACCCGCAGTTGGGCTGGGCCGGGTCGCCTTTGAGTTTGTCGGCGTTGGTGCCGAGGTAGTAAAGCGCTTTGTAACTGAGGACCTCGGAAAGCTCGCGGTCTGTGAGGTACTTGCTGAGAGTGTGGATTGCAATTGCGGGAGTGGTGGGGAAACTCACGCCTGCCAATTGGTCTTGCAGGGAGTTGGTACCGATGGAGTTGCTGCCCGCAGTGGAGTGGAACGCATCTACACTAGTCGGACTTTTGCCTTCCCCTTTC
>Ga0247837_1006587_pt1 | contig 16215 bp, 8 predicted proteins | sample LaCtaG_2_FD_187115 | JGI IMG/M metagenome (GOLD analysis project Ga0247837, IMG submission 187115) | Freshwater microbial communities from meromictic Lake La Cruz, Castile-La Mancha, Spain - LaCruzMarch2015_14.5m | ecosystem: Environmental > Aquatic > Freshwater > Lake | place: Spain: Castile-La...
TTCTCTCCTCCTCCTCCCCCTCTCCCTTCCCCCTCAAATCCAGCTCAGGAACCAGCACTCCCCCCGCCACTTGTCTGCCTGCCAGGAAGCAATCCACCATTTCCGCCACTTCCACCACCTTCGCATCCGTCCTGCCTTCAAACCTACTAGTGTTGGAGGAGGGCTGGGCAGTGGGGAAGGTGGAAAGAATGGAGGGCTTGAGGAGAGAAACGGAGTGGGAGCGCTTGGAGGAGCGGCAGGAAGGCAGGGGCGTGGGGAAGGGGGAGGTCGGGTCTTGCATGCGCTGTACATCCGCAAACTGGATCTGAGGACTATATGCGTCTTCTAAGTTCTCCACAGGTCCGAAGGAGTCCTGTTCTGTCCTCTGTCCGAAGGCCTCCATCCACTCTTCTGGCAGCGGCTCTGTGTTGAAATAGCAGTCTTCGGGCATGAAGCCGTCGAAGGTGCGAGTCAGTGCGGTTTGGATTCTCTCAGTGTTTAGGACCTGGTCGCAGGAGAGGCCGAGGCCTAGGTCGAGGGGGAAGTGGAGCTTGCGGGAGGGACTGAACAGAGAGAAAGTCAGGTGGGTAAACAGGGCTGTACGAGGCGCCAAAGAGGGCGGAAAGCACTGCAGCAAAGGACTCGAACTGCTCGCAAAGGTCTGTCCCAGGCCCCAAACAGCACTATCAGTGACCGAAACCACCACATTTGCCTTAGAAAGGAAAGCCTTTAAAGGCTTGTCAGGAGGGGTGAAGATGTAAGCAAGGCGTAGGGCTTGGATGGGGTAGAGACGGGAGTCGGGCTTTTGCTCTACTTTTGAGAGGGAGTAGGTGGCCTTCGCATTAATTAGCTGGAAATGCAGGAACAAAGGCGCTCCGTTGCCCAACAGACTTTCAGTTTCCAGGGAAATGAACTGGACCAGGACTCGGTACTGCCTCAGTTCCTTGGGAAAGAACTGCAAGTCAGGGTTTTGGGTGCGTGCAAGGAAAATATCCTCCTCCTGCATCGGAATGCTCATCACTCTCCCCAATCTCAACTCTGTGTCATACAAATTGTGCTCCGCAGTGATAACCAAAAAGCAGCAAGCACAAATTCTCACACTTTGCGACATCAACTCCGCACTAACCGCCCTCAAATGGCCTGCTTCGAAGGGCAGTTTCCGCCTACGCAGGACATGGGCTTGGAAGATGTAGAGCATTTTGAGGGAGACGAGGTGGGGTAGGTCGCGGTTGGCGTGTTGGAGACGACAGAGCTTGCAGGTGACGAAGCTGTCCTTTGGCCGCGGCTCTTCTGGGGGGGATACAGAGTCGAAGGGCGGTAGAGAGGAGAGAGGGGAAATGGTGGAGGGGTCGAGTCTAAACCCCTTACAGCCGCACAGCCATACTCGACCATTAGGACTTTTCAAGAAATCCAACACGATTTCCTCCACTCTCACTCTATACCCTCTCTGCAGAAAATCCACCAAATTGCGAGCCTGGAGTTCATACGGCCGCAAGGATTTCCCAGTCTGCCGGAAGATCTCGACTCCGTTGGGCAGGGAAGAGTCTGTGACTGTCTTGTGCAGCAGGCCGGCGTGTGGGTTGGTGTGGACTGTGGAGGACAGGAGAAAGGCGAAGTTGCCGCGGGGGGATTTGGTACTCACGTAATACGTAAGTCTCAACACCGACGGTTTCCCACTCGGCGAATGCACAAACTCCTGCAGCATCGTCAGCTGCTTAATATCATGCGCCAAGATCTTCTGCCTAAAAGTCGACCAATCCAGCACGAATTTCTTCATATCGCCCTCAGGACTGCTTTTCGCCCTCAAAACCACTGCAACTTGGTCGAAAACATGCGAAATTTCAGTGGGTTTCTGCGTTTCGACCATTTTCAGGAACTTGACGACGTGGGCGTCTCTGTCGATTCGTATGCTGCCCTGCTCATCTGTGTGGGGGGTACCGGTCCAGAGCATGTAGAGGGAGTTGGAGTAGTACAGGGTCTTGGGCAGGTTCAGGTGAAGAGAGGTCACGGAGGCGTGAGGGGCTGAAAGAAGGGTTTCGATGAAGAAAAAGCCGGGCTTGATAGGGAGGGAGTCATAGTAAGTGGCAGAGGGCGGCAGGTACCTAATGAGTTGCACCTCCTTTTCCCACTTCTCCCTCTTCCTACCATCCCACTCCACAGACAGTCCACTGGACTCCCCAGGAGACCCGCTGCCCCTTCGAGTCCAGGTCCTTAGAGGCGGTTTGTGCACTCTGAGGCTGGAGGCGCCTGGATCAATGGAGAAGGGAGGATGTTGGAGCTGGAGAGGGTGCAGTTCCCGCAAGGACTGGCCGGCGGGCTGGAGGAGCAGCAGAGGGCGCTGTGCTTGGAACATAATGTCCCTATTAGTCTTTCTCCCCTAACACTCTCGAAATCCCCGGCTCCTCCACTCCTCCCTAGGCGAAATCACCAGTCCCCAGCCTGCCAAATAGCGTTTGAAATAGCAAAATGGCAGTGTCTGTCCGCCCCGCCCTGCCCCTGCCTTTCAACCCCTCCCTCCTCCGCAGAACCATGGCCAAAGTGCCTTCCAACCACCGCTCCCTGTCCTCCCAAAGCAAACCCAAGGGCGAAAACTACAGCTGGGAAATCACTTACAATCTGCTCTTGGCGGAAGGTTCAAATCTGCCCGGCGCTGACTATATGAAGATACAGACGGAAGTCACTGGGAAGACACGCGCGATTCTGATAGATTGGCTGGTGGTTCAGCACTCGACTTTTAAGTTTTCGCCGGAGACGCTGTTTCTGTGTGTGTCTCTCCTCGACCGATTCCTCGCCCTCGAACCTCTCCCGAAAAGCAAAGTGCAGCTGCTCGGCCTGGCCGCCCTGCTAATCGCCTGTAAGTACGAAGAAGTGCAGATCCCCAGCGTTGGCCACTTCCTAGAGCTGGTGGAGAGTGGCTACACTGCCGCAGAGCTACTGGGGATGGAAAGGCGGATACTGATGAGGCTGGATTTTCACATAACCCGGCCTTCTGCCTATGCCTTCTTCACGAGGGCGGTTAGTTTACTGCAAGAAGACGCTGTGACAGGTCATTTAGCCCAGTACCTGCTGGAACTTACTCTGGTGGAGTACTCATTCCTAGACTTCAAACCCTCTCTAATGGCCTGCTCCGCCCTCTACCTCGCCCGCAAGCTCCGATCCCACTTCCCTCTCTGGCCCGAAACCCTGGAAAAGCAGTTCAACTACAAGGAAACAGACCTGCAGAAGTGTGGGAAAGCGCTGTTTCGGGTCTGGCAAAGTGCAGAAACCTACGTGTTGCAGGCTTTGAGGACGAAATTCACCAGTGGAGTGTACCATGAGGTCGCAAGGATGAAGCTGAGTCCCAGGAAGTAGGCTAATTCCGTGCGTTTAGAGTAGGAATGGACGATTTTAAGGCTTTGTAAGGCGGTTTGTATGGAAAATGTAGAGAAAAACACACACAAAACTCAATTTTCACGAAAAATCGCACCAAATTGCCGTCTTTTCAGCAACTTGTTTGCCATCTGGTCGCTTATTTGACCAAAATACCTTCTACTATCTCAAGTTCCCAAGCGTTAAATGAGTGAAATGTCAGTTCTAGTGCAATTCTCTCGCCCAGATCTTTTTCTCTTTAGTCTGATTCGATTTTCCGCTGTTTTTAATGCTGTTTCTGCCTCAACATGCAGTATAGAAGTTCTGATTCCATTGACATAGTGATTCTTTTACTATACACAGTCCAAAGATGCAGCTTCGGGCACTAAACGGCAGTGATGTCAGCAGCTTTACAAGCATTCCTGATGAAATCACTTTGCGAGAAAGCCCTCACCGCCTCCGCAACAAGCCGCCCCCTATCCTGCTAATTCCCTCGATATCAGTCCTGGCAGAGGAAATGAGCAGAAACAAGTCGCTGTGGGCTGCTTTCTGCAGTCCAAGTCGCTGGGCAGAGAAAGGCGCGAGGCTGCATAGGTGGACTATAGCGGTGGCTATCTTGCTCAGCTTCGTTATTGACGATATCAGAACTGCGGCTTTGCCTTGGCAGGCGGATATTCCTATAGACGTCTCCCTGCTCCTCTGCATCCTTGCCTTCTCCCTCGACATCTCCCTCCGCATTATGAAGCTCCCCGACTACCTCTGGTCCTTCTACTTCTACCTCGACCTCCTAGCCACCGCTGCAGTGCTGGCAGACCTGCAGTTCCTAGTCTCAGCCCTGTTCTCCCCCTGTACCTCCGGTCTACTGCGGGGACATAAGGTAGTGGGGAAGGCTGCGAGGCTGGGAGCCTGTTCTTTCCGGCTGTTGGGGTATATACGGAAGAGAATAAGTGGAAAGCGAGGGAATTTGCTGAGGTTGAGGACTGAGGATGAGTCGCTACTGGTGGAAGGACATGTAGCGCAGGTGAGGCCTGAGAACAGTGCTTTGCAAGGTATTTCAGGCCTAACGCCTAATATTAAGCGGGAAAGCACAAATACGCCTGTTCGCCACAATAAGAAAAAACACACTTTAGGCCGTCTCTATCACCTCCCAAACCCTTCCCCCGCCCCTCCAAAGCCAGCGAAGAAAGCGCCCGCCTCTCCCAAGCAAAGCAAAATAGGGAAAAGACTGGCAAAGCGAGTAGTCACCTTAGTAGTGCTCCTAGTGCTGGCAATTACCCTGGCCTATACCTGGCTTCTGGAAGTCGGGGAAGTGAGGGAGAAATACGGGAGAGAGGAATATGGCTTGAAATTGCTATTGGAGGCGAGAGAGAGCCGGCATTTTGGGGAGTATTTAGAGGCGTTTTTGGAAAGGAATGCGAAGGATAGCGATTTGCTGTATGTGGTGCAGTTGGAAATCCCTGAAGTTGTGAATTGGGGGGGTGTTCCTAATATTCGCTCTACGGATTTGTGCTATTTTTCGCTTTTCCCAGCTAAAATTGTCCTAAACGCCTCCAATAAAAACCGATTTTTGGCAATTTTCTCCCTCTGCCAGACCCTCGTTTTAAGCCTTTTTACCCTGGCTATTGTGGTCTCGCTAAATGCCGATATCACCAATTTATTGGTTTTTCCCCTTGAGAGAATGATTATGACTGTGGAGTCGCTGGTAAAAAACCCTTTAAACATGTTTAATCTTACGCCGGACCTGAGGAAGGGACTATATGATGACAGGAAAAGATGCTGTGCGGTTAAGAAGGACTATGCACATGAGGAAATCCGAGTACTGGAAAATGCCTTTCGGAAAATCGGAGTAATGCTCGCCCTCGTCTACGGCTCCGCCGGCTCCGAACTAATCACCAACTGCATACAAGAAGCCAACTTCAATCCTCTCCTGCCCGGCCACGAAATCCTCGCCATCTTCAGCTTCGTCCACATCGCTCACTTCAGTGACCTGCTGGAAAGGCTGAACAGCTCAATGCTGAAGTATGTTAATCAGATAGCCAGACTCGCGCATAGCCAGAGTGAGAAGTATTTGGGGTCTGTCAATAGGAACTTGGGGGATGCGTTCTTGCTGGTGTGGAAGTTTAGGGAGGAGGAAGGAGTGCATGTGGCAGGGAAATTCCAAGTGAATGCTTTTTCCGAAACAGTGAAGCAAACCACAAGTCTCGCACTGCTTTCCTCCATCAAAACCCTGTCCAAAGTAGTGCGTTCCCAAGCACTCTCCACCGCTCAAGCCAACTTCCCAGGCCCCGTCCTGACCTTCGGCTTCCACGTAGGCTGGGCCTACGAAGGCGCTATAGGGTCTTATTTCAAAATCGACGCTTCCTACTTATCCCCCCATGTGAACATCGCCTCTCGAGTGGAATCCGCAGCGAAGCAGTACGGAGTGCACATACTCGCCAGTGAAGAGTTCTACACTCGCCTAGACTCCCAGGTGCAGTCTTTCTTGAGACACATCGACACGGTGGAGCTACAGGGAGTGGCGCTGCATATGCGACTATACAGCTTTGACATCCACACGCAAGACTTAGGCAAATCAAACGCCAGGCCCACGAAGTGGAAAACCGACCAAAAGCGACGCAAGCTAAAAGACGCTTTAGACTCTCAGTTCATACACACCCACGAGCTGTTTACCCAGTCAACTGAAATCGCACTTATGCGGGTTCACTTCAAGGACCTGTTTTTCCAGGCGTACAGACAGGGCTTGGAACTGTATATCAAGGGGGAGTGGAAACAGGCGGCTGAGGCTTGGGAGAATTCTTGCGATTTGATGGATTTGATGGATGGCCCGACACTTAACTTGCTGGGCTTTATGAGGAGTAGAGAATTAATGCCTCCGGGGAATTGGAAAGGAGTGAGGTGTTTAACGGAGAAGTAACTGGGTAGCGATTTGTAACTATTAGACTAGTTTTCCAATGGAGAGTAGGCAGATTTGGGGAACTTTATCAAAAGGGTAATGAAGGAGTGAAGCCAGGAAAACGAAAAAGTGGGTTTTTATGATAAATTTGGTGTAATTGTTTTTTTCGTTTTCCGAGATTGCCACTCTTTTGTTGGACTTGTGAAAGAATGAAGAGAATATTTCTCTATTTACTTCGGGAAATTCCTTAAAAGATAAGGAATTTTGGGGAAATTACTGCACTTTCGTCCTTTTCAACCCATAAACATACACAATTCTCATTCAAGAATATGTAAATTGCATCAAATTCCAGCCTAAAAAGCCTCAAATCGCTCAATTTCCCACTGAAAGTCAGTTTAATGGGCTAAAGGCCTAATACACAGCTATGCGTTTGGAGATCTCCGCCGCATTAGCGTGGAGGTCTCAGGCAGCGCCACACACTTGAGCTCTCTCATAGGTTTCTTCCACTCTCTGAGGCAAATATTCTCTATTTCGTCCTCCAGGCAGTCCGCCAGGCCTTGCAGAGACTTTAACTCAGCAAAAGCCCTCTCTACATCTTGGGCAGACAGGCTCTCGAACAGGTCATGCTCCACCGGCTGGGGGCCTTGCGAGTGACAGGCAGCTCGGCTGGTCGGGAAAAAGTGCACTTTGCCCTGGGGCGACAAGCAAAAGTCCAGACTTTGCTTGTGGGGAGGGTCGCTGTCTGTATAGGTAGTGCTGGCCATAGAGGACCGCAGCAACAAGCGCTCATTCCAGCGGTATTCCTCTCCTTTCCAGGCCGATTCCGATACTTTCGACGCAGATTCCTGGGCCGCCAGGGCCTCCTTCAGCCCTGTATGTCCCTGAAACGCCAGATTTCCAGCTTTCGCAGCCATTAAATTAAAACCATCGCCTCTTCCCTAAGCCTCCAGTCCCTGAAGCTAACTGGATCCCTGGTGATTTGCGTACTTCTGAGCTAGTGGTGCAAAGTAGATAATAAAGAAAAGCGCCTGGGAATGGCTGTTTGGCCCATAAGCAGTGGGGAAGGGGGTAGAGGGCTTTAATTATACGGGAGTGAGATTTTGCTGGGGCTAATGTCATTATGGCGCGAAGTCTATAGACGGAAGTCTGAAATAGGCCTGGAAATGGACTTGGTGAGGACTTAAGAATACAAAAAAGTAGTAAAACAGACTTTCTGAAGGCGCATAAGTCCGCAAAGGAAGTTTTTGAGGGTAATTTCGTCCTTTCCACACTAAAACCCTGCTTTCGTTCTTAGTTTCTGCGTCATTCCTAACTGCCAAGACAGGAAGTAATGGAGTCGGCCATCTCAGTAGTCCACGGCTTGGCAGAGTCCACCGCCTTCCCAGTCCTAAAGGCCTTTATCAGCATTCCAGCCCTGTCCCCCCTCTTCGACCCTCAGTGGCAGTCTAGCGGACTGATCGAGAAAGTAGTGGATTTGATGCGGAACTGGGCTTTGAGTCTGGAAATTGAGGGGTTGAGGTGTGAGGTGGTCAGAGGAGAGGAGCACCCGCCACTGCTGTATATGGATGTGGAAGGCAGTTTGTCTACTGTGCTACTGTATGGCCATTTGGACAAGCAGCCTGCAGGCCCCGGCTGGAGCCAAGACCCCTACACCCCAGTGCTCGCCCACAACTACCTTTATGGCCGGGGAAGTGCGGACGACGGGTACGCCCTGACTTCCATGCTACTCGCTATCAAAGCCTGCCAAACACTCGGAAAGCCACACCATCACTGCATCCTAATCCTCGAAAACGAGGAAGAAAGCGGCAGTCCGCACCTAATCTCCACCTTGCAAAGCCTCCACCTCGACACTCCAGCCTTAGTCCTCTGTCTCGACACAGGTGCTGGGGACTATGAACACCTCTGGAGCGCTGAAAGTCTCAGAGGCCTGCTCAGGTTCGACTTGACTGCGAAGGTGATGGAGAGGGAAGTGCACAGTGGCACTGCAGGGGGAGTCGTGGCGTCTCCGTGGGCGGTGTTGGTGGAGTTGCTGGACAGGCTGGAAGACGCTGAAACTGGAAATATACGACTGAATGCCCTGTATGCGGGTAATGTGCCTGAGCAGTATGCACGCACTGTGGATTCTTTGGTAGCTGTAGCAGGCAGGATTGAGGGTTTTGAGTCTGTGGCGAAACTGGACTCGGACTTGGTCCAACTTTCGCTAAACTACCTAAATCGGCCTTTTCTGACCGTCACAGGGCTGGACGGCGCTCCTCCCCTTTCCTCAGCCAGCAGCGTCATGCTACCTTCCCTTACTATCGTGTGTTCAATCCGTCTGCCTCCCACCGTATCCGGCAGTACCGCAGAACAAGCCATCAGATCTGCTCTCCTCACTAATCCGCCCCATAACGCCGAAATCACAATATCGAATTTACACGTAGATGAAGGCTGGGCTATGACTCTCCTCCCAGCAGGCCTGGTTCAGACCTGTGAGGAGGCGGCTGGGCTGTACTTTGGGAGGGAGCCGAGGAGTGCGGGCCGGGGCGGGTCGATTCCCTTTGTGAAGGCGCTGCAGCAGCTTTTCCCTGGGACTTCGGTCTTGCTGTGGGGGGCGGCTGGGCCGGACTCGTCCCCACATGGTCCTGACGAACGTCTGAATCTGCCCTACTACGAGCGAGTGACCTGCTGCCTCGCGTACCTGCTCCAAGCCCAGTGGTAGTCTAGTTCCATATTAGAAAGATACAGTCCCGATCCTCAGTCTGCACTGCAATTCCCTCATATATGTCTGCCTTATAATGCGATTTTTGCTTGGCTTCCTTGGGACTGTAGCGGCTTTTCTGCAGTCTCTGAGTCTCCCTGGCCTCTTCCCCTCCTTCCTGCCCTCCGACTTCGCCCCCTACCTCAGCACTCCCATCTACTCCCCCGGCCCTCTGGTCTTCAGCGTGACCTCGAGCAGCGCATACGAAGTCCTCGTGAATTCCACCTACATCGGCAGCTACACAGGCAACAAGACCATTACTGTGCCTGGACTAGTGCTGGGTACGCATGCTTTGAGTATCAGTAATGGAGGCTTTACCTATATGGTGACGGTGTTGGTGGGCGGGAGTCAGGTGTTTACGCATAGTGTGGCTGCTGGAAGTGCGAGTTGTGCGCCGAATTGCACGATTCCTGCAGGGGAGACTTGGATGGTGACAAGCTCTACAGCGGTGCAAGTGCTGACTTTCAATGGAGTGGCGAGAGTGGGTGCATGGGTGGCACTGCAGGGCTCTCAGAACTTCGTGTCCGCAGCCCTGGACAACTACCTCGTGGTACAGGAAGGCAGTGGTCTGCTGGTGCACGCAGGCTTCAAGCCTCCCAAGCCCAACCAGCCCTCCTCATTGCTGTGCAAAACCGCTACTTTCACAGGGTTCAGTCTGACCCCTCGCTTCCACCCTCAGATTTCCTCCTACGTCCTTACGCCTATGCTCAGCTCCACCATAGGCTTCGGAATCGCTCTGCAGACTGCCTGCTCAGCGCAGTGCAGCATTTCTATCGACTCTTCCGCGGGTGCATTCCCCTCTACCAGTCCTGCATCCGGCGCCTGGTCCACTGTTCAGACGGTTATGCAGAACGATACAGTGATATTGACCTACACGGACACTAGTGGCGGCCTCAGTCCTCAGTACTATGCGATATCCGTCAATTTGCTCAGTAGAGACCGCTTTTTGAAGACACTAAAAGTGGTCCTGGGCGCGCAGGGGGACAGCTATGCTGCTTCTACGGATATCGGTGCACTGCAAGCGGTAGTCACAGGCACGGAATTGGCGCCAAATGAGGCGTTCAGCCTGATTCGCCTGGCCTACACCCTGCCGGACCTGGACTACAGCGCTGCTGCGGCTGTAGTGGTGGTAGCGAATGCAAATAGTGCGTTTAGTACCCTGGCAATAAGCAGCAATTCCACTCAATTCAGTCCCTACTGGACTTCCCCGAAGGTCTTTTTGCCGCTTATTGGCCTTAACCTGATTGCGCTCCTGATAACTGCCCAGGACCCGGGGTACGCCGAAACCATCACAATTGCTTACAAAATGCTGGGAAATGACACGAGTTTAGAGGCTTTGCAGGTCCCGGGAGCCCTGTGGAATGCTCCTTTTGCCTCGAATCAGTCTCAATATGTCCTTGGAATGCCAGCGACTTGGGCGAATTTCCCAATTGTGGTAAAAACAGCAGACCAAAAGGCGCAAATATCAGTCTATGGGACCTTCGTTTTAGGGCAAAATTACACCGGAACGGTGAATTCGACCCTGTTGTTGCCTACTCTGCCCTTCTATAACCAAAGCCTGACTCTGCTGATTAGCGCGGAGACGAGAAGTATACACAGGCAAATTGTCCTGTGGGTCTGGAAGCAGGATAGGTGTGGCAATGGCCTCAGGTACTCGAGTGCGGAGCAATGTGATGATGGGAACTTGGTGAGTGGGGATGGGTGTAGTGCGAATTGCCAAATAGAGGCAGGGGCGCAGTGCAGCGGAGGCTCTGTGAGTCAGGCTGATTTGTGCTCAGTGCAGCCTGTCAATTGTACTCAGGCGAATGGGGGCAACTGTACTGAACCGCCTTCGAACTGTACTGAGACTACAGGGACTTTGAATTGCACTAAACCGGAGCAGCCTGCAAACTGTACTGAGGGAAGCAACTGCACAACTAACAATCCAACAACTAACTGTACTGAGGGAAATAACTGCACGAATCCCAATACTAACTGCACAAACTCTCTGAACTGCACAGACCCACAGCCCTGCACGGACCCGGTTTCCCAAAACTGCACTCAGACTCCTGTCAACTGCACGGATTCCACCAACTCCACCTTACCCCTAAACTGCACTGACCCCGGCACTAACTCAACCTGCGGCGACGGTCTTCTGGACCCAGGCGAACAGTGTGACGATGGGAATATACAAGGCGGAGACGGCTGCAGTCCCACCTGCCAACTGGAATCGTACTGCGGGAATGGAATTCGCGACACTGGGGAAACTTGTGATGACGGTAATAAAGTGAATGGAGACGGATGCAATTCTGTATGTATATTAGAGCCGTCCTGGGAGTGCACGTATACCTCAAGTCTGCATAGAGATATATGCACGCTAGTGGCTTCTTCCTTGGTCTCAACCCCTGCAGAGCCCTATTTCGAATACCAATACATGGGCGTCGGTTTCGGGTTCCCATTCACAGTGCTCCTCATCGCCGCTGTAATCGCTGCCATTTGGACCCACTTAAAGGGCAACCCCTCCCCTATCTGGCTACCTTCAGGCCTGTGCTACCTGATAATGCTCCTGCAGCTCCTCTTCATTCTGCACGAAGCAGACCTGCAAGACCCTCGCTCACACGTCTTTTCAGGCTTCAGCTGGGCTCATTTACGCTTCTCTGTGGACTACCCGCCCTTCCATAGTCGACTTTTAGTGGCTTTACAGCCACATGCGAAGGTGAGATTTCTGGACTATACATTAGTGTTTATCCTAATTGCAGTGGTCACTATACTGACGCATGCAGTCTGTAGGGCGGTACTGAAGCAATGGGGCGGTGTAGATGACTGGGCGAAAATATACTTCGTCCTATTCCAACTGACGCATATCCCTGTGGGGTACTACGCCGTGCAAAGCCTGACGCAGCTCGAAGAGGTCAAATCCGCTTACGACAATGTCAATGTGACTGCCGCATTGGTAGTCCTAGCGGTCCTGTTCGGAGTGTTTTTACTGTATGCTTTAGCCTTCCGGAAGGCCTGGAGCAGTGGCGCAATGCTCCTATCTCCATTAGTCAGGAGCATCCTGTGTCCTGGGGTCAAATCGCCGGAAAACTACGTGAAACGCCACTTGCCCATGTCCTCCTCCGCGGCCCCGATGTCTCCGAAGTCTCCCAAGCGACTGCACAAATCCTTTGATGAGGTTACCGCGAAGGATAATAACGGGGTTGATGACATTGAGGAGGACACGACCAGAAACAGGATATTAAGTGCGGATAATACGCAGAGGAAGATGGGGGTGACGCCGGATTTCTCGAGTTTCCTCAGTGAAGAGAAGCCAGTGCAAGTGAAGGGAGTGCTCCGGACTTGGGTCTATGTCCTGCAAGTCGCTGAAACCTCAATTAGCGTGGTTGTGCTGGCTGCGGGCAGCACACGTCTAGGGAAGATCCTCCCCGTCCTAGTGCTGGAACTCGCCCTAGTCGGGTACTTCCTGTGGCAGCGTCCATTCGAAAAGTGGCGCTACAACGTATTGCAAATCTGCCTGCGACTCGTCTTCGCTGTAGTGCTCCTCCTACAAGCCCTGGACAGCGAAGCCGACGAAGTAGCTACATTAGTGTTCGTGTTCCTGCTACTCCTAGGGGTGTTCGCAGGGGAAATAGGCGAGTTCTGCCTGCTGCTGCATACCAACCTGGCCCACATTCGCACTCCCCTGAAGTCGCCAGTGCGGGAAGTCCACCATGAAGAGGAGCCGAATGTCCGTCCTTTCAGTCTCAATGCTGAGGAGGGCCGCTTTTCTCCGGAGTGTCCGGTGGATATCCCGAATGAGCGGCATTCCAGCAGCAAGGCGCCAAGCGTGGTGGATTTTGATGAAGTGCAGTTTGAGGGCTAGTAAAGGCTTTGGGTCTTAGACGCTTCTCATAGACATACTTTATGGACTTAGCCCAATCTGTCGAAGTCTGCCAATACCACCACTGGAAGTCTCTCTTCCCTCGAAACCGCTTCAAGAGCCGAACACTCATCCTCCCAAGCGAATTCTCAGCTTACATGGACCAGGAAAGCATCCAGCTGCCCAGCCCCTCCTCAGACGAGGAGCTACTGCGCGCCCCAGGCCTGCTAGCTCTGCTGCCCAGCATAGAAGCAGCTATAGAGGAGTTAGGGGCAGTGGTGCCGAAGCTGAATTGGAGTGTGCCTGCGGATGCGACGTGGATGCAGGACTTGCGCTGTGAGAGTGCAGAGCAGGTGCTGACTTTGCTGAAAGCGTCTGACCAGATAGCAGCGGACCTGGATACGTATAAACTAGTGAAAGAGCGAACGGAAGGAGTGGAGCTGGTCCTTAACCTGGTGAAATTCCATGAGCTAAAAGACGGAATGCAGTTCCGCTGCTTTGTGAGAGAAAAGTCACTTGTAGCGATTTCACAGCGAGACTCCTCAGTCTGGCACCCCTTCCTAAAGGACCTACAGAGTCAGCTGCACTCCATCCTTTCCACCTTCTACCAATCTACAATCAAGCCCACTTTCCCACTGAGCAGCTGTAACCTCCCTACATAGACGCTTTCGACATATACATCGACCTACCCCCCAGGTTCAAATGCTGGCTCCTCGACTTCGGTCCCTGGGACCACAGCACTGACCCCGGACTGTTTACCTGGGAAGAACTGGAAAACTTGCGGGAATTAGAGGTCAGGGTGGTGGAGGAGCAGCAGGGAATCAGGCCGAGTCGCTTCGCGGCCTGCAGAGGACCCTTGGAAATGACGGAAGTGCAGGCGAGACAGGAGGTGGAGCAGTTTCTGGCCGGACTGAAGGATGAGTCATAGCGGTTTCGCAGTAATTCTAGCCTGGGATTACGTCTAGGGACTGGTTGTGTAGACTTAAATGGCGGACTAGCGGTCTAAAGTGGCCGAAATGTCTTCAGACTCCATTGGGATAGTAGTTAAGAATGAAAGTGGGTGGTATGTACGCCGTCTCTCCCAAGAAGGACTGCCCTCACCTGACTCCCGAGCACTTGGCGACGGACCTAGCGACCTTCTCCGCTGTGACGATGCTGTCTCCCTGTGCCACCTGCGGCAACAAGGGCGAGAACTGGTGCTGTCTGTGCTGCGGCTCCATCCGCTGCAGCCGCTTCGTGCAGGGCCACATGCTCACGCACTACGAAGAAGCGAAGCACCCCCTGGCCGTAAGCTTCTCAGACCTGTCCTTCTGGTGCTACCTGTGTGACAGCTACGTGGAAAGTCCGCAGCTCAGCAGCGTACTCAGACACTTCCAGAAGGTCAAGTTCGGAGAGGACATTGAGCAGGTCGTGACGAGTCTGCAGGCTTTGAAAGTCGAGGAGGAGAAGAAGGAGGAGGAGCCGGCTCCGGGCAAGCCGAAGGAATCGGAGGAAATTGTGCCTCCGCCCTTAGGCGCTATCCCTGAGGAGTCTGAGGAGTCTAAAAGCAAGCCGAAAGACTCTGTTTCTTGGAGGGAAAAGTCTCTAGAGGAGATTTGCGCGGAAATCAAGGCTGGGACTTTTAAGCGAATTACTGTCATGGCGGGCGCTGGTATCAGTGTATCTGCAGGTATCCCTGATTTCCGAACTCCAGGCACAGGTCTCTACAGTCGCCTGGCCGAGTTCAACTTGCCCCAGCCAGAGGCTATCTTCACTCTCGACTTCTTCAAGCAAAACCCTCAGCCTTTCTTCACCCTCGCCAAAGAAATGTTCTCTGGACAGTTCCAGCCCACTCCCACCCACTACTTCCTCCGCCTGCTCCAAGAAAAGGGACTTCTGCATATGTGCTTCACTCAAAACATTGACGGACTGGAGCTGAAGGCCGGACTTGCACAGGAGAAACTGGTGCAGGCGCATGGTCACTGCAACTCTGCACACTGCACAGGGTGCAGACGGGAGTACCCTCAGGTGAAAATGGAGGAGCATATGGCTAATGCAGAGCCTGCTTTCTGCGACAACTGTGGAGCAGTTGCTAAGCCGGATATAGTGTTCTTTGGAGAGTCGCTACCGGAGAGGTTTTTCTATGAGGCGCAGCGCTTGGATCAGACAGATTTGTTGATAGTTATCGGGACGTCACTGGTCGTATTTCCCTTCGCAGCCCTGGCGAGCAGCGTGCCCAAGAGCGCTCCCAAGATCCTGATAAACCGGGAAATGGTGGGCAACATGGGCAAAGACACCCTCAAGTTCCTGCAAGGAGACTGTGACGACGTGGTCCTGCAGCTCTGTCGCGCCCTGGGGTGGGAAGAAGAACTTCGTGCTCTCCTCAATAGGTCCTAAGAATAGCGGCAATATGCTGTGGCGTGTATTGGGCCAGTTAGCAGCAGTGGCTGCAGTTCTGTGGAAACGGCCGGCTCTTGCAGAAAAGTTGAAGGAATCAGTTGTGCCTTTGGCAAATAGCCCTGAAAGGCGGGGAAAAGGACTTGTGAGGGACAAGTCTCTCGAGGAAATTGGTGCAGATATAAAGGCTGGGGCTTTTAAGCGAATCACTGTCATGGCGGGCGCTGGTATCAGTGTATCTGCAGGTATCCCGGATTTCCGAACTCCCGGCACAGGTCTCTACAGTCGCCTGGCCGAGTACAACTTGCCCCAGCCAGAGTCTATCTTCACTTTAGACTTCTTCAAGCAAAACCCTCAGCCTTTCTTCACCCTCGCCAAAGAAATGTTCTGCGGGCAGTTCCAGCCCACTCCCACCCACTACTTCCTCCGCCTGCTCCAAGAAAAGGGACTTCTGCACATGTGCTTCACTCAAAACATTGACGGACTGGAGCTGAAGGCCGGATTTGCACATGAGAAACTGGTGCAGGCGCATGGTCACTGCAACTCTGCACACTGCACAGGGTGCAGACGGGAGTATCCCCAAGAGAAAATGAAGAAGCACATGGCCAGAGCGAAGCCTGCTTTCTGCAAAAACTGCGGAGCAGCTGCCAAGCCGGATATAGTGTTCTTTGGAGAGTCGCTACCAGAAAGGTTTTTCTATGAAGCGCAGCGCTTGGACCAGACAGATTTACTGATAGTTGTCGGGACGTCGCTTGTCGTATTTCCCTTCGCAACCCTGATTAGTTACATACACAAAGACACTCCTAAGATCCTGATAAACCGAGAAATGGTGGGCGATATGGGAAAAGGCAACTTCAAGTTCCTACAAGGAGACTGTGACGACGTGGTCCTGGAGCTCTGTCGCGCCCTGGGGTGGGAGGAAGAACTCCACGCTCTCCTCAATAATCCTAGGAAATAAAAGCAATATGCTGTGTTTGTATTGGGTCAATCAGCTGCGAGGACTACAGTTCTCTAGAAAGGCTCAAGCTCCTGCAAGGAGACTGA
>Ga0247837_1006590_pt1 | contig 16203 bp, 7 predicted proteins | sample LaCtaG_2_FD_187115 | JGI IMG/M metagenome (GOLD analysis project Ga0247837, IMG submission 187115) | Freshwater microbial communities from meromictic Lake La Cruz, Castile-La Mancha, Spain - LaCruzMarch2015_14.5m | ecosystem: Environmental > Aquatic > Freshwater > Lake | place: Spain: Castile-La...
CATGATTTGGTGCAAGCCAATTAGCAGTAAATCCGTTTGAAGTAATTGAACTAGCCGTTGTAGTAGTTGGAACAACCATTCCATAACTAGAAATAAAATTACTATTAGTACCTGTTAAAGCAAAATTGTTCAAATTTGCATTGAATAAAGTGCTATTACTTTTGTCGGTTAATAAGGTTATTCCAGTGTTTGTATTTCCAGCAGTTCCTTGGTCAAAATTATAATAAGCTACTAAATTATTTGGTAAAGCGGATAGTGTATCTCGCATATCTGATTGTATTTGAGCTTCGGTTAATGCTTCATTGTATATGCGCACTTCATCCATGCTACCGTTAATAGTTTCATCATAATCCCAACGCTTGCCAATAAACCAATTTTCTGATCCATAAGGCAAAGCCGCAGTTGAATTTTGAGTGGCAACTATAGTACCATCTAAATATAATTTTATTTGAGTTTGATCGTAAGTAGCTGCAATATGTATCCATCTGTTTAATGGCAAAGGTTCTAAGTATTTTGCACTAGTCCAATTGCTATAATGATGACCTGCGTATAAACCATTTTGATGTAAATATATAGCAAATTTTATATTAAAACCTCCAGCCCCATTAAAACCTTCGGTAATTAAAGCAGGAGCAGCTCCCCCAGTTGGTAAGCTTTTTAAATTCACCCAAGTTTCTAAAGTAATTCTGTTATTTTCAAATTGATTGTTTATACCTGTTGATGCAGGAATGGTTATAAAATCATTTGCTCCATCCATGGCCAAACAATTGCCTGGAGGGCTTACTGCGTTTAATGTTCGTGCAATGATGGTATTACTGATAGCACCTTGTCCTGTTAAAAAAGTTCTTTCTGCTCTAACTCTGTAATAGTAATTTAAATTGCTTTGCAATCCAGTAAAGTTTCTTGAAAACGTAGTATTACCAGTTACTGTAAATGGAGATCCAGAAATTAAATTGGTAAAATTTGCATCGGTGGCTACATCAATCAAATAACTGTTTACAATTCCATTCGTTGGAGCAGTCCAATTGGCTGTAAAACCTGAAGTACTCACACTTGATGGAGCTATGGCAGTTGGTATAGCCAAGGCATAACTTTCTATCCAATTACTTACCAATCCAGTTGATGAAAAATTATTGAGTGTGCCATTCAACGCATTTGCTGAGGAATCAATTAGATAGGTTATGCCGGTAATATTAGCTGCTCCCACTCCTTGATCAAATTTGTAATTAGCAAATAAACCACTTGCATTGGAAGCAGCACTCACTTTCATGCCTGCTTGTATTTCGGTTGGTGTTTTAACAGTGTTCCAAATTTTAAATTCGTCCATTTTACCATTAAAGTAAGCATCAACATTGTATTGAGAACGTCCAAGCCAGTTTTGCGAAGTTACACCTATATCAGATGGCTTAATTGACATGGTAGTATTTTCGCCAACTAACTCGCCATTTATATACATTCTTCCTGTTGAAGTAGCATTGTTAATGGTAATAGCAACATGGTACCATTTGCCAATAATCAGAGGTTTATTTCCATTTATATGCTGAGTAAAACTTCCATTATAAATTTCAAAATATGGAAAGCCAGCAATACTTTTTCCATTTGCACCTGCTGTAGGTGAAAACAATATATATTTTGCAGTTCCAGATCCAAAATCAAATACCCTTTGCCATTGGTTTGTATTGTTTATTGTAAACCAAGTTTCTATGGTAGTATTAGTTAGCCCATTTACAATTCCAATTGGTAAACTTACATAATCGTTTACTCCATCAAAGGCTAAAGCATTGCCAGGGGCAACATAAGCAATAGTAGCCGACTGAACATTTGAAGGTGATCCTTGTAAATCAACCGATGTTTTATTTGCTCTCACACGGTAATAGTAAGTTCCACTTGTTAAACCTGTAATGTTTTGAGAAAGTGAAGTAGCGGCAACAGTAAATGGAGAGCCACTAATCATTCCTGTAAAATCACTATTGGTAGAAACGTCTAAAAAATAATTACTAACCGTTCCTGCAGCAGGTGCGCTCCAATTAGCTGTAAATCCTACTGTATTAATATTGGTGGCAGCATTAGCAGTTGGAACAACCATGGCATAACTTTCCATGTAATTACTAGCAGTACCAGTTAAAGCAAAGTTGGTTGCTGTTCCATGATATCCTCTGCCCGATGTATCTCTAACCGATGAAAAACTGGTATTTGTTCCGCCCGATGTACCAGCGTTAAAGTTGTAATATGCCAATAAACTTAACGGAACTTGCGAAGTTGAATTAACCATATCGTGTTGAATATTGGCTTGGGTAATGGCGGTATTGTATATTTTTATTTCATCTAAACTACCATTGGTAAACTCCGATGCAGTGTTATATGTACCAAAAAAAGCACCTGAAGTAATGGTAGGTAAATTTACATTGGCCGAAGTTCGTTGTGCTACCAATTGCCCATCAACATAACTTTTAAAACCGTTGGTGGTATTTTTTTGCCATGTCATGGCAATGTGATGCCACCTTCCATCTTGCACATAAGCAGGAATTGCTACTCCAGATGTACCACCATCGGTTGAAATAATGTGTTGCATTCCATAACCGGCTACAATGTAACCATTGGTGTTTTGAATTCGCACAGCCGATAAAAGGCTGCTACCTTTAAACCAATACTCAATGGTAATTCCATTGTTGGATGTTAAGGTACTAATGGTGGCTAATGCGTTTGGCAATTGAACATAATCATTTGATCCATCAAATTTCAAGGCATTGCCTGGTTGCTGCGCAATTAATTGGGTGTTTTGTAACACGCCAAACAGAATTAAGTAAAATACTTTTAAACAGACTTTGTTTTTAAATACTCGGAAAAATTGTTTCATTATTTTTGTTATTTAATTGGATGCTAAATAACAAATCAAATAGTACCAAAATATTTATTTGGCACCAAAAGCAAAAATTTGGGTACAAACAACATTTTTTCGGGAACGAAATTTTTTACAAATACTAAAAAACAGGAAATAAACCATTTTATTAAACCTGTAATATAGTAGTTTAAAATGAGAGGTACATTTCTGTATTGAAATGTTAGTTGGTTTGGTATTTATTCTTTTAGTTTTTTGCCAGTGTTTTAGTTTTTGCATGTGGAATAGCAAGGAGGAAGTGGTATTGTAAAAGCGGAATAAAAAAACTTGTAATAAATAATTTGCTTTGCAAATATAAATAAGCGCACCAGAAGTTTTAAACTACAACCTAAACCAATAAGTTTTTTTTATACTAATTGTTTACCCAAAAACCGCTTGCAACCAAACTTTATAATAATATTACTTTGTATTTATAAAATTGGGTTTATTTTTGGTGTCGGTAAATTTAGCTACATGCGTTTAATAAAATATTTTATAATTATACTTTTTTTTGGTTTAAGTAAATCATTATTTAGCCAAGGAATAAATACTCCTTTTGGTCAAAACAGGGTTCAGTACGGGCCGTTTGATTGGAACTATTTGCGCATTGAAAACTTTGATGCTTACTACTACAGTGGTGGCCGAGAGTTGGCTACTTTTAGTTTAAAATATTTAAACGAAAGGCTTTCCATAATAGAAGATAAACTGGAACATCCGCTAAGCGGACGAGTAGAAGTTATTTGTTTCAATACCTTATCCGATTTAAAACAAAGTAACTTTGGCATGGAAGATTTAGCCCAAAATACTGGTGGATATACGCAAGTAAACAACAATAAAATATATGTGTATTTTAACGGTGATCATGCCGATTTTACTAGGCAATTAGATGAAGGAATTGCAATGGTTTTAATTAATGAAGTGCTGTATGGTGGAAGCCTGCAAGAACGTATTCAAAATGCCGCTTTATTGAACTTGCCCGAATGGTTTTTGCGTGGTTTAACTGCCTATATTAGCAAGGATTGGGATGCTGATATGGATAACAGAATGAAGGACGGAATTTTGAGTAAAAAGTTCAAGAAATTTAACCGTTTAAACCAAAAAGATGCAGTATTTGCTGGCCACAGTATTTGGAAATATATTATTGATAATAACGAACGCCCAGAGGAAGTTATTAAGCAAGTAATTTATGCAGTTCGTGTTACCCGAAATTACGAAAGTGCGCTGAGTTATGTGTGCAACGATAAAAAGTTTAAACAAATTCAAAAAGATTGGTTTGAGTATTATCAAAAAATGTATAACCGCGAAGATGTGGGCCGAAATATGCCTTTGGTTGATGTAAAAATAAAACGCAGAGTGGCTCAGTATATTCAACCACAAATGAAGGTTTCGAGCAAAGGAACTTATGTAAGTTTTACCAGCAATAAAAATGGCAAATACAAAGTTTGGTTATTGAACACCAAAACCAATAAACTAAAAAAAATACTGAAAGGCGGATTGAAATATTATCAGTTGGAATACGATTATAGTTTTCCAATTATTGCTTGGCAACAAGGTGGCGATAAAGTGGCAATGGTTTATGAAAAAAGAGGAAAACTATTGCTAAAAACATTGGATTTAACCAATAAAACCAAAGAAGTTTCTGAGTTTTTTAAGTTTGATAAAATAACTGGTTTTGATTACAGCGATAATGGCAGAACATTGGCGGTTAGCGCCATTAGGAAAGGACAATCGGATATATTTACTTATGACATTCCTAGCAGAAAAGAAAGGCAAATTACCAACGATATTTACGATGATGCCAACCCAAGATATACTGATGGCTCCAGCAAAATAATTTTTAGTTCTAATCGTCCAACCGATTCATTGAGCATGGGTGTAAATCCTAAGTTAGCCGATGAAAATAACTACGATGTTTATTTGTATGACATTGATGAATCGCCTAAGACAAGAATGTTGAAAAGATTAACCAAAACGCCTTATATCAATGAAATAAATCCAATAGAATACAAGCGAAATTATTATGCTTATATCAGTGATTATAACGGAACAAAAAACCGCTATGCTGCTAAGTTGGACGAAGAATATGATTATACAGCGGTGTATGTAAAGTATTTTGATTATACCGAAAAACCAATGGACACGCTGCTTTTTACCGAAAAACCAACTTGGAGCGGAACTTCATTTACATACCGAGGCAAAAGCATTGTGTTGGATAGCACAGTTGAAAAAATAGATACTGTAATTTACAATAAAGATTTGGTTTATACTTATCCGCTTACTAATTATCAAAGAGGAATTTTAGTACACGATGTATCGGTTCAGGCCAAAACTACTTACGACTTAATGCTGTTTAACAACAAGTATTATATAAAAATGAGTCCGCAGGAACGCAACATTGAAGAAGCTAGCAAACCAATAGAAAGTTACCCCAATATGTTTAGGCTAAAAAGTGGTGTTACCAATAAACAATTTGTAAGCGGAGTAAAATGTTTTAGAAGTTTTGCAGAACAAATAAATGCTCCTGATACTTTTAGCAATGTAAAAATAGCACCTGTAGAAACAGATGAAAGAATACCACAAGATACCACACAATTCTTTTTTATGAGTGAGTTTACTCCCGAAGAATATAAACGCCCGGCTTACATTATTATTCAAAGAGGATTGGCAAACGAGAGTTTGAAAAAAGGATTGAAAATTAGTACGCCTAAGTTTTACGATATTACTTTTTTTGCCGACCAAGTAGTTACTCAAATCGATAACTCAATAATAAATACTTTTTACCAGCCAATAGGCGGTGCTGCTGCGCAAATGTTTAATCCGGGACTAAACGGAATGTTTAAATTAGGCATGATAGATTTGATGGAAGATTACCGATTTACGGGTGGTGTTCGTGTAAGTTTTGATGGTTCAGGATTTGATTATTTTGCTTCGTTTGAAACATTGAAAAAACGACTAGACCAAAAGTTTGTTTTTTACCGCCAAAGCAGAAGTGGAGGTGTGGCAGAAAACGACAATGCGGTAAAAAGTTATAGCCACGAGTTAAGGTATATTTTAAAATATCCAATATCGCAAACAAGTAGTTTTAGGTTAAATGTTTTTGGTAGAACTGATAGAGATATTTTAAGAGGTTCGAGCAATGCTACTTTAGAAGTACCCGATAGAGTTACCAATTGGTTAGGAGCAAAATTAGAATACGTTTACGATAACACACATCCACGCGGAATGAACCTTTGGAACGGCACTCGGTTAAAGTTTTTTTATGAACGCTATGCCAATTACGATGACTGGAACACACAACTAAATGCAGTGGGTTTTGATGCTAGGCATTACGAAAAAATTCACAGGCAAATTATTTGGTGTACTCGCCTAACAGCAAATTCATCGTTTGGGCCAGCTAAAGTAGTGTATTATTTGGGCGGAGTTGAAAACTGGATTGTACCAAGGTTTAACAATGAATCAAGCACATCAACCACCGAAAATTATGTGTTTCAAGCATTGGCTGCAAACATGCGTGGTTTTGAACAAAACATTAGAAATGGAAATAATTTTGCTTTGTTAAATACCGAAATACGTGTTCCTATTTTCCAATATGCTTTCAACCGTCCTTTGAGAAGTGCTTTTTTAAATAATTTCCAAATAGTTCCTTTCTTCGATTTGGGTTCGGCTTGGATAGGAAATAATCCGTATAGCGATGACAATACTTTTAATCAAAAAACCATTAACGTAACCCCAGTTTTAGCTCGTGTTACCAACGTACGCGATCCATTAGTGGCTGGCTTTGGTGGTGGTTTAAGAACAGTTTTATTGGGTTATTTTCTTCGCTTTGATACCGCTTGGGGAATTCAAGATGCTGAATTAGCCAAAAAGCCAATTTATTACTTTGCATTGGGTTTAGATTTTTAGAAAAGACAAGGCTTCAATTACAGTTGAGCTTAAGCCAACAGATAATAAAATTACTATTTTGTTCAGTTGGCTATACTTCGACTTTTCTTAATAAACACATACTGCAATTGATTTTGATACAGAACTATTGCACCCATTACCATAGGTTAAGCCAATTTTTTACCAACAAAAAATGCGTACCAACTTTAAGTCAGTACGCATTTGAAGAATATTGTTTTCGAATTTATTTTTTCGAATTTCGAATTTTAAACCCTTTATTTTTCTGCCAAGGCTTGATCTATTTTTAGTTTTAAATTGGCATAATGTGCTTTGGCTTCTTCGTTAGCTCCGCCTTTACAAATATTACCAACTTGCTTTAATTGCGAAAGTGCTGCAGCTTGCGAAATAGCATCGTACCTGCCCGATTTAAATAACGAAATGATGTTTTCTACATAAACATTTTGTAAGTTTTGACGAAACGAATTTGGGTTACTAGCCTCTGCTGCAAAACAGGCTTTGGTTAAATCGTTCATCATTTCCAAAACACTGTATTTGTTACCATAAAGTTTGGTATCGGTTAATCTTCGTAGCATGGTAGTGTTTAACAAATGAGCCAAAATAGTAGTTTGATGACCTAAAATTCTTGAGTGAATTTTAGGATCTTCATTGCTTCCAAAAAAGTTAAAACCCCTGCGTTGCAATTGCAAATAATTATACAAATCGGCTTGAACAGTGAATGCATCTGGCGCAAAAGCATATTTAGTTAAAACATCCATGGCACGTTTTTGCTCTTTATAATCTACCGGAATTAACGGTTTAGTAGCACCTGCTTGTCCTATAAAACTTCTATCTACAAATACACCGCCCACATAACGAGCTATTACATTTACTTGGTTAAAATATTCAGATTGCGCAATTCTATAAGCCTGAAATAACTCTTGGTAACTTTGGCCATTTTTGGTGTATTTTTCTTTTACTTTAGTAAATAATTGATTGGCCAATTTTATTCTGTCAACACCAAAAGCAATGGCATCACCACTCATGTCGTTTACATTAATTCTTGGATCAATTCCGCTACCAACTCCACGCATATCATCAGCATCGTTTCCAAAAATTAATAAGGTATCGCTTGAGCGAGAAAGAATTTTTTCTAAACGTGCTTTTTCGTTGGCTTCATTCTTTAATCCTTGCGAGTAAGCAAACTCAATTGCCCAAGCATCGTAAGGTCCCGGACGGGTTGTAAAATAATCGCCTTGTTTGCTTTTATCTAACGCCACATTTACCGCAGGATAATCCATCACCGAGGCTATTAAACCAATTTTACGCGAAATATCTTTGTTGTTTATTTGGTTAGGTTTAAGCATTTGGCTTGCCTTCATGTTATGGTTCAAACCCATGGTATGACCCATTTCGTGCATTACCAAATAGTATAAAGATTGTTTAATATAATCACGTTTTTCTACATCGCTTATGCCTTGCAATTGCAACGCATTTAAACCAAATAACGAAGTTTGATGAAGTTGATTATTTGCATCGCAAAAAGTATTCATGTTTTTGGTAAATGGCTTTTGAATATTCATTGCATTGGCATCAAATAACTCTTCTTGGCGCAATTTATTAGTAACAAAAATGTATTCAAACATAATGTCGGCACCCAAAATTTGCCCTGTTCTTGGGTCAACAAAACTTGGTCCGTATCCACCAAAAGGTGGTTGTGGCGAGGAAGTCCAACGCAATACATTGTATCGAATATCGCCTGCATCCCAAGTGGCAGTATCAGGCTGTTCTTTTATAACCACTGCATTTTTAAAACCTGCAGCTTCAAAAGCTAAATTCCATTTTTCACCTGCTTCTTTTATGGTTGCTTTAAATTCTTGTGGAGTTGTATTTTCTATCCACCAAGTTATGGGTTCTACTGGTTCAGAAATGGCAGCGTTGGTGTCTTTTTTCTCTAAATTCCAACGGTGAATCATGTCTTTAAAAGCAACAGCATTGGTGGTTGTCATGTCTTCTACTTGCTCACTAAAATAACCAACTCTAGGATCATCGGCTCTGGGTTTAAAATTATTTTTTGGTGCTTCAATTAAAGTATGTTGTAAAAAAATACTTACTGCGCGTTCATCGGTTACTTCCTTACCACCGCCTACTGTTGGCATTGGGTTGTCGTACACATATTCAACAATTAAATCGGTGTTTTTTTGGTAGTTTTTTATACTCGTAAACTTGGTTTTATCTTTACTTAAGCCACCCAAACTAAACATTTGAAATCCTGCAGGCAATCCAAAAAACGGAGATGGTTTAACTTGGCACATGCTTTCACTTAAAAAAATGGCGCTTGCGTCTAAAAGCATTTCCCCTTTTTTCACATCTTCGGCTACTATTTTCTGATTTACCAAAATGGCATTGCTAATATTAGCATTGGCGGCTTTGCTTATTGGATTATTTTTATCGAAATAATAGCCAGTATTTTTAACAACAAATTCTATTTTATCGAAATACCTGCGAATGGTAAATAATTTATTATCGCGGAAGCTACCTCTAAAATGACCAGCAGCTACCACCCCATCTACAGTGTATGAAAAGTAAATATATTCTTTATCTAATTGCTCTTTTTTAAGCACCATCAACAAATTTCCAGTTACAGTATCTTGATATAAAGGAAACAAACCGTCAGTTTTTTTACACGATTTAACTTTATCGGCAATTGAAACAGTTTTGGCGGGTGCAGGTGCAGCAGCAATAGGCTTTTTCTTGGTAGCACAAGATGTTACTATTAAAAAAGCAATGACAACGAGAGGTAATTTTTGCATATATGTTTAATAAATTTAAGCAAATGTGCTTTTTTAAACTTACAAACCAAAACCATTTATGTAAAGTGTAGTTGTACTTAAAGTGAAATATTACTAACTTTATACCATTTAGTTTGTATTTTAAATTATTTAGATATTTTCGAACCTTTATAAAAATCTGAATTTGAAAAAACTTATCCTTTCTATCGCTATATTATCCTTTTGTTTAAATAGTGCAGTATCTCAAACTACACTGCAAGGAAGTGTAACAGATGCAAAGTCAAATGAAAAACTGATTGGTGTTTCGGTTTTGGTAAAAGGTTCTGTTAAAGGAGTTCAAACCGATTACGATGGACAATTTGTTTTAAAAACAGCTAGTAATTTACCATTTATTTTAGTGGTAAAATATTTGGGATTTGAAACCAAAGAAATAAATATAAACAATGCTAAACTAAAAGTTGTTGTAAAACTTTCAAAATCGGAGAAGGCTTTAAAGGAAGTTACTGTTAAGGATAGCCGAATTACTGAAAAAATAAAACAGAATCCTTTAACAGTGGAAACCATGGATGCCATTGCAATTAAGCAAACTCCTGCTGCTAATTTTTACGAAGGTTTGGCTCACTTAAAAGGAGTTGATATTACATCGGCAAGTATTGGTTTTAAAATTATAAATACCCGTGGTTTTAACTCTACTTCTCCTGTACGTTCGCTTCAGTTAATTGATGGGGTTGACAACCAATCGCCAGGTTTGAACTTTAGTTTAGGAAATTTTTTAGGCGCTTCGGAACTCGATATTCAAAAAGTAGATTTAGTAGTAGGAGCAAGTTCGGCATATTATGGTCCTAATGCCTTTAATGGTGTAATAAATATGCAAACCAAAAACCCATTTTTATATCCGGGTTTAAGTGCGCAAGTAAAAGTTGGCGAAAGAAGTTTAACCGAAACAGCCATCCGTTGGGCTAAAGTAATTAAAAACAAAAAGGGTGATGATAAATTTGCTTACAAAGTAAACTTATTTTACATGCGTGCCAACGACTGGAATGCTACCAACATGAACACCACTTCTCAATCGCCAGTAGTTAATGGAAATCCAGGTGGATATGATGCTGTAAACCGTTATGGCGATGAATATACTAGCCGAATTTTTTATACGCCCTTAGATTTGCCTTCGGCTGTTGGTAAAGGTTATTATTTAAGAAATGGTTATAACGAAAGCGATTTAGTAGATTATAATTCAAAGAATTTGAAAATTGGTGCGGCTGCACATTATAAAGTAACCAAAAATACCGAGTTAATTTACGGAACTAATTTTGGAACAGGAACTACTGTTTACCAAGGTGAAAACCGATTCAGTTTGCGCGATATTTTGTTTTTTCAGAACAAGTTAGAACTTAAAAAAGAAAACAGGTTTTTTGTTAGGGTTTATGCCACTAATGAAGATGCTGGAAACAGTTACGATGCTTATAATACCGCATTGCTTTTGCAAAATGCTGCTAAAAGCGATTTGGCTTGGGGTAAAGATTATAACTACTCACTTACATCTACTTTATCGCCAATAGTTGAAAAATGGATTCAAGATAATTATGGCGCAGGAGTTAGGCTTGATACCATTCCCGGTGCTAATAACAGGCGATTAAATTTTATAGAAAATTATTGGAGAACTACTTTGGCCGACTCGTTGGTAAAATACCACAATATTGCCCGAAATATTGCCAATGCAGGTGGAGTAGGGAGTAATTCAGCTTTGGATAGATTTGTGCCAGGAACTGCTCGGTTTGATTCTGCTTTTAAAGCCATTACCTCATTAACTAATCAGCAAGGTGGTTCACGCTTTTTTGACCAATCAGCTTTGTATCATGCTGCTGCTGAGTTTAAATTTAACACTGACGAAATTTACAATAACAAACTAAATGTAGATGTTACTTTAGGTGGAAATTACAGAATTTATGTACCGTTTTCGCAAGGAACTATTTTTAAAGATGGAAAAGATATTTTGTATGCAAAGGATTCGTTAGGAAATATTTTAAAACAAAAAAGCGATGGTGCCGATTCGGTTTTAAGCAATGCCAACCTAAGTTACAAGCAAATTACCAATCAGGAAGTAGGTATGTATATTGGTTTTGAACGTAAGTTTTTGGATAATAAACTTAAAGTAAGTGTAACCAATAGAATGGATAAAAACCAAAACTTTAATTGGCTTTGGTCGCCTGCGGCAACAATGGTTTACACCAAAAACAAAAACGTATTTCGAGTGTCACTTTCATCGGCTATACGTAACCCAACACTTACCGACCAATACTTTAATTTAAATGTTGGCAGGGCTACTTTATTGGGTAATTTAAACGGATTCAAAAACCTAATTGCCATTGATACTTTGATAGATATTTTTAACAATGGCAGATACACTTCATCAGGCGTTGACAGACTTAAAGCTGCTTCGTTCGACATAGATGCCATTAGACCTGAAAGATGTAAATCGATAGAATTTGGATATAGAGGAAATATTACTGAAAAACTATTTGTAGATGCCAGTTATTATTACAGTTGGTACACCGATTTTTTAGGTTTTAAAATTGGTGCAGCAGTAGTTTGGGATTCGTTAAACCCTAACCCAACTTCGGTAAGAGCGTATAGAATTACCACCAACTCAAAAGACGAAGTAACCACACAAGGTTTTACCATTGGTTTGAATTATTATTATAAAAATTACTTAGGCTTTTCGGGAAATTATAGTTGGAACATGTTAGACAGAGGCACTAGCACTGACCCAATTATTCCTGCATTTAACACCCCAGAACACAAGTTTAACTTAGGCATAAATGGCCGAGATATTGAGTATTTAAAGAAAAAAGAAAAGTGGGGTTATGGCATTAACTATAAGTGGCAAGAAGGATTTTTATTTGAAGGTTCTCCTCAGTTTACTGGTGTAGTTAACTCGTATGGAATGTTAGATGTGCAATGGAATACCAGCATTTCAAAGTTAAATGCAGTGTTTAAATTAGGTGCAAGCAATGCGTTAAATAATTTGGTTTATCAAGTTTATGGTGGTCCTTCTGTGGGCCGAATGGCTTATGCTTCCATTACTTTTGAATTGAACAAATGGAAATAAAAAAGCAGCCTAATGCTTAATCTTGTTTTTATAAAATAATGTGTTAGTATTGTGTTTGAAATTTACTTGAAAGCACATGAAAACACCTAGTCTTTTCCCAATTTGTTTTGCCATTATTTTATTTGTTTTCTCTAATACTATTTTTGCTCAAAAACTGTATGTTTCAGTAAACGGAGGATATAATTTTGCAGCAAATACTACTACAAATTATAGTTTTAATTATAATCCATATAATTCATCTGTAAATAAAGTGGAAGTTTCGTTAGGCAAAGGCTTCAATTTTGATGCAGCGATTGGTTATAAATTCAACAAAATAATTGGTGCCGAACTTGGTGTTTCGTATCTAAAAGGTGAAACAACCACATGGAATTTTTCACTTTATACAAGTGGAGTCGGCATTAATTATATTTCTAGGAATTACTCTTCAACCATGCTGCGCTTTATACCTACCTTAGTTTTTTCTGGTGATTATAAAACCTTGAATCCTTATGTTAAAATTGGTGCTATTATTGGTTCAGGCTCATTTTTAATAAATCAAACTGGAAGAATAGATTCCATTATTTCAAGTTCAAGCACTCAAACAACAAAATATGATGGTGGTTTGGCAATAGGAGTGTATTGTGGTTTAGGTGCAATTTATAAAATTAACAAAAATGTTTCCATTTTGGCCGAAATAACCAATATTAACATGTCGTATGCTGCCGAAAAAAGCGAGCTTATTGAAAGTAAACTAAACGGAGTTGACCAGCTGCCTGGAATGAGCATTTCGCAAAAACAAGAGGAATTTGTTGATAGTTATTCTTCGAGCTATAGTACCACTGACAAACCAAGAAAAGGTTTAAAACAAAATATTTCGTTTAGTAGCATTGGCTTTAATATTGGAGCAAGATATAGTTTTTAAAAAACCTAAAAACACCCAACTTATTTATGATGAAATTTGTTTTTATAATATCTTGTTTTTTGCAAATATTTACCCAAAATACCTTTGCTCAAAACAAATATATTTCAATAAATACAGCTTATAATTTTGGTTTTTCAACTACATCTTTGTATTTCCAAACATCTACAAATGGAATAGATTATTCTAACAAAAAGCTTGATTTATCGTTAGGAAAAGGTGTTAATTTAGATTGTAATTTTGGCTATTTATTTAACAAATACTTAGCTGCGGAATTGGGTATTTCGTATTTATACGGAACAAGCTCAACCGTTGAAGGTGTGTTAAACAATGGTTCTTCGGTGAATCGTTTTTCTAAAACTTATGCTTCGTCTGTTATAAAGCTTGTTCCTACTTTAGTTATTTCAGCAGGTTTGGCTAAAATAAATCCTTATGCAAAATTAGGTTTTATAATAGGTTCAGCTTCTTATAAGCTACTATCAGATGAAGAATTTGAGTATAAAAACGGCAGCAAACAATCGCTTTTAAGCACTACCAAATACGATGGAGGAATTGCCTTAGGAGTAAGTAATTCCATTGGAGTTTCTTATTTTTACAAAGAACATATTTGCTTTTTGTTTGAAATAAGTGCTGTTAATTTATCGTATGCTGCTAGTAAAAGTCAAGTGCAAACTTTTGAATTAGATGGCAAAAGCCTTATGGGCGACAGAACCGTTTACGACAACCAAATGGAGTATTTTGATGATTACGTTTATAATTCCAGCAATCCAATAGATACCAATAAACCTAGAAAAGCTTTGAAAGAAAATGTGTCATTTAACAGCATAGGATTGAGTGTTGGTGCCAAATATCAATTTTAAAAAACTTACAAAACCATTTAAACATGAAAACAAATATTTTCACCTTTTTTGCAATCATATTCATTATTTCAAGTTGCGCTACTACAGTTGGAGGCTCTTATTATTACGCCAATGTGCAAGTAAAAGGAAAACCATTCACCAAAATTTATTACAAAAATGCTTTGAAAGGAACTGGAACTGCCATGCTGAAAATAAAACGCAGCGAAGCCAATAATTTTGCGGTAACTTTAAAAGAAGATAGCTGCCAAGATCAAACATTTAATTACACTTCCAGAACTTTTAGGGGTTATGCTTTTACGGCAACTGCATTTACCGGATTTGGTGCTTTAACCGATTTACTTTCTGGTGCAGTTTGGAAACCCGATGTTTCGGAAAAAGGAATAAGCCAAGAAAACTATAAAATATTTAGTTATTCCATTGATTATTTTGGCTGTCCTTCAACTTTTATTGATCAAAAAATATCCAATAAAATTATTGACTTAATTTATTTGAAAAATGGCAATATTTTAAGTGGTTTAATTTTTGAAGAATCGGAATTTGGGTATAAATTTAAACCTAAAGATGGTGAAATTGCATTTATTAAAAAAGAAAATGTTACAAGAACCATGAAGACAACGGAACACTAAAGTTGTGAGCGGGCGCAGGTTCAATTGTTTCTGTTGGTTTGGTAGAGACGCGATTAATCGCGTTTCTAAAGCTTACAAACAGTAATCTTGTTAATCCTAAAATCCTGTAAATCCTGATTCAGACATGTGCGGGAAAATGTAGAGACGCGATTAATTGCGTTTCTAAAGCGTGTAAACAGTTTCTAAACCGTTGTTCGACCCCTTCGGGGTCGTATGTTTATAACATTAGACCTCTTTCATAATTCACATCAGTAGTTTGATAAGTTTTTCATTGAAAAATGAAGAAATAGAATTTAAAAGCTGAATTTCCCCTTATGAAATGGGAAGAAATAAAAAATTACAAACCATCTGTATTCAAGCGATTGATAGGCGTTCAGAAAGAAACATTTGCCAAAATGATTGAAGAAATAAAAAGATTAAGCCCTCCATCAAAGCATATAATTGCAGGTAAAAAAAGAGGGCCAAAACCAAAATTAAGCGTAGAGGATAAATTATTAATGATGCTCATGTACTATAGAGAGTACAGAACTTTTCTTCATATAAGTGCAACATATGGTATCAGTGAAACTCAATGTTGGCGAATTGTAACAGACATAGAGAAACTCTTGATAAAAAGTAATTTATTTCATTTGCCTGGTAAAAAAGTACTTCAAGAAGCAAACAGTTTTGAAATAGTATTGGTGGATGTGGCCGAAAGTCCGATAGAAAGACCTAAAAAAAACAGCGTAAGTATTATTCAGGCAAGAAAAAAAGACATACACTAAAGAGTCAAGTAGTAGTTGATAAAAAAACAAAAAAGATAATTTGTGTTGCAGGAGCACAAGGAAAAACACACGACTTTAGGTTATTTAAAGAAAGCAAAACAGCCATTCATCCAACAATCAAAGCACAAGTAGATACTGGATATCAAGGAATAAAAAAGAAACATAGCAATACTGAAATCCCTAAAAAGAAAAGCAAAAAAAATCCGCTATCAAAACATGATAAAGCAAACAATCAAGCAATATCTTCCAGCAGAGTTATCGTAGAAAACGTTATTAGAAGTTTAAAAATATTTAGGATATTAGCAGAAAAATATAGATGTAGAAGAAAAAGATTTGAATTAAGGTTGAACTTAATTGCTGGTATTTATAATTTTCAATTATGAAAGAGGTCTATTAT
>Ga0247837_1006592_pt1 | contig 16200 bp, 24 predicted proteins | sample LaCtaG_2_FD_187115 | JGI IMG/M metagenome (GOLD analysis project Ga0247837, IMG submission 187115) | Freshwater microbial communities from meromictic Lake La Cruz, Castile-La Mancha, Spain - LaCruzMarch2015_14.5m | ecosystem: Environmental > Aquatic > Freshwater > Lake | place: Spain: Castile-La...
CACACCTTCGGTATCTGTGAGTCCAACTCTTACTCCAACACCGACAACATCACCTATACCTTTTAATTGTGCTTGGAGTGCTATAACTGAAGTATGGACATCCAATGCAAATGATTGGGATGAGTGCCAACCTGTTCCTCCGTTTAGTCCAACACCAACTCAAACACCATCACAAACACCAACACTGACTCCAACTAAAACCCCTACTCCAACTCCAAGTGCAGTACCACACTTCATTCTTTATGAAACAGGTGATGTAATGGAAGCAGAGAACGGTGATTTAATTGAATACGAACACTGATGATATATCTGAATCAAAGTGAAAATAATTTAGCTGCGGCTGTTTGTAGTAGAAACAAATGGCTTACTGGTAATGTAGTTTATTTGTGGTCTATGAATCACAAACTATCTAACCAAAAGTTTAGATTTATTCCTTTTATTCTACCACCTACACTTGGAAATAATCCACCTTCATCAGTGCCTTACGATGTATTTTGTATCAACATAGATAACACAATACCAGAAGTATTAACTGGTGCCACTTATTGTGGTGAAACAAATGTGCATCTTATACCAGGAGAATATGACCTAAAAGTTTATGAGCAATCCGCTTCACTATCAGGTAATACTAACCCATCTTTAGCTTATGATGTGGTTTATGAAACACTTGTAAATGTGGTTGGGGTTAATTTATATGACCCGACCGTATGGACAGGAACATCAAATACTTATGTAATATACAACGCAGACAATGATTAAAGTAGATACAATGAATTTCGCAGTGGATAATATTGACCGCTGGGTTGAAAAAAGATATAAAAATGAGCCGTTTGTAAGGTGGGGTTTAGATAATATGGAAGTGGAACGCTTTTATTATTACACGGACTTTTCACCAATTCACAATGCTTGTGTTAGGAGTAAGGTTGATAATTCGGCTGGTTTAGGATTTACAAACGATTACAGAATCAACAATAAAGAAACTATCAATGATGTTATTAAACAGATTTTTTGGGAGTTTATTGTTACTGGTAATTTGTTCATTGAAATTGTATGGAAAAAAGACAGACGGGAAGGTATTCACGGAATGCACATTATACCATCAAAATATTTAAGAGCCAAACAACCTGAAGATTCAGAACTTTATAGCGATAGTTGGTTCTATTGCCACGATTGGTTAGCTTGGAAAAAGTCGGGGATAATTGAGTTAAAAGAATTTGACCCAAAATCTTACGAGGATAGACAACTTGTCGCAATTAAAAGTTATCAGCCTGGATATATTTTCTATGGTAACCCTGATTACATATCAAGTTTATTGGATATTAGATTATCAAAAGCTATTAGTTCCTTCAACCTACATAATGTAGAAAATGGTGCAAGTCCAAGTTTGTGGGTGCATCTACCCGAGTCTGCACCTGATAGTCAAAATGAACAGGAAACGATTTTAAGGAGATTAGAAGAACGATATGTTGGTGGTCAGAACGCAGGTAGGATAATTGTATCTTGGGGTGGTGTAGACGGTGCCAAGCCTGAAATCACTCAAATATCACCGACAATGCAGACTGGCGGATATGCTGAAATATTTGCACTTGTTAGAGAGAACATTTTAGCCGGTCATAAAGTGCCAGACCCATCTATTGTTGGATTACCAAGTCCGAGCGGGTTTTCAAGTCAAGCCGAACAGCTTGAGACAGCCCATAAACTATTTATGAGCACAACAATTAAACCTTTACAAGAGTTTATCATACGAGAATTAACACCAATCTTACAGTTGATGTATCCAAATGAGACAATTGATTTAACAATTGAACAAAATATACTTTTACAATAATGAACTATAATGTTTTATTGATATCAGAACAAAAACTGAAGTCACAAGCTCCAATTGACCCGAACGTTGACTCGGACGAATTAAGATATTGCATTCAACAAGCTCAATCAATTTATATTCAAGAGACGTTAGGAACTAATTTTTACGAACAGATTTTAGACCAAGTTTATTCTGGTGATATTCTTTTATCAGGAGCAACCAACAACAAGGAATTACTTAATAACTTTATACAACCAACTTTAGTTGCATATTCATATTACATTTTGTTAGACAATATGTTTATAAAAATGGTAAATGTTGGGTTACAACAGTTCAGGTCAGAACAATCTAACCCTATTGGGTTAAAGGAGTTTCAATATCTAAAGGATGCCGCTAAAGACCGCGCGCAATTTTTAGATAATTTAATGAGGCGCCACCTTGTGTTTCAGAACTTTTTATATCCTGAATACACAAGGGTTGAAAATAATGGTCAATTGATTCCTGAATTTGGTTCTCCGTTTAGAACATCAGTTATATTACCGGGAAACTCTTATAATAATAGATATGGTAGAGCTGGTAGTTATGGGTTTGGATATGGTTCTAATCCTTGGTTTGATTGTTCTATACCCTGGTGGTATGGTGGGAGAGGTTCAGGTGAATAATATGGAAAAGGACACTATTGTATCTAATGTTGTTACTATGGGTGCTGTGGGTATGACCCTTATGCACACCATAGAAGTATTAACTATATTATCTTTAGCCACAGCTATAGGGTTAAATCTTCTTATGATTTACCGTAATATAAAAGATAAAAAATAATTATTTAATAAAATAAGCGGAGGTCATCCGTTTCAATGCTTCAAGCTCTAATTTGTGTAAATCAACTTGAACTTTATTAAATGCAGTATCAGTTTGTGATATTTTTAGAATATACTTATCAACGAAATCTCTGCGGGCTCGTTGAGCGTTTGACATTTCATCTTGGGAATAAATCCTTGAATATAAATGTTTTACATAGTTTAGGTCTTTATCAAATTCAGTCATAGTAAATTATGTTTTTCTTTAAATTGTTCGTAAACAGATTTATTAGATTTCGTATTATATCCCATCATACTTAACAGTGTGTTTGCACCTTGTCTTACATAAATAGGTATTTGTAATTCCAATTCTCCCGCATTTATTTTTTTTACACAATCAACACAATAATATTGGTATGGGTGAGAATCTTGTGCTCTTGGTGAGAATTGCACACAAGGTTTATAAATCTGTTCAATTGAACAATAACATTTCTTGATATTATCTTCAATAATAATTCTATCTATTTTAGGGACGGTAGACATCTAAAAACTTTACGTGATAATCTAATAAATCGTTTCTGTTGGGTTTATTTAACATAAGTGTTATATTATCCATAAGAACTGGTTTATTATCAATAAAACAAAAATAAGCATAGTAAATATCAGTGTCTGTTATGACTGATGATATAACAGTTTTATAAATATTATTATTGAATGTAGTTTCAATGTAACGTTGGTCTTCAATTTCAGATTTCATAATAAATGACCTTTTGTTAATATTCCAACGTGTGCCTCTCCTTATTGATGAAATATGTATCCTTGATAAACTATGACCAGAGTTTGTTCTGTATAGTTTTTGTATTTGTGTATTATTAAATCCTTCGTCAAAAAAAGATTGTAATCTCTCCAAGTCGTCTGTTAATTGATTGATTTTTGATGCTCCTACCATAATGTTTTTTTTAATTTATTTTATGTTTAATTTCAAATTGTATCCAAATAGGTAACTCTTCAGGTCCAATTTTATATCCTAACTTTTTTAACAGGTTTTCCGTTTGTATAAAATCTTCATCAGTTAGAACTTGAAGATTTAGATAGTTAAACTCTGTATCAACAGGTTCATTAGTTTTTTGGTAGTGTTGTTTACATTTATAGGTTTTACCAAACTTACCATCTTTTGAATTATAAAACTCATCTTCAGATTTATAAGTTCCACACAATCTACAAAATAAAAACCACTTACCGTCTGGTCCTATGAACCTGCGATTTACAAGTGAGTTTATCCTGTTGTTACTCATTCAAGAGTTGCTTACCATATTTCTCGTTTATGAACTTATCAACAGCTTCTAACTTTTTCATTACTTCAGGGTTTCTTCCCTTGAGGGAGTATTCTGACATAACATCAGTAATCCTACACAATTCAGTTAGAGTTGCTTTTATGTTATTGTTCTCCAAATATTTTAGAACCAAGTGTGATTGGTTTTGCCAAGTAATAGTTTCTTCTTTAGTTTTCATAGTTTAGATAGTTGTTAAAAAATGTTTCCATTTGGTTATTTAGTTCTTGTTCTTTTTGTTCACGATACTCTTGATACAAGTAGTCGTCGTCAAGTTGATTGTTTTGAGTTTCTAAAACCCAATTTTCAATCAGTAATTCAAAATGTTGTGATGTTTTTCCCATAATATATTTCTTTTATACATAAAATATAGAAAATAAAAATGAAAAAAAAAGGATTTATTCATTTTTATTTTACTTTATTTTTATTTTTTATTTAGTTCTTGGTAAATATCTTGAATATAATCAAGTTGGTTTGGTGACATAAACAAGACCATTGGTTCATCTGTTTTACCACCCCCACCAACAACAGATAGTTCAATTGCAAGTTCAGCGGTATCAGTAAGTTCACGGTCAAAGAACTCCATATTAACAACATCATTGACCCCATAGAAATAAGATATATTGGTTTCGTCCAAAATTGCTTCCTCTAATTTTTTTGTTACCGACTCATAGGTAAGTAAAGTAGGGTGCTCTTCAAGGACATCAATGAAGTGATTATAGATAACTTTGATTTCAGCTAAAGTTAAATTAAGTTTTTTGTTGTTGTTAAAGTCTTCACCTTTAACGTTGTAGTAATGTTGCTCTTCCATTTTTTTATTATAAATATAAGTAAGTTTATTTTTATACAAAAATAGAATAAAAAACTTTTTTATCAAGAAAAATAATTTATTTTACAATTTTATTTTTTTTGTTTCTAAACGACTATTTTAGGTTGTGGGTTATGGTGATAAGGGTTTAGGGACTAAAGTGTCTTAAACAACAAATAAAGTATGTTATATGAGGTTTAACACATTAGGTTTGTTATATCCAAATACAACTCTACCAACAAATAAAGAAAAAAATAAAAAAAAACTATAAACTCTTTTTTTTTTACAGAGTTATTTTATAGTTGTGTTGTAGACTACTGAAATGTGTTTACCTCCTTGTTTGTAATTCACGGACTTATATCAAACAACCAGACCTCAAATATGAGATTTGTGTAAAGGGAGTTCCTCTAGAACTAGCATTACTAGCATCTAGAGCGGACTTACTCCCTTCCTTCCTAAATATAAAATATAAATTACTAGTCTAGTTAAATAATAAATTAGTAGGTAACCTAATAAAATATAATTTGCTTGACTAACTAAAAATTATTAATATATTTATTTTATAGATAGTATTGCTCCCATAATATAATCTAAAATTGATTTCTTAATTGATTTATAAGCCCTAACTTATGTCCGTGAGTTAGGGTTTTTTTTGTTATATCTTTTTTTTTACAAAAAAACTCTTATATTTATATTATAAAAACTAACTAATGGGTTGCAATTGTAAAAAAAATACACAGGTTCTTAATAATTTAGATTCTCAAGACCATTTGAATATGGCGTTTGATGTTTATAAAACTTATATCAAGGGAAAACCTGAAGGGTTTACATATGACGAGGGGGATAAAAAAATATTTGTAGATACATTCTTATCACTTTACCCCAACGTAAAAACGAAGGTAAGCTATGAACACGCATTAGAAACAATTAAAAATATAAATAAACAATATGGAAAATAATAAAAAACCTATTGGTAGACCTCGTTTAGAAACGACAATGAATCCAGAGTGGTATAAAATTATTGTTGATGCTGGTAGTAAAGGAAAACACATAACTCAATTCCTTTTAGAACTCGGTATATCTTGGGAAGGACACCACGCATTACTAAAAAGAAATAACAAATATTATGAAGCCGTTGATGAATACCACAAATTGTGTGAGAATTATTGGTATAATATGGCACATAAAAGTATGGAAGAAACCGGAGGTAACGGATTCAATTCAAGGCTGTGGAGTTTGATAATGAGAAATAAGTTTAGTAGTAGATGGAGTGAACAGAGTAGAGTAGACCTAACAACTCAAGGAGAAACCATAAACACCCCCTCACCTATACAAATAGAAATAGTGAGACAAAAAATAGATAATGATGAAGATAAAATCTAAAACTGGAAAAGAATATTTATATTCTTACAAAACAATATTGCTAAAACCTGAAGTGGCTTACGAGTTACAAGAACTACGGAAGATACACAAGGTATCATATTCAGACCTACTGATGGGTTTGATACAAATGTCTAAAACTAAATAATGGCTAAAGTTAAAACTCAATCAACAACAAAACTTGTTAAATCAAAAGTAACAAGACCCGGTGTCCACGCAAAAACAAAAACATCAACAAGTAAAAGTTCAAGAAACTATAAAAAGAAATACAGGGGTCAGGGGTAATAACTAATAAAAACAAATAAACAATATGGAAAAAAAAATAACAGAAACTAAAGGAACTATTGAATTAAAACTTATCAATGCAAATCCTAATAACCCAAGAACAATCAAAAAAAATCAGTTAGAAAAACTGAAGAAATCAATTAGTGAGTTTCCTGAAATGTTAGAACTACGCCCCCTCGTAGTAGATGAAGATATGGTAGTGTTGGGGGGAAATATGAGATTAAAAGCACTCAAGGAATTAAACTTTACACAAGTTCCTTATATTCAAGTTTTAGGATTGACTGATGAACAGAAACAACAATTCGTTATTAAAGACAATGTAAACTACGGAGACTGGGATTGGGGTGTTTTACAAAATAGTTGGAACGTTGATGGTTTAGGTGATTGGGGTTTAGATGTTCCTGAATGGGTTATTGATGGGGACACAGAACCCGAGATTGATTTAGACGAACTTGACCAAGCGTTAAACAAATATATTGATGGTAAGATAAAACAAATCACTTGTTATTTTGATACTAAAGAATATGACGTTATGATTAAAAAGTTGGAATATATCAAGGATAAAGAAAAACTTGAAAACCATACAAAAGTATTACAATATCTAACTGAACTTTATGGTGAGGTGAATAAACTAAACAACTAATGAGTGTGGTAAAAGAAAAATTATCATTTAATGACTTTTCAAGTGAGATTATAAAATCGGGGGATATTGACCCCGATTATATTTTCCTAAAAAATCATTTAGATAAGTTTGGTCGGGATGAGACAATTGAATTGTTTAAGAAAAAACTTTTGATTTATAATCTTGAATCAGAACTGTTATATCACACAGGTCAAATAACACAAGAAGAATTAAAGTTTGGTGCGGAACGTAGAAAACAAAAAAGATATTTTAGTAAGTGGGAACAAAAATTACAAAAGGTAGATTTTGATAAGGTTATGAAAACTTTTGACGGAGCTGACTATTTGGTATTTCGTGAGTTTTTTATAACATTAGAAGGTATGGGTAATTGGGCAAGTTGGAAGGCTGCGGATATTATGAATAAAGTTTTTGGTGTTACTTTTCATTTTGACGAAATGACTTTTCTTAACGCATATGAATATCCACTCAAAGGTTTATTGATGATAAATAATGAAACTGAAGATATTAAACTTTATAGGAATACAGAACTATTCAAGGAACATATCCAAAACGCATTTAACATATCTAAAAACGTTCCTAATGGATTCTTTTTCAACACGGGGGACTTACTTACTCTTGAAACTTGTTTGTGTAAATACCACTCCTATAAACACGGGAAATACAATATTGGTGAAGACCTCCATAGAATAATGGAAATCAACAATAATCCAAGGTTACAAAAATATTGGGGTTTAATATGAAAATAAAACATTTGATTTTAGGTAAAGGTTTTATGGGACTATCGGTATACGGGGCAATTAAGGATACTGACAAAAAAATTATATGGAACTACAAACCAGAGTCAGCATCCAAAAGTGCTGCAGGGATACTCACGGAGAGTTGGTATACAGCCTCAACAATTAGGGGTCAATACAAATATCCCTTTACAAGAGAAATGGTAACCAACGGAATAAAGTTTTTGACTGAAAACGGGGCAATACTTTTACAAGAAGACGAGTTAAGAATAAATGAAGTCAACGTAGGTTCAGAAGTAAAAGTCAGTAAAGATACTTGGCTCCTATGGAATAAAGATGAATATTTAGATTCTCCAACAGAAACAATTCAAGAAACTATATTAGATATTGATTTTGTAAATAAAAAAGTTGAGACAACAAATGGTATTTACGAGGCTGAAAATCTTTATGTTTGTTTAGGGATAAACTTATTGGACTTTACAAAAGAAATACCCTTGAGACCAAGATTGGGTCAAGCACTGTTTATTGATGACTCTGACCAAACTTTAAGAACTTATTATACCTCACCCTATACACACTTTACCTTAAGACCTTGGGGTAACGGCAAGGTTAGAATTGGTGATACAACCAGTAAAACACATTTACCATATATCCTAAAAAGATTTGGTAAGGGGGAAATAACAAAGGGGGTTAGACCAGCTCCTATAAAAGACGGACTAATTTATCACAAATTAAAAAACACACACATTTTTACAAGTGGTGGTAGAGTTGGTTTTGGTTTGAGCGGTATGGTAGGTTATTATTTCCAAGATTTAATAGACAATAAAATACAATTTTGATATGCAGGTATATTTGGTAATTGGGGAATGTGGTGTTGGTAAAACTTGGTTGATGAAAAAACTTATTGATTACCTTGAAACTAAAAACAGGGCTAAAGTCGGTAAGGTAAAGTTCAACCTAAATAAAGAAAAAAATATTTATATTTTAGGAAACTATGACGGTTCTATGTATGAAGGGAGTGATAAACTATCTATGGCTGTAGCCGGTGATTTTGAGTTTTTTTATCACTATCTAAAAACAACAAACAACCCAATTGTTATTTGTGAAGGTGATAGATTTACAAATAAAACTTTTATTAATATGTTCAAACCAACTATAATAAAAATAAACGGAGATGGTTCAACAGGTCGTGAATTAAGAAAATCTACACAAACCCCCCGTCAATTAAAAAGTATTGCCACACGAGTTAGAAATATTAGTGAAAATATAACTTTTGATAATAGTGAAAAAACTTTTGAGTTTTTCCAAAAAGAAATAATATAAATATGAAAAGGTTAGATTTACAATTTAAGGAAATTGATATTGCCAAGTTTAAGAAAAGAACGGCACTTTTGAGTGATGTTAAAAATATGATAAAAGATGATGTAATAATTTATGTTGATAATCAACCAGTCTTATTGTATAAAAATATTAAAGAAAATACTGACGATTTAAGATGGGCGGTTAAGAATATAGATTATGTGGAAGGTAAAAGAACGAGGGGTCTAAAATCAACATCAGCAATATTTGGATACTCACCAAGAATTGCTATGAGGCATGACTATTGCACCATAACAAGTATGGCGGAAAAACACCCTAAACAACATCATATTATATCAAACTATATTAGAAGAGTTATACAATATTACGAACAATATTTCCCTGAAATATTTGAACAACATAAAGATATAGTATATGAAAAAGTTTTAGATGAATGGAAAATTGGTAACACCCCTTTTACGTCAGGCATTGTAAATAAAAATAATCAATTGAAATATCATTTTGATACTGGTAATTTCAAGGGTGTTTTATCTAATATGGTTGTATTCAAGAAGGGAACATCAGGGGGGCATTTAGTTATACCTTCTTTAGATTTAGCCCTTGAGGTGTCAGACAATAGTTTAACAATATTCAACGGACAAGATATTTTACACGGAGTATCCCCAATTGAATACGATACTGAAACAGGTTATAGATATTCTGTAGTATATTATTCTTTAGAGCAAATGTGGAAGTGTGAACCTTTAGGTGATGAAATTGATAGAATAAGAAATGTGAAAACACAACGGGAGATTAATAGGTTAGACCAAGACCACCTTAACAAACTGTCAAAAAGTGCTGATAGTTTAAGTAAGTTTGTAGAGAACGAAAAAAAAATAAAAAAGGAAAAGAACAATATAAAATAGATGAACGAAAAACAAGAACAATTCATTAAAGAATTATCAAGTTCATTAGGTATAGTTTCTGTTGCATTACAAAAGTCAGACATTACAAGAACTGAACTTGACAGTTGGAAAAACAATATGGAGTTTCAAGAAGAGGTAAAAAAAGTTAATGAGATGTGTTTAGATTTTGTTGAAAACAAATTGATACAACAAATCAACTCGGGGGAATTGCCAGCAATCCAATTCTATCTAAAAACCAAAGGTAAAAAAAGAGGTTATTAAAATGATTGATATAAGATTGGGGGATTGTTTTGAGTTGATTAAGGACTTACCTGATAACTCTGTGGATTTGGTAATCACCAGTCCACCCTATGCAGATATTGTAAATTATGGTATAAACATATCAATTAAAAAACCTGGTGAGTATTGTGATTGGTTATTACCCCTATTCAATGAAATACAGAGGGTTCTTAAACCAAGTGGTAGTTTCATACTAAACATCAATGATAATTGTTCTAATGGGTTAAGAAACCCGTTTATCTATGAATTGATATACCGCAGTCAAAAGGAAACAAAGTTAAAGTTTTATGATACCTACATCTGGCATAAGAAAAATGGTATTCCAAATGGTAGTAAAAAACGATTTAGGAATAACACAGAGTTTATATTCCATTTTGTTAAGAACCAAAAGGAGTTAAAGTTCTATATGGATAGGGTAATGAAAGATGGTGCTGAATCTTACAATGAAAGAAAGAAATACGCATGGAAAGTAGCCAATCACGGATTTACCGAAGATGGTATTAGATTAGATAAAAAATTTATTGATGGTAGTAATTTACCCGATAAAGTTAGACCTGATAATGTATTCAGGTTTCCAACAGCAGGATTAGCAAGGGATAATACCATTAGACACCCTGCTCCATATCACAAAGAATTACCCACATATTTCATCAATTTACTAACAGATGAAGGTGATACTATCTTGGATGTATTCAGTGGAATAGGGACAACAGGATTGGGGTGTAATGATAGAAATTACATAGGGTTTGAGTTAAATGAGAAATACGCAGAGTTCTCAAAGAAAAGATTAAATGGTGAAGAACTTGAAGATTGGTTGGTATGCCAGTATGACTTGGATGATAACCTGATTGCTTGTTATAAGAACAGGATGGAAGCAGAGAAGGCAACAGGTGTAAATAATATGGATATAATGAGAACCTACAACAGAACCAAGTTTAATAGTCGTGGGGGTTATAAATGGAAACTACAAAGGAAGTATGTAATCAACCAATATGACCTAAATGATACATTTGTTCGTAGTTGGGATACAATCACACAGATTGAATCTGAACTTGGATTTGATAGTCACAACCATATTGAAGATTGTATTAGAAAAGGAAATCAAACCAGTTATGGTTATAAATGGAAATTAGAACAAAGAATATGAAGATACAAACAACAATTGTTTTTGATGAGTTATTAAAATCTGACGCAGAAGACAAGAGAATTGTTGTTGCTCAAGGGGGGTCTCGTTCTGGTAAAACTTATAACATTCTAATCTATTGGGTTTATAAATTATTACAAGAAGAAAACAAAACCTTATCAATTGTTCGTAAAACTCTACCAGCGTTAAAAAACTCTGTATTAAAAGATTTACAAGAAGTGTTAGAATTATTCGGTCTATGGAATGATAAAGACTGGCACAAAATGGAGGGATACTTCAAGATTGGAACAAACACTATCAATTGGTTCTCTATTGACGAACCACAAAAGTTAAGGGGGAGTAAAAGAGATTACCTATATTGTAACGAAGCAAACGAACTAAAAATTGAAGACTGGAACCAACTTATATTTAGAACAACAGATAAAGTTATATTGGACTTGAACCCGTCAGAATTATCTTGTTGGGTTTATGATTTAGAAAAAAGAGAAGATTGTTTTTATTTCAAGACAACTTGGAAGGACAATCCCTTCGTAGATAAGAATATTATAAAAGAATTAGAATCGTTAAAGTATAAAGATGAAAACCTTTATAGGATTTATACTTTAGGAGAAAAAGGTATACCAACAACATTAGTATTCAACACATATAACACAATACAAAATATTCCTGAATATGCAAAACTGTTAGGGTATGGTGTGGATTTTGGATACAATGACCCATCAACTTTAGTGGCGGTATATCAAAACGGGGAAGAACTTTATTTTGAGGAAAAGTTATTTGTAAGGAACCTAACAATACAAGATTTTATTTACAGAATAAAAGAAGAACAAATAAATCAAACAGATTATATTTGGGCGGACTCCGCATCACCACAAGCCATAGAAGAAATACGTAGAGAGCGGTTTAATATCAGGGGGGTAAATAAAAAATCAATCCTACACGGAATAGACCTTGTTAAAAGACATAAAGTTTTTATAACAGAGGCATCACAAAATATATTACGGGAGTTTCAATCGTATAAATGGAAAACCGATAAAGACGGCAAACTCCTTGACGCTCCCGAAGATAAAGACAACCATACCATAGATTCAATAAGATATGTATTAGAATCAACTGTTGGTAATAAACAAAAGAAATTCAGTTTCGTATGATAAAAATAAAAATAGATAATAAAGAAATCTTGATTGACCCAAGGTTAACAATCAATATGTATCAAAAGATACAAAAAAATCCTAAAAAATATGAAACTCCAACAGAGGTATTGTCCTTGTATTTGGATTTAGAACCAAAAGAATTACGGTCATTACCGGTTGATGAAATATCTTATATTGCAGATACAATAACAAAACATAATGAAGAACCAAATACCGATATAGTTCTAACCTTCAAGTATAAAGGAATTGATTATGGTATGGAGAACGATTGGGGGAATATGACTTGGGGACAATGGACAGATTTAGAAGTATTCAGTCAAAAGGATAAAATAAATGATTCTATTCATGTGCTTATGGCACTCCTCTACAGACCGGTAAAAGTGCAAGAAGGAAAAACATATGTGTTGGAAAAGTTTAACTCTGACGAAGTATGGGATAGAGCAAATCTTTTCAAGGATATACCTGTTGAATATTGGTTTGGAGCTTCTACTTTTTTTTTGCTTATGTCAACAACATACATAAAAAATATGGAAAGTTCTATGAAAACGACGATGCGGGTCAAGAAGATAATTTGGACGGGGATGAAACATCTACCAAAATGGTTAGTTCCGAAGCGGCTGCACGATTTTATTTTGAGTTAACATTTCAGTTGTCTAATGACGATATAACGAAATTTGACGGACTGAATAAAACTAATATGTATTTATGTTTGAATGCGGCATCTTTAATTAAAGATAGAATTATTCAACAACAAAACGAGTTAAAAAAATTAGAACAAAAACAAAAAGTTAACAGATGAGTAATGTAATGAATCAATATACAACCTTCCACAAGGTTTTAGATTATCTACAATATTTTCAAGAACAATCCCCCATAGTCAATTCTTTTGGTTATGGTAATCTTGTTGATTTTGGAAAAAATATATCAGGTAGTTCTGTAAATTACCCCTTCTTATTTGTTGTTCCACAAGCAATAGAATATCAAGAAAATATGACCGTATATTCTGTTACGATGATATTTGCGGATATTCTTAATTGGGATTTATCAAATGAAAAAGATTGTGTAAGTGATATGAGTTTACAGGCACGTAGATTTTTATCTTATATTAAAAGGGGTATGAATACTTCACCTGAAATATATGATAATATTGATGTCAATTTTCCTCTAACCGCACTACCGTTTTTTGAGAGATTTGGAGACCACGTAGCCGGTGTTGCTCTTGAGGTTCCTTTAATAGTTTATGATACAATAGATGCTTGTGATTATTACCCAACCCCAACGCCAAGCATATCATCAAGTCCTACACCAACAATAACTCCTACACCAACAATAACACCTTCAATAACCCCTCCATAAGATGAACGAACGTGAGACACAAATATTATTACAAATATGTGATGATATTAAAAACAACATTCAAAAAGAATTATTAAAGGATAGGTTCTCACGAGCATACGATGGAACAAGAAAACCGGTAAATGGAGGGTATGTTGGAGCTTTAAGCAATAGAAAAACTACCGGTAAGTTATTTGAGGCTGTAACTGTTCAACCAACAACAACAGAAAAAGGTTTTGATATACAAGTAACTTTTCCTGGTGCTGACTATTGGAAGTGGGTCAATTTTGGACGTAGGGGTAAAAATACAGATATAGCTGGTAATTCAACAACTGTAAAATATCCCCCACTATCAGCAATACAATCTTGGATTGCAAACAAGGGTCTACCACAGTTCAGAGACAAACGAGGTAGATATATGAGTAATGCAGATAGAGCATTTCTAATACAAAGAAGTATTGGAGAATATGGTATTTTTCCTACTTTATTTGTAAACGAAGGTATACAAAAATCAGAGGAAGATGTAAAGTTCTTCCTTGTTGACTACGGTAGAACCGTTATCAAATCAATCATAGACAAACAACTAAAAAAATAATGTCAATTACATTTCAATCAACCCCAGCGGAGTTTCAACCTGTTTTATCTGACGGTATATTTTTCACCCTATCATCAAACACCTATAACACACTATCAACATTCAAGTTTAAATTCAACTATAACTTATTTGTAGAAGATGTATTGGTTTTTGCTGGTAAATGTTCCCCAAACCCCTATGGATTAGGTATTGTTGATTTACAACAAATATTAGAAACCTACACAGATTCTTTACCTATATCTTATTGGGATACAACCCCTATTTATACACATCAAACATTTCCGTTCTCAAGACCTGCAAATGAAGAGGTTATAAATTATTACTTGAAGGTGGGGTATGAATTTGCGGATAGTGAAATAAGTCCGGTAACCGGATATACAGGATACGGTAATTCTGTTGGAGACCCTGCAGTTCAAACACAAGTATACAAGGTATTCCGTTCAACTATGGGAACTAACCCAAGAGCCACACAACAGAGTTTTAACATAGACCCATATATTTTATCAGGATTACCACAAGGGGTATATCCAACAACATCAGGATTATTTCTAACAAACGCACCACGTATTTTAGATGTGTTAGATACTGACTATTTTACTTTAGGTTTTACTAACTATTACCTGTGGAGTGGACAAACTTCAGGATTTAGTCAAGGGTATTATGTTGAATATAACTTTTATGATGACCAAGGCGCATTACTATCAGCAACCACCTATGATAATATTACAACAAATGGGGGAGGTCCAAGAACTAATTGTAATTTAGTTTATCAAAACCTTTATTTGATTGAGCCTGTTTCAGCCGCTACAGATTGGAACACTATGTATGTTGCTGCAGGTCCGGCTAATTTACCACAAATCCCAAATGGAACGGTTCAATATACAGTTCAACTATTCGGGAACTTTACAGGAACTACAAGTCCTATCTTACCATCACCTACGCCAACCCCTACACAGTTCTTAACACCAACCCCAACACCAACACCGTCATCAACCCCTGCGGGAATCTGTTCAGGTTGCACCGAGTATCAAATAACATACACGGGAGAATCCGTAGCGAGTGTTACAATAATAAATTGTTACACACAACTAGCACAAAATATTCTAATTCAACCTAATTTAGTTTACAATGTATGTTCTTGTGAATTCCCAGTTACTGAAGTAGAAATGCAAATCTTAACAGGAGGTCCTTGTGGTCCCCCAATCACACCAACTCCAACCCCAACTCCAACTAATAGTTGTATTTGTGTAGAATATCTTGTTACAAATGATACCTTAATTACTGACTTTATACAATACATAAACTGTCTTGGTATTCCAACTACATATGGTTTAGCTGGTAATTCCGCAACCACAATTTGCGCATGTGAGGGAACAATAGTAACTGAATACTCAACTGTTAGTGAATTAGGTCCTTGTGTTCCTCCATCTCAAACTCCTACAAGAACCCCTACTAAAACTCCTACACCAACACCAACACCAGGGTGTGTTTGTATTGAATACCAAATTGACTCAGAGCGAGAAGATGTAACTACAGTATCTTACATTGACTGCGAGAATCAAGCGCAATTTGACTCACTACCTGGATTTGGAACCCTAATAATTTGTGCTTGTGAAGGTTCTGTTAATGTTGAAGGTGGTGTTTCTATTACTAACTTAGGTCCTTGTTAAAAATTAAAATATT
>Ga0247837_1006596_pt1 | contig 16192 bp, 14 predicted proteins | sample LaCtaG_2_FD_187115 | JGI IMG/M metagenome (GOLD analysis project Ga0247837, IMG submission 187115) | Freshwater microbial communities from meromictic Lake La Cruz, Castile-La Mancha, Spain - LaCruzMarch2015_14.5m | ecosystem: Environmental > Aquatic > Freshwater > Lake | place: Spain: Castile-La...
CGTGCGAACGACAATCGACACCGCGCGGCTCAAAGGCGCAAATCCCTTCGACGTCATCCTCGCTACCCTCGCCTGAACGCGCCCAGAACGGTCAAAACGCGGCCTGCCGAAGGGGTGGGTAATTACGGCGACGCTCATCGGCGTAGACGCGCATATACTGATCGATCGCTGACCGGCTTCCTAAGCTTCTCCGCAGACCTTTGGATACCCGTCCTTCAATCTCATCGAGATAGAAGTGGCGACGGTTGGTGCAGTTGCTGCCCTCCTTTGACCTGGTGCAGACGAGCCGAATACGACCATGATCCCGGTCCTTCACCGAGAGACCACCTCCGCAGCAGCCGCATTTCAGCAGGCCAGAAAAGAGGTGCTTGGCCTTGCGGCGAAGCGCATGCGGCGTATGCGAACGCTCGGCCTTCCTCTGCTGGACAGCGTCGAACAGTTCCGACGGCACAATGGCAAGTTCCGGAGCCGACGCGGTCACCCACTCGGTCGCATTGTTGGTGCGAGAGACCCTACGGCCCGTGTCGGGGTTCTTCACCATCCGCACGCGGTTCCAGACGATCCGACCGGCGTATATGGGGTTGACCAGAATGCCGTGCCCTCGAGAGGCGTTGCCGTTGAGGGTGGACGCCAACCAGTCAATTCCTCGGGGTGCCGGCACTCGATCGGCATTTAGACCCTTGGCTATATCGCGAGGCGACATCCCGGATCGAAATTCCCCGAAAATCCGCCGAACGACGATCGCCTCTTCTTCGACAATCTCCAGCTCTCCTGGGTGACCCAGCTTGGGACGGTAGCCGTATGCGCGTCCGCCAGCGTGCCTGCCATCGCGCACGACACCGTCCATCCCGCGATGCACCTTGTGCTTGAGATCCTCCAGGTAAAGGGCACCCACAAGGCCCCGTATGCCGACCTGTATCTGGTCCGCTTTCCCGTCATGAACGCCCTGAATCTCCACGCCGAGAAAGGCGAGGCGCTTGTAGATGCCGGCAAGATCCTCCTGGTCGCGCGAAATGCGGTCGAGGGCCTCCACGACGACAACATCGAAATCCCCAGCACGCGCGCCACTCATCATTGACAAGAGACCATCGCGGCCGGCGGTCGATGCTCCCGACCTTGCTCGATCGCAGAACATCGCGACCTGCTGCCAGCCCCGCTCCAAGACGAAGCGTGCGCACAGGGCAACCTGATCGTCGATCGAACGGTCGCTCTGGAGTTCAGTCGAATATCTCGCGTAGATGGCGACCTTAGTCACGTTTCGGGGTATCCCTTCGAGCAGCGTGATGATCGCGCTGTGCTGCTGCGCGAGCCAACGCATAAATAATATTGCCGATTTCCTCAGGCAGATCATCGTCGTTATCCGCGATGAGACGCCGACCATGCTGAACCGCAGACGGTCGCATTGAAAATGTAGTCTGAGCAGCGCATATTCCGCGCACACTGTGAGGCGGCTCTTGCGATACCGGTCCTACCCCAGGAGCGAAGGGCGCTGCGGGATCGTCTCCATGAAAGTCGCGGGGGCTGATGTCTGCATGTTTCATTCCCCCGATTATAGCGGCCGACCCGCTGGCCTGATCAAATCTCCAGAAGGTATTCTCGATCTCTGCATTGCCCACGGTTGAAGGACCGACACTTGGCGCGGCTGGGCGATATCGTGGGGATCTCCGCCTGCAAGAGACACCGCCAGACGTAGCGACGGCCGACACCGAGGAGGCCGACGTGCACTGTCAGCCCTCCAAAACTACGGAACCGTCGTGTTCCCAGCTCGGTATCCCACGGCTCTCACGCAAAAACATAGCCTCGATGGCCAGCCTTACAGCATCACCACCATTGAGCGACTGGTCGATGCCCTCGGAGACGAGCTTCTGTAGTTGGTCCGAGTCACTCTCCGTATCCCCCATCGGCCAAAGTGCGGAGTCGGCAAGACTGCGCTTTCGTTGCATCAGGCTGTTGAGCAGGCAGTCGAAGGAGTTCTCCCGAAAGCCGCTGTGGATGGCCATCGGCAGGTGGACGGTGACAGGTCGAGTCTGACCGATGCGGTGCACGCGGTCGTTGCACTGTTCCTCGACCGCAGGATTCCACCAGCGTGACAGATGGATGACGTGCGTGGCAGCGGTCAACGTCAGGCCCGTGCCGGCCGCCTTCGGACCGAGCACCAGCATGTCGAAGCCAGGCTGGGTGCCGTGGGCCTGAAAGCGATCGACGATAGCCTGCCTCGACTTGATGGGCGTATCGCCGTTGATTAGGTCGATCCCGCGCAAGCCAAACTCGGCTTTGGCCAGTTCGATGAATCGATACTGCATGCGGCGATGTTCGATGAACACCAGTGCCCGCTCTCCTGCATCGCGAATACGCCTGATCAAGTCGAAACAGGCAATCAGGCGTGCAGATGCCCCGATGAAGTCGCCGTCGGCTTGGCTCCCTTCAATATCTGGATGCACCGAGACGGCACGGATGTGGTGAAGCATCTTCAATGCAGCGCCGCGACCGCCTTGCGCCAATTTTAGGCGTGCATCCTCGTATGCAAGCTCCTGCCCCTTTGGCATGGCTCGCGGGTAGAGACGCCGACTCTTGCTCGGCAGGTCCTTCGCTACCTGAGACTTCAACCGGCGGATGCCAGTGGGCGGGACGTCCTTCTGGGCTTTGAAGATGCGGCCATGAAGGTCAGCCATGTTTATCGCGTCGGGACTGCGATAGCGGTCCAGAAAGCTCGTTTCGGTGTCCAGCCTGCCGGGCGCCACCTGATCCATGATCGACCATATGTCTAGCACCGAGTTCTCGATTGGCGTGCCGGTGAGCCCGATTGTGAAATCCGCCTTTACGCCACGAGCCGCCGCCGAGCGCATGCTGCGGTTATTCTTGAGCGTCTGGATTTCGTCATAAACTGCGGCGGCGAACGGGATCGTCGCGAGCGAGTGCTGATAGTTGGTGAGCGTTGTGTAAGTGGTCAGCACCCAAAAGCGGTGAGCGCGCCCCTCCGCGACGGCCTCATGCAGGAAGCTCAGATCGAGCTTGGCATCGCCATTGTCGATATCCATGCCTGACTGACCGAAGCGTTTGCGCGATGCCGTGCCGCTACCATAGAGACGAATGACATGGCCAAGTCCCGGATCGGTCAGGTGGCGCTCGACCTCCTGCTCCCAATTGATCAACAGTGAGGTCGGCGCGACGACCAGCAAAGGCTTGCGTTGGTTCGCATCGACCATGTTGGCCTGAAGCCAGGTCAGGAACGCGATGGTCTGCAGAGTCTTGCCCAGGCCTTGCTCGTCGGCGTTGAGAACCCCAGGCAATCCGGCCTCCCAAGCCGCAACCTGCCAGTCGAAGCTCTCAGTCTGATGCGGCTTCAGCGGTGTTCTTACCAGTGACGGGAGAATGCGCGACACTGCGCGGCGCGGCTTCAGCTCTGCGAACCACTCCAATTCCCGCAAGTTGCTCTTGCTGTCGAGCACAACCGGACCGTCCGAATCGCTTGGGACTTCGTGCGGGGTATCAACAAGCGCGTCGTCGCTGGCCAGCTTCGCATCGATCGTTCGTAGCGTTTCTGGACGTGCAGGTATGTCGATCCCTTCTCGAACCACGCTGTATTGCCCATTGGCGATGGCCTCGGCCACGTCAGTGCGTAACTGCCCCAGCTCGGCCTTGCTCCGATCGCCGAGATATTCCGTAAGCTTGCGCCCGAAGTCTTCCGGCATCCAGGTGCCGCCTCCGGTCGTGCCCGGTGGCGGGGGTTCTTTTTCGAAGATCTTCAGCCCAACTACGCGGCCCGAAAACTGGGCGGTCTCGACCAGCAGCGGTCCGGCGAGGGTCTCGACCGATCCCTCGATCCCGGCAGCATCAAGACCCTCAAGCAAGCCGCGGCGTTCGAGTTCAGCCTCGACAGCTGCTGTGATGGCCGGTCGTGGGTTGGAAATGAACTCCTGGCGCTCCTCACGCGGCGAGCGCTGCTTTTCAGCCATTACACGCAGCGCGGGCATCGCGCCTCGGTCGACGATCAGGTAGCTGCCTGGCTTGATCCGATATGCGGCAAGTGCGCCGCGATCGCGCAGCCGGCGTTGAAACTCGCGCAGTTCCTGACCGCCGAGCTCGCCCTGTGCCTCATCGATCTCTCCTTCCCTGTTTTCGTCGCCAGTTTGCAGGTGCTCACGCGAGAACGGCACCACCTCGAAATCGGTGGCTTCGGCGTTCGGCGACAAAGAGAACGCATCGGCCAAGCGAACCTCAAGGCCTGACAAGAAATCCGTCATAGACATGCGAGCGGCACTTTCGCCCCGGCTCATCTGCAGCCCGGGTTCCAATGCCTGCCGGAAGCGTGCGAGCGACTCCCAATCAGCGGCGTCGTCGGATCCGGGCCGTGCGCTATCTGCAACCTCGATCGCCTTCAGCATCCAATGCGGAATGAGGCGCGCGCCCTGTCCAGTTTCGAGGACGGCATCCGCTACGATCAGCTCAGCGACGCCGAGAAGGACCAGTGGGATCTGCTCGAGTGGGACGAGGATGGCCCACCGGACGCCGTCGACCCGCAGGCGGTCAACAAGTGGCTGTTCAACATCGACACCGTCGACAAGGTGCTGGCCCACGTTATGACGCATGGGCTGAAGGTCGAGGGCGGCGACCGGCTGGGCAAGACCATCATCTTCGCCAAGAACCAGGCGCATGCCGAGTTCATCGAGGAGCGGTTCAACGCCAACTATCCCCAGTTCAAGGGCGCGTTCGCCCGCACCATCACCTTCAAGACCGAATACGCCCAGAGCCTGATCGACGACTTCTCGACCAAGGACAAGGCGCCGCACATCGCCATCTCCGTCGACATGCTCGACACCGGCATCGACGTGCCGGAGGTGGTAAACCTCGTCCTGTTCAAGCTGATCCGCTCGAAGACCAAGTTTTGGCAGATCCTCGGCCGTGGCACCCGCCTGTGCGAAAACCTGTTCGGGCCTGGGCTCGATAAGGAGTGCTTCTACGTTTTCGACTTCTGCCAAAACCTCGAGTTCTTCAGCCAGAACCCCACAGCGACCGAGGGCGCCGTCGGCAAGGGCCTCTCGGCCCGCCTGTTCGAGGCGCGGCTCGACCTCGTGCTGGCGCTCGACGAACAAGCCGCCGCGGCGAAGCTGGAGATGGACGAACCCGGCGAGCCGTTCGACCACGGTGACGGTGAGGAGCCTACCCCTGAGGACGACGAGCCGGTCCGCACCAGCACGCTGCAGGCCGTCCGGAACTACGTCGCCGGGATGAACCTCGACAACTTCGTCGTTCGCCCGCACCGGCGCGTGGTCGAGAAATACCAGGGCGATAGCGCCTGGGCCTCACTGAACGCGGCTTCCCAGCACGAGCTCGTCGAGGAGGTTGCGTCGCTGCCATCCGAGGTCCAGCTCGGCAATGAGCCGGCCAAGCGCTTCGACCTGCTGATGCTCAACCTGCAGCTCGCACTGCTCCGGAGATCGAAGAGCTTCGACCGCTATAGGCAGCAGCTTCAGCAGATCGCGAGCGCGCTCGAGGAGCAGTGCGCGATCCCGCTGGTGAAAGCACAGGAAACGCTGATCCTCCAGATCCAGACCGAGCCGTGGTGGATCGGCGTCAACGTGCGCCTGCTCGAGCTGGTCCGGCTGCGGCTGCGCAACCTGGTGCAGCACGTCGAAAAGACCAAGCAGCCGCTTGTCTACTCCGACTTCGAGGACGACCTCGGCGCCGGCGTGGATGTGCCCCTTCCCCAGGTTGGCGCGGTCGACTTCAAGCGGTTCAAGCGCAAGGCCCGCCACTTCCTACTCGAGCACGAGGACAACGTGGCGCTCCAGAAGCTCCGTCGCGGCAAGCCCCTCACGCCGACCGACCTGCAGCAGCTCGAGGCGATGATGATCTCGGCCGGAGTGGGTGATCGCGCTCAGATGGACCAGGCGGCTGAGCTGTCAAAGGGACTGGGCCGCTTCATCCGCTCGCTGGTCGGGCTTGAGCGCGGCGCCGTAGCCGAGGCCTTCAGCGCCTTCCTCAGCACCGGCACTGCGACCGCCGACCAGATGGAGTTCGTCGACCTGGTCATCGAGCACCTGACCCACGAAGGCGTCATGGACCCCAAGCTGCTCTACGAGAGCCCGTTCACGGACATTGCTCCATCAGGTCCAGAGCAGGTTTTCCCCTTCAAGCGCACGGATGAGCTGATCGAGATTATCCAGCTGATAAACGCGAGCGCGTCAGGTTGAACGCATTTCGACGATGTCCTCGTTGCGCTCGGCGTCATAGCGCACGTGGGTCCCGAGTGGCTTCGAGCGCTCGGAGACTTCGGCGATGATCTTGCTTCCGATCGCCGGGCCGGCGAGGCGAGGCCTGCCGCGGTCGGCGTCGGCGGCATCGAACTGCAGGTCAATCGGCAGGAGGCGCACCCCGGTAAACCCGGCGGCGCCGTGCTCGAGGACGGTGACGAAGCCCTCGTAGACCTCGCGCCGAAACAGCCCGCCCTGGCGATGGGTCACCTCGACGAGGTCCGCGGGCGTGGCGTCGTCGGGGAGACCTTGCCTTTCGTAGGCGTCCGACGGGAAGCGATCGATGAGGTGCGTCTGGTAGACGAAGTCGCCCATGCCGTAGAAGATTACCCCGCCCCGGTGGAGTTCGATGCCGCGGACGGCATGGGGGCCGTGCACATGGACGATTGCGGCGCCGGCGTCGATGGCCTCGCGGGCGAAGCCTCGCAGCCAGGGGCGTTGATCGTGGGAGTGGAGCGCGACGACGGTGAGCCTCGAGTGGCTGGCGGCCGCACGTATCGCCGCGAGGTTGCCGCGTCGGTCGGCCTCGATGACGCGTTTGCCGCGGCCATACTCCCCGGGTGCCCCAAGCCGAAAATCCATCCCGAGGAGCCGCAGCCCTCTCTCACTGGCAATGGTGCGAGGCTCGCCGCCCTGCAGCTATTCGAGAGCCAGATCCTGGGGGCTGAAAACAATCGAAACGCTGGCGACGTCGCGCTTCGCCTCGCCTCCGGATTTGAGTAAGCCGGCGAGCCGGGCCTTGTCCATAGTGGCGGCGCAAGCCACGCTTGGCTGCTCGGTTTCCATCGCGAGCTCGCGGGCTTCGTCGAGTTCCTTGAGCAAAGAGAGGACCGTCGTCCGGCCGTTTTCGGCGACAACCGCACGCAGCTGCTCAATCCGTAGCGCGATGTAAGTCCGTTGCAGCAGTTTATATCCATTGACGCGCTTGCTCTCAGGCTTGGCCGTCGAGGTGGGGTGCATTGCCTCATAGGCGACGCGAGCGTTGCCGGTGCGTGCATAGGCGACGCAGAAGGCTTCCTCGGCTGGAGTGAGGCCGGTGTGGTTTTTGCGCTTGCCCATGAGTAATCCCCAGTGTGTCGCTGTTCAGAAAGACAGAAAGCGGCCCTGATCCCGCTGTGAGCAACCGCCTACTTCACCAGGGGCTCATCCCCGCCGCGGCAATTCGTGTGGTGCTCGCCGCAGTATAGGCGACGCTCGGCCAATGCCGGCATGAAAGTCGATCACGCCGCGGCCTCTGCAATGTCGACCAAGGATTCGCGTGGCAATCGACCATCCGGTTGACCCGGCTCGTGACCAACGCCTGCGCGGCCCCAGATACTCGTGTACCGACGTTTTGATTGTTCTTCCAAGCTTTTTTGGTGGGGGTTGTGAGACGCACTTCGCCCTTTTTGGGGCGAGGTGCGTAAGCAAGCTTTCCGGAGCCGGGCCGCTACAACGCATCACAGTAGCGGCTTCCGATTTGGGAGAGGGTACGGTAGGCCGGATATACCCAAACTCGCTGCTTCATCCTAGGGCGCCCCTACCAAGCCACTGTGACGACACAGGTAGGAGGTCTCGGATCAACGACCCTCGCACAGGGAAGCGAAAATACATTTCGGCAAGAGCGATGCATACGCCTTGGCGGGTCTCAGTTACGCCCGAAGCGTATATGGCAGAGGTCACAATGGCAAAGCGCATCGAGAAGCGAGACTTGCCCGTCAAGACCTGCGCGACCTGCAACCGGCCATTCGTCTGGCGCAAGAAGTGGGCGAAGGTCTGGGATGAGGTCAAGTATTGCTCCGACGCGTGCCGAGCACAAAGGCAGAAAGGGCAGTGCGTGCCATAGTTGAGGTGGTGGATACGCATTGTCCGAGGCTCCGGGCCGCGGCGACATCGCGCGTGTCGACAGCTCCCCCAGCGACGAAGGGCGCCTCGCGTCCAGCGCCGGAGGGTGCCCAGGAGGGTGGGCGCTGGATAGCGGCGTTCTGCAGACTGAGACCAGATCGTCACAAAGGTCGGCTATGTCTTGGGCATCCAAAAGGGAAGCTCAACACGAATGCACCGCCCGAAGTCCACAACTGAAAGGGTAATACGTATTACCAAGCCAAGCTTTGGAGCTGGATTGTGACCTTCCGGCGCCCTGCAGCCGGTCGTGCGACCTCGCGCGACGTCGCGCGTGCGGCCGATGTATCCCAGGCTCTGGTCAGCCGCGCGTTCAGCGGCAATGGACGCATTGCGCCGGAGACACGGGAGCGCATCCTCAAGGTTGCCGCGGAAATCGGCTGGCGACCGAATGCGCTGGCCGCGAGCATGGTTACCGGGGATGCCCCGCTGGTCTCCGTGATCACGACCCGGTTGAGCTTCGAATGGCGGGCTCAGGTGCTGTCGCACCTGCTCAAGGCCTTCGAGGACTGGAATCTGCAGCCCCTGCTCTTCTACGCCGACAGCGACCGGGAGGTGGATCGGCTGCTTGCAGAGACGATCAGCTGGCGCACCCGCGGCGTCGTCGTGACGGCGGGCAGTGTTTCAAGAGAGCGCGCCGATGCGATCCTGTCGCGGGGGCAATTCCTTGCGGCGCTCAACCGCCCGGGCAACCACCCCGATGCCTTCTCGATCGCTACCGACAACCCTGCGGGTGGCGCAGCTGCGGCAGAACTCTTGCTGGCAGAAGGCCGCAGACGCTTTCTCGTGCTCGCTGGTCCAACTGACAGCTGGGCCAGCACCGAGCGCACCAGGGGCTTTGCCGCGAGGCTGGCGCAAGCCGGGCTTGTGGCAACGGTCTGGCACAATACCTCAATGACCGCCGGGGCCGGCAAGGATTGCGCCGCCCGGTGCCTCAAGGAACTATCGGGTTCCCTGCCCGATGGCGTGTTCTCCACCAACGATGCGATGGGGCTTGGCTTCATCGATGGGCTGCGCAGTAGCGGCCTATCTATTCCAGAAGACCTCTCGATTGTGGGCTTCGACAATCTCCCCGCATCCGACTGGACGCCGTATCAGCTGACCACGTTCGAACAGCCGCTCGATGTCATGGTCGGCGGAGTCCTCGGACATATTCAGGCCCATCAGTCCGATGAGGCCGGTGAGCCGACCGCTTGTTCCTCGCAGGGACGAGTCGGTGGCGATGGCGTGATCTACTGCGCGCCCCTCCTCGTGAGGCGCGCGACCACAAGGCGGACCAACAATGAGTGACGAGCGGATGGCCCTGGCCCAGCAAATGGTCGCTAGCGCAGGTGAGATTGCTCGTCGCGCCAATGCTGACACCGGGTTGAAGATCACGAGCAAGGGGCCGGGCGACCTCGTCAGCGAGACGGACTTCGCGATCGAAACCATGATGCGCCAGGCGATCGGCGCGGCATTTCCGGCCGATGGCATCATCGGCGAGGAGTATGGCGGCGTGGCCCTCGACGCGGGATTCACCTGGCTGATCGACCCTATCGACGGAACAGTGAACTTCGCCCGCAAGCTCGGCTATTTCTGCATTTCACTGGCGATCCTGAAGGACAGTCGGCCCATCGCGGCACTGGTGCTCGACCCACTGCGCGACGAGCTGTTTCACGCCGGCCCGGATGGCATCGCCCGTCTCAACGGCACGCCGATTCGCGTGGCGATGGAAGCCGACTTCGCTGAGATCGTTGTCGGTCTGGGGTTCTCGCTGCGGCACGATGCGGGCCTCAATGGCCGGATCATCGATGACCTGACCCGGGCCGGCGCGGAGCATCGTCGTCTTGGCGCCGGAGCACTGTGCCTCGCCCACGTCGCGGCTGGCCGCCTCGATGCCTATGTCGAGCCGCACATGAATGCCTGGGATGCGGTGGGCGGGCTTTATCTCGCAGCCTGCGCCGGCGCCGTCACGGGCGACTATGTCGGCGCTGGCGGCCTCGAGCACGGTGCGCCAGTCTTTGCCGCATCCCCACAGATTTCAGAACGCCTGCTGGCTGTCTTGCCTGCATTGATTTCCGGCACTCCGCTTCATCGGCAAAATGAGCAGCGGAGTGCCGGATTTGTTGCGAGTTGATCGCATGCCTTACCCCAACGTGGAGACCTGACCATGAAAGCCTTGTTCTCGGCATCCATTGCCATCCTGATGGCCACGACCGCATTCGCGGCCGAACCTGTCGGCTCGGACCAGTTCAACACTGATCCGGGTTTTGACCTCGGCACGCTGACGTCCGACAACTTCTATGATGTCATTGTTCCCCTTGCGAAAAAAGAGGGGACGCTGACCTTTTACGACTTCACCGACAGCTTCGGGCCGCTGTTCAACGATCGCCTGATCCCTGCCTTCGAGGCCGAATACGGCATCACCGTCGAGTATATCCGCGGCGAGGGTGCGGCCGCCAACCAGCAGCTGATCGCAGCGCGCAAGTCGGGCGCCGCGGCGCCTGCCGATGCCTATTTCGTCAGCTCGGGTAGCCTGCCGCTGCTGACCAGCGAAGGCGTCATCGCCAACCTGCCGCTTCACGAACTTCTGCCCAACGGCGCAGCCCTCAACGCCAACATTGCCACCCAGACGGGCGGCGTCGACCATGGCGGCGTGTTCGTGCCCTTCCACCGCAACCAGACCGACATCATCTTCGACACCCGCGTCGTCGACGAGGCGTCGGTTCCCACCACGTTCGATGCTCTGCTCGACTGGGCCAAGGCCAATCCGGGCAAGTTCATCGTGACGTCTCCCACCGGCGGCGGTTCGGGCAGCGGCTTCATGCAGTCGCTCGCATTCGCCAAAGTCAGCGGCGACGAATGCCGCGCCACCTTCACCAACTGGACCATCACTGAAGCCGAAGCGGTCGCGTTTGCCGCAAGCGCGTGCATGACGCCGGTCTGGGACTACTACGCCGAACTCCTGCCGGTGGTCGAACTCACCAACGGCAACGCCGATACGCTGAACCTGATCGCCAACGGCGCCGGCGCAATCGGCACCGCGTGGGAGGACATGGCCTATGACTTCATCGGCCGCGGTCTGCTGCCGCCGACTGTTCGCCAGCAACTCATCGAAGAAGGCCAGGTTGGCGGTGGTGACGGACTGTTCTTCCCCGTCGGCGCGACGCACCCGGCCTCCGGCCTGCTGATGCTCGATTTCCTGATCAGCAAGGACATCCAGCTGACCAAGCTCTCGGTCAACGGTTCGCGCTCGGCGCGCACCGACATCGATCCGGCTCAGACCTTTACACCTGAGCAGGTCGCTCGGCTGATCCCGACCGATCAGTATGCCGAGCGTGCCATCATCGGCATGCCTTCGCTGCTGGTCACTCAGCTGTCGGCGCATTTCACCGCCAATCTCCTGCGCAAGTAAGCGCCGGCACCACCAACAGGAAGGGGTGGCGACGCACCGCGCGTCGCCACCCGAACGGAGCCGCCATGCTCGCTTCAGTTTCCATTCGCCGGCTGACCAAGCAGTTTGGGCCCAACCGGGTGCTCAAGGGCATCGATCTCGAGATTCCGCCCGGTCGGCTCGTGGTGCTGCTCGGCCCTTCGGGCTGCGGCAAGACCACGCTGCTGCGCACGATCGCCGGCATTTCCGATCCCACCGATGGCGGCATCTGGCTTGGCGAGCGCCGGATCGACGACGTGCCGCCAGAGAAGCGGAACTTCGGCCTGGTGTTCCAGACTTATGCGCTGTTTCCCCACCTGACCGTGGCGCGCAACGTCTCGTTCGGCCTCGAGATGCGCCGGGTCGGCAAGGCCGAGATGGCGCGACGCGTCGCGGCCGCGCTGGAGCTGGTCGGCCTCGGTGAGTATGCCGAGCGACTGCCGCGCCAGCTGTCCGGCGGCCAGCAGCAGCGCGTGGCCCTCGCTCGCGCCATCGTCATCGAACCCGACGTCCTGCTGTTCGATGAGCCGCTCAGCAATCTGGACGCCAAGCTGCGCGACAGCCTGCGCGAAGACCTGCGGGCCCTGCAGCAAAAACTGGGAATTACCTCGATCTACGTCACCCACGACCAGTCCGAGGCCATGGCTCTGGGCGACGAAATCGTGGTGATGAAGGACGGCGAAATTGTCGAGCGCGGTGCGCCGATCGAGCTCTACCGCCGTCCGACCTATCGTTTCACGGCCGAGTTCCTGGGCATGACCAACGTGGTCGAGGCCGAAATTGACGCCGGCTCCTGCCGTCTGCCCTGGGGCGACGTCCGGCCCCTCGAGAACCCGGACGCGCGCAACGTCGAGGGCGTTGCCATACGTCCCGAGGACCTGCTGATCGAACCGGTCGAGAGCGGCGGCCACGGCACCATCGAGCAGTCCATGTTCATGGGTGCAGCAACCCACTACTGGATAAACGCCGCCGGTCGCACCTTCCGCTCGATCGCCTCGGGCGGTGGCAGCGCGATCCTGCCCAAGGGCCAGCAGGTGCGCCTCGTGCCACCGGGGCGCCTGCACCTTCTGCAGCGCCACGTAGCCGCTTCCGGGAGTGCGGCGTGATGGAGCGCAAGGTCCGCACCTCCACCCTGCTGCTCTGCCTCCTGCCGGGTGTCGGATACCTGCTGGTCTTGTTCGGGCTGCCGCTGGCGCGCGTCGTCTATGGCAGTTTCACCAGCACGGCGCCGGACGAAACGGGGCTTGGCCTTTCGACCTGGCAGGCGCTGTTCGCCAACCCCGTCTACATGGATGGGTTGTGGTTTTCGCTCTGGCTCGGCATCGCGCCAACCCTGCTCAGCCTCGCGATCAGCCTGCCGCTTTCGGCGCTGATGCAGGCTAACGAAGGCTCACAGAAACTCTTCGGAACGCTCTACAAGATTCCGCTGGTCGTGCCGGGAATCGTTGCTGGCTTCCTCGTGCTGATCGTACTCGATCGTGGCGGCATGGCCTCACGCCTCGCAACGCCGCTGGGTCTTTCCATCCCGCGCCTCGTGCGTGACGACCTCGGACTCGGTGCCATCATCGCCTCGGCCTGGAAGACCGTGCCGTTCATGACGCTGATCATCGCCGGCGCCATGGCGGCGATCAGCAAGGATGTCCTGGCGGCCGCCCGGACGCTGGGTGCGACCCAGCTGACCATCCTGTGGCGCATCCAGTTGCCATTGGCCCAACCAGGAATAACCGCCGCCATCCTGCTGAGCTTCATCGGCTCACTGGGCTCGTATGTCATCCCCAGCCTGCTCGGGCCGGCCTATCCGCTGCCGCTGAGCGTCCACATGTTCGCCGAGGGGTTCCAGAAGGGGAACTGGCCCATGGTCTACGCCATGGGCACGTTGCTCAGCATCATGGCTGTCGCCGTGCTCCTCGCCTACTACGCCATCATCGGCTCCCTCGGCCGCAGCAAGCCGGGAGCCGCATGATGGCCAAAGGACATACTGCGCGCGGACAGCGGCTCGTCGGCCTCGCACTCTATGGCTACCTGGCGCTGACGCTGTTCTTTCCAGTCGCCATCGTCGCCCTCTGGGCCTTCTACGATCCGGCAGTGGGCTGGTTTCCGCCGGACATAATTCCGCGCTCGTTCTCGATTTCTGCCTGGCAGGAGGTGCTGGCGGATCGCCACATCCTGCCTGCCGCGGGCATCAGCTTGATGGTGTCGATCATCGTCACTGCGGCCACCGGCGCGCTGGCCTTTCCTACCGCCTGGGCGCTGGCGCAATTTCCCTTCCGGCTCAAGCGCATGGTGGAGGTGTTCGTGCTGGCACCGATCATCGTGCCTGGCATCGTCGTGGCGGTGAGCCTGGGCGAACTGTTCTTCCGTTTCGGCCTCGCCGGAACGATTGCCGGCGTCATCATCGTGCAGATCGTGGGCACCCTGCCCTTCATGATCCGCATCCTGACCGCAACGCTGGAGGGCATTCCCAACGAGCTCATCTACGCCGCCCGGACACTCGGCGCCTCGCCGTTCGTTGCGGTGACGCGCATCGCGCTGCCGCTCGCCTGGCCCGGCTTCGCCGCGGGTGGGCTCCTCACCTTCATCGCCTCGTTCGAGGAATTCGAGAAGAGCTTCATGGTCGGCGCGCCGAAGGTGCGCACGCTTGCCACACAGCTCTGGAGCTATCTCGGCGGCGAAGCCCTCGTGCTGCCAACCGCCGCCGTCGTCACCTTCATCCTGCTCGTGCCCATGCTGCTGATCTTCGTCCTCGCTGAACGTCTCAGCAAGGACGACGTTATGGCCGCCGGCCTCGGCAAACTCTAGCCCACGGACCCTTCAGATGTCACACAGCTTTCACCTCAAGGACACCGGCCGCATTCGTCTTTGCGGCCATCGCGGCAATAGCCTGGTCGCTCCAGAGAATACCCTTGCCGCAATCCGCGCGGCGCATGCCGAGGGGGCCACCAGCGTCGAGATCGACACCGTGCTGAGCGCGGACCGGCAGATTGTCGTGCTGCATGATTTGCTGCTGGACCGCACCACAAACGGCAAGGGCGCCGCCCGCACCAAGACCCTTGCAGAGATCAAGGCGCTCGATGCGGGCAGCTGGTTCGATCCGCGATTTGCGGGTGAGCATATTCCGACCCTCGCAGAGGCCATCCAGCTTGCACACGAGCTCGACATGGTGATCGAGGTTGAGATCAAGGAAAAGGTCGACCTCGAAGCCTACTATTCCGCTCTTGCCATGGTGCTGGCCGATGAGGCCGACCGGGGCCGGGTGATGATGATCTCGTTTGACCATACCAGTCTGAAAGAGGTGAAATCCCGCATCCCGAGCCTGCGCACCGGCGGCATCGTGCACGAGCGCTTTTCGGATCCGGTAGCCGTCGCCCGGATATCTGACCTTGACGAGTTGTGCATCGATCTCGACGTGTTTGATCCCGCCCACGCAGAGGCCCTGCACGCCGCCGGCATCTCCATACGGTGCCACGCCTACAAGCCGCGGACATGGGAGATGGCCGGACAGGCAGGACTTGACTGGGATCGGCGCTTGCCGGAGTGGCTCCGCTCAGGGCTCATAGATACACTCTCGGGTGATGATGTCCGCTGGCTGGCGGACTTCGTGGGCAAGTCGATCGGGACGCCCTTCCCACCGACGGGCCACCAACAGGGTTAGCGGAACGAAGCAGGATTTGCGGTCTGTTCTTACCCAAGAAGCCTGGAAATGCGCGGTCCGGCATACCGTGGTCTGCTTGGGTAGCAGAGGATAGAGTGCGCCCTGCCCTACGCTCCCGTCCTGCGCCTCGAGCCTTTAAGATGGCAGCTCAAACCTCGATCTTCAGTGGGATCGACGGTCGGGGGGACTGGCGGTAGCGGACCCCCGCTGCCAAACTTTAATCAATATTATCAATGCATTAGGTGAGCTTGCCCGCAGCGGCAGCGCGGCCGGGTTGTGCCGCGTGTGTGCCGCCGGTTTCCCTGCAAATCCGCCGCTTTTCACTGGCGAACGGCGGCGCCGAGGCACATCATTTGGCGCATGACAAAACTTACGCCAGCGGAAATTCAGGACTTGCTGAAGGGCACCGTCCTATTTCGGCAGCTATCCCAGCCGATGCGTTGCTGGGCCATCGTCGGCTGCTACATTGGGCATTTCGCACTGCTTGAGCTCGCCGTTTCCAGCGCACTGCGGATGCTGCTGGACCTCGACTCGCTCGCCACCGCGATCTTTGCGCGCAATATGGGGATGATCGAAAAGGTCCAAGCGGTGAGGACGCTAGTAAACATAGCCGCGCCGACAAACGCTAAGGCAACGCTGAACGATCTGCTTAAGCGCGCCAAGTCGGCAGCCGAAGAACGAAACATTGTGGCGCATGTCCCGTTTGGTGAGAGTGAAACGGGCGGAGTTCAGTTCCACGCTGTTGACGCAAAGGGCACGTTTCGTGCCACTGTACTGGAGTGGTCGTTAGAAGCGAGCATCGACAAGATCGACGAGTTGCGTGAGATCGAAATCGGCCTCAACTCGGAACGATCAAAGGCGGCATTCGACGACACTAGACCGTTTCACTCTGATACTGACTCTGGGGATTGAACGAACCCGCTGACGCGGGACTGGCGTGTGCGTATGGCTGGGATGGTCTTCTGATGGGAAGGTTTGGTTGCTGAGACCAAC
>Ga0247837_1006600_pt1 | contig 16175 bp, 10 predicted proteins | sample LaCtaG_2_FD_187115 | JGI IMG/M metagenome (GOLD analysis project Ga0247837, IMG submission 187115) | Freshwater microbial communities from meromictic Lake La Cruz, Castile-La Mancha, Spain - LaCruzMarch2015_14.5m | ecosystem: Environmental > Aquatic > Freshwater > Lake | place: Spain: Castile-La...
CCATAATTCTATCCTCTGCATCCCTTTGCTTCCTTCCCCTCCTTGGAAAGCCTGGCCGGCGCTTTGCGTCCGTTGCAGGCGTGAGGCACTGCATTGTTTCCGGAAATCTTGCGCTTTTTGCGCAGGATTTGATCGGTAAGCGCCTAATCGTGGTTCTTCGCTGTTATCTGTGGGTGGGCAGCAGGAAACAGACTCCCGCGGAGGCGCAGAGGCGTGGTCGCCGCACCGCGCCCACTTTTCCTGCAAAGCAACGGCGGGGTCGGCGACGCGCCCTACCTATCGAGAACGATTGACTCCCCCTCCCCGGCCTATTAGATCGTTAGCTTGTGATTTCATCCTTTTTAATCGGATCCACAAAGATTATGTCCCTCTCCCGGGTCGCCGGTCGCATCCTGACGATTCTGGCCATTCCATGGATAGCGGGTACGGGATACGCTGACGTGACCGTCTCGCCGGCCAAGTATGATTTCAAGAAGGCGGCGATCTCGCCGGAGAAGAACCGCAGTGCCACGGTGGACGCCGCAAAGTTCCTGGATGCCAGCAAGCCGGATTACGGGTTTCAGGCGGCGATTGATGCCGTGCCTGAGTCCGGAGGGGAAGTCGTTTTGCCGGAGGGCGAGTTTGTGTTGCGGAAAGGTCTGGTTTTGCGCAGCGGCGTGCGGCTGCGCGGTCAGGGTGCAAAAACTAAACTGATGCTCCCCTCGCCACTGATTTCGACAAAGCTCGTTCAGCCGGCCAAGGAGGGCGACCGGACCTTGGTCGTGGAGGATGCCTCGGGGTTTCAGCCCGGCATGGCGATCGCCGTGGGAATGCATGGCCAGATGCTGCATTTTTACCTCTCGGAACGGGAGTCGGAAACACCTCCGACCGTGGTCAGTGTAAAGGGCAACGAAATCGAGATGTCCGGCCCGATGACTGCCCGTGCGCCCTGCAAGGAAGGCGCCATCGTGGCGAATTTTTTTCCCATGATCTTTGCCATTCATGCCTCAGAGATCGAGGTGCGGGACTTGGAGATCATCGGCCGGTTTGACGACAAGCTGGACGTCCACGGGGATTACTCGGCCTCAGCCATCACGTTCAACGACGTGACCCGGACGCGGATCTGCGGGGTGACGGTTCGCGGATGGAAGGGCGACGCCTTCAGCCTGCAATGCGGGGAAAACAATCTCATCACCGAGTGCGAGGCGTTCGACGCGGTCGGTCGCGGGGCGAAGGGTTACCATCCCGGGAGCGTGCAAAATGAGACGATCATTTCACGTTCCCGTGCGGAGCGCTGCGAGGGACCGGGCTTGTTCTTTTGCCGGGAGGTGAAATTTTCGGTGATCGGAAATGGCGTGTTCAACAACAACGGCGAAATGATCGGGGGATTCTCGGCCGTTTACGATCATAACAACGTGTCCAATCGCAGCTATGGCGAGAACAACAAAAAGGGCGTCTATTTCGGGGAGGGGGCCAATCACGTCCTCGTGGACAACACCCTGGTCAATACCGGCGGGATTCCCATCGAGTTTGTCGGGGACAAGGTCATGAATGTCAAACCCGAGTCGCCGAATTGGTGGCCGCGCAACCATGTCGTGTCGGGCAATACGATTGCGAACGGACCGGATTCCGACATGCCGCTGATCCTGATCCGCCGGAACACTTCCGCCTGCGTCGTTGCGAACAACAAGTATCAGCCCGCGGGAGCGGCGATCCAAGATGATGCGCCGGGGCTGAACGTCTTGGGCAACAACTTACCACTCCAAGGCCCGCCGCCCAAGCCAGCAGTGCCCCCAACTCCCCCCGCGATGCCTCAACGCGTGGTGGATGCGAAAGATTCCTACGATCCGGCGAAGCCCGACTCCGGGTTTCAATCGGCCATCGACAAAGCGGCTGCCGAGGGGGGAACGGTCCGGTTGCCGGCCGGGGTTTATGCGCTGAAAGTCGGGCTCGTCCTCCCCTCGAACGTGACTTTATGCGGAGCCGGAATGTCCACGGTCCTGCTCTGGGAGGGGACCGGACCAGTCGTCCGGAGCACGGGCAGTGAGGGGATCGGAATCCGACATCTGAGCATCCGTCAATCACCGGAAAACGCCGCGCCCGGCAAAGGCATCGAAATCAGCAAGGCCTCCGGCGTCGTCATTGAATCGGTCCAGGTGGACGACATCAAGGGGCCCGGAATGGAACTCTCCCAAACAAAGGAAGCTTTGATCAGCCAGAGCCTGGTCAGCCAATGCGAGACCGGCTACGTCGTTTCTGATCCCAGCGGATTTACGCTCGCGGAATCCTGGAGCCGCGGCAACAGAGCGGACGGGCTGAGCATCAGCAACGCCGTGCGCGACGTGGTGATCGACAGCAGCATCTTCGCGGCCAACGCGGGCTGCGGCATCACCGTGGCATCGGCCAGGGATGGACAGCTTTCGATCTTGAGCAGCGTGGTGACCGAGGCTGCAACGACCGGAATCCTGCTCCGCGATTGCGTGGGGAGCACGGTCCGGGGGAACATTGTCCACCGGCTCCTCTCCTCGCGGGAAACGCAAGGGGACGGCGGCTCCGGGATCGGCTTGGCGGGCGGCTCAACCGGAGTAAGGTTGACCGAGAATCTGGTGAACTTGCGTTCCCAACTGGCAGAGGGAACGCACCACTTTGCCGTGGAGGAATCCGACCAGGCAGATGGAAACACTATCCAGTGGAACGTCCTCCTTTCCTATCGCGGACGGGTAAAATCCGAGGGCGACCCGGTGCGGCTGAACGGAAAAAACAGCTCCCTTACCAACAACATCCTTGAGCCTTCGCCACTGATCTATTTGCCGGAAAAGAAGTGAGCATCCCACGCGGGTCGCCGGCTTGCAGAGACGGGCGGACGTTCAACTCCAGAAAAAACAGGACATCCGCACAGGCGGCAGAGAAACGGGGGCGCAAGTCGCCGCCATTTTTGGCCTGCCAAGCGATATCAGCCCATCCCTTCTGATAGGGATAACCCCCAGCTCCCGGCCCAGAAGCCCCCGCGTATCACCAGCGACTGGAAACCCGCATGGACTTTATCCAAATCCTCCCCAGCCCTGTTCGGTTTGCCATCCGAATTCCCGGCTCCTCGCTGCAGACTTTTCGCAGCGAAAAGTCTGAAGGGCTGCTGGACGGGTCAACCCCGCTTGTGGAAACAACCCATCCGGTAGATAACGGCACCCTCCCGCAGGGCCCGGTGCATACGGGACCCTTCCACGCCTGCAAAGTCCAGCGCAAGCGAGCGGAAGCCGGGCGGAACAAGGCGGCGGACGATCTCCGAAGACCGGCAGGAGTTCATTTCCATCCCTCGCAGGACATCCCCGCTCACATCGGAAAATGCGACCTTGGAAAATCCCGCCCGGGTAAGCGACTCGTCCCATGAGGAAAGGGCCTGGCTGTCACGAAAATCAGAATAGAGAAAAGATCCTCCGGGCCGGAGAACCCGCGCGACTTCAGCGAGAAAGCGCTGAAAGTCCCCGTAGCAGTGGGAGGCCTCAACGTTGAGAACGACGTCATAAGAACCGTCGGCAAACGGCAGGTTTTCCGCATCTCCGCGGACAAAACTCAGGCCATTCTCACGGTGGTGCCTCCGGCAGAACCGGATTCCCCGCGGGTTCAGGTCCAGGCCCGTGTAGGACCGGGGGCTCTGGCTTCTGGCGAGATAGGAGGCACCACCTCCATGCCCACAACTGATTTCAAGCACATCCTGTCCCGCCAATTTTATCTGCGTTCCCGCGCGGTGGTAAAGCTGGATACAAGCCCGGTCCGGCTCGTCGGCGTCGTCCAGACGGAGGCCCATCGGCGGATCACTTTCGAAGGCATAGTTGAGGAAAGTGACCCTCTCCCTCCCGAGTTGCCAGGTGAGGAATGGATACCAGTATTTCCAAAGAGCCTTGCGAACAGCGCCCCGGGCATACAGGCGATCGAACCATGCTGCAGGAGGTTGGGCCTGCCTGGCCCCGCCTCTCATGCGGCTCCCCCGGGGGAGGACTTCAGAAATTCCGCAGCCGATACCGCAGCAAGGTAAACCTCCCGCACAGGAACCCCCGCGCCATCCGCAGCCAGACGGCAGGACTCAAACTCGGGGGACGCTTGCAAAACTCTCGAGCCAAGCCGCCCCACCTTGACCATCACTTCCCCGAACCGCGTGGAAACGGAAACCGTCTCCCGGTCGAGCGTGAGCCTGCTGGCAAGAGTCTGTCGCACGCCGAACGAGCTGGTCTCTTCGAGCAATACCTCCGCAAGGCGGTCGGCATCCGCCCGCTTTGCAATCACGGTCAAAAGGAAGCCTGGTCGCCCCTTTTTCATCTGCGCGGCTGTTGTAAAGACATCGAGCGCGCCCTGTAAAAAAAGGCGCTCGGCGGCAGCGGCGGCAAGTTCGGGGGTCAGATCATCGAGGTTTGTTTCCAACACTGCGACCTCATCAGCGACGAAGCTCCCCAGAACTTCTCCAATTACCGCACGCAATACATTTGGTCGCGGCGGGGTGTCCCGCGTGCCCAGCCCATATCCGATACCGCTCACCCTCATCGAAGGCATGGGACCGAAATCGGTACAATATTCGGCCAGAAGTGCCGCACCCGTCGGAGTGATGAACTCCATCTCCTCCGCGGTCTGCCGCAAGGGGATCCCCTCAAGAATCGCGAGGGTCGCCGGCGCCGGCAGCGGAAATCGGCCATGGGCGCAGCTCACCCAACCACTCCCTTCGATAAGATGCGAGGCGAGCACACGATCCACCCCGAGGCTTTCAATCCCCGCGCAGGCACAAACGATGTCCGCAATCGAGTCCTCCGCTCCGACCTCGTGAAATCCCACGTCGGCCGCAGGCACACCATGAATGCGCCCCTCGGCTTCTGCAATTCGACGAAAAACGGCGAGCGCGCGCGATTTAACTCCTGGAGCAAGAGCAGAGGATTCCAGCAACGCGCGGATTTGAGCGTGGCTGCGGCCATGCGCGTGCGCGTGTTCGCCGTGCGCGTGTTCGCCGTGCGCGTGTTCGCCGTGTGCGTGTTCGCCGTGTGCGTGCTCACCATGCGCGTGTTCGCCGTGCGCGTGTTCGCCGTGCGCGTGTTCGCCGTGCGCGTGTTCGCCGTGCGCGTGTTCGCCGTGCGCGTGCTCACCATGCGCGTGTTCGCCATTGGAATGGGCATGCACATCAAATTTCCAGCCCGAGATCCCCTGCCGGAGGCCCCGCTGAAAGTGCGCGTGGATTGTCCCGGGCATGCCGAGGGCTTTCAGGGCATCGAGGAATACGGGCTCTGGAACACCCAGATCCCTGAGGGCTCCAACGGTCATATCTCCGGCGATGCCGGAAAAGCAGTCGAAATAAAGAATTCGCATGGAAATTTTCAGTGAGGCACCTAATGTCTGCGCCAATGTTGACACGTCAAAGGGACTGCGGCAATGCCGCGCCAAAATAACACCATGTCCGAGTTCGGCAAACAGGATGCTACGGCGCTCTACAACGTTGATCGTTGGGGGGCAGGGTATTTCTCGATCAATGATGAGGGGCACCTCTGCGTGCTCCCGCAGGGACCGAAGGGTGAGAAGATCGATCTCATGGACATCGTGGCCGAGGCCCGATCCCGCAACCTCGAATTTCCGCTCACGGTGCGCTTTCACGATTTGCTGCGCCATCGGGTGGAAACAATCAATGCGGCTTTTGCCTCGGCGATCGAGGAGATGGATTACCAGGGTGTCTACCGCGGGGTCTTCCCGATCAAGGTCAACCAGCTCCGCGAAGTGGTGGATGAGATCCTCGACGCAGGCAAAGCCTGGCACTTCGGGATTGAGGCTGGCAGCAAGCCCGAGCTGATCGCGGCACTCTCCGTGCACTCGGATCCGGAGAGCCTGATCATTTGCAACGGATACAAGGACGACGGATTTATCCGCACTGCGCTTCTCGGACGGAAGCTCGGAAAGACAGTGATCCTTGTTGTCGAAAAGCTCGAAGAATTGTCAGCGGTGCTCGAGCAGGCGCGCCTCATGAACGTCGAGCCGCAGATCGGGTTGCGCGTTCGATTGCTTTCGAAGGGTGCGGGAAAATGGGCGACCAGCGGCGGGGAGAATGCGAAATTCGGACTTTCCACCACCGATCTCGTGGCGGCAAGCGACCTTCTCACGGCGGCGGGGTTGGCCAACGCGCTTCGGCTTGTTCATTTCCACGTTGGATCGCAGGTTCCCGATATCGGGACGATCAAGCGTGCGACAAAGGAAGCGGCCCGCTTTTACGCCAAGCTCAAGAAGATGGGCCACGAACTCGGCTTCCTGGATGTCGGGGGAGGGCTCGGTGTGGACTACGATGGATCGCGAACGACCTTCGACAGCTCGACGAACTACTCACTCAACGAATACGCGAGGGATATCGTCTACAGCATTCAGGAAGTGTGCAACGCGGAGAACGTCCCGCACCCAACCATCGTCAGCGAGAGCGGCCGGGCGATCGTCGCCCATCACTCAGTGCTTCTCGTCGAGGCATTTGGTTCGATCGAGAAAAGCAATGAAGGCCCGCCGGTCGTGCCCGAAGCCTCCGACCCCCCGCTGGTTTCGGATATTGTCGAACTCCACGCCAACCTCGGGAATAAAAACCGTCTTGAAAACCTCCACGACGCACAGGAAATCCGTGAGCGGGCCCAGTCGATGTTTGATCTCGGTCTGCTCGACCTGCGGGCCAAGGCGCGGATCGAGACGACGTATTGGAGAATCGCCCAGGAGGTCGTCGCGATGTTCCGTGGCATGCGCTACATCCCCGAGGAGGTCAAGGAGATGGAAATCGCCCTCAGCGATCAATTCCTCTGCAACTTCTCTGTTTTTCAATCCCTCCTCGACCACTGGGCGCTCGGGCAGCTTTTCCCGGCCATGCCGATTCACCGGCTGGACGAATACCCCGACCGCAATGCCACCCTGGTTGATATCACCTGCGACTCCGATGGGAAGGTCAGCAAGTTCGTGGATCTTCAGGATGTGAAAGAAACACTTCCCCTGCATCGCTGGCGGCACGGACAGCCGTATTATATAGGCTTCTTTCTTGTGGGAGCCTATCAAGACATCATGGGCGACATGCACAACCTTTTTGGCCGTGTAAACGAGATGCACATCTATCTGGATGAGGACGAGGAGTGCGGCCACTACGTGGAGGAAGTCCTTGCGGGAAGCACGATCGGCCAGGTCCTTTCTCTCACCCAGTGGGACACCAACGAACTCGCGCGGCGCATGAAGGCCCAACTGGATGCCGCGATCAAGAGCGACCGGCTCAAACCCAGCGAGGCAATGCGCTTGCTCGACGAATACGAAAAGAACCTCGGCAGCTATACGTATCTGAGCTTTGCTGGAGCAAGATCATGAGCGGGCGTCCAACAGCACTCCACTCCAAACACAAGGAAGCCGGCGCAAGGATGATGGATTTCGCGGGATGGGATATGCCCGTCCAGTACGCGGGTATCCTGCAGGAACACCGCGCGGTCCGCTCCGCAGCCGGCGTCTTCGACATCTCACACATGGGGGAGTTTTTTGTCCGCGGTCCGCAAGCTGGTGAATGGCTCTCCCGGGTTCTTGCCGGGAAGGTTCCTGCCATTGGTGTGGGCGAGGCCCGGTATGCCATCCTACTCAACGAAGCCGGCGGGGTCATCGACGACCTCTACGTTTACCGGATCCGGGAAATGGATTACCTGCTCGTCGTGAATGCGTCCAAAATCTCCGAGGATGCGGCCTGCCTGCGCGGGCGCCTGACCGGTGAGGTCACATTCGAGGATGCGAGCGACCTCTACTCGGCGGTCGCTGTCCAGGGCCCCCTGGCCCCCGGAATTTTCCGCAAGTGCTTCGGCAGGGACCTCCCTCCATCCCGCAACCGCGTGCTGGAGCTCACGCGCGGAGGCGAAGAACTCTGGATTGCGACAACCGGCTATACCGGCGAGCCGGGGTTTGAAGTGATCTGCAAAAATCCGGAGGTATCCAGCCTCTGGGATGCGTTGACAACTGCCGGATGTGTTCCCTGCGGACTCGGCGCACGGGATGTCCTCCGACTCGAGATGGGCTACCCGCTCAATGGCAATGATCTCTCTCCCGAACGCACCCCTTTGGAAGCCGGGCTCGGCTTCTTTATCGATTTCACCGGTCCGGATTTTGTCGGCAAGTCCGCTCTGCTCGCCCAAAAGGAAAATGGCATTCCCTCGAAGCTTTGCGGAATCGTTGTTGATGGCAAGTCGCCTCCCATGCGCCCCCACTACCCGGTGTGGATGGACGGCACGCAAGTCGGAGAGACCGCCAGCGGCGGGCTCTCGCCGACTCTCGGAACCGCGATCGCCATGGCTTACCTGCCAACATCCGTCGCAATTCCCGGCACAAAAATCGAAATCGACGTTCGTGGCAACCGGATCCCGGCCCGTGTTGTTAAGAAACCATTTATCCAAACTAAACTATGAACATTCCTGAAGACCTCAAATACGCAGACAGCCACGAATGGATCCGGGTGGAAGGAGATACCGCAATTGTCGGGATCTCGGACCACGCCCAGGCCGAACTCACGGATATCGTCTTTGCCGAACCGCCAAAACCCGGCACCCAGGTCCATGCCGGACAGGTCGCAGCCGTCGTCGAATCGGTCAAGGCCGCGAGCGATATCTATGCTCCCGTCTCGGGAGAGGTCATCGAATCCAACTCCGCCCTGAACGACTCACCGGCACTCCTGAACACCGATCCCTACGGGGAAGGCTGGATTTTCAAAATGCGTCTCTCCGATCCCTCCGAACTCGATGCGTTGAAAGATGCCGCCGCCTACGGCGAGCACATCGCCCGATGAGGGCGTTTGCTGACCGCCATATTGGTCCGTCGGAGGAGGAGATTGCCGGGATGCTCTCGGCTCTGGGTTTCTCCTCAATGGAGGAGTTCATCGCTTCGACCGTGCCCGAGGGAATCCGCCTTACGCGCTCCCTGAGCCTTCCTTCAGCACGCGGAGAAGAAGAAGCCCTCGAGGACCTCGCGCAGATTGTCGGCAAAAACGAGGTCTTCACCTCTCATATCGGAATGGGTTACTCGGACACCCATACTCCCGCTGTCATCCGCCGCAACATACTTGAGAATCCAGGCTGGTACACGGCCTATACCCCCTATCAGGCCGAAATTGCCCAGGGACGCCTCGAAGCCCTGCTCAATTTTCAGACGATGGTCGCCGACCTGACTGCCATGGATATTTCCAACGCCTCCCTTCTGGATGAGGGAACAGCCGCCGCCGAGGCCATGGCAATGGCGCAGGGCATCAAGGGCGGCGACGCGATCTTTGTGGCGGAGGATTGTCACCCCCAGACGATTGCGGTTCTCCGGACCCGTGCAACGCCCTTGGGAATCCGCCTGATTGTCGGCCCGGTGCGCGAGTTCACGGAAGAAAAAGTTTTTGCGGCCTTCATCCAATATCCGGCGACAGACGGCGTTCTGCACGACCTGGAGCCGCTCATTGTGCGCATCCACGCATCCGGAGCACTTGCTGTGGTTGCCACAGATCTGCTGGCACTGGCGCTGGTGAAACCACCCGGCGAATGTGGCGCGGATATCGTCGTTGGCTCGGCGCAGCGGTTCGGGGTTCCGATGGGCTACGGCGGGCCCCACGCGGCTTTCCTTGCCACCCGCGATGAACACAAGCGACGGTTGCCCGGCCGCCTTGTGGGGGTTTCCCTTGATGCTGCCGGAAAGCCGGCCCTCCGCCTCACACTTCAAACCCGCGAGCAACACATCCGCCGCGACAAGGCCACCAGTAATATTTGTACCGCCCAGGTACTCCTTGCAGTGATGGCTTCCATGTATGCCGTTTACCACGGACCCGATGGCCTCCGGGCAATCGCGCGCCGCACGCACGAACACGCACTCCGCCTGGCAGAGACGCTGCGCCGGGCCGGGTTCGCCGTTCATGACGGCCCCTTCTTCGACACGGTCCGCGTCTGGTTAAGGGAACGCACGTCCGAGGAAATCCTCAAGGCGGCTGCCGCACAGGGAATCAACCTCCGCAAACTTGATGACCACGCGGTCTGCATTGCGCTGGACGAAACCACCCGCCAAATCCACACGATTGCTTCGGTCTTTGGAGCCTCGGATTCCGGTGTCCCCTCCCCTCCTCCGGAGGTCATTCCAAACTCTCTGCTAAGAAACTCGGACATTCTCGCCCATCCCGTCTTCCGCTCGTATCACACGGAGACGGAATTGCAGCGCTATATCCGCCGCCTTGAATCGAGAGACCTGTCCCTTACGACATCGATGATCCCTCTGGGGTCCTGCACGATGAAACTCAACGCCGCCAGTGAGATGTTGCCTCTCACATGGCCGCCAGTCGGCTCGCTCCATCCGTTCGCTCCTGCCGGGCAAGCCCGTGGGTTTGCAGCCCTGGCCTCAGAACTCGGAAACTGGCTCGGAGAAATCACGGGGCTTCCCGCTGTTTCGCTTCAGCCCAATGCCGGCTCGCAGGGCGAATATGCCGGCCTCCTCGCCATCGCCGCCTACCACCAATCGCGCGGCGAACAGCACAGGAACATCTGCCTCATCCCGACCTCCGCACACGGCACCAACCCCGCAAGCGCGGTAATGGCCGGATTCAAGGTGGTGGGAGTCGGATGCAAACCGAACGGGGACATCGACGAGGCGGACCTCGATGCCAAAATCGCAACCAACAGCGGGAACCTCGGAGCGTTGATGGTGACTTATCCGTCCACTCACGGAGTTTTCGAAGAGGGAATCGTCTCCATCTGCGGAAAAATCCATGAAGCCGGCGGTCAGGTTTACATGGACGGCGCGAACATGAACGCCCAGGTCGGAATTTGCCGTCCGGGAGATATCGGAGCGGACGTCTGCCACCTTAACCTCCACAAAACTTTTTGTATCCCGCATGGCGGCGGAGGACCGGGAGTCGGTCCAATCTGCGCTGCGACCCATCTGGCTCCCTTCCTGCCGGGCGACCCGGCGGCACCCAACGAATCCGCCGTGGGACCGGTTTCCGCAGCCGCGCTGGGCAGCGCAAGCATCCTCGTCATCCCGTGGATGTACCTTGCCATGATGGGTCCTGCCGGGCTGCGCCGTGCCACGGAGGCCGCGATGCTCTCCGCAAACTACATCGCAGACCGTCTGGCAAAGGCTTTCCCGGTGCTTTACCGCGGCAGGAACGGTCGCGTCGCACACGAATGCATCCTCGATCTCCGCGAGTGGAAATCGCGTGCCGGAATCGAAGTGGAGGACGTCGCAAAACGCCTCATGGACTTCGGATTCCACTCCCCGACCATGAGCTGGCCGGTGCCCGGCACCCTCATGATTGAGCCCACCGAGAGCGAATCCAAAGCCGAACTCGACCGCTTCTGCGAAGCCATGTTGGCAATCCGCGCAGAACTGGATGCCATCGCAGAAGGTCGCCTCGACCGCTCCGACAACCCTCTCAAAAATGCGCCTCACACCGCCCAGGCCGTCAGTGCCGACGAGTGGGTTCACGCCTATTCGAGAAAACAGGCCGCATACCCGGTTGCCCGCCTCGAGCAGTTCAAGTTCTGGCCGCCGGTTGCACGCGTGGACAACGTTTACGGAGACCGTAACGTCTTCTGTTCGTGCCCGCCCGTGCCGGAAGCCTGAGCGATTAAATCCTTCTCAAAAACCAAAGAAGTCCCAAAACGATGCAGGACCTCACGCAAAGGAAGGGAAGGATGCAAAGGAATGAGGGAAATATAATCGGACAAAGGCTGACAAGGGATCCAGGCATTGCAGGCAGCTGAACGCATCGCGGAATCAATCCGCAGGGAGGGCAGGATTTCCTTCGCGGCCTTCATGGAGATCTCCCTTTATGATCCGGAGGGCGGATACTATGCGAAGGCTTCCCGAATCGGCCGCGGTGGGGACTTCTACACAAGCGTAAGTGTCGGCCCTGCCTTCGGAAAGGTGCTTGCCGAGCAGTTCCATGAGATGTGGGAAATCCTCGGACGCCCCCAACCCTTCACCATCGTTGAGCAGGGTGCCAACGATGGACAACTGCTCGCCGACATCCTCGCTGCGGTCCACCCGCCGTTCCGGGAAGCCATCCAGTGCCGAATCATCGAACCGCTTCCTTCGGCGAAAGCGCTGCAGGCCGCCCTCCTGGGAGACATTGGAGTTCCGATCCTCTGGCATGAAAGGCTGGCGGAACTTCCCCCGTTCGAAGGCGTTCAATTTTCCAACGAACTGGTTGATGCGTTCCCCTTTCACCTCATGGTTTCAACGGGAACAGGCTGGGAAGAAATGTTTGTCGTAACAGGTATTGGCGGCCTCGAATTTGTTCGCGGCGAGCCGTCTCCGGAGGTCGGATCCAGTCCCCTGCCACCCCTTCCTTCCGGTCACATCGCCGAATTGCGTCCGAGCGTGAGCCCATGGACCTCCGCCGTCGCCTCGCGACTGCAACGCGGCTACCTGCTGGTCACCGATTACGGCGACACTCGCGACAAACTTCTCGATGGCTCCCGGCCCCGCGGAACTTTTGCCTGCTATCTCAACCACCGCCGCGATGAAAATCCGCTCGAAACGCCGGGAGAAAAAGATATCACCGCCCACGTCGACTTCACTTCCCTCGAAGAAGCCGGACTGCAAGCGGGACTGCAACCCGCAGGATTCACCGACCAATACCGCTTCCTCGCCGGAGCCGCCGAAGGCCTGCTGCGTGAAATGGACGGTCACCCCGACCCCCAATTTCTACGCCAGCTCAAGACCCTCCTTCACCCCGAGTCCATGGGCGCCAAATTCCGCGCCTTCTGCATGAAAACACCGAAAACTCCGGAAAAAGTCCTCTCGGGATTCCGCCACGGCCTCTATTGATGCTTCGCGGCATCAATTCCATAATTTTTTTCTCTGCATCCCTTCCCTTCCTTCCCTCCCTTTACTCCGCCTCGCTGCGGTAGATTGAGTCGGGTCTCTCCCAAGACCTCGCCCCCTTCGGGCCTCCTTCGGAGGTCTCCCGAGCGGCTTGCCGCGCCGCTTGGGTCCCGGCGGCACTCTCGAGTTGCCCCTCGCTCGCAAGGTGCCCAGCGAGTCGAGAGAGTAGAAATCGAAAGGCGGTTCGACGTCCATGGCCGCCTACCTGCTTGATTGCAGCGTCTGCGTCCTGGTTCTCCGCGGCCATCAGGATAACTGTTACCTTAAGTCTTTATTGCTTCTTCCCCGGCGGACTGCAAAGAAAGCCGTTTAAGGGTCCCCGGACATTGCAGATACTTTGTCTTTCGGCCAGGGGCCATCAGCATCCATGAATCGACACTCAGCTACAGTATTTGAACAAGCCCGATGAAACAGCAGCCCCCCCACTACTTTCTCTCTCTTCTTTGCCTCTGCTTGACCGTTTTCCTCCCCATCCAATTAGCGGCCCAAAAGGTCATCCCATACACCGGCGAGGCGGGAACGGATATCTTTTCTGATGCCGGAAACTGGGCGGATCAAATCGTGCCCGGTCCGGCCGATACGGCGTTGTTTTCTTTGCCGGGGGACTATGAGATCACCTTCAAAGAGAACACTTCCATCGCGATGCTCCGGATGCAGGACGGGGGCGAGCAATCGGAGCCCGACAAGCTCATTCTTCGCCTTGGGGGAAAGAAACTCGCCCTGCTGGCACCTGCGTCCGAGCATTCTGGCGAAATGGCAATCACCCTGTCCGCCTCGGTGCAGGCACCGCGGATATTGATCTTTGAAGGAGGATCTCTGGAATTTTGTGAATTCTGGCAGGCCACACACCGGGGGAATTTTCCCACGGCATTGATTTTTGACAAGGGGATGTCGGTGGAATGCACCGGCATGGGCTGGACGGCGGTATACGGGGAGGCGAAGACGTATCTCATTGGCGGTTCGAAATGGGTTTCCAACGGGAAAGGCTGGGCTGGCGTCGTGGGTCACACGGAAGGTTCAAATGGTCTGTTTGAAATTTCCGGCCCCGGATCGTCGTTTTCGGCGAAAACCGAGACCGACACCCCTCCGCTTGATGTCAGGATTTTTTATGTCTCAACCAAAGGCAACGGCATTCTCAGAATTCTCGATGGAGCAAGCTTCGCATGTGACGTGGTGAATCTGGGCAATGGGTTGAAAAGCATCGATACCTTCTCCCTTGTTGTCGTGGACGGGCCGGGTTCGGTCTTTTCTGTGGATCGCCTGAATGTGGGAGGCGGCAGCAATAATTTACCAAATCCGGCTGAACCGACAGGAAACGCGCTCTTTATGGTCTCAAACAAAGCCGCCGCAAAGGTGGGTGCACTCAAGGTCTTCTCCCACGATGGGGCCGACGGAATTCCGGCGTTTCATGGGCGGGTGCTGATCGACGGAGGAACTTTCGAAGTGGGAGGCGAAACGCCAAAACCCTCTGCGGAATTCGCACCCGACTCCTGCTTGGAATTCCGGTTGCGTGGCGTCCCGAGCGAGGCCCCGTTCCGTTCGGAAACCGAGTTGAAGATCGAAGGCGCAAATCTCGTGGTGACGCTGGACCCGGCGTTTCGAGCGGCTGTCGGAGACCCTGTTCCCCTGGTCTCGTGCCAGATCGTTGAGGGAACGTTCAAGGATTTGCCTGAGGGGGCTGCCATCAAAATCGACGCCTATTCCTTCTCGCTCAGCTACGCTCTGGAAGGAGCCAACGTGATCGGGCTCAAAGTCACCGGCGTGAACCCATGAGCGCTCCCGCAGGATTGGAAAAATCCGCCGGGTTCACCTTGATCGAGTTGCTGGCCGTCCTGGGCATTATTTTCATTCTGGCCGTCCTCGCCATCGGAGGCACGAAGACCATGCAGGAAAAGGCCAGACAAGCACAGTGCGTGGCCCATTTGAGAGACATCAGCCGGGCCATTATTTCGTATGCCGGAGACAACCACGGAGACCTACCGATGGCTCAGGACGAAAAAAACAACACGGGATGGGCGGCATCCATCAGCCCGTATATCGACAATAAACCCGACACCTCCGTGCACAGTTGGGCGGAGCGATTCACCAAGACGCCAGCTCGTTACACCATGTTTTGTCCCTCAGTGACCATCTATGATGTCTCGCCGGGCAACTATTGCTCAGATTGGGGCAACTATGGCATGAACCGGGCCCTCTCCGGCTACACCATGCGCAATGGAACCGGCCCTGACGGTCTCCCGGCTTACACCGGAATGCCTCAGATGAAGCTCGCCGGGATCACAAACCCTTCGCAAAAGATTCTCGTTTTGGATGCGGGCTACGGCATTCTCTTTCCTTCCGTGCAAACTGGCCCGGGCCCCACCTATACTTACATTCCCGGACTGCCCGCGAACAAAAACTTGAACTGGCCGCAGAATGCCAGGAAAGACGCCCTGACCGGGCGACACGCCGGGAGGGTGAATGTGATGATGGTTGATGGACACGTCGAATCCTGGGGGCCCAGGGATTTTTCTGGAACGGCTGAGCGATGGGTTCCTTAAATGCGCTGCGTCCAAGCCTTGCCTTCAACAGCCCTTGGCAAGCAGGAACGTGCCGCCATCCCACTGCGACTTGACCCTCAGCTTCGCCCCGAAGGCCAGATAGAGATCGGGCAGGTCGAACTTTTGGAGAACACCACGCGGACACAGCGCAGCCGGCCAGGCGAGATCGTCAACGGCAAGCCAGTCGGCAAAGGAGACGGGTGCATCATGGAGTTCGGCCGATTCGATATTCGGATGCAACACGGCGGCGAACGTGGCGATGAGGGAGCCCTGGCCGCGTGCGACAATGCGAATCCGCCGGGTGCCCTCCTGCACGAGCAGATCGCAGGTCTTGAGAAGATCAAACACGCGGCGGCCCAAGTGGGAAACGCCCAGCAGTTCGTCGAAGCTTTGGGCTAAATAATCCATCCAATAATGGACTTCAGGATCCTCCTTGTCGCGGCACATGGATTCACCGATGCCACGGACTTCAACCGTATAAACCGGGAGTTTTTTCAATAACTTCCGCGCGGGCGGAAACGACAAAAGCTCTTCATGGCCCGACCAATGGGGCACGTAAAGCACAACGTCGTTTTCGACATTCAGGGCCTGGACCAGACCGGTGGTCAAAGGTGGAAGGACTTTTCGCAGAATTGCCTCCAGGCCGCGTTCGGTGGATAATGCGTGGCGGCCAAACAGGCGTCCGTCACTCAGCCAGTCACAGCGAAGATTGCGATAAGACACCGGGGACCGGCGATAATCGCCCAGCCGCAACACTTCCACCACGGCCTTCTTCCATGCCGCCGC
>Ga0247837_1006601_pt1 | contig 16174 bp, 19 predicted proteins | sample LaCtaG_2_FD_187115 | JGI IMG/M metagenome (GOLD analysis project Ga0247837, IMG submission 187115) | Freshwater microbial communities from meromictic Lake La Cruz, Castile-La Mancha, Spain - LaCruzMarch2015_14.5m | ecosystem: Environmental > Aquatic > Freshwater > Lake | place: Spain: Castile-La...
GGCGCCCGGTCCTGGTTGTGCAGTCCGATCCGTACAACGCCAGTCGGCTGGCCACGGTGGTGGCCGTCGTGATCACCTCCAACACCAGCCTGGCCGCGATGCCGGGCAATGTGTTCCTGCCGGCGACGGCCACCGGGCTTCCCCGCGATTCGGTGGTCAACGTCACCGCAATGGTGACGCTGAACAAGACGGATCTCACGGAGCGTGTCGGCGGGCTTTCCCCGAGTCTGATGCACGAGGTCGACCGGGGGCTGCGCCGGACGTTAGAGCTGTGAGCGCCAGATCATTATTGGTGTCGCACATGCGCTACGGTCGGAGCGTGAGCAGCGAGATCAGTCAACGCGAGTTGCGCAACAACAGCGGTGACATCATGCGCCGCCTCGTGAACGGACCGGCTTTGGCCGCGGCGTTCCGAGGTGCCCCGCGCATTGACCATCTGCGGCTGCGCGCAGACCTCGATCGCGCCGTCGATCAGGACATCACCCCGCGTGGCTGAGACGACGAGCGGCTTGCTGGACACGTCGGTGATGATCGGCCTCGACGTGATCGCCCCGGATGATCTACCCGATGAGGCGTCCGTCAGCGCGGTGACGATGGCCGCAACAGCGTTAGCCGCGGGCATGCCTCTCTACACCCGCAATGCCGGCGACTTTGCAGGCCTCGAGCAGATCCTGACGGTTGTTGCCGTCTAGACGGCAACGGAACGGGGAATCCGGCCGCGGCGCCTCACAGCACTCCGGCGCCAACACCGGCCAGGCGTGAGCCCAGGGTTTCATACACCGCGCCGATGGAGTCGCGGGCGAACGTCGACCCGGCCGGCCAGAACAGCTGATACCAATCAGCGGTGACAAGGTTGACGCTGTTCTTGAAGTTCACCCGCATCCAGTCCTGCACGGGGCCGTGCACGTTGAACATGAACTGCTCGATGTTCTGCGGTCCGATGGTCAGCAGGCCTGTGGCGTAGTTGGTCAGGCTCGGTGTCGGCTCGCCGAACAGACCCCAGATCGACGCCGGCGGGCGGTTGATCGCGTTGGTCTCATTGCCAGCCAGCAGTGCCGGCACCGACGCGACGTTCGGCCACGGCCGGTACAGCGTCTCGTCAGGCCACAGATTCTCGTCGACGGCGACAACGTCGGCGTTGTTGTAGACGACGATGACGTTCTTGTCGACCGCCCACAGGTCACCCAGCGTCGCCGAGGTGCCCAGCGCCCGCGGAGCCATCCGCGACCCGAACGCGGCATCCATCTGCCCGATGACTTCAGCATGGGTGATCGGGGTGAAGTTCTTGATGCCCTGGATGTAGATGACGAGCGCTTCCTTGGGATGTTCGGTGGCGAAGGCGGCGATGTCGTCGACAGCGTCATCGAAGGGCACCGAGATCAGACCGTGCTCGAGGTAGACCGTGCCGTCGGGTTCGTTGGTCAGCCGCAGGTCGACGTAGCGGATACCGTCGGAGAACTGCTCGTAGAGATCCTTGGACTGCGTTTTACCCCAGCCGGCCGCAATCGGCTTGACGATGAGGTCCTGCAGGAGGCCGGGAAGCTCAGTGAGAGAGCCGAATTGGTCCTTGCCGGTCAGCGCCCACGGTGATCTCGGGGTGATTCCGTAGCTGCCCGAGTCATGCGTGCCGGGGATCGGAAGAAGCGTCAGCGGCAATGTCGACAACGCCGGCAAATCGGCCATCCAGTTGGATAGATCGACGTTCATCGGCCCGATCGTGTCGACGCTGTAGCCGAAGGTGACCGACTGCGGGCGACTCGCGGCGAGGTCTTGACCATTGCCGTTGCGGAAGTTCATTCCCTCGTTGGTGTAGGTCACTGCCTGCAACCGCACCGGACTCGTCGCCGGGTCGCTCGGGATCAGCGGCGCGGCATCGCGGTAGAAGATCTTGTCGCGCTGTTCGCAGCTGTCGTCGTAAGCGCACGTGGCCGCGTCGGTGGGCGCGACGCCGCCGTACTCAACCTGCACCCAGGCGTCGGTAAGGCCGTTGGTGGCCGCGAACGCGCTCAGCGTCTGTCCGGCGTCGGAGTACAACTGACCGAAATCACCCGTGACGATCACCGCCCGGCCAAGCGAGTTCGCGCCGATGAACGTCGACAGTTGGGCGATCTCGTCATTGGTCATCGCCCCGCCACTGGTGTCGACGTTGTAGACGTCGACCGATGACCCGCCCGGGATGTGTTGACGGGTATAGGTGAAGCCGCCCGGGTTGAACAGATCCGGCCGGTTGGTCCATGACTGCCGGCTCAGGCTCTCGATGTCGTAGGCGGACAGCGAGTTCAACCCATCCGAGACCGGCCACGCCCACGCCGGGGCCGAGGGTGCGGTCCGGTCGGGGAAGATCGCGTCGGCGATCAGGAAAGGATGGTAGGCGATATCGGCCTGAACGTTGACGATGTCGAAATCGGTCATCCGCGAACCGATTTCGAGGGTGTTGGTGATTCTCGGCCATGCGCCGTTCGAGAACGGGAACGGCGCACCGGAGACGTTGTAGGTCAGCACGGTGAAGTCCCCGACGATGTCGGCGGTCATGTCGACGTTGTTGAACACGGTCACCGTCGCGGTGTCGCGGTGACCACCGGCCAGGCTGGTACCCAGGATGCCAAACGCCGCATTGAGCAGTCCTGCCCAGGCGTGGGTATGCACGCTGGTGTCGTCGCTGACGATGAAGGAGAAGGTGTCGGTGCCCGCGAAGTCCGTATCGGGGGTGTAGGTGAAGGTGCCGGCGGCGTTGTCGACGACGACGGTGCCGCGCTCCGGGGCGCCGGGCAGGCCCTTGGTCGGCACCGCGTAGAGCAGCCGGTTGCCGTCGGCGTCGGAAGCGGTGAACCCGATCGCGGCGCTGGTCACTCCGCCGGCGAGGTCGACGTCGATCTGCATCGGCGCGGCGACAGGGGCGGCGTTGAAGAAGATCCGCCGCAACTCCGGCGGCAGCAGGCTGCCGCTCCACCACGGGTAGCCGTTGGCGTAGGTGTCCACCCACACCTTGGCCCCGGCGAGGAACTCCTCTACCGGGTTGGCCGCGGCCGCGGCGCGTCGTGTGGTCAGCGGCGCTCCGAGAACCGCCTCCGCTGTCGGGGCGGCCGGTGGGCGGGCACGCCACGGCCGTTCCCGCACGGCCGCGGCAGACCGGCTCACCGGGTTCGGCAGCCGCGCACTCCCAGTGATGGCAGGGCGAGATTCAGTAATGGCTGGGCGCGCTTCGGAGACGGCGGCGGCCCGCGGCGGCGGGGCCGACCGGTTCATCCGGCTCGCCCGGGCCGGCCGGTGACTGGGCTTGCCCGAGTCCGAAGCGGCCGCCGCGGGTCCGGGATCGCCGGCCTCAGCCGCGGCGGTACCGAGGGCCTGCGGTCCGGCCAGGGCGAATCCCAGCGCGGCGGCGGCTGCCCAGACTCGCGGAGTGTTGACGACCATCGGCGCAACGATAGCGACGTCACCGCACCCGCGGGTCGATACCTGACATCACGGCACCGGCTGGGCCCAGACCTGTAACGTCTGTGACACCCGCCACAACCGGTGTGGCCGCGCCCGAGACAGCCAGGAGCCGCGATGCGCCCGTCAACTGACCAATCCCCACCCGCCGGCCACGGCAGATTCGTCGGCCGGGTCGGCGCGCTGGCGATCTTCCTCGGAGTCGGAACCGCACTGGGCATGCCGGCCGCGTCCGCCGACACCGATGACGCGGCGCCCTCCCGTACCGCGTCGACGTCGGCGGCAAGTTCGGCCTCGGATTCCTCCCGCGGCCCGACGGCACGTTCGGCGCGCAGCACCGTCCGCGCCTCGGTCACCGGTGCCCGCGTGCCGACGGCACAGGCACGCCCGAGCGCCGCCGTCACGCCCCGCCGGGCCCCGACGCCCGGCGCCGCCAGCACTGCAGCGCAGACCGAGTTGAGCAATCGGGTCAGTCCGCTGGGCACCCCGGCGCAGATCAGCCGTGAACGCATCGCCATGCGGACCGCCGACACACTCCCGGTGACTCTGATGAAATTCGTTCTGCGGCAAGGGTTCCTGGCCGCGGCCAACCAGCAGTTCGCCGATGTCGGTGGACCTGATCAGGCGAACCTGGACAGGCTCAACAATGCCGTCGACGAATACGCCCTGGCGTCGGCGTTCTCACAGCAGATTCTCAACCCGATGGATCCCGCGGTCGTCACCCAGGTCGCTCCCCCGCACGACTGGTACGGGCTCTCCGTCGGCGGCTCACGTCTGCTCTACGACAACCCCGACACCATCTACCGCTTCATCCCGGTGAACAAGACCTCCGAGTACGTGCTCACCGGCCGGCTCTACGAGGGCATCCCGGCCGACACCACCTTCAGCGTGCTGGAGGGCACCTCCGGAGTCACCTCGACGATCCTGACACTCGATGATCTCGACGTCAGTCCGGATGGTTCGTTCGTGATCACCGTCAGCGGTGCCGCGGCGAGGCCCGGGCAGCGCAATCATCTGCAACTGACGTCGAGTTCCACCCTGGTCGCCGCGCGCGACACCCTGGGCGACTGGGCGGTCGAGGAACCGATGGAGCTCGAGGTCCAGCGGGTCAGCGGACCGCCCAACAGCCTGTTCGCCCAACTCGGCGGATTCGTGCTGCTGGGCTCGTTGGTCAACGACAACCCACTGCTGACCTCGCTGGCGTCACTGATCCCGCCGCTGGCAATCGCCGAGGCGCCGATCGTGCGGGGAACGCTGACCGCGCTGCTGATGATCGTTCGGGGGGCCAATCAGGAGGCCAAGTACATGGCGTTGGCCACCACCGACCCCGAAGGTCAACTCCGGGCGCCCAACGTGATGACGCCACCGGCCAGTAACGCCGAGTTCCTGGCCAACCAGTTGCAGAGCAACGGTTACTTCCAGCTCGCCGACGACGAGGCGCTGATCCTGACCATCGACCCGGCCAGTGCCGGGTTCTTCACCGTTCCGGTCTACGACGACTGGACGATCACCGGTGACTACTGGAACGAGCAGACGAGCCTGAACAACGATCAGTCCGTCGCCAACGGCGACGGCACCTACACCATGGTGATCTCGCCGACGGATCCGCTGGTGGCGAACTGGGTGTCGACCGGCGGACTCAACCAGGGCATCATCTCGATGCGATTCCAGAACCTCGACCCCGAGGCACCGGACACCCCGACGGTCGAGTCACGGGTGGTCACGATCGCCGAACTGGCCGACTATCTCCCGGCTGGCACGGTGCTGGTGACGCCCGAGGAGCGAGCCGCGCAGCTCGCGGTGCGCAAGGCCGGCTTCGACAAGCGTTGGGCGCCCTACCCGCAGCCATGAGCCAAAGCGGCCGCGGACTGTTTGGCTACGCCACCGGGATTCTCGCCGTGTCCGGCGCTGTTGCGACGGCGTCGTTGCCGGCCGGCGCCGAGCCGACGACCACAGCGCCCGCGGACTTCGTCGTCCTGAGCGACGTCGACCCGAGCATCCTGTCCGACATTCGCTACATCACCCCGCACAACTTCATCGGCGATCCGGTCGACGGCTACCTGGCGCCGGTGTGCATCCTCACCCGACCAGCCGCCGAGGCGCTGGCCCGGGCGCAGCAGGACTTCGTCGAGCGCGGCTACACCCTGAAGGTCTACGACTGCTACCGCCCGCAGCGCGCCGTCGACGACTTCGTCTCCTGGGCCCTGGACCTCCCCGACCAGCGAATGAAGCCGGAGTTCTACCCCCGGGTCGACAAGTCCACCCTGTTCGATGACGGCTACATCGCCGCGCGTTCCGGCCACAGTCGTGGCAGCACGCTCGACGTCACCCTGGTCGCACTGCCGGCCCGCGGCGAAGCCTCCTACCTGCCCGGTCAGCCGCTGGTAGATTGCGCGGCACCGCAACCGATCCGGTTCGGCGACAACTCGATCGACATGGGTACCGGATTCGACTGTTTCGACACCCTGGCCCACACCGCCGACCCGCGCATCGACGGCGCGGCGGCCAAGAACCGGCTGCTGCTGACCGAAGGCCTCGAGCGGGAGGGTTTCGTCAACTACGACAAAGAGTGGTGGCACTTCACCTTCAAGCCGACTGGTCAGGGCGAACCGTACCCCGACACCTACTTCGATTTCCCGGTCGATCCGGCGGCGCTGCTGCGGCCTTAGACCGCCCGGCGGAATCTCAGCGTCGATGTCGGTGCCCGCCACTACCCTCGCAGTGGGCCGGAGCGGTTGTTACCGGACGAGGCGGTGAGGGGGCGGTGATGTCGACGAGCACGACGTTCAATCGGCTGTCCCCCGGGGCCAAAGTTGGCCTGATCGTCGGTGCCATTGCGCTGATGCTTGCACTGGCCAACGGGTCCCTGCCGTTGGGCATCGTCAGTGTCGCTGCGCTGGCTGGCGTTGCCTGGACCGCCTACTCCCCCGGCCGGGCCACGTCGGAGTTGACGCCGTGGCCGATGCCGGCCGACCTTCGCGAACTGGCGGCCGCTCTGGCTCGGCCCATCGACCCGACGCCGCAGCGCGTGCTTCCCCCGCATGAGAAGGCGGCCGTCATCGCCAAGGTCGCCACCACCGAGGAGGAGTTTTCCCGCCTCGTCGCCGACAAGCCCCCTGCGTGGCCGTGGGCACTGTTCACCTCGGTGGTGCTGCGACGCCGCAACGCCGTCGCGGCGCGACTGCGCGCCGTCGCCTCGGGCTATCAACCTCATCCGGGGGCGGCCCCGTTGAGCGGCCGGGCCTACTCCGGCGTCGTCTACACGGCGATGACGTCCATCGTCGATCTCGTCGCGCAGTTGGAGCAGTTCATGCTCAGCCCCGCCTTCGAGGGCGCATTCGGCAAGTTCACCGATGACGGCGATGCCGACCCCGACGCGATCATCAGCATCGCCAACCGGCTGATGGATTACCACGACGGTCTGCTCCGCGACGCCGAGCGGTGCTTGCAGACCCCGGTCCTTGGCGAGGCCCGCGTCTTCGTCCAGGACGCGGGCAACTTCGCTCTCTGTCCGCTGCTGGGCTATCAGAAGTTCTTCACGACGATGTGCGCCCGTGTCGGCGAAGCCCAGGACCTGTTGCCCTACACCAGTCGCGGCGAGGTCGTCGCCCTCGATGACGCGAATCTGACGATGACGCTCCCCGACGGGCTGACCGATCAGGTGGTCGCCCACATCCAGAGATTCACCGAGGCCTGACGGGATCGCGCGCCACGAAGACGATGTCCAGGCCGGCGTCGGCCACGATGTCCATCGCCCGCTCGATGGCACTGTCGATCCAGTCGCGCCCGTTGTTGAAGACGCCTCCGCCGATGTGGGTCAACAGCACGATGGTGGAGCCACCGGCACTGGCCTGTTCGACGGCAGCCAGCATGAGCGCTTCGTAGGACGCCTCTAACACCAGTCGAGCGAACGGCTCCCAATCATTGCGGGGCAGTGTGGAGTAGCCCACCGGCAGCGCCGAGCAGTACGCCTGCGAGACGCGCCGGCCGCTGCCGTCGGTGACTTCGACATTGCGGTGCAGACCGATGGCCAGCCTGGCGCGCAGTGCGTCTCGGTCGTTCTCGGGCATGGTGGCCAACAGCCGACTGATCGCGGATAGACCCTCTGCGGTGCAGAGCGCATAACCGTTCTGCATGTTCCACAGCGTGCTCACCGGCAGACCGGTCAGGTCCGACAGTGCCGCACCGACACCTGCGAGGGCATCGAGCTGATCGGTGCGGGTCTGGCCGATGCGATCGCCCACCGGAACAAAATAGTTCCGGTAGATCGTGCCCGCGGCCGCCGCCATCGCACATGCCGGACCCTGGGTGGGATCGCCGACGTAACCGGTCACACCATCTTCGGGGGTGCGGTGTTGCGAGACCATCTCCAGCAGGTTGAACTGGGAGGCCACCTGGAACAGCGCACCGTCGAACTCGGGCTTGGAGTGCAGTGGACCGACATCTGCAACCACCGTCCGCGACGAACTGCGTTGCCCCCGATCCGGATTGACCCGGGCCCGCAGATCGGCCAGCGTCGGCAGGGTGAGTTCGCCGATGCCGTAGCGCTTGCCGTTGACCGTCGAGACGAGCTCCTCGCCCTCGACGGTCAATCGGCGTTGCACAGCGTCATAGCCGTCGCTCTCGCTGAACCCGACAAGTTTTTCAAACCAGTCCCGGGTGGCCATGTCAGGCCTCCCTTCGCTGAGCACGACGGCGCAGGACGTCGTGCTGCTCCTCGGTGTCGGGAACCGGATGATCGGCTTTTCTCGAGCCTCGCCGCAGTTCCTGCATGCGGTCGATCACCTCGGGGTAGCCCACGCGCTCGGTGTCGATCAGCCAAGAGCCGACCACGGTTCCCGTCCGTCCCTTGCCGCCCCAGCAGTGCGTCAGGACGACTCTGCCGGCGTCGAGCTCGGCCCGGATGTAATCGAGGATCCGGTCATAGCCGGCGTCGGCGATGACGGAGGTGTCCGGAATGGCGAACCGTTGGTAGGCGACATCGGGACCGAGCAACCCGTCGTAGGGCATCATGGGCGCTCCGTCCCAGGTACGTTCGCCGGCCTCGGTGAGGTCGACGAACGAGGTGATGCCGGCGTCGCGCAGGACCTCAAGCTTGCGCAGGGCCTTCTCCTCGTCCTTGGCGCCGGGGTACTCGGTGGCGAGCAGGCGTCCGGATATCACCCAGTAGCCGTGGATTTCCGGATCATGTTCCCAGCTCGGGTTGTTGTCATTGTTGTTAGTCATAGAGATCTCCTTGGGGTAGTCGGTGGATGGATTGGGGTACGACGTCAGTGCAGCGCGAGGCTGCAGGCCGCCCGTTACCGCTCCACCCGGGCCAACTCCCCAAGCACCCCCTCAAGCTCGACTTCGTCGAGGATCCCGCGCCGATATGCGGCCTTGGCCATGTCGTGCAGCAGCGGCAGGGTGAACCGGCGCCGTGAGCTCTCGCCGACGCGGACCGGTGTGATCGGCGTGCCGTCTTTGCGCAGGAACACGTTATTCCGCAGCGCCCATCTGACCCAGTTCTGCGACTTGCGGAAAAGCCTCGCGACGTCGGCAGTGCCGAAGTAGGTCACGTCCGGCTCGGCACTGGCGTTGCGCGGCGATCCTTCAGCCAACAGTGCGTCGATCTCGACGCCCAGCTTCTGGATGCCGGCCGCGGCGATGGCGGCGTGATCGAGAGCGTCGACGGTTCGCACTTCATGGCGTAGCGCCATGTCGATGGCGTTGTAGCCGCCCTGGGCCGGGCACTCAAAGAGGTGCGGGCCCATCCGCAGCGTCAGACCGTGCCGCTGGAGCACGAGGCACAGGCGGCGGATGTGCTCCTCCCGGGCGAGGTCCTCGCGGGGATAGGGCACCCAGATGCACCGTCGGGTGGCGATGGCGTGGCTCAGTGCGGCAACGACCTGCTCGACCTCGGCAAGATCATCGGCTGCGCCGGCTTCCCCGACCTCGAAGGCGAAGATCCCGGAGATGATCACCCCGTGCTCGGCTGCCCGGACCGCGAGGTCCTCGGCCCGCTGTTCGGTGGCCGTATCCCCCAATACAAGCACCGCATCAGTTTTCGTGTGTGTCATCGATACCCTCCCCCTTGTTCGAATGTGGACGTTGTGGACTCTTTCCGTAGTGGTTAGTGAATTTCATGTTGTTAGTGCGTATCAGCGACCCGGTATTGCCGCGATCCCCCCGGGGCTGCCGATAGCGTAGCACGCATATATTGGGCTTTTCGCACGCTAAATGCTAGCCTGATCCCTATGCGCAACACTGAGATACCAGATTCAGATATCTCAAGGGTAGCGGAAGCCACCGACAAGTTTTGCTACGAGTTTCCCCGTGCCATCGTCGCCGTGGACACCGCGCTGTTAACTATCCACCCCGGTCGGGGGCTCCTGGTGGTGGAGATGGAGCGCGGAGACACCGGCAAGTGGGCACTTCCGGGCACCTTTTTGCGTGAACACGAAACACTGGCCGGCGCCGTCGAGCGTTCACTGGACGAGAAGCTCGGGGTGCGGGATATCCGGCCGGCACAGTTGTACGTCTTCGACGATCCACACCGCGATGAGCGCCACTGGGTGCTGTCCGTTGCCCACGTCGCGGTAGTCCGCCCGAACCAGTTGCAGTCGCTCGGTCGCGGAACCGCGAAAAGCACCCGGCTCGTCTCTGTGGATCGTCCCGGGGAGTTGGCCTGGGACCACCCCAATATCGTCAAGCGCGCCAAGGAGTACGTGCGGTCACGCTACGAGGAGCAACCCGACCCCGACCGGCTACTGGGAAACACGTTCACACTGCGCGAACTGCGACTGGTCCACGACGCCGTCGCCGATAACGACGAGCCGCCGTGGGATCGCGACGCCTTTCGACGCCGGATGCACAATCTCCTCGTACCCACCGGCGGGAAATCCGAAAACACCGGTTCACGAGGCCGGCCGGCTCAACTGTTCCGCCGACGGTCGGCGCGCGACCGGTCGCTCTAGCCTTCTCCACAGTCCGGACCACTCTGTCCTTCCAAAACTATGTCCTGCCAAAACTTGATATCGCCCGCGATATCAAGTTTTGAACAGCATCACTACCTGCCGAAAGCCCAGCAGTCGGCATCACCGAGCCTGTAGCACAATTAGTGCTACCATTGGCCGATGGAGGCAATCGGGGTCCGCGAGCTCAGGCAGCATGCGTCGCGCTACCTCGCCAGGGTCGAAGCCGGCGAAGAACTGGGCGTCACCAACAACGGTCGCCTCGTCGCACGGCTGGTCCCCGTCCGCGATGCGGAGCGTTCCCGCGCGGCGCTCATCGAATCGGGCGCCCTCATCCCGGCGCGCCAGCCGAGCAATCTCCTCGAGGTCAACGCCATTGCGCCTGCAGACCCGCAGCGCACACTCTCCGATGTTCTCAACGAGATGCGCGACGAACCATGATTTACATGGACACCTCGGCGTTGACCAAGCTGCTCATCGCCGAGCCGCAGACGCCGGAATTGCGCACCTGGCTCACCGCGCAGATCGATGCGGGCGATAACGCTGCGACGAGCTCCCTCGGCAGAGTCGAACTGATGCGAACCGTCGCTCGATATGGCGATACCGGCCAGGTCGATCGAGCCCGTTACCTACTCCACGGTCTCGACATTCTTCCCCTCACCGAACCGATGATGACTCTCGCCGAATCAATCGGCCCGGCAACCCTGCGCTCCCTGGACGCCATTCACCTCGCCGCGGCCGCCTACTTTGAGCCGGAACTGACCGCCTTCGTCACCTACGACCACCGCTTGCTGAACGGTTGCCGCGATGTCGGCCTTACCACCGCATCGCCGGGCGGGGCCAGGTAGTCGGGAATCCCGCAGCGCTCGCGGTAGCGGGCCAGAACCTGCACGACAGAAGATGAAGTTCTTCGGGCTACGCAGGTGGCACGACCGGATCCAAGGGCGGCGCATCCGGCAACGGCGCATCCGGCGGCGGCGGCGGGGGTGCGTTCGAGGCGACGAAGCTGGTCTCGGGGCCGATGACGAAGCCCACCTGGTCGCGGCTGTTCAGGCAGGCCACCACACCGGCGTCGTCCACCCCGCAGGCGACCTGGCGGTAGCTCAGCCTGCGGTTGGGCGGCAGCGCCCTGACCACTCCGGCGTCGACGTACTCCGGAGTCTCGGTGGTGGTGAATACCGGCATGCCGACCGGGCCCGCGCTGACCAGGTTGGCGCCGTCGGGGGCCCCGGGTATGGGGCCGCTGCAGCCGTAGTCGCCATTGGTGGAGTCGAGAATGCAGACCACCCCGGCCGGCCCGGCAAAGGCGAACCATTTGCCGCTGTTGACGGTGTAATCAACCGGGTTCACTGGCATGTACGCGAAGACGTCCGGGATCGGTGGCGGCGGCGGGGCCACCGGGTCGGCGGCAGCCGGGGATGCCCCGGTCAGGACGCTGGCCGCGACGACGGAGCTAAGCAGGATCCCGCGCAACATCACCTCACTGTACTGCGCCGCATGGCGCGGGGCCCAGTTCTGCACAGTGTCCTCACTCCCTGAAAGCCCCGCGCGCGCGTTCCCCGCATGATGGTCGCCATGGCGCTGAATTACACGTATCGGGCCGAATGGGATCCCGCGCGGCTCGAATATTTCGCGCGATGTTTGGAATTCCCCGGCCGCTATGCCGAAGCGTTCACGGCCCACGAGGCCATCGCCGCACTGGAGGCAATCATCACCGACACACTGGCCGAGATGGCCGAGTACGGCCAGACCGCCCCGGACTCCCTCACTGATCACCGCTACAGCGGGCGGTTCCTGGTCCGCACGTCGCGGTCACTACACGCCAGGCTCAGTGTCGAGGCCTGCGAGCAGCGGGTCTCGTTCAACCAGTGGGTAGTCGGCAAGCTCGCCGACCGCCCGCCCACTTTCGGACTAGACGACCTCTTCGGGTAGTAGTCTTCACGCCGTGCGGATCGCTGTGTCGGGTTCCCACTCGCTCGGCAAGTCCACCGTCGTCAACGACTGGGTGGCCGCGCACGACGGGTATCTCCGCGAGGAAGAGCCCTACCGCGCGCTCGGGCTCTTCGGCCCCTACGAGATCCTCTTCCGGGACTCCTCCACCCGCCTGCACAACGGAATTCAGCTGTACTACAACATCAGCCGCGTCCATCGCTACGCCACCAGCGCGGCCGATGTCATCTTCGACCGGGCGCCGGTGGACTATCTCGCCTATTCGCAATTCACCGCCGACTGCCATACCACCGACATCGACGACGAGTTCGTGGCGTCGATGGTGCCCGCGGTGCGCGAGTCCCTCGACCACCTCGACATCCTGGCGTTCGTACCCGGGTCGGCGCGTTGGCCGGTGGAGATGGAAGCCGACGGCATCCGTCCGGTCGATCTCATCTACCGCGACAGCGTGGATGAGATCTTCAAGCAGATCTACCGCGACGGACGCTTCGACGTCATGCCAGCCGGAGACGCCCCATTGCTCGTCGAACTCGAGGGCCCGCGCGAGCAGCGCCTCGACCAGTTACAGGCGGCGATCACCGAGCGAGAGAACCACCGATGACGGCCGGGGACGCGCACATCAGCCGCCGACGTCTGCTGCACCTGGCCGGCGCGGCCGGGGTGGTTGGCGTTGTCGGCGCCAGCGGACAAGCCCGCGCGACTCCCCCGCCGGCCTCAGCCGCCCTGCTGTGCCGTGATTCCTGGGGTGCGCGTCCGGCGCTGCCGGGTGGTCGGCCGCACACCATCACCCGGATGACGATTCACCACACCGCAGTCGCCCTCGGCGACAACAGCATCATCACCTCGCGGCTTCGCCAGCATCAGCGCTACCACCAGATCGACAGGGGGTGGGTGGACATCGCCTATCACGTGGGCGTCGACCGCGACGGGAATATCTTCGAACTGCGCCGGACCGCGATCGCCGGCGATACCGCCACGAACTACGACACCACCGGCCACTTCCTAGTCGTCTGCGAAGGCGACTTCAACGTGGAGCCGATCAGCGAGGCACAACTCAACGGGGCCGCACTCGCCTTCGCCTGGGCCACCCAGGAGTTCGGCATCACCTCCGCCACCTTGGCCAGCCACCAACAGGTCGCGGCGGCCACCTCCTGCCCCGGCACCAATCTGCAGAGCCACGTCGCCTCCGGTGATCTGCGTGGGCGGATCGACGACATGGTGACCGCCGGCCCGGTGCAACTCCAACCGGTGTGCGGGCCGCAGGCGGCCGCGGTGGTGGCCGCGATCGAGGCGGGCGGGTAGATCGAGCGCTCGCCGGGCCGTCCACCTGCCGACTCGGCCTTATCGCATCATGATGCGTTGATGTTATGATGCGTTTGTGCGAACTACCGTGGATTTACCCGATGAGTTGCATCGTCAAGTGCGTGCCATCGCCCGCGATACCCGCCGCACCTTCAGCGATACGGTGGCCGATCTGATGCAGCGCGGGCTGAACCCTGCCATTCCGGCAGCGGTGTCGCCCAGCCTGAGAACCGGCCTGCCGGTCGTCACCCTCGGCACCGTGATCACCACCGACGATGTCCGCGCCGTGGACGACGAGGAGTGACAACGCTCTTGGACGCCAACGTGCTGGTGGCCCTGATCGTGTCCGACCACGTTCACCATGACGCGGCGGAAAGCTGGTTCGCCGGTGTGGACGACTCGTTCGCCACCTGTCCGATCACCCAGGGAAGCCTCGTGCGACTCCTCATCAGAGGTGGGCAGAGCGCCGAGGACGCCCACGCGGTTGTGACGGCGCTGGCCGAGAACTCGAGACACCAATTCTGGCCCGACAGTGTCTCTTTCACCGATTTCGCACTCCGAGGAGTCATCGGGCACCGTCAGGTGACCGACGCGTACCTCGCCCAGTTGGCGCGGGCCAACGGGGGCACCCTCGCCACCTTCGACCGCGGACTCGTCGCACTGCACCCCGACGTCGCCGAACTGGTGCCCGACTAGTTCGCCTTCATGATGCGCTCGGACACCGCGAGCATCACCTTCCTCGGCGTGTAGCGATAGGCACTGGCCAGCACCGAATTCTTCAGCCCCGACACCACCGTCGGCGTCGACTTATCGATGGCCGCCATCGCGGTGTCGACAACCTGCTGTGAGGTCTGCCGGCCGCTGGTCAGGAACTCCTCGCCGGTGCGCGCGAAGAACTCCGTCTCGGTCGCGCCCGGGCACAGCGCGAACACCCGCACACCGGTGGACTTGGTCTCCTGCCACAACGCCTCGGTGAATGACAGCACGAATGCCTTGGTGGCGCCGTACACCGCCATACTCGGCGTGGGCTGAAAGGCCGCCGTCGAGGCGACGTTGATGACCATTCCCCGCTTGGCCTTGGTCATCGCGGGCAGGAACAACCCGGTGAGTTCGACCAGCGTTACGCAGTTCAACTGGATCTGTGCGGAGTTCTTCTCGACGTCCTGCGTGACGAAGTCGCCGTGCCCGCCGACGCCGGCGTTGTTGACCAGGATGTCGATCGTGCGCCCAAGGGTGCCGACCTTGGCCGCTAGTTCGGCCGCCGAACCCGGCACTGACAGATCAGCGGTGATGATGTCGATGGTCAGCCCGGGGTGCTGCTCCAGCAGTCGGGTGCGCAACGCGGCGAGCTTGTCCTCGCGCCGCGCGACCAGGACCAGGTTGGCCTTGCGCTTGGCGAATGCGACGGCAAAATCCTCGCCGATTCCGCCGCTGGAACCGGTGATCAGCGCGGTCTGGTTCTCGAGATTCATGGACACTCCTCAAGTGGGCAGTCCCGTTCGCGCCGGGATGTTGACAACGTGAACTTTACCCATAGTGTTCACACTGTCAACATGGAGGGTGTGACGGTGCCGAAGAACGCCTACCACCACGGGGATCTGCGCAACGCGTTAGTCCTCACGGCCGTGCGCCTCATCGAAGACGACGGACTCGACGCGTTCAGTCTGCGCGCCGCCGCACGCGAGGTCGGAGTCTCAGCCAACGCCGCCTACCGGCATTTCAATGACAAGTCCGACCTGTTGACCGCTGTCGCCGCTCATGGATTCGAGAAGCTGGCCCAGCGGATGCGGCGCGCCATGAATGCCACCCGGGCCGGCAAGGACCCTGCGCAGTTGGCCGTCAACCGGTTCACCGCGACCGGTCGGGCCTATGTGCAGTTCGCCCTGGCCCATCCCGAACTATTCGAGGTGATGTTCGGCCGAACCGGCGCCATGACCCTGGCGCCCGGGGACCCGTCCGGGGACGAGGCCGGCCCCTACGCCCTGCTCGGCAGCGCCCTCGACGACCTGGTGAGCAGTGGCATCCTCGCCGCGTCTCGTCGGCCGGGTGCCGAACTCAACGCCTGGGTCGCCGTGCACGGCTTCGCCCGCCTGTGCCTTGATGGAGCGGCGAAACTTCCGCCCGGCTCCACGCGGGCCGACGCACTGGAGGATCTCCTCAACTTCATCGTGGCTGGGATCTGCGGCTAGGCAGACCCGACCGGTGGGTTTCCTGCCCTAGGGTTGGCGGCTGTGAGCCTGGCACGTCGGGACGTGATCACCGCGGCCGGCCTGGCCCACATCACCAACACCATGGCTGTCGAGGGCGAGGACTTCGAAAAGGGTCACGACAATGGTGTCCACGATGCGCTCGCGGTCGTCCGTGCCGCTGCTGCCGCACTCCACCGGTCCTGAATCAGCAACCGCGCCGCCGCCTTGCCATTGTGCACCAATCGGTACAGAATCCATCCATGGCGCGTCCACCCGAGTTCGATCGATCCAAGGCGGTGAATAGGGCGCTGGTGCTGTTTTGGCGCAAGGGTTACCAAGCGAGCTCGC
>Ga0247837_1006603_pt1 | contig 16171 bp, 14 predicted proteins | sample LaCtaG_2_FD_187115 | JGI IMG/M metagenome (GOLD analysis project Ga0247837, IMG submission 187115) | Freshwater microbial communities from meromictic Lake La Cruz, Castile-La Mancha, Spain - LaCruzMarch2015_14.5m | ecosystem: Environmental > Aquatic > Freshwater > Lake | place: Spain: Castile-La...
AACACCATTCTCAGTGTATGTATGCTATTAAAATAACTTAGTTCCAATTGCCCATTTATTATCAAGTTTCTCCCATCGCTTTCAAACACCCGGCACTTCATTTCTATCGCGCATCCTTTCACATCGATTAAACCTCAACGTAGTTCTGAATTTTTTAAATATCAACTAACAAGTTCTTCAGACTGGCTCTTCTTAGTGTTCACATACTTGCTAAGCACGTAAGAAGACAACTCTCTCAGATACTCCTCTTTCCTCGCATCTTGCTCTGTATTCGTTCGTTGAATAGCGCATAGTCACTGTTTCCCTGCTATTTCTTCGAGCATTATCTGAGGGTGAAGGGCGCATGCAGAAAGTTTGGGCAGGCGGGCTATCAGAGCGAAATGTTGCAGGGCTGCTTCAGGTGTAGACCTCTGTACCTGTTCCATCCGGCTTCTTCCCCTTAAAATCAGTTATTGACCCTCGCTGCTAGAACCAATTGCCATCACCAGTTCTCAGAACACCTCAACTGCTCTCATAGGATTACCAGGTACTTGCAGCCTGTCTTCGCTGTCACTCCTCGCCTGCTATTTCCCCATCAAGGAAATGGCTGGACATCCACTACAAAGGGACGCTTTCACCGAGGTGTTGAATGAAGAAAATCCCGACTGACCTGCAGCCTTATTCAGCAAACACTCGAAATGATTCGGAAAGAATCGAGGGCCTTTTCGCAGAGCCGACTGAATGCTTCCTGCCCGAGATCAATGCTATTTTGCGTCTATAGCTTATTCGCACTAGGATGAGGCAGCGGCTTCACTTCACGTCTCCAAGACTCTTTGTCAATCTTGGGAATAATGGACAGCTTCAGGGCGATAGGGTATATATAGAGACGCAGAACTTTCGTATACGGCCGGAGGTCGGGATCGGTGGTCTTCTCTACCAATGTGGTGAGTAGCGGAATGGACTCCACCTGACCCACGGGCTGCACATTTGGAGGGAGAGCGATGACTTCGCGGCGGTGCCGGTACATGTGAATTGTAAGATTTTGCTTAGAGCTGAAACGGTCTAGGCAGACCGAACATTCGTGACGTCTCTGACCCAGGTGGAAGGTGACAACGTGTCGGCGGAGATTGTGGGCTGAGGCGAACTGTTTGCGGCAGTCCGGATAAGTACACGAGACCTTCATTATTATTCCGAAAGACAGTGGTGAAGTCTTTGAAAGATGGGTGGACTGAGCTGGTCAATACAACTCAAGCCGCACTCCAACGACTTCTCTCCCAACTTCGCCCGCCACCCCTCCTAGCACTGAGACTCCCCTCTCTAGTAATACTTCATGAAATCCCCTTTCCCTACTCTTGTCCTGGCCCGACGTTAGCAAAGCCTCAGTGCCAGCCCTGTATCATAAAAGCAAAGGATCATAAATAGCCGTCACTAGCAAAGGCCTTATCTCTTGCACTCCGCGGTTACGACTAATGGCGAAAAATAGAAGGACATATAGGTCTTTGATGGCAAAAATCTAGTTCAAAGAAGAAGCCAGTTGAGTTAATCTAAGAGAAAGCTTTGTTCAAGGTAGGCCAAGACTGAGTGGCGTGTAGTGTGCCAATTAATCTGCATGGTACTAGGTAATTATGTAGGGGAATACCAGCTGTTTTGGCGGAGAATAGGGGATCTCACTTGCTTATTTTGCCGCTTTGCTTGTCTCTTTCCTCCTATGTGCCACTGTAGTGAGAGTATAGACCTGTTGTATCGATAAAATGACCGCTTAGCAGAGCAAAGCGCTAGCATCACACAAGACTTTGCCTTTGTTTAGCTCAAGAAAGAGAGGTATGCTATCTGTTTCATCAGTGATGCGCTTGTTCAGAGACTCTGCAGACGGTTCTTCCGGCCCATGAGTCTAGGCAGCACCTTGGCAAAGCTGACTCGTTCGTACTTCATGAGTTCCTTTTTGGTGAGATTGAGGAGTGGTGGCACCTCGACAGCCTCTGTGATGAATTCAATAGCTCTGCCTTTGTGCGTCATAGCCAGGATGTCTGCGGCCAGACTTGTATGCTTGCCCTCTTCGCCCATGAGTCCCACTCGACTTAGCGCTCCTTCGATGCGCTTCACATAGTCAGCTGCTCTTTCCCTCACTTTCCGCAGGAAATCCAGCAGAGCGTACAAGCTGTTCGCTCGTTTCTGCAGCACCTTGCGCTTTTCCTGGGAAACTTCGCCACATTCCTTCAAATCCTCTTCTAGGAGCAGTAGCGAACTGACCACCAATCTCAGCTTTTGGTTCAGTCCTTTCAAGTCCTCTTGTAGCTGTGTCTTCACTTGGCCAGCGGCTTGCTTGGGAAACCTCAAAGCAGGCGTTTCTGTGACCACCTCAAGATAATGTCTTCCAGGAGGCTTGGTGGGCGGATGCGAGGGAAGCAAAGTGAGTGAGAGGGAGAGGACTTGGTGCATTTGAGAAGTGAGGTGCCGCAGCTGAGTGCCTGCTGGTCCGAGCAGTCCTGAGTTCGGACGAGAAGGCTGCAGCTGCAGGGAGTGCTGGCGGGGCAGGAACTGGGGAAGTGCCTCCGTCTCTTCAGTTGAACTCCTCCTCACCCTCGCCCCCTTGATAGCAGCCACCATGTCCATGGACAAGTTGTGGATGGTGCTGAGACTGGGGTGTGGAGTTCTCTCCTTGCTGTTCCGGGTCACTTGTCTCAGGTTCAGCACCTGGGACTTCGTAGCGCGATGCTCCGCTATGTAGGCAGGGTTGGGCTTGAGGGTGTAGAGTCGCTGTGTGATGCGTTTAACCTGCTCCGCCTTATCTCTTCGCTCCTTGAATAGGATTGAGTCCGATTCGGCTGGCTTGATAGCGAAGATTGAGGGCCGGTGTCCGAGAGCTTCTTCGATCATTACTAATAAAAGAAATGCAGAGCTTGAGTCCTAGTCGAGACCTGCAGATATGGAAAAAGCACCAGATACAGAGGTGGCTGGAGCGCGAGGAAACCCTGGGCAGAGTGCAGAAGCAGAAAGGACTGAGTGCAGGAAGGAAGGAGGACTCCAAGTCCGAGGAAAGTGATAAAGAAAAGGGGAGGCTGAAGCCTGAGGACATCAGGCAGATGCGGGTGCGGGAGGAGAGGCAGAGGAAAGTTAGAGCGGAGAGCAGTAGCAGACTTAGAGACGCGCAACTGAAGAAGCTACAGGAACGAAGAATCTCAGACCTGCAACAAAAAATGCGAAGCAACAATTCACGCTTCACAGAAGCTCGAGAGGTGAAATCCCACCTTCAGTTGGAGGAAGACCGCGAACTGACCACTAGGCTTCAAATGCTGCAGTTCCGTTTGGAAAAATCCCAGGAACTCCACACAGCTGCGCTTCAGTCTCGCTCCCAGTCTGCCGTCCAACGTCGCTTTCGGCTTGGCTCAGCTAGTCCTCTGAACCTGCACGAGTCCTCGGACCGACTGATGGAGTACGTGAGGAAGGTGCAAGTGAAGCGGGAGAAGGGAACTCAGGCGAAGACTGAGGAACTGCTTAGAAGAGAAAGCGTCAAGAGGGCGAGGATAGAGCGGTGGAAGAAGGTGGAAATCAACTTGAAGCAGGAGAAGCAGAAAGTGCAGCAGTGGACTAAAACGCTGGAAAGCAAACATACCAGTCTCGCCTCCACTGTGGAAACCCGACTTTCTGCCAACCACAAGTCCCACGCCACTCGCTCCGAACACCTGCGTGAGTTGCAGGGCCTCTGCAGTCTCAACCGAGAGCGCATGCAGCGGATGCAGACGGAAAGACAGACGGACTTAATGCTGCGGTGGATGGACAAAGGAAGGAGGTTGGAAGAACTCAAACTGCAGCGAACTTTGTCAGTGCAGAAAAAGCGAGAGATACAGAGGTTTGATATGCTGGAGAGGGAAAAGACCTACAGTCTGTTGGAGAGGGTGGCGCACAGTCCCAGTCCCGTCAAAGCCCACCAACTGCTCAAGCTGCTCGACAAGCCTGTGCTAGATCGGTCAAGTTAAACTTAGGTGTCCTCAGTATACAGCCCGAATGTAGTTTCTAGTAGTAAGTGCAAATGAGAGGCCGCAGACAGCGCAAGCAGTTGGGCAGTAGCGGAACTCTGTCTACCTCGATGTACGTAGTGGGCGAGGAGGAGGAAGGCGAGTCCTACCGACTGACCACTGTGGGGGAGCAAGTGAGGAAGGAAATCGAACTCAGGTTCCACAGGTCTGAAGTAAATGCAGCCTACGTGTTTCCCAGACAAGACTCCCAACACAAGTCCAATTCCAGCGTTTCCAGCGGACACACTGCCCCTCTGAGTTTGCTGCTCAAGACTCAGCCTCAGAAGCTTCGTCTGATAAGGCACATCAAGGCCAATAGTGTTGCGAAGCGGCCTTCCAAGTCTCCACTGAAGGGCAAGACGCCCTGCTCGGACTCTTCCTACTTGCCTCGTCTGCCCTCTGCTCTGCTGCGACGCACTCCTGACTCTGCTCTGGACCTGCGAGTCAAGCCTCGTCCTAATAGTCGCCTTTTCGCCAGCACGAAGGACCTCCGTCGCCAACAAACTGCAGTCCGTAGTCTCCACGACTCTGCACCCTTCCTCAGTTTCTACTTGGATTGACTAGTGTGAGTGTTAGCAATTGTTAGCGCTTAGATGCTGTAGGAAGAGAACAGGGTTGAATGGAGTGATGGAGGGACGATAGGGACTCAGGCCACAGAGAGTCGGACCCTCCTCGGGCTGTCTGCACTCCAGCTCTGCTCTCAAGCTTTCGTACGCTAGTAGGTCTTCAGCCGCACACTGCTGCAAGACATGTGGAATTCGAGAGTAGATCACAGGTCTGAAGGTACAGCCGTCCAGGACTTTGGCCTGTTCAGCTTGCTGCTGTATATACAGCTTTTTCTCCTTGCGAGCGAGCCAGAGGGAGTTGCGGTGCTGCACACTGAGGTGATAGAGAGATCGGGACTTAGCGGCGGAGCTGCAGTTTCTGCTTCTTCTCCTAGACACCACAGGAGAGGCTTTCACTGATTGTGCCTCTGTGCGTTTTGTGCTTCTTCCTCTCTCAGAGCTGCCCGGGTGTTTTTCGGAATGCGGAAAAGCCTTCAGAATGGATGAAAAGTCCAGATGGACGAGGGGAGTGCTTTGGGAGCAGGAGCGTCGATGTGGCTGAGCAGGGCAATTCATTGCAAAAAAGAGATGGAAAGCCGGTGGAAGGAAAGGTTCCAAGTCGTGACCAGCAAGAACAACCCAGATCGACACGAATTCTATCGAGCTTACTTTGAGTCGCCTAGAGCCCCACGACAGCGCTCCATGACCCTGCCCCGCCGCTCCAGTCCCCGCCCACTGCCTCCTCTGCGTCTACGCCAACTGGAAGGCCTGTGGGACAGTCGCTTCCACGTTTCCTTCAGTAAGGACAACCCAAACTTCCACGTAGGCTTTCGCCAGTATTTCGACTCCCCGAAGAACCTAGACTATCCTTTACTCTCAACTCAGAGACAAATCCTGGATCGGAAGATGCGGATAGGCAGGAAAAGAAGGCTCTAACACTGCTTAAGCAGAGTGTAGAATACATAAAAGACACTGCTACCTTCTCGTAACGTTCATTTACAACCTCCTGATTATAAAGACAGGTATGATAGACTGAATTATGGCTTCACTCAGTCCTTACAACTCTCGTTCATCAAGACTGTAAATACTAAGGCAGCACTAATGCGAGAGTTGGGAGCATTGGAGCTGTAGACAGCGCAGTTGCTGGTGCACTTGCAGCAGTGAAGCCAGTTCATTTATGAATTCGCCAAAGAGACACAGCACTTCCTGTAAGTGTGCAGCGCCCTTCCTTCCCTCCCGTCCTTCCCAAAACACCCACCAGCCCTCCTTTGCCTTTCTTTTGCACTCAGGCGCTTCCCTTCTCGCTGAGGCTAGCCGCTTGCCCAAGTCCACAAGGACTGCTCCCAATCCCCCTTGCCTGCGACTCATCAGGAAATCTTGCAGTTTGAGACACTTCTCTCCAGCGTAGCTGCAGATCCTGCTCAATACGCCCTAGCTAGCCCATACTGTCAACAGCAGGTTCTCGGTCAGGCTGTTGGAATCGAGACGTTTCAGCTTGAGGAGAAGAAGCAAAAGAAACTCGCTTGGAGGGCTTTGGCACTCATCGCCTGTAGAGCTGGAGGTTTCACAACACAGGGTTTCCCCAGTGGAGGGAAGTGAAGCGTCAGAGGCAGGACTGGCACAGAGGAGAGGGAATGAAGGCGGACTGGCTTCCTCCTGTATCCACTCCCTAAACTCCTCATGAAACTCCTCGTAGGTCATAGCTCTTTCACTGCTGCCTCCCTCTCCCATCAGTTCTCGGGTGGCTTCCCCTCCTTCCTTCTCCAACACCACATATAACAACTGCAAGCAACGCAGACGAACCAGTGCGTCCTCGGCCTCGATACTGCGCTCCCAGAAGCCAGAGAGGGAGAAAAAGCGGAGGAGTGGAAGCAGCAGCAGCGAACTGTGGAAGGCAGTTATGATGAATCGGAGGTACTGAGTGAAAAGTACTAGACAACAGGAGGAGCGCAGAGCAGGATCGCTGTGAGTCAGTCTCGGGGCGAGAACTCCCTCGCAGAAAAAGCTGCTGAACCCTTCGATTAGTTCTTTCAGTGCTTTAGGCCACAAGCAGAGTCTGCAAATGTCGTCCAGGAAGCTGGCGTAATTGCTGAGGTTCGTAAGGCCTTCAGGAGAGGAGGGCGCCTGAGTCTGAGGCAGGGTCTGGAAGTAGGAGTTGAGTTTGAAGATGAGGCGCTGAGAAACGCTGGGAGTGAGGAGGAACTGACAAACCACACTTTCCTCTTCCGTCTGCACGAGGTACAGCAGACACTCTTGCACTGTGCTCCCTTGCGTGTCCACTTCCTGTTCGAAGTGGATCCAACACAACTCCAAGGGCAGGTACGCCTGCTTCGTTTTCCTCATGAAGAGCGAGCAGTACCCTGGACTTCGGTGCACAGCTCGAGAGAGGGGGAGAAGCAAAGAGAGGACAGCACGGTGGTCACTACCTTGTTCAAGATGAGCACAAGAGTACTCCAGCAGGTCACTGAGAGCTCGGCAGTACCCACCATTAGCAAGTAGCGGCTGTCTCCTCACACCTTCCGTCACTCTCCCCAACGCTTCCACCACTATGTCAAACACCCCAACAGGTCTGTCTACCAGTGCCTCCGCCACCAGCACTCCGAAGACTTGGCCTTCCAAGCAGCGCTCCAGCAGGTCCATGAAGTCTCCAGTGGCTTTGCTGTCTTCTTCTATCAGTGAGGAGCACAGAGAGTCGAGGAGTCGGGGGAAGTCTGAGGCATGCAGAAGACGCTGTTCCTGCTCAGGATTGAAAGTTGCAGGGATCGAGTCTTTGAGTTTGTGCAGGGAGACAAGCAGATGCGATAGCACTTGGTGAGGGGGTGGAGTACGGGAAGCTGGCCAAGGTAGACGCATTATATCACACGCAGGAAAGAAGAATGGAGGAAGACTCAGATTTACCTTCTACTGACGAAGTCAGGGAAGTGTTCAGAGACTACCGACAGGTCCTCAGGGAAACCAGCTTCCTCACTCCTCTGCAGCGGTGCCAACGCCTCGTCACTCGCACATACTCCGTCCACCAAATGCAGCACAGTCAAGCCACTTCCGTCAAAGTCCACAGTCTCCTGCCTCCCGGCCTGCACACTCGTCTCCACATCGACTTCCTACGACTGCTGTGCCTTCAAGAAGGCAACATTCCTCTGCGGATCCCTCTGACGCTGCTAAGCCAGGCACAGGGATGTGTGCTGATGAAGACAGGAGAAACAGGTGTTGTGCGAGTGAAAGCGTTTGCAGACAGAGAAAGAGGACTGGCTGTGCTGGGTGAGGAAATCAGGAGAGCGGGAAAGGGCGGAAGTTCCCAGTTGGTGTATCGCAGGGATCATGAGAAGATGAGAGTGTGCAAAGACTGGAAGGAAGCAGCGGAGTGCTGGAGAGCAGACTCGACCACTGAGCAAATGCTGCAGCAATATGTGCACTCTTCCCGCAGTTCCAAGGTGTTGCGAGTGCACTGGAAGGAAAGCCAGTCCAAGCCTGACTTCTACTACCTCGCTATCAGGTCCAACCAAGCCCCGTTCCTACCTGGACGCAATAACTTGATGGGCAGGTCTCAGTCAGACACCACTCAATGCTTTCATCCCCCCAACGATATCTCTGGTTCTGCTCAGATCGTTCAAAATGCACGCAATGTGTCTGAAGTGTTTCAGCCACTGGAGGCTTGCTTAAAAGTGCTGCACAGGACTTTGGGGGTTGGGGAGAAATTAGCAGAAGTGGTGTGCGACTTCATCTCAGACCAACGACGACAGTGGGTGTTTCTCGCCTGCAAGGGCCTGACCTTTACCTGCAAGCGACGACTGCAAACTCAATTACTGGAGGCCTCTCGCCCCATCACTCTCAAGTTTCTACTGTACCCCGTGGTAGCGCGCAGGTCAGTAATCCAGGCGCGCTTGCAGTGGAGCAACAAGCTGAGGGAAATTGCAGAGAAACAGAACATGACTGTGGCAGCGCTCATGAACACACTGCAAGACTATACAGCTCTGCCTGTGGACACGTCTGAGGCCAGAGAAGTGGCCAAACAGTCTCCTCCCGCCAGAGTCATCAAGCCCAGAGTTGTAAAGCTGTGCAGAGAAAGCGAAATCATCACACGAGAAGTAAGTCGCTACGAGGAAATCAGGAGCAGGTCGAAGGTGTTCAGGGAAGATGCGCTGCACCGAGTGGACTTCACTGCCAAGCACGGAACACAGGTCTGGCGGACTGCATTGCAGGCCCTCATTAACCGAATGCAGACTGTGCACACCGAGTTCTTCCTTGACAGAATGAGTTTCGAGGAAATGGGAGCTTTTGTAAACGCACTAATGCGGGTGCTGAAGGGCGACTTCAACCTCTACTATAAGGAAGGACTGCGGAAAGTGCACCAGAGACAGGAAATTTCCAAGAGCTGCTATGGGTTGTTTTTACAGGAAATCCAGATGACGTTGCAGGCTGTGACACCGGACAGGACCGATGCTGTACTGATCCACCAGCGCTTCCTCAGCTTTCAAGACTACATCTGCACCCAGTAGACTCCACTAAAGATACTAACTTCTGTGTAAGCAGTCACAAGGAGAGGCAGGAACGCAGTGCTGCGGAATTTTCGCTGGCTCGGGACTGCTGGCCGATGGACGGATCAATCGACATAGCGACATCGATAAGAAAGCTCTCTACATCTGTTTGGATAAATGGTCGACAGTCTCAAGTCTCTGCCTCCTGCAGAGGAAGTGGCCCGAGTATTCAATGACTACAAGGCAGTACTGAAAGTCGCTCGCTACCGCACTCCTCTGCAACGCATACATCGCCTCACCACACAGCACTGCGCGATTACCTATTCTCAAAAGCTCCAAACAGAGGCTGATCGAATCTTCAACTTACTGCCTCCAGGACTCAACACTGTCCACAATGTGGACTTTCTCCGACTGCTGATATCAGCAGTGCCAACAGTAGTGTTGCGAATACCAGTGACGCTGCTGGACTGCGGAGGACGCTACGCACTACTGAGAAACAGTGAGGCGGATGTAGTGACAGTGAAGCTGTTCAAGGACAGTGAAAAGGCATGTGCAGCCTTTGAGGAAGCTATTCACTGCAGTGCACTGCTTCAGTACGTACACAAGTCTGTGGCCAGTCCTGTCTCCTTCCACTCCACCCTGCAATCTGCACTGGCACTGTGGACCGGGACGTCCAGTCAGCAGCAGTTGCAGCAGTACATTCCCCCTGTTTACAAGTCGCCCTGCTGTCTGAGAGTGCACTGGTCACGAGCGTGGCCCAAGCCTCGCTATTACTTCATTACTAGCGGCTCTGTCATGCCATCTAACGGCTTACCTTTCCTTCTCACTGCAGGAAAGTCTTTGGGCCGTGCCTTTTCCAACCCATCTGACAGTGGATGCGATGTGTTTGGGCAGGACTTCAAGGGTTTTAAAGTACAAAAAATGCGAAAGGGCCCAGAGCTGCGGAAGGAGCTGGAAACCTGCCTACGAGTACTGAACAGCAGCTTGCGCCCTGCACTAGGACTGCGGGAAGTAGTGTGCGATTTCAAGCCCACAGCAGGGCGCAAGTGGGTGTTTCTGAAGTGTCAGGGCTACACTGTGGAGACTAGGATGAAGCTGAGCACTTCTTTTCTTGAGCAGCACCGAGTCATTGACCTCCGCTTCCTCATGTACCCTTTGGTGGCCAACCGTTCTCTTATGCGCAGCCGACTCAAGTGGTCCAACAAACTGAAGACCATTGCCACACAGCAAGCCCAGCAAACCGTTTCCGTCGCTCCCGACGAAGAGTGTGTGATAGGCTCCGAGTCCTCAGTCCTGTCACATACTGAGCCTCGTTCTGAAGACCGCAACAGTCCGACTGCACGCAAACGAGTAGTGGTGAAGGCGCTGCTGGCGAAGGGAGTGGTGGCCTATGACCGACTGGTGCAGGACTCGAGGCAGTTCAAGGCTGATCAGCAGAACAAAGCCAACGTGGCGGAGCGCTGTGGAGGGGAAGCACTGTGGAAGCAACACATTGGAGCCTTTTTCCAGCAGTTCCAAACCACCAAGGAGGCCAGTGACTTCTTCGCCGAGAACCTAAGCATAGACGAAGCCAGCATGATCACTTGCTCCATGCTGCGCGTAGTTCGCGGCGACTACAACTTCTACTACAAAGAAGCACTCAAGAAAGTGCACCACCGACTCAAGATCCCAGCTCCCACCTACTCCTTGTTCCTGTCAGGACTGCACAAGTACTTGGAGACGGTGACAGAGTGCCAGACAGAGGCGGCTGTGGTGCTGAGGCGCTTTCAGCAGCTGCAGGAGTACATTTGTGCTCCTGCCGAAGGGAAGAAAGGCCCCAAGTGAGCACCTTAATAATGTCACCTTTATCTGCAAACAGAACTAGTCTAATGAATTCCGCCTCTAAGTCCACTCGTCCCTGGAAGCAACCGTCTGTGCCTGTCCCCTACCTCTGGCGCTCCTCCATTCCCCACAGCTGGGTGCGAATCAAAGGACCTCGTCACTTCCTCCAAGTCACCCACTCCTCCCCTCCTGCCAAGCTCAACTACCCGCACACTACCCAAAGCTACCTGGACTCAATTATGGCCTCGCAGACAGCTCGTCCAGGCAGAGAAGTGGTGCTGCCCAGTCCCAGACCCAGCCAGCGAGGCAGCCTAACTGAGAGAGACCTGCAGTTGCGGGCTCTAGATGCGCTGCCGTTCTCTGGCAAAGAAGTGCGACTGGTGCCCAGGAAAGCACTGCACAAGTCTCCAAAGCCCCGCACTCAGCCCAAGTCTGCCTCCGTCCAAGTGCTCACTCTGACTCTCTCGTCCTCTCCCTCGACTTTCAGCTACCTCGTCAACAAGTACGCTCGTCCCAAAGCCTTAGTGCCCCCTCCTCTCAGGTCTGAGGGGGAGCAGGGGCCGGGCCCTCGTGTAGAAACTGTAGAGGCCTTTCTCGCTCGGTTTGACATGGCCAGGCTGCCTGACTTGCCGCCCAAAGCGAGGCGAGGCGTGAATGGGTGGAAACTGTCCATGGCGAAGCCTAATCGAGGCGGAGAGAGGAAAGGAGAAGTAACGGAGCGGAAAGCGGACAGCGACTGGAGAGAAGAGCCGTACCTGCGCACTCTCGGTTTAGCTCACGAGGCTTTAGACTAGTATTGCTTCAGCCATGACGAAGGACGCTAAGCCGCTACTGCACTCTCGGATGGAGCGGCTGGCCAAGCTGAAGCGACTGTCTGTGGCCTTCAAGGCCGAGGCCCCTGTCAAGTCGGACACTGCTGTGCTCTACGTCGGCCACCTCCCTACAGGCTTCGAAGAGGCAGGCCTGCGCTCCTTCTTCAGGCAGTTCGGCTCTATTACCCGCGTCCAAGTCTCTCGCAGTCGCAAGACAGGCCGCAGTCGCGGTTACGGCTTCTTGGAGTTCGAAGACCGGGACGTGGCTTCCATTGCAGCGGACACAATGCACGGCTTCATCATGTTCGGTAAACAGCTCGTCTGCAAGGTCCTGGACCCTGCCCAAGTGCACCCAAAGCTCTTCTCGGGCGCGTGCAAGCCCTTCACACCCTACCCCAGACATGCAGACTTCAAAAAGCGCTACAACTCTGCGCAAGAGCAGGAGGAAACAAAGAAGCGGGTGGAGCACTTGCTAGAGAAGGAGAAGGGACTGCGGGAGCGACTGAAGGAACTGGGCGTGGACTACGACTTCCCAGGCTACGGACGTTATTGCTCTAAGAAGTAGAGAGGGCAGGCTGGCGCAGGAAGTCGGACATGAGTTGGATGAGCGGCCAGGAGTGGCTTTCCAGGTCGTCACAGGCCTTCAGCAGTTCTTGGTATGCCGTTGAGCTCAGAATTCCTCGCTGGAACATTCTCTTCGCGTGGAAGTTTTTCTGGAAGTCTCCCACATAGTTGGGGTGGCTTTGCGTCATAAAGGCTTTACCGGGCATTAGAAACACTTCAACGTCGCAGGTTTCAGAACTGCCCAGCAGCACTGCACCAGGCGGCAGACTCGTGATTTCGTCACTGTGGTTCTCTGGGATGTTGTAGAGCGGCAGACTTGTGGGGAAGAACTCTTGGAACTCCTTCTTGCATATGATGGTTTCGATCTTGTAAATGCGGCCATGCTTCGGACTGGGCTCCACAGTGCCGCCCAGCGCCACAGCGAAGAGTTGAGCGCCCAGACACATGCCTGTGATCTTCAGTTCGGGGAAGTCCTCCACACACCTTTTCAACAGCGTTTTAAACCTGTCCAGCCACGGCTGGCTCTGGTCGTATGCAGCATATCGGCCTCCTGTCATCACTATTCCTTTCAGGCCTTGGAGGGTTTCTTCACTGGGGAATTGGTTATCTGGGATCATGTAGTGAGCCCAGGTCTCCCCAGGCTTCATAAATAGCCCTCCCAACCAAGCTTCTCCGTAGCCCTTGAAGGGTGCGTAGTTGTTAAAGTGGAAGACTGCGAAGTCGGGGTGCGGAATGAACTCAGAGCTGCCAGGCTCTGTGGCTTCTCCACGTAGAGCGCCGTGAAAGAACCCCGCCGTCATTGAACGATTGAAGCGGTCAATGAGGAGCGCGGGGTCCAGTTGGTAGGGAGTAGAAGTGACAGTATTGTCCAAGTCAGTGAGGGGAACGAAATACGTATTTTCAGCCGCAAGAACCGAGAAGACTGCCACGTGATAGGAAAGTTCCTGGTAAGCGATATCAGGCAGCTGCTTGAAGTTGTCCCAGTCCTCACGACTCAGACGCAACAGTCCCAGCCAACTGCACAGCATGCGACAGGCGCCCTGCATTGGGGTTAAATCACATGGCCACATTTCCTCACAGAGGAACATCCCGCTTTGAGCGTAGAAGTGCAGGGATTGATCGTTCTCTTGGTACTCGTACGGGATCACGGTAATGGTCTGAGCCATCTATTAATTTACATCTTATCGATGTGGCGAAGAAATTAAAAGGCTGACTGTGCCAACTGCCAAAATGTAAGGGCTAATACAGCTATAAGAAAATTCGCAGGTCTGTGTGATGTGGGTCCTTTGTCTTGTTTCTCAGTAGAGTGCAACGGTAGTACTAACTGATCCAGGCAAAGCCTAGCTAACACCTTAGTCAAACTGCAGTCTTCTTTTTTCCACCGGCTTCTTGCCAGGTCTGCTTTCTTCTCCGCGCTCAGGGGAGTAAGTAGGTACTCTGGGCCGGGGCTTGGGCCTCAGACCCTTCTTCACCTTGGAGGGAGGCCGGGGTGCGAAGTCCTCTTCACTGAGAGCAGGGGGCTCATGTTGGTCCAGCAAACTGGCCATTTCCCTGATGAACAAACCCACACTCTGTTCAGTCACTTGCACTTTCTCTCGCAGTCGCTTGTTCTCTTCCACCAATTCCTGCAGTCCCCTGTCGGGCTGGGCCTTCGTCTTCAGCTTCGCCACTTTCTGCCGCAGGTCTGCATTCTCAGTCAGTGCAAGGGAGAGACGCTTGTCAGGCTCAGGACTGAGAGCGGTGCGAGGCTTGGGAGTTGCACTGCGGGGTTGCAAACGCTGCAGGGCTCTGCGCAAAGTAGCGGTGCAACTGCGCTGGCCAATACTCAGCAAGGCAGAAACCGCCTTCTTTGCCCTGAGTGCGAGCAGCAGTGCTTTGAACCTGTCCGCCTCCGCCTCCTTCCTCGTCTGGAACTTCAGCTTCTGAAAGGCCCGCAGGACCGCCACTGTCTTCCTGCCTATTCCTCACACTTTCCGCAGCACTTGGAAGAGCTTCAACACTTCCAGCTCCAGCTTGAACGCCACACTGTGGAACTTCGCTGTGAAGTGCTGCGTTTCGAGTGTGGACAGCATCGTTTTGAACTCGCTCTGCTGCTTTTTCAGCTGTTCACTTTGCTTGTGCATCAAGTCCTTCAGGGACTGGATGTACGCCTTCGTCTTTTCGCGGTCTAGCTGGGGCCGCTTGGTCTCTTCCGACTCTTTGCTGGCTTCCATATATTACAAGGAAAGCATTTAACGCTTTGTAGGTTGCCTTTGAAAAGGCACAGCGCTTTCTGCGTTATGAGGAGGTGCTAGGGTGGAACTGCACACCGCATTGGTCTACGGGAATGATACCTTGGCTTTCACCCAGGGGGTCCGGGTTCGAATCCCGGATGCGGATCTTTTATCAATTCCCGGTACTACAGAAAGACGGCAATCGAACTGGAGTAGGGGAATAGTCACTTTCTCGGTGGCAGCACGGACAGTTATAAGGCAGGCAGAGTAGGGATGGTATCCGCATTAGTCTAGCCGGTTAGGATATCTGGTTCTCACCCAGAAGACCCGGGTTCGAGTCCCGGATGCGGAACTTTTTGTTTCAGGAGGAAGTTAACTATGCATTCAGAGGAAAGCCCCTACTTGGGACAGATGCAGCTCTCCATCTTTCTGAAGCGGCCCACAATCACTCCGCAGTCCTGCTTCGTAACCGCGAACTCTCCCAGCGCCTTCGCTACATTGTCCACAAAGGCCTGAAAAGCCGCAGTGGAAATGCCCTTACCAGTGTGAATCTGCGTCATGGACTTCTTGTAGTACATGTTGAAGTTGCCTTCGAGGATACGTTCGTAGCCTCTGAGCAGCATGTGGCCTTCTTCGAAGTTGAGGTGGTCGTAGTACCGCTTCAAGGTGCGGTCTTCCCGGAATACTGCTGCGACTCGCACGAGCACTGGCTGCCAGAACTCTGTGCCTCCGTACTTCCGCACGAAGTTGATGCTGTCTTGCTGTTCTTGTCGGTACACGCTGATCCTGTCTCTTAGTTGGTCGAAGCGACTTACTTCGTTGGTCAGCACTGCACTCAGGTACAGACTTTCAGGACTCGGAGAAGCAGCGGAAAGGACAGGAATGCGCTTTATCAGAGAGAGGCTTTTAGGCACTTCAGTGCTGGCTCTAGGAAAGTCGCACTTCTCTCGCTCTGGCTCTGACTTCCCTAAGGACTCGCCGTCACTTTCCACCCTATGTTCCAAGAAGGGAGAAATGGTCCTGACTCGAATATGCTGAGTAGTCTCCGCTATGAACCCCTCGCAGTTTAGTAGCACTGGGACTCTCTTCGCGTCTAACACATAGTCACAGACCACCTCTTGCACCCACTTTCCCGCTGGTAGCGTGCGCTTCAGCAGTCTCCGGACCTCTGCGAGAGACCTGTCAATTTCAGGGTAAGGCTTGACTCGCTTGACGAAGGTGCAATCCGCTCGTTTGGCTGAAATGTGGAATTGAAGGTCAGTCTGTGTGGAGCCAGCTACGAACTTGAAGCGCGGCTGAGAGGCGGAAGCAGGGCGCAAGACTTGCTTGCTGATAAGGTAGTAGGCTGTGGAGGAGTTGCCGCGCTTCCAGTGAGCACGGACAAGGGTGGAAGAGAGGGAGCGAGGATGGACATAGGCCTGGAGGAGACAGGCAGAGGGTAGGGAAAGCGGCAGGGAGGCGAGGAAACAGGGAGGCTTCTGCCTGCACTTTAGCACGAGTTGGGGAGCGGGAGAGGGGGGTAGGTGACGGGCCAAACTCTGCAGACCTAGGTGCAGGTCCGGTTGCACTTGGCAGGAGACAATTCCGTCTTGCTTTGTATACAAAAACCGTACTGCAGATCCGTCGACTAATAGAGTAGCAGGGATGTGCAGACAGTAAGGTGCGGCCTGCAGAGTGAGGAGGTGAAAGAGACTAACGAGGAAGTGAGTGTGCGGTCCAGGGAGCAGCAGATTGGACAGCTGTTCC